>Ga0315338_1000242_pt1 | contig 178253 bp, 171 predicted proteins | sample ASW8metaG_FD_204518 | JGI IMG/M metagenome (GOLD analysis project Ga0315338, IMG submission 204518) | Ammonia-oxidizing marine archaeal communities from Monterey Bay, California, United States - ASW #8 | ecosystem: Environmental > Aquatic > Marine > Coastal | place: USA: California | collected...
ATACGCTCTATAATCAAAAACGGTTACATTCATCGCTGGACTATCGACCACCGGCTGAATTCGAGCAAGAATTGGCGGACCAAATAACTGTAGCTTAACTGATTGTCTCATTTTGGGGTGCACTCCACGTGATCCGTAACAGGAACATGATTAAGTGGTTGGAGGTAGATATGGATAGTGTCGATATAGTGGAACGACTAAATCTCTTACAAGCTTATATAGATGAAGAGAAAACAGAAAAAGACGGGTTACAGAAAAATTATGAAAAGGTTATCGTTGAAAATAAAGATCTTGAAGACATGGTTTTAAAGCTAGAGAATGAAAAGGAGACCCTGTTAATTGAGATGGAGGGATTAAGAGAAAAGCATGCTGTGGTAAGTAAGAAAGTAGACTCTATTTTAGAGTACATAGACCTATTACCAGGCAACCTTCCCAACGAAACCACCGCCGTTGAGGACAGAAAAGAATTCGAGGATAGAGAAGAAATCTCTGACAACGACGATGAAACACAGGAAGAAGGCCATGTTTAGTTCAAGCAGAGCGGTGTGTTCCGTTCAGTTATAGTGATGCTACCCAGGGCAGTGAATACGGACAACCGCTTGTAAAAAAAGTATATCACGTTAACCGTTGGCAACAAGCCTTTTTACCGTTAAAGCAGCGATTAAACCGATCCACAACTCAACCATCATTAACATACAAGCAACCCATATGTATACTATTGCTGTTTCTAATCAAAAGGGTGGCGTGGGTAAAACAAGCCTATGTCTCCACCTGGCAGGTGCGATGGCGCATTTGATGTGCCGGACGGGGAAAGGGCATTACGCAGAGTGGCGGCCTAAGTCTTTGAACGACATATTGATCTGGCGTTGGGCACGTGTTTTGTGGAGCCGGATGAGAAGTGCTATAACCAGATCCGTTTTTATCGCCCGGATGGGGCGTATCTCGGGTTCCACAGTAAGATCCTCCGATACGGCAGTTTGAAACCTCCTATGCAGGGAGAAATCAACCATTACGCAGCCACGCCGTTACAGACCTTTTCCTGGCAAACAGATTGTATCCTGGGCGGTCTCATCTGCAATGACCTTTGGGCCAACCCGGGATGCACGCCGATGCCGGACCCCCATCTAAGTCAGCAGTTATCGGACATAGACGCCCGCATCATCTTTCACGCGGTCAACGGGGGTCGCAGCGGCAATGAATGGTCGAATGTCGCCTGGCAGTATCATGAGTCAAACCTGCGGATGCGCGCCCGTGCAGGCGGCGTGTGGATCGTGGTCACCGATAACGCCGCGCCTACGGATATACCCTGCTCCGCGCCTTCAGGTGTTATTAGCCCGGAAGGCGAGTGGGTCTGCCGTACGGAAGCGAATGGCGAAGTTTTTTTCATGTATACGATATCTCTATAACAAGCTTAAAGGAAACCTATGCCAGACCAACCCAATATCCTCTTTATCGTCTCCGATCAGATGGTCGCTGCACTCACCGGCGCCTATGGACATCCGGTCGTGCAGACCCCGCATTTGAACCGTCTGGCGGCGGAAGGCGTCCGGTTTGATGCGGCGTATACACCCTTTCCATTGTGTGCACCAGGCAGAGCCTGTATCATGAGCGGCCGTCACGCCTCTGAGATCGGCGCCTGGGACAACGGCGCCCTGCTGGCCGCTGACCAGCCGACGTTTGCTCATTATCTGGCCGATGCAGGGTACGACACCGTATTATCCGGAAAAATGCATTTTATTGGACCGGATCAATTACATGGTTTTAGGCGACGATTGACGACGGATATTTATTCATCTGACTTTAACTGGGTGAAACCGGAATGGATTCGTCTCAAAGAAACCAGAGGGCAGGATTGTGAAGACGTGATGAATGACAGGCCTGGTTACAATGCAAAAGGATACACAGGCGATGGGATACAGATCGGGGCATGGCATAATGCGCTGAGTTATGATGAAGAGACGCACTTTCGAGCCATCGAATATCTACGGGCGCACAGTCAAAAAGCAGACCATACCCCCTTCCTTCTCTGTGCCTCCTACCATCATCCTCACGAACCGTTCTGGCCGCCGCAACATTACTGGGACATGTATGAAGGGGCAGACATCGATATCCCTTCTTTTCCGGATGACCTTGATGCGTGTCAGTCGATGATGGACCGTAATCTTAATGCCTATCATGGGACCCAACGATACGACCTGAGAGATCCCGACGGGCTTTATCGATTACGTAGGGCTTATTACGGTCTGGTGTCCTATATGGACCATAAGGTGGGTGAACTTCTGGATGTCCTGGAAGCGACTGGAGCTGCTGATCATACGGTCGTCGTTTTTGCCAGTGACCATGGCGATATGCTCTGTGAACGAGAGATGGTACAGAAGCGCTGTTTCTACGAGTGGTCCTGCCGCGTGCCGCTGATCGTCCGCTTTCCCGATGGCTGGAAAGCCGGCACGACCTGCACCACGCCGGTTTCGTTGATTGACCTGCTGCCGACCTTTTCCGAGTTAGCAGGTGTGAACAATCTGTTACCCCATGACGGCAACAGCCTGATCCCGCTGCTCAACGAGCCCGATGAAGACCGGCTCATCTTCGCCCAGGCGCATGAGGCCGTGGGCATGCCCTGTATTATGGCGAGACGGGGCCGATTCAAATACAACTATATCCACGGCTACGACCCCCAATTATTCGACCTGGATGCCGATCCCGGTGAATGGGAGAATATAGCTTCAGATCCGACGTATAGCCAAACAGCCGCCGGGATGCGCCGAATGATCCTGGACCGGTTTAAACCTGAGCAAATGGCGGAAGCCAATCTGGCCAGTCTGTATCGTCGCCGACTCATACGGGATACCATGACCTGTCACGGACAAACCTGGGCGCACTTTCCAGATTTTGACTACCGCCGCGGGGCTATGGATCAGTACTTGAGATAAAAGATCTGGTGACTTTGAACTTCGCATCGCCAGTTGTGATCTTTGGTGATATTTGAGATAAAATTCATGACTTCTTATGGTATAGGTATGGTGTAGAAAGGAAATCGATCCATGCGTTTTATGTTTGTATGTTCTTTATGTTTATTGGCGTCAACTACCTTTGCTCAGGCGCCGGTGGTCTATCTGGTCTCGTTTCCAAACGCGGCGCATCATGAAGCCGAAATCACGGTCACCTTCAAGGATATATCCGATGATACCCTGAAAGTGCGAATGAGCCGGACCTCCCCCGGAAGATATGCCTTGCATGAATTTGCAAAAAATGTCTATAACGTCCTCGCGGTAGATGGTAAAGGGAAAGACCTCACGGCAACGAAAGTAGATCCTCATCAATGGAATATTACGGGGCATAACCGTACCGTAAAGGTCAGCTATACCATTTTCGGCGATCGGGCGGATGGGACGTACATGGGTATCGATCATACGCACGCCCACATGAATATCCCCGCGACATTCATGTGGGCCAGAGGCATGGAACACCGACAGGTGGAGATCCAGTTTGAATGGTCTGATTCAACCTGGAAAGTGGCTACGCAGCTAAAGAAGGGCAAAAATGCCTCGACCTACACCGCGCCTGATCTCGCCTATTTTATCGACAGCCCGGTAGAAATCAGCGCGTTTGATCTGCGCACCTGGGAGGTGACATCCGGAAAAAAAGAACAATCCATCCGGCTGGCCATACATCACGACGGGACCGAAGCGGAAGTCGATGCCTATACGCTGCTTGTCCAGGCCGTCGTTGTCGAGGAGACCGCGATATTTGGTGAATTACCGACCTTCGACTTTGGAGAATATACGTTTATCTCCGACTATCTACCCTATGTCAATGGCGACGGTATGGAGCATCGCAATTCAACGATCCTCGCATCCACCGGCAACCTGGAGGAAAACTATATACGCTTGCTCGGTACGGTTTCACATGAATTTTTCCACTGCTGGAATGTGGAACGCATCCGGCCCCGTTCACTGGAGCCGTTTAATCTGGAAGCGGCCAACATGTCGTCGGAGCTCTGGTTTGCCGAGGGGTTCACAAGCTACTACGATGATCTTGTTCTTAAACGCGCCCATATCATCAGCCTCGACCAATATGCCAGTGGCATTACGAGATCGTTGAGTGTGGTCCACAATGCCCCCGGCAGGAAATTGCGTGGTCCGGCCGGTATGAGTCAATTCGCCCCGTTTGTGGATGCCGGGGTATCCATAGATCAACGTAATTTCTCGAATACATTCATCTCATATTACACGTATGGCGCCATGACGGGGCTGGCACTGGATTTAACCCTGCGGAAAAGGTTTCCCGGGGTGACGCTGGATGAGGTAATGAAAGAGATGTGGACACAACATGGTAAATCGGAAATCCCGTATACCAATGACGATATTGAGCGTGTACTTGGGGAAGTGACCGGAGACCGGGCATTTGCAAAGACCTTTTTCAATCAGTATATCCACCAGCATGACCTGGTAGATTACAAGGATCTGCTCGCTCAGGCAGGACTTTTACTGCGGGAGGCTTATCCCGGCAAGGCATGGCTCGGTTCGTTATCCCTTTCGTATGCCCGCGAAAAAACCAGAGTCACCAGTCCCACCTTGATCGGCACACCTATCTATCAATCCGGCGTGGATCGGGGAGATGTGATTTATCAGATCGATAGTGAAGCCATTTTAAGCGAAGAAGATTTAGATCGAATCATAGAGAACCATGCACCCGGTGATACCGTCACCATTAAATTGATATCGCGAGGTGTGGATAAAACAGCCCAATTGATTTTCCGTGTCCATCCCGGATTGGAGGTCGTCCCCTTTGAACATGCCGACAGGGAAGTGACAGTGGATATAGAGGCCTTTCGCCGCCAATGGCTGGAGACCCGGGTGCCCGGTAACGGGGAAAATTTACGGCGTTATTGTCATACCTGTAAACGCGCCTATCCGTTTGCTCAGGAATACTGCCGGTATGATGGTGACCCCTTACAATTAACTTCAAAACAATAGAACATGACAAGAATCGCCAAGGGTGTCGTGGACGTGCTCTCAAAGGGATATTTCGGAACAACTTGCTTCCAACCCCAAAAAACCCTATATTAGTCGAACATTCATTATAGAACGTCTTCCAATATCAACACCAATTAGGAGAACATCGCATATGGCAAGGGGCAGCATAAAGAAAATCATACGTGATCGTGGATTTGGGTTTATTGCCGCCGAAGATGGTCGAGAGATTTTCTTCCATCGCTCGGAGTTTCACGAGGCTGAATTTGAAGATCTGCAGGAAGGGAACAATGTAGAATTTGAAGTCGAGAAAACGGATAAGGGCGCGAAAGCCACCCGGATACACCGCACTGAATAGCGATCTTCCGGGCTGATGATCCGTTTGTCGATCCGATATATATTCTATTATAGGAAACTGTACCAAAACCGGGACTGGACCTTGTGATTTTCCTCAAGCGCGCCGCATAACGGCCCGGAGGATCTGCCGGACAGTGAGGGCGACTTTTGATATATACTTGACGATCCATCCTGAAATCCTTAGCCATATAATATACCACATTCAGGCCGTTCATTTCAAGAAGGCGGACTGGATATGGTATATTATACCTGCTAAAATTGCCCACCCAAAGGTCTCAGAGGATGCACGGAAAGCCTATCCGGGCTTCGGGCTCCAAGAGTCGATCTCTGCGTTGCGTACCCCTGTTGAGCTACGTACGTGATCGGCATGGGACATTATTCAAAAATATGGACGGCAAAACCCTCGACGCCTTAACGACGCTTGACCTTCATCCCGGTACCACGATACACGAAGTAAAAAAGACCTACCGCGAGTTGGCTTTAATATGGCATCCAGATAAGGTGCCGGATCAGGTAAAAGACCGGGCCACGAGAAAGTTCACACAGATTAATGGTGCATATCGATGGCTGGTTGAAAATCCAGAGACCTTGAAAACCTGTCATCGTAAAACATCGGACGCCCACCCCTTTACCCGATCGTACAAAAGGCCCTACAACTCAACAGACGCCTCCTCTAAGAAAACAAACTCAGGATCTTCCGATCCTGTTGTCCAACGAATTTTATCAGCAGCACGAAGATGGAAAACAGATATGGATGAAGGGGTATATATTTATCCGGATATCGATCTCGACAAAGCCTCCAATTTCATCGCTCAACTTCACGGACTTAGGGTGTTTAATGACCTTACTCTCAAGGTAAGGGATCTTGTCATATTCTATGATATAGACGGCTCCGGCGAGGAGGGGATGGCGCTGACCCGGACCAATCATCTGATTAATAATAATGAGATGACCCTTTTCTCCATAGACGACCTGGTTGATGTACGCCTGAAAGATGCCCTGTTTTTCTGGTGTGAGATTTCCGTTCGGCGGCGAGGACAACGGTCGTTTGAACGGGTAGGGTATGCTGAGAAAGAATCAGGAAAAATGCTGACCGATATTATCTATCAATTGATTAAAACAGGTCCGGCATCATAGGAAGATCCGAAGGGGGAAATACATGGATACCAGCTCTAAACGTCCATTCCCGGCCCTGACGCCAGCTCAGCGATATCATCTGGACGTGAATGGATACGTAGTCATTGAAAATACGTTATCTGAAGACGAAGTAAGTCGGATGCTGGAAGCCTTGTACAGGTTGCAACATGACTTACTGGCGCCGGGTGCTTCTGTCGTACGGGGTTGCCGCCTATCCTCGAAGGAACCCCATCATCAGCATTTTGCCCATATTCTGGAAACGGATTCGGCAATATTCGAATATTTGACTCATCCACGTCTGGTGGGTATGGCCGAAGAACTCGTAGGCGGCACGGTAAGATTGGAAGAGTCGGAAGCTGTCATGAACCGCCGCACACCGGATTACGATCCGCATTCCCCTGTAAAATATGGTTTTCATCTCGGCACCCTTCCGGATGTGGGCACCTATACGGATCACGGATTGTACCACTGTACTTTTGTCAAAACATTGACCAATTTGACGAATTTAGGTCCCGATGACGGTGGCACCGTCGTGATTGCCGGCAGTCACAAGATCCGTTGTCCCAGAGAAGATATCATCGCCTGCGCCTATGAAGATCCGTCTCTCGTTCACCAGGTGGTGGCGCCCGCCGGGTCTACCCTGTTGTTTGGTGAAGCGTTGATCCACGCCACAGGACTTATCCGCAGCGACCGGGAGCGCGTTATCCTTATAGGCGGATATACGCCTACCATGTTTCAGGCATGGAATGGCCAGGAACCGAGTCCGGCTTTCATCGAACGGATACCAGAACATCTGAAACCACTCATATCCGGCAGCGACAGATGGCAATGGCAACGCCGATCCCGGCCCCTTGATATGCAGGTCGAAACGGAGGAGAATTGATTTATGAAGGTCCTTGTGGTAAACCCGGTGGAAGTTCGCCAGCTTCTTTTGATGAATGAATGTATACCAGTCATGGAACAGGCCTTGATGAACCTGGGACGGGGAGAGGGCATAAATCCTCTGCGGCCGGTTATGTTTCTGCCTGAAAAAGTCGGCGCTCTGGGCATGATGCCGGCCTATCTGGGTGAACCACCGGCCATGGGCGCTAAAATCGTCAGTGTGATGCCGAAAAACTACGGCACGAAATACGACTCCCATCAGGGTGTCGTGCTCCTGTTTGAAAATGAGCACGGCAGTCTGCTTGCCATGGTGGATGCCAGTGAAATCACTGCGATACGCACAGCGGCTGTCAGTGCCGTAGCCACCCGCCTCCTTGCGCGTCCTGATGCAAGTGATCTGGCCATTATCGGCTCAGGCGTTCAAGGCGCAAGCCACCTTGAGGCGATGCTTCTGGCACGCCCTATAGATCGGATTCGAATCTGGAGCAAAACGGGGAGTAACAGCCAGCTTTTTTCGGAACGCGAAGGCGCGAAATTTACTCGTCATATCGAAGTGATGCCATCGATCGAAGCCACTGTAGATGGCGCGGACATCATTTGCACGACGACCATGGCGCCTCAGCCTATTCTGATCGGAGACTGGCTGGCACCAGGTGTTCATATTAATGCGGTCGGTTCCAGTATCAAATCGACCCGAGAACTGGACACGGCCGCCGTGGTTAAATCCCGGTTATTTGTAGACCGCCGGGAGTCGACTTTGAACGAAGCGGGTGATTTCTTGTTCCCCAAGGCCGAAGGCGCCATCAACGACGATCATATACAGGGCGAATTAGGTGAAATACTTCTGGGACAGATCGAGGGACGAAAAACGGTAGAGGAGATTACCTTATTTAAATCACTCGGTCTGGGGGTTGAAGATATCGCTTCAGCCTTTCATATTTACGAGAAAGCGCAACAGTCAGGTACCGGAACCTGGATAGATTGGTCATCATGATCCCCATCACCATAGAAGCGATTGAAGAAGCGCGGACGCGTATAGCCGGCGCAGCTATTCGTACCCCCCTGGTACGGTTAAATGTGGACGATGCCCCCGCAGAGATCTATTTGAAACTGGAGAATCTGCAGCCCATCGGATCATTCAAAATTCGAGGCGCGGCCAACGCCATGCGTCAGGCAGATACTGCCCTGCTTGAAAAAGGGGTCTGGACAGCCAGCGCGGGCAATATGGCGCAGGGCGTAGCCTGGTGTGCCCGACAATCCGGAATAAAATGTACGGTCGTTGTACCGGAACATGCGCCGGAAACCAAGTTAGACGCAATGCAACGTCTGGGCGCCTCCTTTGTCAAAGTGCCGTTTCAGGAATGGTTCGAGATCATTCTATCCAGCAAATACGAGGGTATGGAAGGTCTGTTTATTCATCCCGTTTCCGATCCGGCTGTAATTGCCGGAAACGGGACGATCGGCCTGGAGATCATCGAGGATTTACCTGAGGTGGATGCCGTAATTGCGCCCTATGGCGGCGGCGGACTCAGTTGCGGGATCGCCTCCGCCTTCCGGGGAAAAAAGACGAATACGAGCATTTACGCCTGCGAGGTGGAAACGGCCGCGCCGCTGGTCCGTGCTCTGGAAGCAGGAAAGCCGGTCGAAGTCCCCTACACGGCCACCTTTATAGACGGTATGGGCAGCATGAGTGTTTTACCCGATATGTGGCCTATGGCAAATCGATTGCTTGCCGGCTCTCTGGTGACTACCGTATCCGAAACAGCGGCTGCACTAAAATTGTTGGCGGAGCGTAATCGGATTATTGCAGAAGGCGCTGGCGCCGCGCCTGTGGCTGCCGCTCTGGCCGGACTCGCCGGTCCGGGAAAAATAGTGTGTGTCGTCTCGGGGGGGAATATCGACCTTGCTAAGGTGGCGACGATAATGCAGGGCAAAGTGCCCTGATACCGATTCATACGCATAAGGCGCCACGAGGGCGTTTTTAGAGGCCAGCGGCGATACTGCCGTCGTCTCAGGTCAGAGGCGGCAAGGGAGATCATATCCTGTTCGGATGAAGATTGGTTCTCTCAATAGTATTACATCTGTATACCGCCGCATACGGGAACAGATAAGCCGGTCAGGTAATCCGATTCGGAAGACGATAGGAACGCCGCCGTACGGGCGATATCATCCGGTTTCGCTACACGTCCCATGGCCACCTGCGATGCAAAATCTTCTAACATCGCGGGGCGATAATCGGTCCCGGTAATGCCTTCGGGGGCAAGGGCATCAGCCATAAAATCGACCCGTTCCGTGTCGGTCAAGCCAGGACAGATGGCATTGACATTGATCCCGAATGGGCCGACTTCCTGCGCAAGAGACTGGGTAAACCCGATGATGGCAAATTTTGAAGCGCAATACGCGGCATATTTCGCGACGCCCTGTCTACCGGCCGTGGAGGATATGTTGATCACTTTCCCCCCTTGTTCATGGTCTATCATCTCCCGAACAACAGCCCGGCAACAGAGGAAGGTTCCTTTTACATTCACCCGTTGTAGATGATCCCAGACCTCTTCCTCAAGGTCGACAACGGGCACCCGATCCTTGCCCGGTCGCGATCCGGCATTATTGACCAGAATGTCGATATGACCAAATTTATCTATTACCTCATCCACCATATTCTGCACCTGGACCGCATCGGACACATCTGCTTCAATTGCCAGACTTCTTCGCCCCAGAGTTGCTATTTCTTCAACAACGGTGGCCAACCCTTTCCATCCATCAGACGGACCGCTGTACGGAACTTTGACTACATCATTTACAACCACATCCGCCCCATCTGTCGCCACCCGTACAGCAATCGCCCGCCCGATGCCGTGTTCACCACCGGCTCCGGTGACCAGGGCGATTTTACCGGTCAGGTCGGTCATGTCATCTCATCTCCTCAAATTAGGATAAATGTCTATACGGAAGACTTAATCATCAGTGAAAAATATAAACAGTCATCTACATATAATGGCAATAAAAACAGCTCTTAGACATGTTCTCCGAGAAGTTATCCATAACAAAAACAGGTTATAGATGGGCCTTCATACCGGCCATTGCTCTTTTCTATACCCCATGTCCCAGAACATCCATTCATACCGGCTCGTTGTTATAAAGTGATGTAACATCTGCGCTCTGTCCGATTCCGGCAGACTCATCGCCGCTTCATTTGTAATATCCATCACGGCTTCCACACTTTCGGCAAAGATATCACTGGCATAGGTGTCGATCCATTGCTGGTACATGACATCCGGCGAACCTTTTTCCATCAGCGCTTTGCCTACTTCCCAGTATATCCAGTAACAGGGTAACACCACCGCCAGTACTTCATGGAATGGTCGCGCATAAGCTACAGACAGTAAGTAAGAGGTATACGCCTGACAGGTGGGCGCCATGGGCGTCCCCCATACATCCGCTTCCGTCAATCCGAACGCCTTGAAAAAGTTTTCCTGCATCGCCCTTTCTTCTACAAGGCATCCCCTGGCATGTTCATTAAACAGGATGATTTTCTCTTCATCCGGAGCTTTAGCCGCGGCAAGACTCAGAGATCGAGCATAATCTTTCAAATACAGGGCATCCTGAACCGTATAAAATTGAAACACGGCTCTGTCCAGCTTCCCTGTCGTTAATCCTGTGACAAAGGGATGAGCAAGAATATCGTCATAAATCGATGAGATATGATCCCACATTACGTCTGTGATGTTCGTTCCAATTGAACTTCGGGCCATGTTTGTTTCCTTTGATCTACAACGCGCTTCGGACGGTTTTAAATGCTGAAATAAAAGCTTCGTTTTCATGGGGCAACCCGACGGATATCCGCATGTATCCTTCCATGTCAAAGGCTTGACGGACATTTACTTTTCGTTCCGCGAGTCGATTGACTAAAGATTCGGCCTGAGAGCCCACATCCACGGTTACAAAGATCGTCTGGGTCCGAAGCGGCTGGTAGCCTATGGCGACCAGTTCCTTATACAGATAAGCTTTCCCTTCATTCGCGACTTTAACGGATCGTCGGACATGGGCCTGATCCTCTAAGGCGCCCAGGGCAGCGGCTATAGACAGGGTGTTTTTATTCAACGACCCCACACTGTATGCGGTCAGCCGGTCCAAAAGCTCTGGTTGGGCGATGCCATAACCGACACGCACACCACCGAGACCGTATGCTTTTGAGAACGTCCGCGTCACGAGCAGATTATCCAGTTCTTTGGTTAAAGGAATCATAGATCGGTATTTCGGATCGTCGACGAAATGGATATAGGCCTCGTCGACACAGACGATGGCGCGTCCGGGTACTGACCGAATAAATGCCTCGAGTTCATCAGCATCGAGCAATTGCCCGGTAGGATTATTCGGATTACACACATTGACGATGCGGGTATTCTGATCGATGGCCTTCCGCATCGCCGGTAGGTCCAATTGCCAATCCTTGGTAAGCGGTACCCTTTTTACGTTACCCCCAAATTTCTCCGTACTTCGAGGAACCGAAGGATAGGAAGGGGTGCCGGTAACCGTATTGCCCGCTTGTTTGTAAAATGCAGCCAGGGTGAGGGTCAATAATATCTCTGAGGAACCCACGCCGGTGAATATCATGTCCGAATCGACACCATGGTGCTCGGCCAGCGCCTCTTCAAGCTGCATATGAAACGGATACCGGTTCATACTGAACATCTGACCGGCTACCGCCTCGATTGCCCGTGGCGAGGCGCCCAACGGATTTTCGTTGATGGATAGTTGCACAAGCATGGGATCGTCCAGGCCCACGCCGTTGATATACTGTACCTGCGGGGTATTGACGATTTGTGCAGCTGCTTCCAGGATCGGGGCTGCTAAAAGGGACGCCCCTGCGCTTCCTATCAAAGAGGTGCGTATAAACCGTCGCCTGTCCATACCTGAATGTTCGGGCATAATAACCCCCAAATTGAATGGTGATTGAGTGATGGTTGAATTATTTTTTTTATTTTTTGATTGATATAGTAGAATAAGGGGTGAATATAATGGTTTGTCAAAGAGTTCATTATTATTTATCAAGCTTACACCCAATACCTTATATCGCCCACATGAGTGGGCTCCTACCCTTTAAAGCGCTTGCATATCGTGGTAGAAGCTTGCTCCTGTGGGCGATATATGCAAATATTCATCCGCATGCACAACATTAAGTTATTATATTAGAAAAGTAACGTATTGATTCCCCTTAACCACACCATGCGATATCCTCAAGGAGTTATAGATGCATACTATGGATTATCAGTCGTTTGATCGGGAGATATGGGATGCGGAATTATCCGATTTCGTGCCTGGGGTGATCTATGATATGCATACCCATATGTGGTCGGAGCGGCATAAAGGGGGGTTGAAAACTCCGCCTGGTGGTCTGCGACTGGAAATAGATTATCAGGATCATCTGGACTGGGCGAAGAAGTTATATCCTGAGCGCAAGATGCACTATCTTATTCTCGGTACGCCTATTGCCGGGGGGATGGATATCGAGCAACATAATATCTGGATGGCGGAAGAAATTAAAACAGATCCGGAATCTGCGGTCAATATGCTCGTTACACCGGACATGACACCGGATTATGTGGCCGAACAGGTAAAACAGCATCATTTTATCGGGCTCAAGCCCTATCGGATTTTTGCGCCGGATATGACGCATTGCCGCATCCATGAATTTTTACCGGAATCCTTTATCGAGGTGGCAGACGATCTGGGTCTGGCCATCACCATGCATTTATCAAAACCGACCGGACCGGCCGATCCGGACAATCAGAAGGATCTGGCCTATTATACAAAACGATACCCCCGCGCCCAGTGGATACTCGCACACTGTGCGCGGGCATTTAATGCCTTTATGATGGAAGAGGCGATTCATTTTCTGACGCATTTGCCTAACATCTGGTACGATACGTCTGCGGTCAATGATCTCTACTCACACTATTTACTGATGAAACACGAAGACCGATCGCGTGTTATGTTCGGCTCAGACAACATTGTGGCCGGCTGCGCAAGGGGTAAATACATCACCTATGGCCGTGCGTGGACCTATTACGAGGGGACGAAGGAAACCACCCCCCATTGTGATTCCAGGGCTACGCTGGTGATCTATGAACAATTGCGTCAAGAAAAACAGGTAGCCGAGATGCTTGAATTGACCACACAGGAGATAGAGGATCATTTCGCCGGGAATGCAAGACGGTTCCTGGCTCAGGTCAGAGCAGGCAGGAAAGATTGAGGAGCGGCAAGTGAAAATGCGGGATGGATGGGTGGAGGGATGGGGGGAAGATGGACAGATAACATATTCTTATCCATATTATCCTAATAGGAGCCTCAATGCGTCAATTTACCCGTACACCCTATTATACCGGTCCAGACGATCCTGAACGGGGTGAGATCCGTGGACCGCTTCATCTGGATAAGACGATTCAGATAGAGACCGTTGGAGGGCATGATCAGGATTATCTGTCTAAAATAGATCTACGGGCAGGTGCGGTCATGGAGGTGGGAACACCAAGGCATTCCCGTCCTGGTGGGCCTTTTTATATTGATGATATTAAACCGGGGGACTGGGTGGCCATCGATATTATTGATATGGATGTCGGTCCCTACGGATTTTATCGTAATGGCGGTCCTCATTGGGGGAGTATTCGTTTAGTTGCACCCGTGCTGGATGGACTGATTTATTTCCCCCCTGACTTCGTTGTACCCATCCGGCCGATGATCGGCTATATCAGCCTGGCCTCGGTCGGCTCGCATCAAATAGACACGGGTGGTAATATGGATTTCAATGCGGTCCAGCCAGGCAGCACCATACATATACGGGCTCAAAAAGCAGGCGGTTTGATGATGCTCGGCGATGTGCATGCGCGTATGGGAGATGGCGAGTTGACCGGAACAGGGGTAGAGATTGATTCGACTGTCACTTTACGCGTCCGCCGGTCCGCCGGTTTTCCCTGCAGCAGTCCGGTGGTAGAAAAGACCAGGATTATTGAAAGCCAGGAAGAGTTTTTGACCAGCGGTAAGGGTGCAGATTGGGAAGAAGCTGTCAAAAATGCCTGGAGTGAAATGGTTGCGCTTATATCAGATCATTATGATACCACCGCAGAATATGCGAACCTGATTGTGGGTACCATCGCCGATGCCCGTCCCGGTTATGCTGCAGGCATGATGAATAGGCGGGGTGGCGAAGGAAAAGGGTATGTCACCTGTCAACTGGCGATAACCAGAAAATTAACACGCACTGGTGCGCCTTACGAACCCTGATGGAATTAATCATGTTTGATACTGCTTTCTAAACACTCGGACAGGTCGATTACATGTGGCCACCGACTCTGACTATTGGATGGGCGAGAACGGTGTTGGTTTTAAAATACGATTTGCAACATCTGCGACCAGCGGTCCGTTACGTTCGCTCTCTGCTTTGGCTTCAATCCAGGCCGGGTCGCTCATAAATGCATCCCAGGCTCTTTCACGGTGATTCAGGTCGTCGAAGGCAAGAAGATACGTTAGCTCATGTGAACTGGGTCCGACCACCGTTTGCCAGAAGCCCACCAGCTGAAAGCCATGCTTTTCAAATAAGGAGACCGCATGATTGGTAAATCGATTTAATATATCAGGTAGACGTCCAGGCATGATTTTGTAAATTCGTTCTTCGTAAATCATAAGATAATCCTCCTTTGTAAATGGCGTTACAGAGTAACCGGCCAGCGACCTCTTCATTCTGTACTATTTATTCTATTCCAATCCCGCCAGCGAAGCCCCTCTCGGGACATTATGACCTTGACGACGTAAGAATTGTTCGAATCCGACAAGACAGGGTACGACAGCCTCCAAGTTGGCATTAAGGCCCATATGGCCAATGCGCACCGATCGGGTCAGGTATTCGCCCAATCCGAGGCCCACCTGCATGCCATATTCTTCGATCATAAAATCAAAATAGGCCTGCGGGAGAAACTGATCGTCTGCCATGATGACGGTCAGGTTTGCACATGCCGCTTCCTCGGCAGCCATAAGTTGCAACCCCATGGCACGGACCCCGGTACGCACCACCCTGGCTACCCGGTCATGTCTTGCCCAGGTGGCCTCCAGGCCTTCTTTTAGAATAAAATCTGTACTTTTTTGAAGGGCGACGTATGCATTGACAGGCATAGTACCAGGATGGGGATGAAAGGCCGCTTGCACTTTCGCAATATGCCGTAAGTTCTGCAGATCCGTCATAAACCCGCGCGGTTTGCGACGATCAGCCATAAACGACCAGGCCGTTTCATTTACGGCAATAAGCGCGAGGCCTGGAGGGGCGCCCAGGGCTTTTTGAGAGGCGCAAACCGTGAGATCGATATGCCAATCATCCATTTTGTAGGGATGTCCCCCAAGAGAGGCTATGGTATCAGCCATCACCAGCAATCCATGCTCTTTTGCTGCTGCAGTCAGCGCCTGAACAGGATTGGCAATTCCCGTTGAAGTTTCTCCATGAACCACAAGCAATGCTTTTACATCTGGATATCGAGTGACCGCCTCATGGATATCAGAGGGGGAAAATGGTTTGCCCCAGGGTTTTGTAAGTATGACTTGATCCACCCCATGCGCATCACAAATGTCGGCCAATCTCTGACCGAATAGGCCGTTATTCAGGGTCAACACTTTGTCGCCAGGGTTAAACAAACTATTTATAGAAATATCGTTGGCAGTATGACCGGATCCAACCACAATAATGACTTCTCCAAGAGTGCCAATAATTTGCTGCAAGTTGGAAATAGTTCCATTGCAGATCTCAACCCACTTATCTCCATAATGTGCGGTAAGCGGATCACTCATATGAGCAAGGACTTCCGGGGCCACCTCTATGGGACCGGGGATCATCAGTCGATAACTATTTCGCATGTAAATCACCTTTGAAATTGTTTAATGATTATTCAATTTTATTCATAAAAGGGTCAGCTAATAAAATATATGGTCCTATCTGATTTGAATCAACAAAGAAAATATTGAAGATAAACATTGCGATAAACGTATTTTCATGTATCCATGCTTACTGATTCAGAGACAATTCTTAACCTCTGACATTGTCTGGCCGGGTAGGAATAATGCATAGCAAACATCCAATTTACCCTTGACGTATCTGTCATGAATGGATATTCTTTTAGCCCACCGGCTATTCATAAACTGATGTTATGCAATACCGGTGTGACATCAGGACACCCGGCCCGTCGATGCACAGGATTCAGACGTTGCGGTAATTATTTGGAAGGCCTTATAACATAGTACAAAATATAAAACACGCTATCTGCCTGATTTTCATCCAAGCCATTTGAATAGCTTTGCCTTTCAAACTGTACCTTGTTATACACATGGATTATCGCATGCGGAGTTCATAATATGAGTCGTCACATGACATTTTTTAATTGGTGTTGTGTTTTTACTCTACTTGCCTCCACGGGATTTGTGGAAGCCGTATCCCGCAAACCCGTTGTTGGTAAAAAAGGGATGGCAGTTGCTGTCGAGCCGATTGCAACCAAGATAGCGGTGGATATTATGAAAAAGGGCGGCAATGCTATCGACGCAGCAGTGGAGCTCCGTTTCGCTATGGCGGTCACAAGTCCGTCCAACGCCAACATAGGCGGTGGTGGGTTTATGGTAATCCGTCTGGCGGACGGTTCAGCAATAAAGGCCAAGGGGCACATAATCCGGACCAGTGGCTTTTTCAGCGGCTCGTATCGGCAGGGCGATGGCCACTGTATTATGGTGGATCCGAAAACCGGTTACCTCATGGGCGCGCCGGATCCCCGTATCGAAGGCGCTGCATTCGGGTATTGACAGATAGGGGGCGGGGCATACTCGCCCCATTGCACCATTTTTTATATTCGGAGATAGAAATTGAAGTTGTACGATAGAGACGCAGCACAAAACCTGCGCCGTCTCCTCGGTCGGTTTACCCTTGCACCGGTGGCTTATTTACCCACACCGCTTGATGATTGTCCTCACCTGTCGGAAACCCTCGGTGGTCCTCGGATCCTGATCAAACGTGACGATATGACGGGGCTTGCTCTGGGCGGCAACAAAGCCCGGCAATTCACCTATTCTTTAGGTCCGGCGATTGACCAGAATTGTGACTATCTGATTCATGGCTCTGATTCCCAATCGAATCAATCCAGCCAGACGGCCGCCGCCGCCGCCCGATTAGGTATGAAATCGATTACCGTTGTCCCGCGGGATCATCGTAGTTATCCCGTATCCGGAAATCTGTTATTAAACCATCTCATGGCAGAGCAAGTCATATACACCATGCCGGCGGCCGTGGAGGAGGAGAAAAAGAAAGTCATAAAACGGTTAAAGTCGGAAGGGCATAGACCATATGAGACGAGTCAGGATGGTGCTATCCTCCGCGCTGTGGCCTATGTAGATGGGATGATAGAGCTTTGTGAACAACTGGAGGAACGGGGTGTTACACCAAAAGCGATTTATACCAGTTCCATGACATATACCATTGTCGGGCTCGTCGTCGGGCTTCGTGCGTTGAATGCCTGTTTCTCGGCTGTGGGTTTTAATTATTCGGTTGGAAATGATCAAGAGATGAAGGAACGATTAGCGCCATCAGCCAACGAATGCGCCCGGACCATCGGTCTTGACTTGACCTTCACCCCAGACGATTTTGATGTTACCTGCCAATTTGCCAAACCGGATTTCGGCGAACCCTCCGGGACCAGTCTAAAAGCCTTACGACTCGTAGCCAGGACCGAAGGGGTCATTCTGGACCCGGTGTATACCAGCAAAGCGATGGACGGTCTCATACACCATATCCAGGAGAATCGTTTCACCAAACAGGATGTTGTTATTTTTCTACACACCGGAGGCATCCCTGCTTTATTCGCCTACGGGGATGAAATATTCGGCTAAATGCTGCAAGTGACAGATCGGCTGGTCGGCAGAAATATGGTGTATATAATACTCGCCCACCTGCTCACTTGCCGCTATAAAAGGAGTTTACAACCAATTTGGACCAATCAACTAAGCAAACACGTCAGCAAAGGTTGACCCGCCAGGTGACCAAAACCCACTTTGTATTCGGCCCTAACATCCACCCTGCCATGTCCGCCAGCCGCAGCGAAACAATTCGACTTGACACGCAGGATTGTTATCGAGGGCTGATTACGGAAGATCCGGCAACCCATCTTCAGATACAACAAGCTAAACAAATCCCGGTGACAGGACCGGTTTATGTTGAGGGTGCAGATATCGGTGATGTCCTGTGTGTCCATATCCAAAATATAAACCTGTCAACCACCGGGGTCTTCGCGATACGACCCCAAACAGGTATTATCGGTCAGGACATACGGGATCAGGTTGTGAGGGTTTTACCCATAAAATCAAATGGTCTTATGCTGAATAAAAGTATTAGTGTTCCATTACAGCCTGTGGTTGGCGTCATCGGTGTGGCCCCTAGACATGGGGAAATCGAAACGGTTTATCCGGGCAGGCACGGCGGTAATATGGATACGCTGGAGATCACCACCGGCGCGCGTGTGTACCTGCCGGTACAGGTCAAGGGTGCTCTGCTCTCCATTGGAGATGTCAAGGCAAGTATGGGTGATGGTCAGATCGCTGGATCAGGGGTCGAAACAGCTGCAGAAATAACGGTTCGAGTCGACACCCTGCCGGGAGGAAAATTTTCCTGGCCACGCGTTGAAACAAAAGATGCCTGGGTCACGATTACATCTGCCTCCTCAGTGGATCAGGCATCACGCCTGGCCGTATCAGAAATGATCCGGTGGCTGGGACAAGAAAAAGGATTGGATTTTGAAACGGCATTTATGTTAGTCAGTATCAGCGGTGCCCTGCATATCAGCCAATGGGACAACCCGCTTATAACCGCCCGTATCGTATTTCCAAAAAGTATTGTCCGTGAAATTCGTTCAAAATCGGCGTCATCCGGTCGTCCGATATTTCTGACCACCCTGCCTGATATTTCGGATGAGACCGAAGATTCGCCTAGCGAACAAAAAGGGACGGACACATCGAATGTGGAATCCGCAACTGCTTCACAGACGAACGAGAGGAAAGAAGAAACCCCTCCCCAATCGTCCTCCGGATCTCTTCCAAGACGACGGCGCAGAAGGCCAAGTGCCAGCCGGCGTAACACAGGTCGAAAAAAGTCAATTGAGACCGGTAAAGAAAAGCCGGAGGCTGGGAAGGATGCATTGCTTGAGAAGAAGCCTGCATCGGTCTCATCTAAGGTAGAAGCATCGGATAAAAAACCGAACAGAGTGACAGCCGAGAAGAAGCCTGCATCGGTCTCATCTAAGGTAGAAGCATCGGATAAAAAACCGAACAGAGTGACAGCCGAGAAGAAGCCTGCATCGGTCTCATCTAAGGTAGAAGCATCGGATAAAAAACCGACCAAAATGCCAGTCGAGAAGAAGCCTGCATCGGTCTCATCTAAGGTAGAAGCATCGGATAAAAAGCCGAACAGAGTGACAGCCGAGAAGGCTAAGGAGCCTGGAGAAAAATCCAAGGATACTGCATCTAAACCGGAATTTAAAAAACGAGCGCCAAAACGTCGTTCGACACCGAGGCGTACGTCTACACAACAATCTTCGTCTGGATCATCTTCCAATCAACAATCAAATCGCCCATCGGCCGGCAAAGCTGATGATAAAAAGGATGGAACAGCAAATCAGACACAAAGTGGGGAAAGTGAGACGGCAGAGGAGAAGAAAGGCGGGTGAGTATATGGACAAAGAGAGGGTGTTATAGACGGGTACATAGCGTCACTTTCACGTCCCAGGACACTGCCTATAGTTGAGTTTTGTCGATCAGGATACGATATTTGGCTTCGAATTCCGATTCGAAGTCAAACACCTCATTAAAATCGGCGATGGAATCCTCGTCTGTTTTCCGCATCAGCCCACCGTCAATCAGATTGAAAACCATATCTCCGAAATGACGAGTTTCAGTGATCCCCCATTGTTCAAATACCAGGCGAGCGGCGATACCAAATTGTTGAATCGCATAATTGCGGATACCCATCGAGAGTTCCTGGCCCGTGATGTGTCGCCGAACCGGCATGCGAGTGGTCGTATAATTCAACGCATCCATCATAAAACAGTAGGCGAGCCTTGAATAACGTTTGTCTTGTTCTAAAATGGAATCCAACATGATTTCCGGTGTCAAATCTTCCGACATGATTATACTCCGCAGGGTTGAAGGCACAATTACAAGTTCTATAAACTATTTCAATTCCAGGTGCCTGTCAAGAACCAACTGACCTGAAAAGAACAGTGATAAAGGAGATCGCCATGGCATTAATATCAGTGGCCGTCATACAAATGGATGCACAGGATAACATCGATGAAAATAGAAATCGAGCCGTTGCTATGGTGGATGAAGCAGCCTCAAGAGGGGCCCGACTGGTTGTCCTTCCTGAAGTCTTTGTCCACCTGGATGCCCTCGATAAAATGAAAGCGGCAGCCGAAACGATACCCGGCCCGACCTCAACCTTGCTCCAGGATGTAGCCCGTCGAAACAAGATTCACCTTGTGGGAGGTAGCTTTTTTGAAAAGACGACAGAGGAAGATAAAGTGTATAATACCAACCTCTTCCTCGGCCCTGATGGATCGATTTTATCTGTGTACAGAAAGATTCATCTTTTTGAGATAGATGCGCCTGGAGAGGTGGTGTTTGATGAGGCGCAAGTGATAGAATCCGGAAAAGAGGTTGTGATTGCGGATAGTCCTTTTGGCGTGATAGGGTTCACCATATGCTACGATGTAAGATTTCCGGAACTCTATCGGGCTCTGGCGGATCGTCAGGCCGACATAATTACCGTACCTGCAGCCTTCGCCATGAAAACGGGTAAGGATCATTGGGAGCCGTTATTGAGAGCAAGAGCTATCGAAAATCAAGTGTTCATCCTTGCCGCCTCCCAGGTTGGGACCAAACCAAACGGTTTTACTTGTTATGGCCGAAGTATGATTATTGATCCATGGGGGACCGTCCTGGCACAAGCGCAGGATACGGAGACGATCATTACCGCCCAATTAGACATGGATTACATGGCGCATGTACGTCGGATAATGCCCGCATTGAAAAATCGTAGATTATAGGATTAATCGCCTGTTTTTATTCTTTCAGGCATTCTGATACGATATCGAGCATATCCCGCACGTTGAAGAGTTTTTCTATCGTTTCTTTAGCACCGAACATACCTGCCATACGTAAATATTCCGTCGCTCCGATTGTACCCCCGCCGGACATGTCAATGATCTTTACATCTGCATCCACCTTGCGTAATTCTCGAATCGTTTCGATCCCCTCCATATCAGGCATCAAAATATCCGTAATAAACAGATCGATCTTGTCGGGGCGAAATTGGTTAAGTGCCTCTCTACCGTTTATCGCCAGCGTGACTTCATGGCCACATGGCTCCAAAAGGCTTTTAAGCATTGGCCGGATTTTCTCTTGATCATCTGCGATAAGGATATGTGCCATGACGTCTATAGTTTGATTTACTGATTTGTTGATTGACTATAGATCCCCGATTAAAGCCTGTGGGGATGACCGATATATAGAACCAAAAGGTCTCTTTTATTCGAATGTATGGGGTCGCGTATATCCTGCTTCCTGTTTCTTGTATCCTGACGTTACACTGACTAAGTATCATTCATTGGTTATTCCCAGGTGTTCAGCCCTTTACAGCCAAATGCAGGAAGCAGGACGAAGTGGTCTTCAGTCTCTGTCATTCTTTCCAGTAACCACCTATGATGCTGGAGAATATTTGATTGATATTGCGGGGTATCAATTATGTTATTCAGCTCAAATGGATCTGTTTCCAGATCGAAAAATTGCCAGGGAATCCCACCCATATTATCTCCTCTGACCGTATATTTGTATCGGTCCGAGCGGAATCCACGCCATACCCAGTCATAAAACGGCATCCCCTGTCTTAATTCAGCGACAAATTCCAGCATCACCCCTTCACGATCAAGATGGTCCGTCTTTCCCTGGATCAACGGCGCGAGATTTGTTCCGTAACATTCTTTTCGTGGCGGCAATCCGGCCAGGCCCAGAAAAGTGGGGAACAGGTCTTCTGTACTCACCGGCGCACGGAGCGTTATCCCCGCCCGATCCGTTCTCCTGGGGTCAGCGATGATAAATGGAATGCCGATTGACTCTTCATACGGCCATTGCTTTCCTCTAAGACCGTGACATCCACCCAGTTCTCCATGGTCCGATAGAAAGATGACAATGGTTTCTTCCCGCAGATTGCTTTGAGCAAGAAAGGATGTTAATTTACCCATGTTCCAGTCCAGATTTTCTACCATGGCATAATACCGTTTACGATTTAGAATAGTCTGCTCTCGAAGTTGGGGATCATCCATGATGAAATTATCCGGAAGTTCGATATCCGTATTTTCCCAGCGTTTTTGCACCTCTTCCGGTGCTTCAAACGGATCATGGGGCGGTTCCACGGAGATTACCATACAAAAAGGTCTCGAATCCTGACGGTCGGTTAGATACTGTATGCCGAGATCGAACAACCCATCTGTCTGGTACCCGTGGATGGGTTTAGGCGTGGGATCATCATCTTCAAAGTAACAGGTATCGAACGGTGCATTTCGCAGCTCAAAGCCGTACCATTTTTCCCAGCGCCCTCTGTACGTTTTTTGGACCGGTGTACGTCCGACCTGCCGGGCAGACCCCATACGGCCATGGCCGCCGTCGAGATGCCATTTTCCGATATAAATGGTTTCGTAACCAGCCTCGTTGAATTCATCCGCCAGGGTACGTTCTGCAGGAGCCATGCGATATTCTATACCCGGTACTTTCCGTTCATGGGCATACAGACCGGTCATGAACGTGAATCGAAAAGGAACACAAATTGGATAGGTTGAACACGCGTTTTCGAATCGAACGCCACGGCTGGCCAGGGCATCGATGTGGGGCGTGGCAATATTGGGGTCCTCATGGATCGAAAGGGCCTGTCTTCGCAGTTGATCACTAAGGACGATCAGAATGTTGGGTGCGCTGGTCGCATTCATGAAGTATCATTTGTTAATATTTCCAGGCCTGAGTCTTCGCATCAGGGGGAGCTTGTTTTGTAATATGTTCTGCCATGATCTGAAGAAGCTGTGACCTGGTATAGGGTCGCCAGCCATGGCTGCCACGGGCGCCATAGGTAATGGAGCCCGCATAGTAAGGATCGCGGGTACCCTCAAGGAATGCTTCCATATGATAGACCCCCACGTTCAGATAGTAATTATCCATTTGCCCGGAGATAATATGAAGCTTACCCACGAGTTTTGGGCCGATAGAAGCCCAATTTTTTTCAAGATGATATCTCAGATCGTAGTTTTCTTTCCAGTATTGGGCCACCTCTGCATCAATTTCTCCCGTCCGTTTGTTGAATAGGGGCTTAAAATAGCCGTCATCGCCAACAGGACCATGAACGGCGCTCCATATATCCAGTTGTTGTCCTGAACGGCCTTTGGTCCCGTGGGTCAGCTCCATTAAATTTCGTTGCTCCGAGGTCAACCTCACCTCGCCGTTGGTATGAAACCGGGTATTGGCCGTGGGGACTGTATACCAGTCATGCACTTTATAAAATGCGTTGACGTCTTCATATATATTGATGCCTTCGACATTTCGAAAATCAAGTGGATCTGGGGCAAAGGACCAGGTGCCGCCATAAAAATCAGGATAAAAAACCTGAAGAGCGAATGACTCCCAACCCCCTGTAGAGCCGCCGGTCAATACGCGGGCATAAGGTTCCCGGATAACCCTGAATCGGCGTTCAATCTCTGGTATGAGTTCCTGATGGATGGCATCTCCGTAGGGACCGTTATTGGCGGTATTGACGGCGTAGGAATCATCGAAATAGGGCGTAGGATGCTGGATGGTTATGGCGATAAATCGCGGAAAGTTATGGCCTTTCCAAGATGTCGTCAGATTTTCATCCCTTTCAAATCGAAACGGGGATCTTAATGAAAAGTGACCCTGTTCGTAGACGGTCGGATAATAGACATCGGGGTGCTGATCATATCCCTTAGGGAGCAATACGGTCGCCCCGATAAAAACAGGATGGCCCCAGAACGCCGTCAGCATATCACTTTGTATTTTGATTCGTTTAACCCATTTGGTATCTTCAGGGATCTCAATTGGCGGAATAACCTGGGTGGTCTGCACTTGTATCGTCTGCTTCTTTTTCGGATCAAGGGTAATCTTCTGTACCTCGCTGAAGAAATTACCGGGCGACCTGCGCCAGTTCTGTCCTTCCCATTGATCCATGTGCATCCAGAGGACATGGCCATCGGACCGATTAAACCGGGTATATTTATTAAATACTCCTTGAATATAGTACTCGCCGGCGGGTAGATCTTCAAGGGTCTTAATCGGATACCCCAACGTGCGGTCATCGATAACAACGGCTTTACCGGGCGTGAGTTGTTCCACATCGATCCCTAATATTTGAGGGCCATACCGCGCTACCTGAAGACGAGGTTCAGGAGATTCCGAGCGGGTAATGATTAAAAACATACGACCGGTTAGCGGCGTGTTACTTACTATTGGAGAAAGAGAAAGTTCAAATTTCAAACTTGCCATCGCCCTGGAGCCACCAAAAAAAGTCACAGGAGTAAAAAATAGCCCACAACACAGAATATATTTTATCATGGTTCCCCTCATTAGAGGCCTGCATTAATCTAAAAGAATAAATAGTGATTTTCTGGGCTTGCCATCCACAGCGCGACTGCGGTGCCCTCGTCCTTGTGTATCTTCAGCCAGAACGTTATCACCCGTGTTAAAAATACGCGTCTCGCCATCTCCGGCTGTAATTTCCACGGACCCGTCCAGCATGACGATCAATCTCCGGCTGGGCGCCCGGTGCCAATCAAAATCGTAATCCCCTTCCGTTTTTCGGAATATAACTCCGGTTGCCTGTAGAACTGATGAAAGTCGACCGATATCCTCTGTATCCGAAAGAGGTATATCGACGTCTTCAAAATGAGATTGACCGTTCCCATCTTCGAATAAACGGGTGACCTTCATTATGTTGTCGCGTGGCAAGTAATTTAAATCAAGGCTGATTTTCGAATTGAAAAACAGTATATTGTCATTCGTTTCCAAAATCCATAAAATATAAACATGGGTTATCGGAATATACACCCGACAGGTTTTAATCTTCAAGAGAGATGACTGTTTTAATGCCGTGCATAGATATTGCATTCATACTATGAAGCCGGGCGAATGGCACGGACCTGTCCATGCGCATACCTATGGCACCCGGGATGCCCTTCTATTTGTGGATGGCCTGGCCCAGCGTTCTGCCAGGCGGGTAAATAAAGGAATTAGACGTGTGGTGGTGTACCGCAAAGCACGGCGAGTGAAGCGTAGCAGGATCCATCACCAAATCACCATTTTATTTCCCTTTCCATATACACTTCGTACAACTGCCATCCTCTCACACTGATTACATCCTCGGCAGGTGTTTCCAGTAATACTTCAAATCCCAATTTCTCAAAGATGGGAATATTGCCTGTTTCCCTTATTGTGGAGAGAGAAAGTGCCCTTTGGTGATGGCACCTGCCGATCTTTATAAGACAAGTTATGATATGGCCGGCAACACCTTGCTGCCCGTATGCAGGATGGGTGGCCAGGGCGGTGAGATGCAGCCGGTCATCATCAAATGTATATTGTACCGTACCGACGATCAGTCCGCCTTGCAACGCGACAAGTCGGGATGATCCGTCTATCTGTGGCCGCTTTGCAGACACAGATGGCGAGGGGTGGTAGATATGGCGGACCGTTTCGAATGCCAATGTGATGACGCGTTGGACGGACAGGATATCGGATGTATTCGCGTCCCGTACAAGGATATTTTTTTTCATGTATCAGGGAAGAAATTGAAATCGCGGACCTAAACGGCTTTGTAAATCTCTAACTACCTCAGGATGATCTTTCGACACGCTATGCAATTCATCCGGATCATTTCTAAGATCATACAGTTCGGTTATATCATTCTCATGCTGAATGAGTTTATAGTCCTGAGTACGAATTAGACGGAAGTTGCGAATGGCACTGACGGCCTCTTCCCGGTGTGTTTGTACATCGTTTAGTAAGATATCGCCGAATGAACGTGCATCGATACCGTCTTGAGGCGGCAGACCTGCGAGAGAACAGATGGTCGGATTCACATCGATCAATTCTACGAGCGCATCAGAGGTATGGCGGCCATTAATGCCAGGACCGGTGACGATAAGCGGCACCCGGATGGAGGCTTCATACGGCAGGGATTTGGTATACAGCCCATGATCCCCGAGCATCTCTCCATGATCACTGGCGAAAATGATATAGGTATTGTCCATCATACCTCTACGGGCTACCGCATCTATTATAGCGCCGACCTGATCGTCGATCAACTCCGTGGCCCCGCAATACTGACGGCGGGTGTGCGCCACTTCTTCTGCGGTCATATCAACGCGACGGTTGTTGACCCAATCCGGTTTACTTGATCGGGAACTTTCGATCGGCGGCGGCATCTCAGCATGCCGATATCTATCTGAATATTCGGATGGCGGATCAAACGGATCATGTGGTCCTACAAAACTCACGAATAAATGCCACGGATAGTCATCTGGAATCGTTTCAATCCATTCAACAGAACGTTGGCCGATATAGGCATCTTCAAAGGCATCGGCGGGCAAGACCGAGTCGTGAGATGCCTCCTTGATCCATCCGCGGCCGGCTCGTTGTTTATAGTCTGCTCGAAAGGCGTCGTATAACCCTCGTTCCTGAAGCCAGAAACCATAAGGTCCTCTCGGTTCATCATTCATACCAGCATGCATTTTACCTTCACATTCCACCGGATGCGTAAACCCCCATCCATACACGCGAGGCCGGTCACCATTTCGGCCATTATAAGAATCGGGTTTGGCCAGATCGAGCTTGCCCACACAGCCCACTCTGTAGCCGGCATCTCTTAATCTCTGATAGTACGTTGTGACCTGCCCGGGCAGATAACTATTATTCCCCTGACTCCCAATTCTTGAGGGTTGATAGCCACTTGCCAGTGCGATCCGGGAGGGGGCGCAGACGGGGCAATTGGTAATACACTGGGAAAATCGAATACCATTATCGGCGAGACGATCCAAATGAGGGGTATTAATAAATGAAGCACCGGCGCGGCCCAGATAATCGTGCCGGTGTTGATCGTCCATAATCAAGAGGAGGTTGGGTTGACTTGACTGATTCATTGGGAATATCCCCTATATACTGATGTTGCGTAAAAGGCTGCGCAACATCAGGGTGCGTTGTCTTTGGTTCATTGAGCTTAGTTGGAATCAGTGCAACATCTCATCATCTCGAACAATTTCACCAGATCACGTATGGCCAGATCCGTCCATTCCGGCCAGAGATACTGTTCTGATGTATCCACGTGTATCGTTGCGGCCCCTGCTTTGCGTCCCGATTGTAAATCAAAAAGATAATCTCCCACCATAATAGCGTCCGATGACTCCGCTCCCCATTGACTTAATAATTGATGGATTCCGTCCGGCTCGGGTTTTGGAGGCGCTTCATCTCGTCCCAAAATGTCAACTTCCGCAAAATAGTCACCAAGGCCGATTACCGCTAAGGATACTATGGCAAACTCCCGGGTATTGCGCGTAACAATACCCAGCCGTGTGCCTCGGTGAGATAATGCTTCGATTATGTGTTTTACCCCGGGCGCCGGATCTGTCTGTTTTGCGATTTCCAGTTCGTGGTCGTATAACCAGGCTTGAAGTGGTTCGCTTTGCTCTGAAGGCAGTGAAGCCAGATAGCCCAGAATATCCTGGTCATCCGGGACATGAAGCTCACGACGAATCAATGCAAAATCATGCTTGGGAATCGTCAGGGTACCGTCTAGATCGAATATCCAACAGGATCGGTTGAGGATAGAGGTATCGGCCATTTGAAAATTGGTGATTGGTGATGGCATGTGTCCTGTGGACACGATGCGAGCACTCCGTGGTTGGTGATTGGTAAGATCTTAATTTGGGTAATAAATAGAATAGAGTCAATTGATTTCATGGCTTGACAAAAGACGGTTCATTTGATAAGGTAGTTTTCATCCCAATCCCTCAATTTCATACTTCAGGAAGCTGTAATGTATAACGGATTAAAGTTTTACAGACTGTTTTATATTTCCGTGGTCATGGGCCTGACGCCTTCTTCGATATTTGCACAGCAGGATATGGTCTCACAGCCTGTCCGTATATTTGTTATGGGAGATAACACGTGGCGAGATGAACAAGAATGGCCAATAGCAAGGGCGCAATACACGAAATATTATTTACACAGTCAGGGTAATGCATCTGCTCTCGATGACGGCACACTCGATCCGCGATTGCCGCGCAAAGAAATCGAGGACACGCATGTCTACGACCCTCTCAACCCGGTACCTACCAAAGGTGGCAATATGCTGGGTGATATCCTATCCATTGCTTGCAGAACCCGGTGAAGTATATGAATATACCATTGATCTGTGGTCCACAAGCATTGTATATAAGAAAGGCCACCGTATCAGGGTAGATATTTCCAGCAGTAATTTTCCTCACTTTGATCGTAATCCGAATACCGGGAACACCTTCGGCATGGATGCGGACATGCATACGGCCACGCAGACGATCTATCATAGTGACACGTATCCTTCTTACGATGAGTTGCCGGTTATTCCCCGATGATAGGGCAGAATCCAGAGTGAACAGATAAAATAAAGTTCCAAGTTCCGACGCAGGCGCACGGCGTGCCGTGCACATACATAGGGCAGAATCAGGAGATTATTATGGATCGGGTTTTTCCGGGTGTGACCTGGGATACATTACAACCGGAAGAAGCAGGATTTATACCGGGGAAATTTTCCGCTGTTAAAGGGTGGTTAGAAGGGGTGGCAGATGGGCGTGGGTGGCGGACGATGATTGTGAAAGGTGGATATCTGGTCAGTGAATGGGGACAGGGGCTTGACCGTAACACACAAATTACACAGGCTTCAATCGACAAATCCTTCATCTCTTGTCTCCTGGGTATTGCGATTGATGAAGGGCGCATTGCCGGGCTCGATGCGCCGGTGGTTGATTATTTTCCTGAGATGATGGATGTCGGTCCCGACGTCGGTCCGAGGCCGGGACGGTATGCGTTTGAAAAAGATCGGGCGATCACCTTTCGTCATCTGGCAAGCCAGACCTCCGGTTTCATGAAACCGGATCAATATCCCGGCAAGAAATTTCATTACCAGACCTTCGGTATCAACATCATTACCCATGCGATTGCGACCGTCTACGGTTTATACGACAGCAGTGATCCGGATCGTTTCCCCGGTGGCCGGAAGTTTCTGGACGACCGCATTCGGAATCCCATCGGCGCCGGCTGGGATTCACCAAGATTCAATTTCGACCACCCCCCCGGTGCAAAGGTCAACATCTTCGGCAACGGCTTCAGTATCGTGGCAACTTCAGACGATATGGCCAGGGCGGGGATACTGTGGTTAAATCAGGGCCGGTGGAAAGATCAGCAGCTCGTACCCGCCGATTATTTAAAGGAAGCGACACAAACAAACCAGGATGTCCTGGCCATAGAACCTGAAGAGCAATGGAAATACGGATTGGCCTTCTGGGTAAATGATCACGGCAAGCTCTGGCCTGACCTCCCACGTGACGCGTTCGCCGCCGCCGGCGCCGGTTCCATGCATGTGTTCGTCTGCCCCAGCCTCGACCTGGTCGTCACGCAGACCCCGGGACCGTGGGAAGATGCGGACAAGGCGGAAAGACAGGCGGAACTACTGATGCGGGTGGTGGGAGCGATGAGTGGATGAAATCCTTTTAGAGTATGTTGTTCAGGTGCGTAAAAGATCGGTCTATCATTCTTCCCTGGACAAAGGTCTTGTCCTTGTCGTAATCCGCCTTGAATGGTAACCGGTCTGCGAGGGAAATCGTCGTCATCGACAGCAGATCCGATTGCATCTCGAACAGCTTGAATTCGAATGGCGACTCGACAAACGCGCTTACCGTCACATAGTGAACCTTCGTTTTCTCGATATGCATATTCATATGATTGTGAGCGCCGAGGACACATTGGATGCCTGGATGTGCTGCTGTCAGGTTGCCTAGCGTGTTCGAAAAAGCGCCAGCTGGTTCGTGCAACGGCTCGGGTAGTAGAGTCTGAGCCGGAGGTAACCCGAAAACAGGACTGTGCGTCACAAACACCTGCATGTCTTTCGATGTAGCCATCAGCGCGTCGTTAAAAACGTTGTGTTGATCCGATGAGAATTGAGGGTCCTGCACTTCCCCCCAGTAGTAAGGCGTCGCACACCAGTGATTGGGCATGACATACACCACCCCGTCCGGGGTATCAAGTAGATATTCCGGATGTCCGTCTGGGAAAAACTGTGGTGCCACCTTCAGCCACTGGTCGAGACTATCCTCGGCGGTCAGGTCGTGGTTACCCAGGCACAGGTAGACAGGGATCGAAAACTGAAAGAGATCTGAAGCACGGCGAACCATGTCTTCCGACAGGCGATCAATCATATCACCGCCGTGGATAATGAAATCGATGTCGCCATCCTGATTGATCCAGCCATCAAGCGCGGTGAGTATATCGGAAAGGCGTTCCGGATAGGGTATCTGCTGATTGTATCCCATGGGGGCGGCGCCCAGATGGGTGTCTGCCAGATAGATGAATCGAGTCAAAGGGGGTGCTCCCGTTATATAATTTGTTAGACGGCTATTCGGCATGTACCGGCGTATTCAAACTTTTGCGTACCTGATCGATAGGCAGGTCTTCACGCTCGCGATCCAGAAACATACTTACGCAGGTATATCCAGCAGAACTCAGCATATCAAGGGCCTCCATGAAATTCGCCCCGACTCTGTGGGGATCATGGGCGTCTGCGCCGATGACGACAGGAATGTTACGGTTCTGCATTTCCTCAAGCATCATTCTACCCGGATTCATTTCGGCCACGGCTTTGTTGAGTCCCGATGTGTTTAATTCCATCGCCGTTCCCGTTGCAGCAATACGGTCAAGGCAGGGAAGAATAAACGCTATGGCCCGGTCAATATCCCAATCAGGTGGTGAGAAGTTTTTGACGAGGTCCGGATGAGCGATCGTATCAAAAAGGCCGGTCTCCGCAGCCATCGCCAGATGCTCGAAATAGATCCTTTGATATGCTTCAATGTCGTCATGGTAATACCGGGCTTTGTAATCGGCGATGTGGGGATGTACGGAACCCAGGACATGATGAAACGCTGCCATCCCATGTAACTTCTCTAACCATGTCTCCATGCCCGGGGCGTAATCACTTTCCATGCCGAGTCGTATATCAATCTTTCCTGCCCAGGCCATACGGGCGCGGTCAACCATTTCAACATAACCATCGAGCTCGGCCACACTCATCCGAACGCCGGGCGACCAGCTGTCATCTGACGGATTGTGATCGGTGACAACCATCCCTTTCAGGCCGCGCTGTTTCGCCACTTCTGCATAGTCTTCCGGTTCTCCTCGGGCGTGTTTGCACAACGGAGTATGCATATGCATTTCATAGAGTACAGGACCGTCATCCATTCTTAAATCCCTTTCTTTTATGGATTGCTGATGCGGGTGGTGGATACGAATGGCAGGTAGGCAGGTGGGCAGTATGTAGATAATTCCGAGTTCCGACCAGAAAGTTTCGATTACAAGAAATAACACTCGGAACTCGGGCCTCGGAACTCGGAACTATTCTTGGACATGACCACATCGGTAATAATCATCCGAAGTTAAAAAACATTAATAGCAAGATAAGTCCCCGTTGGAATAAAGTCCAGAAGCAACAAGACTTTATCGAACGAGAACGGATCGTAACAGAGTTGGGAAAAGACCTGAATTTGAAGGTGGTGAATCGGCCTGAAGAATCGAGTCTGATGCTTGGCTTCTTGAGCAGCTCCCGCCCTTTGAATATGCGTCTTGATTTGTGGTCGTCCGTGATGGCAGGGACCTATGGGCAAAAATTGAGTGGTACAAGATCAACACTTACCAAGGAAACTTTTGGAAGTATGGCCGCCTTTATGCTGGATGAGGCCACGGGCGACATGGCAATCTACTGGTATCATAATACGCGGTCATCCAATCCGGCTAAGGATTGTGTACGTAAACTGACCGGATCCTGAAAGAAGGTCTTGAAATTACGAGAGCCTGGGTGACCGGTGGAGGTTATAAAAAGCTGGGGGTATGGTTCGGATTGATGCATATTCCATCGCAGGTGGGCAGGTGGGCAGGTGGAGATTTTTATCTGATGGTTCAGTTAATTTGGAGGATGTGATGTCTTCAATCCCTGAAGAACAACGTCGGCAGATACTTCTTGAAGAACCGGAGCGGGTAGAGAATATATTCAATGCCATTGAGTCGATTACCCCGAAGAGATATACCTGCTATCGCGCCTGCGGACCGATTGTTGTGGACGGCCTTCTGGATGAGCCGTCGTGGCAAAAAGCGCCCTGGACGGATCTTTTCGGGCATCTTGTAGAGCCTGAGACCGTCCCTTTTTTGGCAACCCGCGCCAGGATGCTGTGGGATGATGAATATTTCTATGTGGGGGCCAACCTGGAGGACCCGGATGTCTGGGGAACGCTGACGGCGCGAGACTCGGCCATTTGCGGTTCCGACACGGATTTCGAAGTGTTCATCGATCCGGACGGTGATGCGATGAACTATATGGAGTTGGAGATCAACGCCCTGAACTGCGTCTGGGATTTACTGCTCGATTTTCCACACCATCGGCGGGGCAATCCAAAAAACGAATGGGATTTCGAAGGACTTAAAACCGCTATCCAGGTTGATGGTACGTTGAATGCGCCATGGATCGTCGATAAAGGATGGACCGTAGAAATCGCTTTCGACTGGAAGAGCATGGCCCCACAGTGCATTGGCGTGAGTTGTCCGCCCGAACACGGAAATACCTGGCGGGTGAATATGTCGCGGGTGCACCGGGACCGGGAGCAGACGTTCATTCACGACTGGACCTGGACCTGCCAGGGCATGGGTAGCATGCATGTACCGGAGATGTACGGTTTTGTAGAGTTTTCAGAGCAGGAGGTCGGGTCGTGATCGAGGGTTATCTCCACGTTTTACGCCCTTTCAACCAATTCAACAGCCCGATCGACTTCTTCAAAGGTATTATAATGAACCGGACCAAGTCGCGTCAATCCGCCGGTATCCTTGAGCCCGAGGCGGTCTATCAAGGCGACGGCGAGATAGACACCGCAACGGCCGTGGTTCTCTTCTGTGCCTAAAGCGTAGCCTAACTGGACGGGTGTCAGGCCGCCCGTTCCTAAATCTTCGGCGGCAAGCTCTCCTTCGATCATGCCTTGTGCGATTGAATCTTCTGATTGAGGAGGGGCACTTGGGCGGAGCATTCGTTCCGGGGATTTCGGTTGACAGTACATAAAGGAATTGGGCTTAGGAGGCTCCAGGAGTACCTGCCCATGAGCGGCAGGCAAAATAGCCACCAGGAAAGCGAACAGGGTTAAAGCTCTGACCGTAGGACCCAAGCAGACGTTGCATATAAACCCCCATTGGTGGTGGAAAATAACGTTCACAGCAACAATCAAAACACCTTTTTAATCTGATTAATTAATCTTCTTTCGGTCCAACTATGAATATTGCAATAACATTGCCCTTTCTTTCTGCGCCTGTTCCGAATATTGCCCCGGCGATCTTAGCACCTGATCCGGGTTCCGTGATGTCAGGCATGAGAATGGCGTTTGCGCCGAGTTCTCCGGCTTTCTTCCGCATAGACTCAATCATTTTGGTCTGGTTGGTCCATCCACTGTTACCAGTCGATTCGATCATGGCCACCTTTATATACTCCAGGTCATCCAACTCGGCTTCGTCCATTATGATTCGAATCGCGTTGGGTTCTACCTTTGGGCGGACATGTGCGGACGGATCGATCAAAACTGCCTTGGTGGAGATACAAGAGACGAATATCAAAGCAAAACATATTGCTATGAGGCGTTGCATAAAACCTCCATTTGGTGGTGGGAAAAATCAGGAGATGAACCAAATATACTTACTCACAGCAAAAGTCAAGGGGTGGGTGAATACTAATTCAATAAATTCGTAATTTAAATTACATAAAGCAAGAAAAAGTAGCAGCTCTTTGAAAACTGAATAGTTTTTTGGGTCATGGTGTAGCCGGGAACCCCATTAGCCCTCGAAAGGCGCTGGTAGCGATGCCGACCAGCATCGGAATGGACAGGCCGATGATGATAAGGAAGATAATTAGCGCAGGAATGGACGCTATTGCCCATTTGACCATGAAAACGATCATAGAACCGAGGGGCATTTTAATGTCAGTTACGGTCACTTCTCTTGGTCCTTCGGAAGATTTGGGCTCTTCAGGCATATCTATCTCCATAGTAGCTGGGGCTATCCCATAACATATTTTGCCAGGCTCTTTTGAATGTCTACAATGTCGATACCTTTTTTGAACTGATTCTGCAATGGTGTAGGATTACTGGAGATCCATATCTTCATCTCGGCATCCCGGTCAAAGCTACCGGCTGTTTTAACCGAGAAATGGAAAATGGACATGTATGGAATAAAATGGTATTCGGCCTTTTTACCGGTGAGGCACCCGCTTCCCTATTTTGCCGGGAGGCCCTGGCCATGGTCTGTTCATCCCTGTCGACGCCGACCACCGTGCCGCCGTCGCGTAACAGCGCGTTTGTTATGGCCAGACCGATCCCCCGTGCGGCGCCGGGGACGATTGCGATTCGTTCCATAGGATTCCTTTATATTAATCATTCAAACGGCCAGGGGGTATCATTTCTGATATACTGCCCATCATGGAAATCGGAAAAAAAATGAGAAACGAGCGGGTGAACCACCTGCTCATCCGAGGGGTCCTCTTCCAGGCTGCTCTGTGCGGCATAGGTCATCTGATCTGAATCATGAACGAGCACATGGTACCAGGGTTGACCCTGATCGGGCTGCGTCCTGTTAGAAAAGTACCAGTCGTTATCTGCCTGGCAGGACAAATCGGTGGCCACCACGACACCGCGGTAGTTGTAGCGCCTGTGCCTGACGAGCTGACCTGGCTGAAAAATGGACGCGTCTTCCTCAGCATCGTGTGCAGAGGACTCAGCCCCGGGGTACCCTTTCAAAAAATCCCGAATCTTCTGTACCTGACTCTCTTCTAACGGCTCTTTGAGTTGAGATAGGGCGAGTTCCAATGAAGAGCCGAATGCAAGCAGAGCTTCTGCGGCAGCCTTCCTGACCGTAGCCGATTCGTCATCGATCAGCCTTAAAAGATGGGGGATTTGTGTGTGATCGCTCACGGTATTTTCCTTTATTGTAGCAAAAGGTTTGATGGCGACATCCAAAAGGAAGGAGTCGGGGCTCAGGCAACCTCAATTCGTACCTTCCTCGCCTTTGGATCAAACGCCAGCAAGGTCTCATCTGCAAAGCGGATAAAAGTCCCGCTTATGAATACACGTCTTGTTTTGGCTAAACGTAAGGGCTTACCGTCTACTTTGACTTCTTTGACGTCCGCCCCGGTAACGCGTAGCGTGAGTTCAGAACTTAGCACCGGCAGATCAAGCTCGATGGTGTTCTTTTCCACCTTGATTTCCGCCATTTCCCGGCAGCAGGTATAGCCTGCGATTTCACTGCATTTTCGCCATCGGGTCCATTCGCCGTTCGGATCACGTGCCTTAAGACGTTCCACCACCGTCTGCAAGGTTTTAAAACCGCGTTGATCCTCAATGTGCAGCCCATAAAATCCCTGCCAGTGGCTGCAGAGTAGAGCGGGATCGCCGGCGTCAATCACTTCGGGCAGACGGCCTCCCTGCAGGTCATCTGTGATATACCGATCTGCGCTTACCTCTCCATAACCTGTCCAGTTCCCAGTCCAGTCCCCGGCGCAGGTGATCATTTCACCCACTGCTATTCCCTGTTTTTTGTCCTTATGCCAGACCGGGGATTCTACACGCCCCCTGTCGGCAGACCGGGTAAAAAAGAACGGCGTAGGCGTCCCGCTGACCGATCGAACCGCCTGGCCGAGGCAACGGGTATAAAAAGATAGGGTCTGCCCACCGAAGTAACCGGGCGAAGTAACCCCGGTTGGCGGCAAACCGGCCTGATCAAGGATACGACAGGCCGTGGTGATGTACTCGATGATCGGTCCGTCCTCATCATCGGGAAGCGATACCCATTCATATTGTTCCCAGATGCCTGATGGCAGCGGCTTCAGTGTTTTCGGATCCACAACGACCGAGTGGGTGAGCATCTCCGGCGTGATATCAAATGCCGGCATAATGGTCTCCCGGCACATCTTGAGCCAGCTTTCATGTTGGGATCCGGTAAAAAGTGGAATTTGTTCATCGACACGACCCAGTCCCGCTGGACACGGGACCACACTGTACTTTCCGCGCACTCCATGAGCCAGGCACCATTCGGCGAATGTCCTGGTAAATGATTCTGGGATGACAACCGGCACATCTTCCCAGCGCCTGTTCTCACCGTCCACGGCATTACGGGCCCGCATCCAGAAATAGCTCAGGTTGACGAGCAGCGTGGAGTCGTCAATAAGAAGTGATAGCGGTACCCGATCGAGCGCATGTCGAGTAATCTGAACATTCATGAAATACTACTTACCTGTCCAAAACCCCATCAACAGGTCAAAGTTTTTCTTTATCGCGTTTAATGCAAACGCAGGTCCTTCGGCAAACGGGTCGAGTTCGTAGACCAGAGGCCCCGTAGATTGTATTCGGGCGAGTGATTGCATAAAATCTGGCCAGTCGATCACCCCCTGGAAAGGCATCCAGTGCTGCTGTTTGCGTCCGTCGTTATCTGAGATGTGGAGGCTCCATAATCTGGGCCCCAGGGCATGAACCATCTCCGCCAGATCGCCGGTCAGGTTGGCATGGTTGGTGTCGAGGCAGAAACCGATCCATTCGGGGTCAAGATCTTCGACCAGCCTGAACGACTTCTCCAGCCCGGCCTCCAACCACTCTGGCGGTAAAAATTCCACCGCCAGACGGACCTGTAGACGTCGTGCTTCGGAAACCAGGGTGGACAGACTGCGATGGGCTTTCTTACATCGGTTGAGTCGTTCACCAGAAACGATCGGTGTTTGACTGCAATGCATAATCATCAACGATGTCCCCAGATCATGCGCCAGGTCAAAGGCCCTGATTGTGTGCTGTACCGCCCGTTGCCTTTGATCATCGTCCAGGAGGGAAATATCCCGTTCAGGCCGATACGGCGCGTGAAGAGACCATAATGGCGTGGTGTCCATTTCTTTCAATTCGCTGCACAGGCCTTAATCAGATCTTTACGCCCCGGGAGCAGGCCGGTTGACTGGGGTCCCGACAGACTCTTTCCTTCCATCTTTCCAATCTCAACAGTTAGAGAAATTTGGCAGATCATGGTATGAGGATATAATTAACCATTTATACTCTGACCACTGAAAAAAGTCAACAGAGAGTCTATATGAAAAAGCTTGTCAAACGTTTGTGAGAGATTAAGATATATAATAATTGATGGTATGCAGCAAACAGCAAAATCATACCTATCTACTGCTTATGCGAAAATGGATGTTATATATCCATCTCGACGCCGGGTTCCTGTGTTCGAGCTATCTCCTCCTCTACGGCATCAGTGCCCTGGATTTCAACCACGAATTTATATCGGATGATGTAAACAACGGTACGACCACCAGGACGCGTACCCTTACCGGTGGCTATATCTTTTATATGCACCGTGAAAAACCCAATCTATAATGCGGTGGAATCGCGCCGTAAAAACAGGTACGGCTGGCTCGGGAGGCTGGAATATGTCTAACAACCCAATACGCGAAGAAGCCCCATTTCAAGTCACTAAGGGAGGGCCTGATCTGATTAGTCCGCCCAGTGTGCCACCAGGAGAAACATGGCACTACCAGGTGATTTTTCCCTTTCAGGTGGCGCCACGCAAGGCTGCTGCGTTTTGTAATATCCGTAAAGGATTTGCTCCAGGGGCCGACTTTGAGAATGGAATGGATATCATTTTCTTTGATGATCTCTCCCATGTATCAGCTGAGCACGCTGTGCCCATCTCCCGCAATCATGAAGCCCCAAATCCGAGAACTACACCCCCGGGCGCCCCATCCATCATGATGAAGTATCCCTGTGCAGGCGGGTTTGTGCCCCTTGGGGCGAAACGGCCCGATGGATCTCCACATCCGCACGCCGGCACGGGATTTTCCTTAGTCAATGTGGTTGCTTATCAGTCCAATATTCAAACTTCGCCACCTTATCGCACGTGTGTTTATGCCAATGAAGAGTCGTACTCTTACTTCGAGTTGTTCCAGTTAGTCTATGATGGGAAGACCATGCAGGTGTCCAACGCAGAACACCTTTCTCCTTCGGCCGTGCTACCGAGTTGGTACATCCTTAATGGGGGCATGGGCAACGCGATCGCCGACCAGGATGATCTGTTGTTGTGTATGGTCGCACAGGACCCGTGGGCGGGCTCAGGCTCGGGTGTGATGCGTTGGCGGCGCGATGTAGACAAATGGCATCCGGTTTTGTATGTGCCGGTGACAGGCGATGACCGATCATCGGAGCCGAGCCTGGTCCGCGACGTAGACGGTGCCTTGCTTTTTTGCGCACGCGGAAATGGCGAAAGAGATGAAAAAGACATCCGAGTCTGGCGATCTTCTGATGGTGGGGAAATCTGGGCTAAGAATATTCACGTGTCCGGGGTCATCTCGGAGGCCCCGGTCACCATCAACCAGACTGTCCATGGCACGCCTTACATTGCGGCCAATCTCTACCAGGTATATATGCATCCGAGGGGAGCCCAGCTCAGAGTACTGAAAAATGCTGAGGGAAACGTTCGGGGTGGCGGATGGCAACGCGACACGTTGTGCATCTGGCCACTTAATGGTGGCAGGACAGGGCTGGAAGCGCCCCTTGTCGCCCGGTGTTGTCGAGAGGAGTTCGGTCCTCCGCCAGGAGATTCGGCGTGGCGGGCTGACCACCCAACTGGGACAACCGTACACCTTGCTGACGACAAGTGGCACCATGTCCTCGGTTATCGTATCGTTGAAGTGGCCGAGTTGACTCACGCGAGTGATCCGACCCCACAGACCGGCGCCTACCTGGAAGAAGTGATCACAGAGGGTCAAACCATCCCCTCCTGGAAATGGTAATCGTGCATCTGAGCGAGGAAACGCGGCAGGTTCCCGTCTGTGTTAAATAGGAGCAGGTCCATGTTAAGTGCCGACTATCTGATAAAGGGCATTACCGGATTAAGTCGCGCCAGCCAGGGTAGTCCGATGGAAGGGCATTACGGCCCTGTGGTCATTGCAGCATACTATTTCTGCCGTGGAAATGATCTGGATAAAAAAACGGAAAAGGCGGTCCAAAAACAGATCGACCAGCTCATTTCAAAATTTGAACCGTTCTTTAAATCGTTACCGGCAGAAGATCCCGAACCTGGTGCCATATCGCATATTATTCAGGCGCTGGATGTAAACGTCCATGAACTGAGAGCCATTGGTCACAATGTTATTTTTGCTACGCTGGCGATCAAGGCCCTCCAGGATACGTCAATCCTGGCAATCCCTTTGGAAATCAACGGGATATGCACATTAATTGAAGGATTAGATCAAGCCAGCAGGGGAGGACCGTTTCCCGGTTGGCCGTCCTCAGAAATCAGCACGGCCACGGTCAACCCTGAGGATCAATTTCCCGCTTATGACGATGAAGAGGCCATCATCCATTTTACGTTCGATGCCCTCTTGAAAATCAAGACGATTTGCACGGGCATGCATGAAGGCACAATAGGCCATTTGCTTACGCATGCGGATGCCCTTAATGAATTATCGCGTCTGGGATATCCGGTGTCGGCAAAAAAGGGATATCTGAGTCACCAGATTTATGTGAAATTGGCTACGAGATCATTTGTACCGGATGAATGGGGAGGGATACCCAGGAAGAACCCGGCTCAATATGATCCATTGACTGGCACGGTTCCGAAGGGAGGCAAAGGCTGCTGCCAGCCTACAGCATAATAACATAGCGAGAATACATGCACTCGAAGACGATGGTGATACGCATTTTATCGTCTCAGATCGCGCTGACACGCGCCTGATGAAACACAAGCCGTTATACTGCCATGGGGAAATTAAAATGTTCTACTTCGATAGTTATCAAGTTATAAATCAAGGTTACGCACGAAGAGACCCCGCATGACCCAAGTCCAATCACAAACGAAACCCGTTGTGGTCTACGACGGAGACTGTCACTTCTGCCGTAAGCAGATCCAGCGCTTCAAGGCTCGGGACCCGGGGAAAACCTTTGAATACTGTCCCCGCCAAACCGAGGGCATCGAAGAGCGGTTCCCCAAGCTTGCGGAGGACGACTTCAACACAGGAATGCGCCTAGTTCATCCCAACGGCGAAGTCAGTGTCGGCGCGGACGCGGTCTACCAAATTGCTATACACTTACGGGGCTACAAGTACCTCGCCTGGCTCTACCAGGTTCCCGTAGCCCATCAGATTGCGCGGGCCACCTACGCCTGGATCGCCGCCCACCGTATGAAGCTGGCCAGAAGTTGTGACGAGAGCTGCGAGCGCTGAGTTCGAAGGTGATACCCCTGGGCTCCGTCGCGAACTTCGCAATCCGAAGGGAAGTTGCATGACTGGAGCGGTATAACAAAAAATTGGAGGTGACCGGGAAAAGCTGCTTTTTAAAGGCAATCCTGGTTTACCGGCACCGCAATTTGGCCGTTATGTGGATTAAAGAATCAGAGACAAAATCATGAACTCAGGTCAAACGCTCGCGCACTATAACGGTTTATAGATACAGTAAACGAATCATACACATATGGAAGATTGTGGCCCTCTCATGAAGACAGATTACTGGAAAAGTATTTATTCTCCTCACCGGAAATCACTGAATTGGAGGAGGTAAACATGTCGTCGATCCCTGTTGCGGTTATACAAATGGATACTCAGAATAATTCTGATGAGAATCGAGTGAAAGCCATATCATTGGTAGACAAGCTTCATCATAAGGCGGTCAATTGATTGCCTTAAAGGTTCGAGAGTCAACATTTCGAAGTACCGGATGACGTAAGGTTTTAAACCGGTAATCAGGGAGTATCTCATGTTAGCCCGCTTGACTGCCGTGCTGGTTCTCCTGGTCATGGTCCTATCTGTGGTGACTGTGATCGCCCTGCAGGAACAAAAGGTGACCGGCGTCTACATCAACTCAGTGGGGGTTAGTCTCCCACCCGATGCGGCGCCACTGGAATACCAGGCGTTCACGTCCTTCAAGCCGGAGAACCGCTTTCTGGACATGGCCACGTCCCACTATCAGGTGATCAGCCATGACTACGCCCTGGTGAACGAACCCCTGGTGCGGGTCGACCGCAACTACAACCTGATCCCGGCCGCCGCGACCCATTGGGACGTATCGGAGGATGGCCTCATCTGGACCTTTTATCTGCAGCCCGATCTAATCTTCGCCGACGGCCATCCGCTTACAGCCCGCGATTTCTAGGACACCTTTAAACGCTGGGCTGACCCGACAACCGGGTTCGACTTCGAGTGGTACTACCGGGCCATAAAGTACTGGGGAGCGGTCGTCTCCGGTCAAATGCCTCTCGATTCCCTCGGGGTTCGAACTATAGATGATCACACCATCTCTTTCACGACCGAGCAGCCCACCCCCTATGCGCCGCTGATTCTCAGCTTCAGTTGGGTCACGCCCACCCATTTGTTCGAGAAATACGGCGCGGGGTGGTCTACCAAACCGGAGACGCTCCTGGGCAGCGGTCCCTACCGTCTGGTGGAATGGACTAAGTTGGACCGCATCGTGCTGGAGCCGTCGTCGTCGATAATACCTTTTTGACACCCTATCTATTCAAGCCCCTGCGCGTGGGTGCTGATGTGGTGATCCATACCGCGACAAAATACCTGTCCGGCCATGGGGATGCTATGGGCGGCATTGCCATATCTAACGATCAAGCATTGATGGACCGCATCCGGCGTGGTAGAAATATCTACGGCGGTGTGATTAGCCCGTTCAATGCCTTCCTGATTATGCGTGGCATAGGTTCGCTGCATGTGCGGATGTCTGCCCATTGCGCCAATGCACTACAGGTTGCCGAATTCTTGCACGATCATCCACAGGTTGCCGATGTCCGTTACCCTGGTCTGCCCGACGATCATGGTCATGGGGTCGCGACCCGTCTGTTGCAAGCTGGCTACGGTGGGATGTTGGGTTTCCAGATCGCCGGTGATCAAGTACGGGCAGAGGTTTTCAAGAAAGCGTTGCGACTCTGTAAACCATGGGTGAGTCTGGGCGATATCGGATCATTGGCCTATGTGCGCTGGCCCGAGGAACGAAAAGGTATTCCACCGGGATTTGTACGTATGTCGGTTGGCATAGAAAATTGTGCTGATATCATCGCGGATCTGGAGCAGGCGCTGGATGCTTTGCCCTGATCGAAATATAGAGGTATAGGCATGATGGTACGAGTGGAGAACTCCATGACTTGCTGTCTTCGCTTTTTTCGACATAAAGCCGGCCGACGGGAAGCGCTTTGACCAAGTGTCGTTCTCGCATTTAATCCCGGCATTCAACTGGAAGACACCTGGGCGCAGCGACTATTAGGATAATATAATACCTGAGTATCACAACAGGTATGGCACGATGAGACGATGTGGGTGAGACATCGCCGACACCGTCGTGGATGACTGGAATAGAGAATTCGAAGGCCAGGAGTAAGCGCTCCGAACCGTTGGTGGAAAGCGATACAATCGGGTAAGGGCGGGGTTTTCCCCCGCCCTTACCACACCACCCCGCATGGGGATCCGCACGGGGCGGTTCCGGTGGTCCAGTGAAGGCCAATCCACTGTTACAGCAGATCGGCCCGTGTGCTTACAGGCTTTCCCTGTGAAGCCTCCAACGCCACTACTCGCCCACACGGGGTCATTGTCGCACGTCGCGGTCCACAGGGCGCAGAACACCCGACCGGTTAGGCCCTTCACCATGTCTCAGGCATTACCATGAGCGTTCGGCTACTATGACCTGTGCTGACTTCTTCCTACTTGAGCTACGTCATTACCGAGGTGGCCGCTATGCTGAACACCCTGTTTTTTCCTCAGGCTAACGGCCTGAAAGGACTTGGTCACCCGGTGTCCGCCGGGATGGGTCAGGAGGTCCACATCGCATGATAGACAGATCTCCCCGGATAAGAACGAGAACGTCCACTGTGCAACCTCAGCATTTACCTCCGAATCTGAACCAGGGGCTTTGGCGTGTGGTGCCGCATTACCCGACAAGTCGGCCTTATATGCTGTTTCTGTCCGTAGACTCACAGTTTTGCACTCCGGTTTCCTTCCCACGGTCGGTCGCCATTCCGCAGTTGCCTTCGGCTAGTACTTTACGTATCTTCACTGGGAAGACTCGCAGGTTCACGTACAGGGGACTTTAACCCCATAAGTTCGCGCCCATGCCGGGCGTAAACCCGTCTATGCATCGGATCGCTTCGCGCCCGATGATTGACATGGTGCTGCGTACACAACCCATACCCTCCTTATGGTTCTCACAGGAAGGAGCCATCAGAATGACCATGCTATTTATCGCACTTTCCATGATGCTGTTCACCATCAGTCCTGCAACAGGAGATACGCCTGTGGACACGCAGCAGACTAATCGATCCGCCACAGTGCTCATTACAGGTTCCAACCGCGGTATCGGTTTCGAATTTGCCCGGCAGTATGCACAGAAAGGATGGGTGGTGCTCGCAACCGCCCGTCGTCCCGGAGGCGCGGATGATCTTAAGGCGCTTGCGGCCGAATATCCGAATGTGAAAATAGAAAGACTGGACGTTACCGATCCTGCGACGATCGAGGCGCTGGCCGAGAAATATCGTGACCATCCGATCGATGTGCTGATCAACAATGCGGGTGTTCTCGGCGATCCGGCCGTCCAGACACTGCAAGACTTTGAATACGAGATATTTACGCAGGTCATGGCGGTCAATGTCTTCGGCGCCCTGGCGGTCTCACGAGCATTTTTGAAACAGGTAGGCGCCAGTGATCAGAAGAAGATCGTCACCATCACCAGTTCAATGGGATCGCTGAAATTGACAAGAAGCGGAAATTTTTACTTCTACCGGATCAGCAAGGCGGGCGTCAACATGGCCATGCGCACGCTACAGGCGGACGTGCGTGACCGTGGGATCATCGTTACCATGCTCATGCCGGGCGCTGTGGCAACGCGTATGCTGGCGCAGACAGGCTATCGGGGACCTGCATTGACACCTGAGGAAAGTGTGACGAATCTGATCAAAGTGATTATTAACCTGAGTCCAGAGCAGGCTGGAACATTTCTGCAATATGACGGTAAGACATTGCCATGGTGAAAAGAAGGGTGTTTTTCGTGAGAAGGACATTCAAGGGTGACACGGCAGAGATGATGATTGTTCGTCACGGTTCCGTCAGGGCGGATAATAGCGCCACGGTACTTCGGCCGAACGGGAACTTTCGGAGAGGAGCTTAAGCAAAAATGAAGACATCTCCTGTCTTGGCCCCGCCCAGGCTATTGACGTAGCCCTGCTGTTGCTGGAAGACTTTATCGGTCCGGAAGCGAGTGCTGATGTACGGCATTATATGATGGCATAGGTATGTAAGACAGGGGCCTGAACGTTGGAATCAAGTGTACCGCAAACCATTTATGAATATAACGCATTGCTGAACGGTCTTCGATATTTCCGGGTGATTTCGTGGCTTTCACCCAAGGCCTTGAAAATAGCGATACAGGCCCGGCGCGCCCCTTCGTCGTCATACTCCCGATTTTGTTCAACAACGCGGATAAAATGTTGTAAGGCCTCGGAGAATTCCGTATTTCTTAGATGTTCAATGGCCAGTAAATAGGTCTGTTTCACGGGATCTTCGGCCAGGCCCTCCGGAGATTTCAGATATTGAAATAACGCGGCAATGTTCCGGAGTCCTTCAGCAAGATCAAATAAATCGGAATCCGGTTCAATTGATTTCAAAAGGCTGATGACACGATCGGGATCTTCCTGCAGGTAGGTTTGTGCCAATAACACGGCCGCCTGGGCATTATCAGGCTCACCTCCTAGAATTTCATTCAGCTTACTTTGGGCTTCTGGGCCCTGACCATTATTGAGTAATTCTGTAGCCTGCCTGAGCTGGTCGGCATACCGGCTGGGCAGGGCTTTTTTCAACCATTCTATAATGGAACGCTCTGGTAGAGCTCCGGTAAACTCATCTTTTACTTCCCCATCCACAAACATTTTAACATTGGGAATGCCCTGGATACCATAATGTTGGGCAATGTCCCGATGTTGCTCCGTGTCCAATTTAACCAGTTCCCATTGACCCTTGTTTTTCGTGGCCAGATTTTCAATCACCGGACCCAGTACTTTACAGGGACCGCACCATTCCGCCCAGAAATCCACCAGCACAGGGATATGGTGACTCTTCTCGATAACATCGGTGTTAAAGTCGGTAACTTCGTAACTCATTTCAACTCCTTTTCATCCTGGTTCTTTACCTTCTAAATAGGACCACCAATAGAGTCTCGCAGCAACGGATCGCAACGGTTTGTATAATTGCCCGATTCGTTGAAGATGATCTGCCACCGGTGGTTTTCTCAAGTGTTTTTTGTGTTGAATAGCCAACGCCAAGGCCAGATCGCCGGCCGGCCAGACATCGGGACGAAGTAAGGCCATAAGTAAATAGACTTTGGCCGTCCAGGGGCCGATGCCTTTCAAGGTGGTTAATGTATTCAAGATAGATTGGTCATCCATGGTTGCAAGTTGGTCCAGATTTAATCGACCGTCTAAGATGGCATGTGCTAATATCCTGGTATATTCGGTTTTCTGACGACTGAACCCCACCTGTTTTAAGGTTTGATCGTCCAATTCGATGAAATATGAAGGGGATATCTCAGGCAGACATTCAGACAGCTTCCCATAGGTTGCTCTGGCCGAGGCAAGAGAAACCTGTTGCTCTAATATAATATAGAGTAAGGTGCTGAAGCCTTGTGGACGTTGCCATAACGGCGGGGGACCATGGGCGTTCACAATGGACGCCAGGTCGGGATCTCTCTCTGATAAAATGGAGACCCCCTGCGTCATTGATATTTCATTGAGGGCATCGTGATTTGAAATTATATCCGATTCCTTCCGGCTTCGTGTACCGATGTCGGTTTTTATGTCTGAATGGTATTATAGCAGAACAGGGCCTTATCTGTCAAAAGATTTGATATGATCGTATGGGGTATTTTATTGACAGTATGGCTTCTTCCCATTAATCTTGATCCGTTGATATGCTCATCTTTCAGGAGAAATAAATGACGCGACAACGCGGGGCACAAGTCCTGGTACGGGCACTGGAGGCGCACGGTGTGGAATATGTTTTCGGATTACCGGGCCATGGGAATATGAACATACTGGATGCGATCTATGACTCAAATCAGATCTCATTCAAGCTGGTCAGGCATGAGCAGGCCGCCGCACATATCGCCGACGGTTATGCACGTATCAGTGGTGAAGTCGGCGTCTGTTGTTCATCTGTAGGTCCCGGTGCTGCCAATATGATTATGGGGATCGCCACAGCGTATTTCACCTCAAGTCCGATTCTGGCCATAAGTGGGGGGATTATCACAAAACAGGCTGGTCGAGGTCAACTTCAGGAGACCTCACGTGCCGAAACACCTACAGATCAGGGATATATGCAGGCGTTACAGCCTTTCACCAAGAAAGTCTGGGATATTCAACAACCGGTACGAACGGGTGAAATCGTACGAAAGGCCTTTGCGATTGCACAGGCCGACCGGCCGGGACCGGTCGCTATAGAATACCCTTGGGATTTACAGGCTGAATATGTTGATGAGGTTGAAATCCAGGTCCCTGAAAAATATGCCTACGGCCGAGGCGTCAGAGCGGATAAAACGGCATTACAAAAAGCCGCCGATTGTTTGTGTCAAGCTGATTGTCCGGTGATTGTCGCCGGAAACGGCGCCATGATCGGGGAGGCCGGTCCCGAAGTGGTCGAGCTGGCAGAACTCATCGGGGCCCCGGTGGCTACCTCCTTTGTCGCCAAGGGAATCATACCCGAGGACCATCCGCTTTCTATCGGCATGGTGGGCTGGTTGGGACATCCTGTTGCCCATGAGATGATCCGTGAACATGCGGATATCGTGTTCGCCATCGGATATCGGTTTTCCGACGAGGCCACAAGCTGGTGGACTGAAGGCCGACCCTATGTGAAGGAAAACAGGTTCATCCAACTTGATATTCAGCAACAGGAACTTGCAAAAAATTATCCGGTGGAAGTGGGACTATTGGGAGATGCGAAGGCCAGCTTGAGAGAGTTAATTGACCTGATTCGGGATCGCGGCGGCCGACCTGGATATGAAAAAAGTACCCAATGGATTTCCGATGTTACACGGGCTTTTCATCTTGATTTGCCCGATGCTGAAAAAACACCGATGGAGTCCATGGTGATTGCCGACCGTCTACGCACGCTGTTGCCCCGAGATTCTATCCTTTCTATCGACACGGGGACCCATGCCCATTATTTTTCGGCATTCTATCCCATTTTCGGGCCACGCCGTTTTCTCAATCCTGGTGGATGGACACCGATGGGATGGGGCCCCGCTGCCATCCTGGGTGCAAAATTAGCGGCGCCTGATAAGGTTTGTGTTTCTATCAGCGGTGATGGGGGATTCTTCATGGTCTGTCAGGAGATTGTCACGGCGGTTGAATGGAATGTGCCGGTTATCTGGCTGGTGCTTAACGATCAGGCCTTACGGGCGATACGCGACGGCCAGAAAGAAGCGTACGAAGGAAGAATAATCGGCACTGAATTTACACAGCCGACCGACTTTGCCGCCATGGCCCGCTCTATGGGCGCCATAGGGATTCGCGTAACGCATGTCGATGAATTATCGGGCGCGATCGACCAGGCCATATCATACAATAGACCCTGTGTCATAGATCTTCAGGTAGATCAGGAAGCGATATATCCACCTGTCGCCGGTATTTGGTATGAGCCCGCACGAAACCCTGATGCACGGATGCCCAGAGGGTCTTCACGGCAATGGACATGAAAGGATTATTTAAAGAATTTCTGGTGGGCGTCGATAACGATATCGGCCATATTTTCCCAGGATGTGCGGGATGTATTAACCACCGCATGGTATAAGGTCGCATCATGCCAATCACGTTTGTAATTATATTGTAGGTAGAGTGTCCTCTGATTATCTTTCTCGTGAACCAGTTCGATGGCCTGATCTCTTTCCAGGTTCATCTCTTCCATGATAATTTCAATACGATACTCGGCCGGTGCAACAAAAAGGATATGAAACGTGTTATCCTGATCTGCCAGGATACATTGGCTTCCTCTGCCGACGATAATCGCTTGGTCGCGCCTGGCCAGGGTCTTTATGGTATCCTGAAGAATCTGCACATATTCTTTTTTATCAAGAAAGGGGATTTTTAAAGAGGTGGGATCGTAGGTGCCCTCATCTGATGTCGGGACATAGGGCCAGATGAGCGGGGGATATTCCGGCGAAAGGGAGTATATGGTCGATGGGGTGAACAACTCCCTGAGAAAACTTTGAATGGTAGATTCCCCCACCTCATCTAACTGTTCTACCGTTTCTTCCGGGACACCGGCCGCCTGAGAAACTTTGGCGATCAGTTCCTTGTCAACACATTCATATCCTATTCGTTCTGCGATGATTCTTGCGATTTCTTTACCACCGCTGCCGAATTCTCTCGCCACTGTGATGACACTCATGATAACCTCCTCGTACCCCGGTCAAAACCCAACCGGATTTATAAAAACAACTTGAATTTATGATATTATCGAATAAAATGGATGCATCCTGTTCTTTCCTGAAAAAAAATGGCGTTGATAATTTGCGTTTCGGTGTTATTTTAGGAACAGGATTCGGCACATTTGTTAATTCGATGGAGGATGCCATCGTTATACCCTATGATTCTATCCCCCATTTCCCAGAGGTAACAGTCGAGGGGCACGCGGGGAATCTGGTATACGGTTCATTACACGCTATACCCATCCTGGTCATGGAGGGCAGGTTTCACAGATATGAAGGGTATACAAACGATCAGATAGGATATCCCATTCACGTTATGAAAGCCCTCGGGGTGGATATATTGATCATCACCAATGCAGCAGGCGGTTTGAATCCTGCATTCAAAGTGGGTGATCTAATGATCGTCGAAGACCACATCCACCTCATGGGAGGCGCCTACAACACGCTCGGCGATCAGATCCGGGAAGGTCCATGTTACGATGATGAGTTAAAAGAACATCTATTTAAGATAAGTATACAAAAAAAGAAACCGGTTCAAAAGGGAATTTTATCCTGGATGCCAGGTCCATCCTTTGAAACCCGTGCAGAAATCAATATGTTGAGAAAATTGGGCGCCGATGCCGTAACCATGTCAACCATCCCGGAAGCGATTATTGCCCATAGTCTTGAAATGCGGATATTGGGGATCTCTTGTATATCCAATCAATGCGCAGGTATCGAAGAGGGGTTGATCAATACAGCAGAGGTCATGATGGCGGTCAGGTCATCTGCTGAGACATTTTCACGAGTGGTCTTCCATTTATTGGATGATCTGCAATAAAATTTGAGATAAAAATGGATTGGTTTAAAAGAAAAAACAGTGGTCTGAGTTCGCAACGAAAACGTGAAATCCCTGAAGGATTGTGGATAAAATGCGAGACCTGTGAGGCCATCCTTCATAGGGCCGAACTTGAAAGAAACTTCAACGTCTGCGTCAAATGCGGGTATCATTTCAAGATCGGTTATAACACATATATTGAGCTCATTCTCGATCCGGATTCCTTTGAGGAATGTGATACCGATCTTCAGACCACAGACCCCTTGAAATTTAAAGAGAAACAGAATTATCCGGATTATCTGAAACAATATCAGAAGCGGACAGGGTTACATGAGGCGGTTATCAGTGGAACGGGACGGATTTCAGATCGAAAAATCTCTCTCTCTGTCCATGATGGTTCGTTCCTCGCGGGCACGATGGGCTCTGTGGTAGGAGAAAAAGTAACCCGCTCTGTACGTCGGTCTCTGGATCAGGAAATCCCACTGGTCGTTATTTCCACCTCTGGTGGGGCGCGGATGCAGGAGGGCATCCTGTCTCTGATGCAGATGGCAAAAACGTCATTATGGTTGACCAGGCTTTCAAAGGAAAAGATCCCTTATGTGGTCATTCTCACCAATCCGACTATGGCAGGCGTCATGGCCAGTTATGCCTCGCTCGGAGATTTTACCCTGGCAGAACCCGGTGCGATGTTGGGTTTCGCCGGATTACGGGTCATTGAACAAATGATGGGTTCCAGCTTACCGGAAGGATTTCAAACAGCCGAATTCTTTTTTAAACGTGGCTTTATTGATCAGGTTACACCTCGTAGTCAGTTAAGAAATTCCCTGATAAACATCCTGGGATTTTTTCCAGATAGAGAAAAATGAAAAGGTGCTACCCGGCACAAACCACCTGCGCTGATGTTGCGCTGCTTGCTGCGTAACATCAGCGCAGGTGGTCTTTTAACAATAATATGTCTGAAGATAAAACTAGCAGCGGACATACGTAGACGCATTTACAACAGTCGTCGCATGTTTTCTGGTCTCTATTGATGGCTGCATCCAAAAACTCGATCGCATCTACGTGGCAAACCGCCAAACACGTACCGCAGAAATCTAAGGTGTTCGGTCTTATATCTATTATGTCAATCTCATGTTTCCCGGGGCATACGTAAGGGCAGTTAATCGAAGTTGAAACGATGTTTATAATATAGTTTTATCATAATAAACAAAAGGATTAAAATACCCATATAGGGTGGAAAACAAACGATGGCGGCCATTGAAAAGGCCACGGTACTGAATCCCAGGGTTATTTTTGCATGAGATACTTTTAACGACTTAAGGGTCCAGAAAAAGAGAGGTAATGACACCAGGTAAGGAAATGCAATAATATAATTTTCTACCAGGAAGGCTGATGTAATACCTGTGACAAGAAAAAGAATCGAAACAATGACCGTCGACATAAAACCATATTTAACCCTTATCGTTATCTTCCCTGCCGCCTTATCTCCTTCCGCGTCCAGAACCGTGGTTAATAAATAGAAAGATCCACATCCCATAGCATACGGGATCGACTGTGTCAACATCGGCCAGGTGAATGCAGAGGCTGTGCCCCAACCTATGGCGAAAGCCACATACCCATATCCTGTAGAATTGGCCAGCACACCGGCAATAGGCCGATCTTTCCAACGAAATGGCGGGGCGTTATACGCATAGCTCAACAGGGCTGAAAGCACGATCAGGAGTCCCAGCCAATAGGCATACATCCATGCGCCTGCAATCGCAATCAGGGTACAGGAAAAATACCATCGACGAGCGGACGGGACAGATATGTGTCCTTCAGGCAAAAGAAAGAGTTTGTTATTGATGCGGTCACCTTCAATATCATGTAGCTGATTATGAATATACCCCGCCCCCATAACCAGCGTCAGAAGTCCGAGAGATAGAAACATGTGAGGGGTATTTGTGGTCTGGACATTTCCGGGGGCATGACAGAGCCCGAACAGGAAAAGACTCCATACAGCCGGCATGATCGTCGGACGCATCAGAAAGATATAATCAAAAGCATGCCACCAGGGTCCGTTTCTACCCATTATTTTACCCGGATATTATCGTGAATCAAATAGCAACTAGAGTAACTGTATTATAATTGAACAGAAGGGGGTTGTCTACCCCATTTTCGTTCTTGAAAAGGCAGGCTCAAGACGGGTCATTTCCATTGACATATGGCCTGTTTGAGGATACATTGGACCGTCACGAAATGGGTATGAGTTAAAGTAGGATAAAAGACACTTTTCTTGGAAGGAGTGCTGGTCAGTGGAGAGAACACTTGTTTTAATAAAGCCGGATGCTGTGCAACGCGGTTTGATTGGGGATATTTTAAATCGTTTCGAAAGAAAAGGGTTAAAAGTCGTCGGATTAAAACTCATGGAATTATCAGATGAAATACTCGATGCCCACTACAGTCATCTTTCAGATAAACCGTTTTTTCCTCGAATAAAATCATTCATGCGCAGTACGCCTGTCATCGCTATATGTTTAGAAGGGTTTGAGGTCGTAGGCACGGTACGGACGCTATGTGGGATCACCAATTCCCGGGAAGCAGCGTCTGGAACCATACGGGGTGACCTGGGGATGAGTATTCAATGTAATCTGGTCCATGCCTCCGATTCAATTGAGACCGCCGAGGTAGAGGTACCCCGATTTTTCGCCGCAGACGAACTGACGGATTATGAAAGTGTGACGGATACGGTGATCTATGCTTCCGATGAACGTTGATAATTGTTACCAATCACGACTGTTTGTCACGGCGCCGGCTCCAGCGGGTGATCCGTGTAGTCACCTGCATTTTATCAATGTCTCTAATATATTATTGATTATAATTGAATGAAAATAATAAGGTTTCATTCATAATTCATAATTGGTCTTACCCGATATTCTATGCTTCGAACTCCCTCTAACGCGATAGATTCTCTCGTAGGCGTCATAGAACGAATTACCTTCCAGAGTGAAGATACCGGCTACACCATAGCAAAAATAAAACCTGAACTACGGTCGTCCAAGACTTCAGAAAATCTTGCCCGGATTGCCGGCCGTGAGGGGGTTATACCCATTATTGGTACGATGGCAACCCTGGTCGCCGGCGAACGGATGGAATTACAGGGGTACTGGGTAACCCACGATAAATATGGCAAACAATTTAAAGTCACAGACTATAAATCGTTACAACCCAATTCGGTTGAGGGGATACAAAAATACTTGGGATCAGGGCTGATCAAAGGGATTGGTCCCTCAAGAGCAAAGATAATTGTCGACCATTTCGGTGTTGAAACGCTTGATATTATCGACGCGAAACCCGAACGACTCCTGGAAGTAAAAGGTGTAGCCAGGAAAACAGTTGAAATCATTCAAAAAGGCTGGCATGCGCAGAAACATATTCAGGAGGTGATGCAGTTTCTCCTGGCCAACAACGTCAGCATCACCTACGCCGTCAAAATTTATAAAACATACGGAGATGATGCGATTCAGATGGTGATGGAAAACCCGTATCGACTATCCACGGACATCTGGGGGGTGGGTTTTAAGACCGCCGATCAGATTGCCATGAATCTCGGGGTTGATCCGCGTGATCCTGCCCGGATTGTCGCTGGCGCTCGATATGTTTTGCAAAAACATACCGAAGAGGGCCATGTATTTGTTCCTCTGGATGACCTGATTGAAGAAAGCACGGCCTTCCTGGATGTGGAACCAGATTCTATCCCCGTGGCTTTAGATACCCTCGTTCGATCCGATGAAATTGTCTATGAGAAGGACCGGGTTTTTATGAAACCCTATTACCACGCTGAGCAGGGCATTGTCAGACATCTTGACCGATTAATTAATTTTTCTCGACCGGCGCCGCCTGAAGAAAAGATCAGCCTGATGATTCAGACCGTGGAAAAGAACCGCCGTATCACTTTTAATGACCATCAAAAGGCAGCCATCCACCTGAGTTTTACAAAGGGAGTGATGGTCCTTACCGGCGGACCGGGCACAGGTAAAACAACCTGTGTACAGGGCGTGATTGATTTATTCAAAGAGATCGGTTCCCGCGTGATCTTAACGGCGCCGACGGGACGAGCAGCCAAACGATTGTCGGAAGTGACCGGCTCAGAAGCGAAGACGATGCACCGATTGCTGGAGTTCAATCCCAGGACCAGAAATTTCAATAAGGGATGGGAAGATCAACTGGATGCAGATGTGGTTATTCTCGATGAGGTATCGATGGTCGATACCATTATGATGAATGCCTTGCTTCGAGCTATCCCTGATACAGCCCGATTTATCATGGTTGGTGATGCGGACCAGCTTCCATCTGTCGGCGCAGGCAATGTCCTCAGAGATATTATTTCATCGCATGTGGTGCCGCCCGTTAATCTCACCGAAATATTCAGACAGGCTCAGGAGAGTGATATCATTATGAATGCCCATCGGGTCAATCAGGGTGAGATGCCTGATGTCAGCATCCGCCGTGAGGGGGACTTTTTCTTTATAAGTGAAACTGATCCGGCCAAAGGGCTCGAGGCTATTCGAGGATTGTGCACCCAGCGACTACCCCAAAAGTACGGATTTGATGCCATAGAGGATATTCAAATTCTCACCCCGATGTACCGTGGGGAGGTTGGTGTCGATCAACTCAACCTGGCGTTGCAGCAGGCATTGAACCCTTCCGGCGCATCGCTGAAGCGAGGGGATAAGGAACTGCGTGTGGGCGATAAGGTTTTACAGACGAGAAATAACTATGACAAGATGGTGTTTAACGGGGACATCGGTCGGATTACCTCAATCGATCCGGACGCCCAACAGGTCCATATCCAGTTCGGTGAGCCGGTCGTCTATGATTACTCTGACCTGGATGAAGTCGTCCTCGCCTATGCCATCAGCGTACATAAGAGCCAGGGGTCCGAATATAAGGCCGTTATTCTTCCTCTTTATACCACCCATTATATGATGCTGCAAAGAAACCTGTTATACACCGCCATTACCCGGGCGAAAACGCTCGTGGTGATTGTCGGGATGAAAAAAGCTCTGGGCATTGCGGTTAATAATAATCAGGTGGTAGAACGATATACCGGATTACGAGAGGCGCTGGTTGATAAGATCGGATAAAAGAAACAAGAAGGGATAGAGAAATAACCTGTCCATTCGTTGCTTATCATCCGATTTTCGGTATAATTAAATCTCTTGACATCGTTGGACGGCACTATATTTTCATGGAATCCTTACCGTAATAACTAAGACGATTTCAGGGGGTACATGTTGTCTGTTCGTGAAGATCAATTGAAAGAAAATCCGGAAGAGGAACCGGAAGATGCTTATACCGCATTATTCGGCGACGCGGATGAACCCTATAAAGACGGATTTAATTTAAAAACTGTCTGGGCTTGTCTCTTTGTCGGATTCATCATGCTGCCCGGTTCCATCTATTTGAGTCTGGTTACCGGCGGGCAGACCGGCGCTGCGGATTGGGTAACGGTTATTCTGTTTCTGGAAATCGCCAAGCGGTCCCTGGTAAAGATGACCCGCCAGGAAATTATGATATTGTATTGGGCGGCAGCAGGATTGGCGGCGGCCGGCAATGCAATGAACACCGGTATAACAGGCGGTCCCTTTTCTCATTTAATCTGGGAACAATATTTCAAACAATCGCCGGAAGCCGCAAGCATTGCCACGCTGATACCCTCCTGGGTCGTCCCGGCGCTGGGTTCCGAAGCGCTGGCACAACGTGACTTTTTCAATCCGGATTGGTTCATACCGATTGGGGTGTTAACCCTGGTCACGATATTATTTACCATTAATTCTTATTCGATGGGATATATTCTATTCCGGGTCACAAACGATATAGAGCACTTACCGTTCCCGTTGGCAAAAGTACAGGCCGGAGGTGCAACCGCCCTGGCGGAAACCTCTCAGAAAAAGGAGGGATGGCGTTGGAGGGCCTTCAGTATCGGCTCCGTCATCGGCGTCTCATGGGGATTGGTTTATGTGATGATACCCATTCTTTCCAGCACTTTCCTTGTCACACCGATTACAATTTTACCCATTCCATTTATTGATTTTACAACGAGCCTGAAGGAAGTCCTGCCTGCCACCATGATCGGCATTGGTACAGACCTCGGCGCTCTGCTTGCAGGATTTGTGATCCCTTTCTGGGTGGTTATCGGTAGTTTTGTTTCTTCTGCTAGCATTGGGCTTATTGCGAATCCAATGTTATACCACTTTGGTATTCTGAGCACATGGGAACCGGGGATGTCGTTGATTCCCACTCAGATATCGAACAATATAGACTTCTGGCTCAGTTTTACCATCGGATCATCCCTCGTCATCGGTTTTGTGGGGTTTGGCGCCACCATAAAAGCCATTATGAAATCAAATCGGGAGAAAAAAGAATCGGGAGGGGTGAGTACCACTGTGAAGCCTCCGCCGGAAGGGCGCGGCGATATGCCCCTCTGGATTGTCGGCGTATTCTGGTTTTTAAGTACCGCTGGATTCGTGGTACTATTGTATTACCTTATACCCAGTTTTCCCTGGTGGATCAGCGCCATCTTCGGGTTTCTTTGGTCGCCTGTGTTTTCTTATATCGGCGCCCGTATGATCGGGATAACGGGGTCTCCATACGGATCCTCTTTCCCGTTTGTAAGAGAGGCTTCCTTTTTACTGTCGGGTTATAAAGGCCTTGATGTCTGGTTCGCCCCGATTCCCATATTCGAACATGGTGGGGTGGCCGCCACATTTAAACAGCTCGAATTGACCAAAACGACCTTCGGGAGCGTCATCAAATTAAGCGCGTTAACTATGGTATTGATGTTTATCTGTAGTTTTATATTCTATTCTTTGGTATGGAAACTCAATCCGATTCCATCCGCTGCCTATCCATATGTACAAAAGATGTGGCCATTAAATGCCGCTATGCGAACCATCTGGGTAAAATCAACCCTGCCCGGCGGGACAACCTTCATATTCGAGATCATCAAAATCGAGTATATTCTCGCCGGTCTCGGCATCACTGGTGGGTTATTCGCCTTGTTGACAGCCATTGGCGCGTCGCCCCTGTTTTTCTATGGTTTAGTCGGCGGCCTGGCAAGTCCGATGTGGCAAACAATGCCGACATTTTTAGGCGCTATACTCGGTCGTTACTATTTCTCCAAACGATTCGGTGACGAAAAATGGATGTCATACGTGCCTATTGTAGCGGCCGGCTATGGGGCCGGCATCGGATTAATAGGCATGATCGCGATTGCTATCGCCCTGATTTCAAAAGCTATATCTCAGATAGTGTATTAGGATCTATACAGTCATCAGTATTGAACGGAAAACGCCCCGTGGTAATTCTCCAGCCACGGGGCGTTTTATTTTACAATTGTCCATCCACAGGAGCTGGTGAATGTTAGACGTGGTAACACATGGTTTTTGTCTAATGATATGCTTCCAACAAGCTCACAGCTTCTCTCACCTGCGCTGCGATATTTTCCGGGACACGAGGATTGAAAGGACCGCCCTCGCCAGCTTCCACATCATCCCATCCACCTATTTTCATGGCTTCGACGACGGCCGAATAGTTGTATTGACGACTGTTAACAAATCGTAGATTTTCTAAGGGAGCTATGAGATCTTCCACCTGTTGTGAGGCCTTGAGATCGCCGGCTCGCTGGGCGTTGTTTATTTCATCAGACGCCCTCGCTGCTACGATTGAGATACCGGAGGTATGGCCGATCGCTCCCAATCCAGCGGCTTTCGTGCTGCGATCTCCCACGCCCCACATGACAATCCCATTATCACCGATACCCCTCATCAGGGTGGGAATATCTTCTTCGGTCGTCCCTACTTTGACGCCGATAAAATTTGGGGATTCGTTGATCAGCCGGATAATGACATCCATATGATCTTTAGTTCGCATGTAGAGGAGAAATTGCGCCCCGCAGTCATCACCAAGGTCTTCACCAAGTTCTAAATATACCTCATAAATGCCATCAGGATCTGCCACGCCGGATAAAGGCATCAGCAGGTAGACATCGGGGGGGGCAGGCAATGCGGCTTGTTGGCGAATGAGGTCTTCTGCTGTGGCAATAGGATTCGGAACTATCCCGGCCATGAGAATCCCCTCGCCACCCATTTCCTGGCCGGCGATATCAATAAGTTCGATTTGTTCTTCCGGTGTAAAATGGTGAATCAGGCTGGTTCCGGCAATGGAGATGACCCGCTTTCTGTCGCCGTCCAGATGATTGTTGTCCATCAGATATCGGATGTTTTTTCGATGTCCTGCAGTATTTATTTTTCCATTTTTATATGGCACAATAGGAATGGCCGTCACAGAATTCAGATGTTCAAATATATCAGAGAGATCCATCTTTTACTCCTGAAAAAGAAAAATTGTAAATAGCGATTGGTGAATAGTGATTTAAAACATATTTTTCAGTCAGCTATACACATTCATATAGGGTCTTTCACTTGACAATCGGTATAATATAAATAGGCGAAATGGTAACGAGCAAAGTGAGCGAAGGGTAATTGAACTTGTTAGTGGTGTCAATAGATTTCACTACACTTACCAGATGGTTTGGATTTATATATAAATCTGAACTGTTGTATAAACGAATGCCCGGCATCTGTCTATAATTTCATTCAATAAACACAGGAGTCTCTTTTGGCTTTTCTATTCGAAGACTGGATGATTCATCACTACATGCAGGAGGGATATATCATCTTTCGTCATATTATCCCGGTTACGCTGCTGGCTGATCTGAGACGTGAAGGCGATAAGGTCCGTGACCTTGCTCACCAGTTGAATGGTCCTCAAACCCAGCGCATTCAGCCGCTTGAAAGGTATGGCGATCAGATCAACCTTGCTCCGTTTAAAGCCTATGTAGAACTGGATGACATACACCGTGCGGTTACCGCGCTGCTTGGAAATGGCTATACCCCGGCAAATATCGATATCATGGGATTACTGGTCGAACCTCAGAATAGTCCCTGGCATTGCGGCTGGCATCGTGACGGGGTGGTGGAAGTGCCCCTTGAGGCGAGAGATGACGAGATAAAAGCCTATCTGGCAAAATTATGGTATGACCTTCGATTTTATAATCAGGTCAACTGTGCCCTCTATGCAGATTCGAGTACCTGGTATGTGCCGGGAAGTCACCTGAGGGCCCATGACCTGCCTGGAGAAAAACAATCCACGCAAGATCCATCGCTGCGTGCGGGGCCTGAAACGTGGTCCAATGAAAAAATGGAACAGTATGTATTAAAACACTGTCGTGATATGCCCGGCGCCATACAAACCCATCTTGACCCAGGTGATTTTATGATTTACCGCAATCTGGCCTGGCATTGCGGATTGTATCTGCCCTATCAGCCCCGGGCGACCATCCACGATATTGTCAGCCACCAAGACAGAGATCCGTGGCGAGAAGAATGGGCGAAAGTGAAACAGGCGGCCATACAGCGAATGAAAAATCGATAGCCATCAAATAATTGTCCAGCAGACTTGATGAGATCCGGCTCATTAAATCAGGACAGGAGAGATAATGGAATCCATTGTTGATATTCTAGGATGGTTTGGCACCTGCCTTCTGGTATTGGGATACATTATGATATCAGCGAAGAAAGTCCATGGCCAATCTATTTCTTACCAGCTATTCAATTTGATAGGCAGTATATTCCTCGGCGTCAACTCATACTATTACGGCGCGTTGCCTTCGGTCGGCATCAGTATCATGTGGATAGGTATAGGCGGCGTGACGCTGTTGCAAATTTTACAGTCCACAAAACAAAACGTCTCCGTTTGAGATTCGGAGACGTTTTGTTTTCTACGGTCTGTTGTAAATCACCGATTGGTTATATGGAATTATTAATGGCCGGGGTCCATCATCCGGTAAGTGGGAAGCCCATTCGGTCGGATCATAGTCTCTCGATACAAAACAGCCATAATGCGCCGGCACAGCAGCGTGCAAGTTTAATGCCACAGCGGTTTTTGATGAGCCTTCAAAATAAGGGAATTCACCTTCGTTCGGATGATTGGTTAAAAAACCGATATGAGGCTTCAGGTCGCGTATCGGGTTCAGTAACTCGGGATGATCGCCGAATGTGTTGACGGGATCGCCCGAGATATACACCCGAATCGGTCCTAACTCCACCACAAATCCTATATGCTGAACATCAGGCGGTGCAATCTCATCTTCAGGCAGACCGCCCGGCGGTTTTGCCCAGACTACATGGGCTGATATGGTACCCATGGCAGCAACATCACCTGCGGTAACCGTCGTCATCTTCTCGACCGACAATCCAGATTCAATCATCGCCTCGATGCTTTCAAACGGTCCCACATATTTAACATCCGGGAACGCTTCATCAATTCGTAACAAGGATTCGATCCACGTATGGTCGCCATGATTATGGGTAAGCAGCACATAATCCGTTTTCAGCGTGGATTCATCCAGGGGCGCGTGCTTATGGATAAACTGTTTCGATGGTCTTTCGCTGGGATAATAAGGGTCTACCTGGATGATGGTTCCGTCAGGATGTTTCAGACCAAAGGTGCTCTGGCCGAACCAATGGATGCCGATACTCCCGACAGGTACATTCAGATCTTCAAAAGGATGCATGGGGGGCCTTTCTTTAAAACTATGGGTAAATTGATGAACCGATGTATATCAATCGATCTACAGTATCGTTATCAATTATAATATTGATTCAAAATCGGGTCAAGGACCGCTGTAATCATACCAGCATGATTCTCTCGACCGTGACCCCGGGCTATAGCACTGACACTGCGGGCGGAACAACCATGGTTTCGTCCATCAGGATACACACGCCGGGCCAGTTGAAAGTAGGCTCTGGCAAGGTCTATGGCCAATATGGCGTATGTCACATCGTCTCTGATTTCAGCAGCCAGGCTGAGCAGGATCGGGTTGATACAACGTGGTTTTTCATCCTCATACCAATCAGGCCGGTCAGATCGTTTTCCCAGTCCTGCTACTTTGGGGTTTTTTTCGGGGGTAGGGTTAATTGAGAGCGTGTTCACCTGTATATTTACTAATGTATCCACGGCATGTAATACGACCTTGTCGTACCTGGTCTCACCTGTGATCTGTCGATAACAGCGTATTGCATCGGATGCGGATCCGGCATCGGGGTCATGAAGTTGGGTCGAAAGGATATCCAGAAGGCGCTCAGCGGCGTGAAGGAACAGACCGGCTCCGGTGATCTTCCAGCCCCGAAGTAAAGCGGTTATCGCATCGGATGCCATCAGGTTCTCTGCCCGAGACACCTGTTCGGTCAAATCCGGGACTTCCCCCGCAAATTTTCTGTATGTCTGATCCAGATCCTTATTTAGCGTATAAAGGGCACCAGCAGGTTCCAGCGCGACCGGCAATACTGAGTTTCCTGTCATGGCTTGCGCCCATGGACGGAAGGCTGTTTCTACAAGATGTCTATACTGATCATGAGAAGTGATGTCAAAGGCCAGCAGGGCGAGATTTACACATCGAAAGTGATCCGGGATATTTATGGCAGCCGTTGGCGCGTCCGCTACTTTTTCCGTGCCTAAATAGATAGACCGAAACACACTGCTTTTCCAATCGAACCAATCCGGTATATCCTTCTGCCAGTGGCCGATATGTTCTGCGACATCAAGGATCTGTTGACAGGTGATTTCATCAGTGGCATCAATCCGGTATAAGGTTCCGAGGAACAACTCACAATGTTCGGTGCCGTGATGCACTTCGTGATGTTTCCAATACCCATGATGCCAGGCGGCGGTATCATTGAAATGGGTCTTGATTTTATCTCTCAATATCTTTAAAAATGGTACTGAAGAACGGTCGTCAGTTGCCCTGATATACGTCGCCCAGGATGTGGTGTATGTACCCTGATCGTGGCCATTTGAAGGCGGGGCATCCTGATACGCCTCAATACAGGAGATTATCCAGGATTCAATATCAAGCAGAAACCCATCACAGGCAGACGTTATATTTTTTGAATGGGTAATGGGAATGGTAGTCATATGGTTTTAGTGAACGATGTCATATCTTAGAAGTTGTTGGGTTAAAAAGTAATATTGGTTGGATTTGTAGATCACGGATTATTTTGGCCGATCAGCAACGAGTATGCCGCCTTTGGCCCAATCTTCATGTTCTACCTCTTCTATAATAATGATTGTGCCGTCCGCTTTTGCATGGCAGATATCAACCATGGCGTTTGTGATCGTTTTGACGAGTACTCTTTTCTGATTGATGGTTCGACCTTTTAGCATTTTTATATTAATAAAGGGCATAAGACATCCTCACAGATAAAGTAATGGTTGACGGGATGATTTATTTTACCCTTTTGATCTACAGCTGTCAAGAGGGTGATATGTTGAACCTTGACGGACACGAAAGCCTATTTTATCATGGCGCCCACCTGAAGGCGGGCCATCCCTTTTTTGCTTATTGTAGAACGGCTTACCATCTCTGGCAGGGCGCCCCGGGACGCGGGTCTACAGGGGTATTCGAAGGGGATTGAAGGTCGACAATCCGGCTATTCCAACATTAGCCATCGTACAGGACAAGCTTTCTTCCCATGCTGATGAAATGGAAAAAGTCATTGACATGTCGATGAAATGGGGGGATAGATGGTTATCATAATCATGTCATAATAGAATGTCACTGAACGAAGCAAAATAGGATAGTTCGTCAAGGAGATCACATCGATGCAATCGTATCTTGAAGCCTGTCGCGTGCCCGTAACGCCCATAGGCCGGAAAGAGGTGCCCCGGCTCATTATGGGGATTCATCCCTATGATGGATGTTCCTATCAGGATAAGAAACGAGATGATGACAATTATCATAAATTTAACCGGGTGGATAAGGTATCCGAAGTCATACGATGTGCGGTAGAGGAAGGGGGCATAACCGCGGTTCAGGTAGATCATATGAATGCCGAGTTGGATCGGTTACACTTGCAGGCGATATGGGAAACAGAGAAGCAGACCAATATCCAAATCGGCATGGTGGCGTATATTTTAATCCCCGTGGTGCTCGACGGAGAGATGGTCGCTTATTCGCCCAGAGCACACGCCACCTTTTATGCTGAAAACGAAGAGGTCGCCGGCGATGCGTTTCGAAAGCATATCGCCGAGGATGATATTGTAAGATATGTGCTGGGCGGCTCGTTTGATGGTCTGGTCACACCGGAGTCGGTACCCCCATATACCCGAGAGGAATCTGACCGATTCGAAATTGATTACGGTCTTCTAGAGCGTCATCTCGGCTTCTTTGAAGGGTGTGATATTCTGATCGCCGACCCGGGGGCGGAAATCGATCTGCTCGCTATGACTGGTCGATTCGATCTGATCCGTGCGTATCTGAAATTTCTCCACGATCGATTTGACACCGTGATTACGAGCGTGCACCATGCGGGAATTACGATTCCGCTACTGGAGGAAGAGAATATTCCGGTGGATGGATATCTTACTACGGTGAACCGACCAGGTACATTTATGTTTCCCACCAGGGAGATGGTCATTGATGTCATCCGAAATGTTAATAAACCGGTGATTGCCATTAAGCCGATGGCCGGAGGAAGGTACCTCGGACAGAAGGCTTTTGAATATGTATTCAACGAAGTGGGGGTGCGGGCATCCATGTTCGGAATGGGAACTCTTGAGCAGGTCAGGGAAACAACGACAGCTGCTCGCCAGGTGTTGGGCATTGCGTAGATCGGATGAAAAGTGTTTTAAAAATCATGAATCCACGTCATACATTAGCGACTACGCTACGGATGACATATATAAACGAGGAGAAAATGAAAACATCTCCACAAAACATGCCCAATGTCCTGATGTTTCTCGGCAGCGGGTTTTAAGACCTTGAAGCCGTGACGATTATGGATGTCTGCGGCTGGACAGCCTATCGAGATCATATTCCCGATGTAAAGATAACCATTACAGCGTTTCATCCGGAAATCCGCTGACGGTTCGGTGTAACCATTAAGCGAGATATCCCGTTTGAAAAGGTTGTGGCGTCCGACTACGCGGCCTTTGTGCTGCCGGGCGGGTTTGGCAGTCATGGGTATGATGAAGTCCATGATCCCCGTATTTATGATCTCATGCGTGCCATTCACGCTCAAGATGGTATGCTTGCCACCATGTGCATCGGCATACTGTCTGTGACGGCGGCCGGACTGCTCAAAGAAAAACGGGCGACCACTTATCCACACAGCCACCATGACAATGCCGCTCAATTACGTGAGTACGGTGCCGTGACCCTGGATGAACCGGTTGTGATCGACAGCAGGATTATCTCCTGTCGTGGCCCCGCCCAGGCCATTGACGTAGCCTTGCTGCTGCTGGAAGACCTTCTTGGCACGGAGGCGAGTGCTGAAGTACGGCATTACATGATAGCCGAGGGTCGGTAAAACAGGAGGCTGAGCGGTGCAGTATAGTGTTCTGGAAACCATTGACATCCTGTCACGTACGCCAGCAACCCTTGGCGCACTTATAGACGGTCTTCCGGAGAACTGGCTTGTAAAGGACGAAGGAGATGGCACCTTCAGTCCGCGTGGCGTTGTGGGCCATTTGATCCTTGGCGAGAAGACGGACTGGGTCCCCAGGATCGATTTCATCCTCCGTTGCGGCCAGGAAAAGGCATTTGTGCCCTTTGATCGGTTCGACTTTCGGGAAGCCAATATAGGCTGTTCCACCAGCGAGCTCCTGGAAGAGTTTGCGTAGATTCGGGCCTCGAACCTTGCCCACGTGCAGGGGCTCAGCTTGACAGCCACTCAGATGGCGCTCACTGGAAGACACCCTGATCTGGGCGTCGTTACGCTGGGTGAACTCTTTGCAACCTGGGTTGTACATGGTTATAGTCACATCGGCCAGGTCGTGCGCGTTTTGAGCAAGCAGTTCACCGACGTGGTGGGACCCTGGAAAGCTTATTTTGGAATTCTCAATCGCAGAGGGACGGCGAGCTCTGCGCGCCGGGGCGTGTGTTGTTTATTATATCAGACAGGGGAGAAGGCATGTCGCAATACCAAGTCACACAAAAAACTAAAATTAAAAGGCTTCCAGATCGGGCGGAGTACGATCGGGAAACCATTCACGGCATATTGGATGAAGCCTTAATATGCCATGTAGGTTTTGTTATGGATGACCAGCCGTATGTCATCCCTACGATTCATGCCAGGGTGGGGGATACACTCTATCTCCACGGTTCTGCCGCCAGTCGGATGCTATTGACGCTGGGTAAGGGGGCCAACGCGTGTGTGACGGTCACGCTTCTGGACGGTCTTGTATTAGCCAGGTCGGCTTTTCATCACTCTATGAATTACAGGTCGGTTGTTATTCTGGGTCCACTGGAGGAAGTTGTCGACCCCGACGAGAGAAATAAGGTACTGGATGCCATTGTAGGACATATCATTCCGGGGCGGCTTGCAGAAGCGAGAAGGCCGAATCGAAAAGAATTAAAAGCAACGACCGTAGTCAAAATTCAAATTTCAGAAGCGTCTGCTAAAATAAGAACGGGACCTCCCGGTGACGATGATGAAGATTATGATTTACCAGTCTGGTCGGGGGTTATCCCCCTGTCCCTTCAGCCAGGTAAACCGATCCCGGACCCTCTATTAAAAGAGGGTGTTGACCTGCCGGATTATGTTATAAAATATGCGCCTGATGATGGGCATCGGAGTAAGTAAGGGGTGACTGGTAGTCGGTGGTTTTCAGCCGATCATAAATGAAAGTGGTATGTTGGATTTTTCCTTTGATAAGTTGATGGGGAAGCGTATATTGCGCCGAAGTTTTAACGTAATCTATCCCTTTATTTGACCAGGCGGTTTGTATGGCAGACAAATCATATACGGTACGTGCAGCCCGGTGTGACCATACATCGAATTTTGAAGAAATATACGACACGCTGAAACAGATCACGGCGCCTCTTAAATCCTCATGGGAAAAAATTGAGAAGGCGAAAAAAATCGTCATAAAATTTAATATGATGAAGCCAAAAAAAAATATCGTGTATTTCGAAGCGCGACGGCGGGAATTGGTGGATGATGCCGTGTGCAGAGCAGTCCTTAAACTATTGCGCGATCATAATAATGGAGAGATCATCGCGACGGACACCAATCCATATACGCCGGATCGTACCACACCGGATGAATTCAACTATGGGCATCACCTTAAGGAATTTGACGTTAAATTCGTTGATTCAAACAAGGCCTCCTGGGCTGTATACGATGTGCCCGGTGGTGGAAATATGTTCGACCGGTACATATTGAGCGGCGTATTTCAGGATGCCGATGAGGTGGTGTCGGTAGCCAAGATGAAAAACCATTCATTTATGGGTATTACCCTTTGTATGAAAAATCTCTTTGGTCTACCGCCCATGGTAGGTCCCAGGGGGCGCGTCCGCACCTATTTTCATCATGCGATCCGATTATCTTATGTCCTGCCTGATCTTGCCATGATCACCAATCCCTGTCTGAATATTATCGAAGCACTTGTTGGCCAGAAAGGCAAGGAATGGGGAGGAGAGGGGCGCGTATGCGACGCACTGATTGCAGGGGATCAAATCACGGCAACCGATGCATGCGGCGCCCACCTGATGGGGCACGACCCGGGGTCGGACTGGCCGACGCCCCCATTCAGACGGGATCGTAATCATTTACTTGTAGCAGCACAACGCGGGTTTGGTACGATCGACCTGAATGAAATAAATTTTCAGAGTGAGGTAGAACCACCCCTTGCTCATTTTGATTCCGATATCGACGAAGCCCCTGATATAATACATACGTTGCGCCGAACCGCCTGCGAACAGGGTTTATTTTATCAGGACCGAAAGAAGGATATGATCGATAAGTACAGGAATGATTTTATCTATATGCAAGAAGGCGATGTCGTCTGGCATGGTCAGGATCCATCTATTATTACCAGTCATCGCGAATTTTCGGGCACACGACCTGGAAGCGCCCTCTGGCTCAAGCTGGTTGATCCGAATGAGTCCGAAGGGGAACGGTTTGAGGTATATGATAAAAATCTGGCTGCCCTCTCTGCATAATAAAACCAGGAGACACACATGAAAATCGCCATGTTGAATGGTCCCAGGGATCTCCAGATCGAGGAGCATGCGCTGGATACCAGTCATTTGAAGCCTCATCAAATATGGGTTCGAACCAGGATATCTGCGCTTAAAATAGGCACAGATCGGGGCAATTATGAAGGGGCTGAGAATGTCCCCGGCGCACCGGATTATCCTCGATGGGTAGGTGATAGTAATCTAGGCATTATTGAAGGAGTCGGTGAGGCTGTCAGCCGGTTTTCAGTCGGTGACCGGGTGATATCGAGATACCCCCACCAGTCTGAATATGTGGCTCATGAGGATGAGGTTATTGTAAAAGTAGAAGATGGGGTAAATGATGAAGACGCGGTCTATGCACACCTGTATACGCTGAGTGCCCTTTGTTATTACAAACCGCAATTTCAACCTGGAGAAAATGTGGCGGTCGTCGGGCTCGGGGTGCTGGGTCTGGGGGCTGTCGGTTTAGGGCCGTGTTTAGGCGCCAGAGTCGTGGGGATTGCCAATAGTCCCGTCCGAATGGAAATGGCCCAACGTATGGGGGCACACGCGTGCTTTATGTCGGATGATCCGGATTTGACAGAGAAACTGGATACGTTTACCCATGGCGAAGGCATCGATCTGGTGATCCTGACCGCCAACCCCTGGCCTGCGTTTCGGACGGCCTGTCAGATCGTCCGGGTGAACGGCCGGGTGGGGGTTGTCAGTCTTCCGGGCCGGGGTGAACCGCCGCTCGATTTTAATCCGTTGGATATGAGATGGTTTTATTCCAAGGGGATTTCACTCATTGCGATAAATGGTAAAGCGGGATACTTGTATCCACCAGAACAGGGAGATCGGCGACAGTGGGAAACGATGTGCAGATTTACACTGGATCAGATGAAAGAGGGGAAATTGGAACCCAAACGGCTGATTACCCATCGGATGCATTATTCAGAAATTAACACAGCTTATGAAATGATTTACCACCGTGAAAAAAACATGATGGGCGTTATATTCAATTGGTAGGATTTGTGAATTATGAATTATGATTTGTGAATTATGATTAAACCATCTTTTCAGCTTTTATCGTGTACTATGATATGACACCATGTTTACGAAACGGGGCACTAAGCTTGGTCGACATGACATATATAATTTTTGTCTAGGGCGTAGAATTATGATTAAAAACATTTTTAGTCGGGATAAATAAATACGAGGTAAAGAATGAGTACCGTCTCAAGATTAACAGCAGATCAAAAAGCTCAGTTTGACGAGCAAGGTTATTTTATTATAGACGCATTCTTAACGCTGAAAGAGGTAGATGGGGTCAGAAATGAAATTACCACGATCATGGATCGGTATCCGGATGTGCCGGAAGAGTTGGTACAGATTGAGCCGGCCGTTGGACGGGGGGAGATTACCCCGGATCGGGTTGAATTGGGCGTCAGGAAGTTGTTTAGAATGGCCCGGCATAACGATTTTTTCAGAGCCCTGGCCTTTCATCCTAAAATGGTGGGTATTGCAGAAGCGTTGGTCGGACCGGATGTGTCGTTGTTTCAAAGTATGTTATTAATGAAACCGCCGCATTTCGGCGGACAGAAGATATGGCATCAGGATAATGCCTATTTCAGGTTGGAGCCCAATGACGTATTCGGATTCTGGATAGCGTGCGATGATGCCACTTTAGAAAACGGGTGTATGCATGTCATTGCCGGATCGCATCGCTCCGGTATCGGTGATCATGGTGGAGTGGCAGATGATTACGGGTTGATCTCACCGCCGTCTGTGGAGGATGCGGTGGCCTGTGAAATGAAAGCCGGCGACGCATTGATATTCCATGGCGAGATATACCATTTCACACCCCCCAATACCACGGGTCAACGCCGCAGGGCATTGCAATATCACTATGCCGCCCCGCATTGCCGATCATCCAGTGACAGCCCTTTTCCTCCGTTCACGGCAGAGGTGATTATTTCGGGGGCGGGGGCTGAGGGCCTGTAAACGGGTCCTTGTTTTCATCCATAGGCTGATGACCGGTATATTAGTCGTCTCGAATACAGGGGTTTCATGTTTAAATTGACCGATATATCTCATATCCAATGTCCGCAACATTTCGAGTGCGATTTGACCTTCTTCAAAGCCGTGATTGACCATAAAAAAGAAGCCATTCTGTTTCTGAATCCGGCTTATATGAATGAATAGATCCATCGATTTATACAGATTCAAGGGAAGGCGCCAGTAGACCAGCGTTTCAGGCTTGACGAATGGGAAAAAACAGGTCCGAATAGGCGATTACACGTGCGGAGGTGCTGCCCTCGCCGAACAGGACCTCGACGGCTGAAAGGATCCCTCTTTCCAGATCGGCAGGTGCCTTCGCGGCGGGTAAGGCGGGCGTATCTCCGAGGCGGGCGAGCACCTTTCGGGGCGAATCAAGGTCTTGCTGAACCTGAAGTGGATCGTTGCGGCTTAGCGTCTCTCGCCAGTAAGCCAATGCAAAATCAAGCTCTATGGCATAGGCCGCCTGGAAAGATTCTACAGCATCTTCAAATCCAAAGCTATGAAGATATTTAACGCCCCTGAGAAAATGGGCCTGGGCCTCTGCCGACCGGGCAGATGTGGGAAAATACACCTCACCGAGCTTCTCCGCCTGGGCCCCTGATATATGGGGGAAGTCAAGGGACGAAACCATCATGGTCAATAAGCATATTCTGGTGATACATTTTATTCGTTTTCTCCCGGTGGTCACATGCTGCTATAGGGCTCGGGCAGGCCGTTTTTGGCTACGTTCTCCATCACATCACAGAAATAATCCAATCCATTCAACGTGGTAAAGAGGTTGGGAGACATCCTCAACCCGTTAATCCCCAGTATGTTGAAGCCGGCGGTGAGGATGTTATGCTTGTCCCAAAGATACTTGTTTATCACGGAAGATTGCATGCCCTCCACATGGATAGTTGCGATGGCGCAACTCATGTCCGGTTCCAATGAGGTATAAAAATGGATGTTCGGTAGCGCCTGGAGACGTTCGGCCCAATAGTGCGTCAGGTAGCGCAACCGCTCTTCCTTACGTTTGGGGCCAACCCCATGATGAAAGGCAAGCGCATCGGTGATACCCAGATATGTCCCATACGACTTCGCACCACCCATCTCAAACTTACGGATATTATCATCCATACCCTCGGGCGTGTACGTCAGGGGCCAGGCCTTGCCGATCTTGTTCCGCCGCACATAGAGCATACCCGTACCTTTCGGGGCGCTCAACCACTTGTGGAGACTTGTCGCGTAATAATCACAGTCCAGATCCTGGTGTTTGAAATCAATCTGGCCAAAGGAATGGGCGCCATCGACCGCGACCTCAATACCCCGTTGATGAGCGATTTCACAGATCCGCTTGATGGGGAATAACTGACCATTTAAATAGGTCGGATGGGACACCAGGATTAAACGGGTTTTACTCGTCATCGCCTGTTCAAAAATATTTACCAATGCATCTAAAGATTCCGGGGGGGCTGGGATTGAAATCTTCTTGATGCGGATACCATCGCGTTTCTCACGCCGTTTCAGGATGCCGACAAGAGCAGGATATTCCTGCGTTGTGATCAGCACTTCATCATCTCGCTCCAGATCGAGGCCATGCAAAACCGTTTGCAGGGCTTCGGTGGTGCTCCGCATGAGCGCAATTTCCTCTGAGTCACAGCCAAACAGACCGGCTAATCCCGCGCGCACCATTTCCAGCCGCGGACTCAAGACACCACGCTGATACGCCGGAGCTTCTTCTTGCTGCCAGAGGTATCTGATCAAACTATCGGTCACAACAGCTGGACAGGCCCCTGAAGATCCGCTGTTCAGGTTGACAATACCACGACTGACTGTAAAAGCCTGCTGGATATCACGCCAGAAATCTTCGTCTTGCGCCACCTGCAACGCACTGAAACCCGCGGTCCTTTGGGTTGCCGTCTCGACCGCCCCCATAGCGTTGGAACCAAACATCGCGGTAAGAGCACCAACACCCGTAGCGCCACCCACCGTCTTTATAAAATCTCGCCTTTCCATATGATTCTCCGATATGTAAATGGTTACTTGTGCACTCGATTGTATGTTGTATCAAGACGTAAGGTTGGCAGATAAACGGTGGGTTGTTTAATATTTCCCTTCGCCTACCGGATGACGGTGGCCTAAAGCAAAATTCAAGTTATCCTAAAAACAAACAATCATTTTTATGAAAAATGTACCGTATATTTCAGTCGTTTCCGGTAACATTCCCTGCTGATTGATTATCTTTGAAAATAAGATATGATGGTTGCGGGTAACAATTAGCCAGACTTTTTGCAAAACGCAACAATATTATTCAACCGGTCTTTGTGTGCCTGTAAATTTTCCTGGCGTATAGGCTGAACTGCCGGCCATTGTACACCGTATGGCCCCCGATTCCTCTCGCATTGCCTGAAGCTGAACCCCCAAAATAAATGGCATACATCGCCCCAATGCCATCATTAACTTCCAGCTGTAAACGCATCCATCCCGAAAAAAAATAACCAGCCATTCTAAAATCAGACATCTTTCCTATTGCGATAGGGGGAAATAATCGTATTACTTATAATATATCCCCACGAAAAGCAGGCATTTACAAGAAGCGGCTGCAACGTATTCCAGAAAGAGGGTTATTGACCAGAATCTAATTCTACACCTGTTGTGGTCTTCCTAACAACCAAATTAAAGGAGTAGGTTATGCGGTATCAATTTTATATTGTACTTAGTTTTCTGGTGATGTCTTGTTCGTCTGAACCGGCTGAGTTGGAGGTAGTAAAAGAGGAACCAGCGACAAAGGTCTTTACCGGACCACCAGTATTTAACATTACGCAGGACCCTACAGATAGTGAAAAACTTAATTCCTACGCACTGCATAGTTTAATCGGAGTAGAGAATCGATTTATGCTGGTTGGGACCAGGTTCGACTTAATAATCAACATGAACGGCAATGAGGGGGTAAAGTTTAAAACGGGCGGTGCATATACGGTTAAAGCTTTTGTTTTATTAGACGGCAAAGAGGTGACTGATGGACCGGAGTGGAAAAGCGAAGAAGAAGATCTTATTATCTCGTTTAGCGCAAATGCCGCTGAGACACTATCGATTAGGTTAGCGGGTATGAGTCCCCTATCTAATCAAAGTATTGGTAATCTTGATAACTCGAAAATTTGGGTAACTCCCTTACGGAAGATGTCGACTGGTTGAAAAGACCATTGGCTTAGGTGCTCGCTGATTTCTGTCTTTTGAACCATCCCCAATGGTGGGCCATCACTGGACACTTTGATCGAAACACCGAGATTAAGGGGCGGTGAAATCCTGCCGTCAAGGATCATCTCCGTTTGTATGCTCACTGGTGAAATATTTCCTGTTCGGGGATAGTAACCTCTTATTCTCTTATAAAGAGATCGAAAACAATTTAGCCCTGGACAGGTGAATGCGGACCGAAACAGACCTATCCCTGAAAACCGATAAATCGCTCTTGCCTTTCCAGGTCGCCATCTTGGATAGCTCATCCCCCGTCAAAACATCGGCCTCTTCTATGCCAAAGCCATCGAATGCCGAGACAGGTCTGATCATTGCATAAGGCGTATACGGCTGAACCAGTTCAACCTTGAGCCAACCTCCAGACTCTGTTTTGTATTTCAACCTCAGTTGATGTCCCTGGCATGGCTGTCCGAGTTGTGCCGTATTATCAGCGGTAAAACGGGTCTCCCCTGTGGCCTCCAGAGCCACCAGACGGTCCCGTTTCCAGGTGGCCCATCGTCCCTTTAAACACAGAGTCATCCGTGCCGATGAACCCACTGCCTGACTCAGTCGCCTCATCCATGAACACCAGAACGGTCCCGTGCTATTCGATCTTCCTATGATTATGGAGTCTTTGGTGAGAGATTAGCTTTTGGCAGTGCTCCGACCATGCTCGTTGATCAATTCTAAATAGGGCATGCATAACCCTTCGTTCACGTTTTTGCGATTACCCCAACGCCCCCTTGAGCGCCGTGATAAAGGCTTCGTTTTCTTCCATCAATCCGATGGAGACACGAATATGATTGGATAGATTGACGTAGCCGAGTGGACCGTCGGCGTCACGCACAAAGACGTTTTTTTCGCGCATTCTGGCCACGATAGGGGTGGATGGCTGGTTCATATCTACCACCATAAAACAGGACTGGGTGGGCGTATAGGATAATCCAAGTTTGTCGAATTCATCATATAGATAGCGTTTACCCTGCCAGATTGTTTCCTGTGAACGCCGAATATGATCCTTGTCGTCCAGCGCCGCCGTCGCTGCCAGTATCGCCAGGCGATTGATCGATCCCCAATCCTTGGCGGCGTAAAATTCAAAGTCGTAGTCGAACAGACCGGGCGGACCGAGTGCGTAACCGATGCGCATGCCGGCCAGTCCGTATACTTTTGAAAAGGTTCGGCTGACAAGTACGTTCTTATGCCTAAGCCCCAGATCCATGGCGTCCTGATAGCCGGGTTCGGCAAAGTGAATATAGGCCTCATCAATGATGATAAGCACCCGTTCAGGCACGCCGGCAATAAAGCGTTCTAACGCGTCGCGAGGTGTCAGGGTGCCGGTCGGATTGTTAGGATTGGTGATAATCACAAGTCGGGTCCGATCGGTGATGGCCTGTTGCATCGCCTCCAGATCATGGACGTTACCGGCCTTCAATGGCACATGCACCATCTCGACGGAACCGCCCTTACTTTGCAGAAATCCCACGGTCCGCGCTACGCTACCATAGGCCGGTGCGGCTTCGATCACCTCACCTCCTCCATTTCCAAGCACCTTTGTGACCGCCGCGATGAGGATACGTTCTGAACCGTGACAGACAAAGATATGCTGACGGCGTATGGCCTCCTTCTGGTCATCTGGATTTCTAAGGTTCAGATCGGCCAGCACTCCATGTATACGCTTTAGTTTCCGCGCCAGGAATTGCTCCGGGTTGCGCGTGTTGGTGCTGACATGATAACGGTGTACTTCGTGGGCGTGCCCCATAATCGCTTCGATGGCCATAGGCGATGGACCAATCGGATTCTCGTTATAGCTCAGCCGCACGATGCCCTGGGGTATACCGGTGCCCTGTACTTCCGCTGCCGTCCGCCCCGACAGCAAGGTTTGCGCCCAGGCGTAATCAGGTTTGACAGCCAGGACCCCCACGCCACCCGCCACCGCGCCTTTGATAAAATCCCGTCGGGACAGACCTGTTTGTTGTCGTTCCATGATGAATCTCCTTTTATTCTAAAAGTATATCGCGAATATATGAATCGATGCTTTTTTTCGCATTTGATAATAACATTCGGGATATTTCGGACGATGCATTGTAAGCTTATTAGCCTGGCTTGTCAAGCCAGGCTAAAACCGCGATATAGGATATATACATGAAATTTATGAACTTTGATCTATAGCGGAGATTCCCTGGCACAACGATCCGATATCTTAGATCATTAAATTGGTATATCACCAGTGCCCGTGAGAGAACATTATGGAGGAAAATGGCTTGCTTTTTTACTTGTATTTAGTTATCGGAGGAATAACCATCTCTGTTCTGTCTCAAAAGTGAACCCGGGCTCACTTTTGCTATCCCTTGAAATTTACCCATTGTCTATGAAAAAACTGACCCTTCAGGAAGCTACTCACCGTAACCTGGATGTCCTGTATAAAATGCACTTTGAAATGGGCGATGAAGAAAACGGGTTTACAAATCCCGCATTCGGTGTATCCCGTGATGACTTTGACCAGTATATCGATGAGCTTATCGATTGTTCCAGAGGCATAGGCGTGAACCCCGAATTTGTTCCCCAAACAACTTTCTGGCTCATGCGTGGGGCCTATCCCATAGGCATCAGCAGATTAAGGCACACACTGAACGAATCCCTGCGCACCGCTGGAGGTCATATTGGATACTACATACGGCCTTGCGAACGAAAAAAGGGCTATGGACATCTGATTCTGTCATTGACCTTGGACAGAGCTGATCTACTTTCCATTAATCCGGTCCTTCTGACCTGTGATAGTGATAATACAGGTTCACGGCGGATCATTCAAAACAATGGAGGCCTTCTGGAAAGAGAAGATCACCTCATGCACTTCTGTTATTACCTGATAGACCGATCCTGATGTCATTTTCCAACCAATAGCCCTCCTGAAATAAATCCTACCTAAGCTCAGTCTCATGGATGTTCCCGCACATCTATCATTTTACCCTATTGGCGTTTCGACATGTTTCGAAACTATCTCAAAGTAGCTATCAGCGCGCTGTGGCGTTACAAGATGTTTTCAGTAATTAACGTGCTTGTGTTTACTCTGGGCATGACGTTGTGTTTGCTGATCTTGCTTATGATGCGTGATCAAAGTTCCCATGACACCTTTCATGCAAATAAAGAGCGCATTTATCGGGTCATATCTGATGTTACGGAGGAGGATCGGGCACGGTCCTTTGCTACTTCTCCCGCCCCTATGGCCGGGGTACTTTTAGAAAATGATACAGTCGTTCGCTTTTTTTTCGAACGAAGATCCGGTGAGGAAGGCCGTACACATACATGGTGAAGAGTTTTTGATCACCGGCGTCCTTGAAAAACCAACTTACGCTTTGATGGTCTTGCATCTTGCATCGCCTATGTGCGCATCGATGGTCAGGATTTTCAGGTCATCGGGGTAACAGAGGAATTCCATTTTTCACGTATTCGCCACGAAATAACCCCGCTGGCCTGGGGACTTGACAACCTTTTGCTGTCCCCCTACGCATACCGTGTTGAGATGACTCTCGGCGACATCATAATTCTCATCATTCCGGTAGCCGGTTTTCTGGGCTTGACTATTGCCACTCAGGCCTTCCGCGGCGCCCGTATCAACCCGGCTATAATGTTGCGACAGGAATAAAAGCTGACTGAAACAAGGTTGTCATGTATCTTGTTTAATGATCAAATTCACTGCAGTACATTTTTGAAAATTGGTCCACTCAGGTCATAGCTCTGTCATCCACGCAAACTTTAAGCGGGGATCCATAGCAGGGGTTGGTCATTATACTCATTTGCATCCAAAGTCCTCGATAAATAACTATGGCGTGGAGCGTTCATTATGCACCTCACCGATCAAGAAATTTCGCACTTTGAAAAAGAAGGCTACATCGTCGTCAAAGACGCGCTAAGCGATGGCGATCTTGATCCCATCATCGAAGAGTATGGCGAGCATATCGACACCCGCGCCCGTCGACTACACGCAGAGGGAAAACTTTCATCCCTCTATGAAGAAGAACCCTTCCGGAAACGTCTGGCCTCAATCACCGCAGAAACCACCGAAATCTACCAGGACGTCGATATCATGCACTTTCGGGGTGAGGCGACTTTCAATTTTCTTCGCAACAGCCATCTCATAGACCCGATCGAGAGTCTCGTCGGTCCCGAAATTACCTGTAGCCCCATCCAGCACACACGCGCCAAACTGCCAAACAAAATCATGTACCAGGGTATCGAAGAAGATGGTGAAAAGAAATTCAATCAGTTTCTCACCGAGAATGTGGCCCCCTGGCACCAGGACGCCCAGGTCCATCTTGAAGAGGCTGATTCCACGTTCATCCTCACCGTATGGCTGCCCCTCACCGACGCGACGCTTGAGAACGGCTGCCTGCATATCATCCCGCACATCCACACGCGCGACCTGGTATACTGGAGCGAGGGTTTCGGCATCAGCGAAGCGCATTTGCCAGACGAGGAAGGAGTAATTCCTCTGCCCATGAAGAAGGGCGACGTGCTTCTCATGCACAAACTCATCCCCCACTGTTCCACGCCTAACAAGACCGACGGTATCCGCTGGAGCATGGACCTTCGGTACCAGAAGACAGGAACGCCCACGGGTCGCGCCTTCTGGCCCGACTTTCCTGTGCGTAGCCGTTCCAATCCGGCATCGGTGCTGACCGACTACGTGTCGTGGCGACAATGCTGGATCGAAGCGCTGGAAAAAATCCCCACCGATAAACGGCCGGGCAGAAAATCGCGCCCCGACATTCCCTCCTGCCTGATATGTGCCTGACTCTTTCTACCTTGTACATCCCATGCCATGCAGATGCTGCCATGTTTAATCATAGTATTAATAGAAAGGTTGTGTTATGAACCGTTGCATATCAATACGCCAACAATCACCATTTAAGAGGACGATCATGGTACACGGTAAACCCTGTATCTGTAATTCCGATCAGGGCAAGGTACTATGGTCCAGGAATTACGGAGGCCCGGATCAGGACAATGGCTGGTCGGATCATGAGACTTCAGATGGATTTGTACTCGCAGGCTTCACCAAAAGCAGGCTACCGACGGTGGGTTCTTTCTTGTGGGATTCTCAGAGTACAGGGAGAAAAGCGCAAATGCAGCGCTTCCGGTTAGAACAGACTCGGAAGGAAAACTTGACTGGTACAGGGACATTCTTATCAGGTGTTTGCACCAAATGACCTGATAATTCCGAAACTTTTCTGAATCGCTGCCAGGGGATTCGGCAAGGTGGGGTGCATCTCTAAACTCACTGGACCGTTATACTGAATAAAACCCAGGGCTTCGAGTGTGTTTTTCAGCAGATTTTCCGTCAAGACACCGTCGTACAAGGGCCAATGAAGATCAGACTGCCCATCGTTATCATCCAGGTGGACATACCCGAGTCGTGGACCGGCTTTTTTAATGACTTCTACAGGTGATTCTTTAGATATCTGGGCATGACCTATATCGAAGAGGATATACAGATTTTCATGGCCACACCGGTCGATAAAGTCAAGGGTGTCGATAACCGTAGGCAGGGCCTTATCGGGAAAGTGTTCAATGCAGAGTTTGATATTGAGCTGTTGGGCGTAATCTGCCAGAATGGTGACAGATTCCTGGTACCGGGAGAGGGCATCCTCATCGGTTGTTTCTCCGGGTAAGATATACGCCCTTTCGATACATAAACGCGCGGCGTAATCAAGAGCATCTTGCGTATGCTTAAGTGCCTGCATTCGTTCCCCAGGGTCTACCGAATCAAGGGCGATACCACCCGGCATGCCGAATGCTGTCGCCATACAGGTCGGGTTAAGGCCTACTTCGGCCATATAGACCCTCATCTCATCCGATGTAAAGTCAAAGGGACGAAAATCGATATGTCGGAGCCCGACCGATGCCAGATCCTCGAGTATCTTTTCTTCCGAACCGGATAACGCCCAACTGCAACAGGAAATAATCATAATACGGCAACCATCCTTCCCCAGCGTCCAAACGCACATAAGGCAGCCGTCATCCCTGCTATGGATCCCCGCTTAAAGCCTGCGGGGATGACAGCGCCATGGTCTGGTTAGACCAATTCTCAAAAGTGTAAAGGCGTGAAATCATACATTATTATACCTGTCGTCATTAAATTCCTGCCCGAGCACCAGCATCCTCGTCTCTCCATCTCTTGGACCTGAATCGAACGGATCATCTGTATCCTGTATCCATTTCTTGAGACGGGCTTCCAGCCCAGTCTGTATCCGTGTATAGTCGGGATCTCCAGCCAGATTGTCCATCTCATAAGGATCACTGGCTCGATCGAACAACAGGGGGCCATATTCATTTTTATACCAGCGGGCATACAGCCAGCGGTCTGTACGGATACCGCGCCAGTAACCGACCCAATCCCCACGATGCGGCCAGCCGGGCCCCAGGATCTGTAAATAGACGGAGTCGGCGCGCGGACCTTCCTGATCGAGCAGGATATGAGATCGGTCATGGCCTTGCATATCGTCGGCCAGATCACAGCCCGCTATTTTTAATAAGGTCGGCATTAAATCGACGGAGCTGACCATGGCATCATTCGAGGTGCCAGGTTTGATATGTCCCGGCCAGCGCGCGATAAAGGGGACATGAATCGACTCTTCAAACGGCGTGGCTTTGGACGCCCTGAAAGAGGGGTGCATCCATCGGTCCATCGGTTTACCATAGCCATGGCTGCTCAAGTGGTCGCCATGATCGGAGGTAAAGATAAGGAGGGTATCCTCTCGCAGGCCCATACGATCCAGTGCGTCCATAATACGTCCCATCTGTGTATCCAGGGCCGTGACATTACCATAATAATCTGCGATTTCCTGCCGGGCAAAGGAGGCAAATTGATTGGGCACGTTGGGGGGTAAATCAACTTCATCCGGGTCGTATATATTGTATTCATCCGGATATTGATCGTATGGCCAATGGGGCGGTCCCCAGCTCATCACCATGGCGAACGGCTGATCAGGCTGGTTTTTGACATGGTCTTCCATAAATCGGATGGCCAATGAGGTTTCTTTCTCCGGCGCCCATCCGTTTATTTTTATCGGTCCATGCTCATTCTCATAATACGACACATCGTAGTAATCATGATTGCAACCATAAGCGGCCATATAGTCGAAACCAAACCGGTTTGTCTCTGTGAAAGGCGGATATCCCAGATGCCATTTGCCTATAAAGGCGGTATGATACCCCTGCTCGCCCAGCGCTTGAGGCAATAAGGCTTGATCCTGCCGAAGGAGATATTCGTTGTCCATGACCCCGTTTTTATGAGAATACCGCCCGGTCATCAATTGTCCCCTGTAGGGAGAGCAGATCGGACAACTTGAAAACACCTGATCCAATACGATCCCTTCCGATGCCATTCTATCGAAATGAGGCGTTTGAATCACCGGATTGCCACTACTCCCCATCGCAGAATACCGATGCTGATCGTCAAATATAAACAGAATGTTGGGTTGGGACATGAATTCAAACCCCAAATTAGTGATTTGTTGATTTGTTGATTGAAAAGTCAAAAAAATAAAATGAAATCAACAATTCAACAAATTGGGCTGTAGCCGGTAAGCATTTCAATCAACCAATCAACAAATTGGGCAGTCGCCAGTAAAATACATTCCCCCCCTGGCCCCTCGCCCCTGCCCTACATCCCTTCCAACGCCTTCTGAAACCCTTCCCCCTGTGTCTTCCAATACTGATGCAGAATACTGACGTCGGTTCCTACACAAAAATGTTTGACGCCTAAATCCAGGTAATATTTGGCATCATCGATGCTATTCAGCTCCGCCCGTGGCTGAATGCCTGCGGCCAGGGATTTCTCTATAACCATCTTCTCGACGGGTTTAATGGCTGTCCACTGGCCAATTTTCCCGGTGCTTACCGAATAATCCGAAGGCCCCCACTGAATCATATCGATACCTTCGATTTCCAGGATCTCATCGAGTTGATCGACGGCGATTCCTTTCTCTATCATGACGGCCACGACAATTTCATTGAGGGCGTCGATATAATCCTGACCTCCGCCATATCCCATATAGGAAAACCGGCGTGTGGCTACCCCATAACTCCCCCCCGATCCGGGTGTATCAGGGCGGCAGATCTTCACACATTCACGAAAATCGTCCGGGGTGCGGCAGTCTGCGAACAGGACACTCTGAAATCCTGAGCCGATGGCCCGCTGTGCCAGGAAACCCCGGGGTTCCTGGTCCACTTTTATCATCATTCCCATATTGTACAGATCGGCTGCCCGGCCGAGATTATCGAGATCGTGCAGGTCATAGGGACCATATTCACCGACAAACTCTACATAATCATACAGGCCCGTATGACCGATGACCTCTACAATCGAAGGCCAGACCGTATGGATGTGGGTCGCGACAGACGGTTTGCCGTCGTTTAAGATGTTTCTTAATCGGTTTTCCCGCATTACCTATTATCCTATAGAAAAAACTGATGTTACGCACGCATAACATCAGTTAGAGAATATAACACCAATTGTTGAATTATAAATTATCAATTATGAATGATAACACTTCAGGGGCGAAGCCCTCAAAGTACAAAGTACAAAGCACCATTAAATTAAATTTTACTGCGTCCCACGCCAGTCGTCGAATTCAGCCTTCATTCCGGGGGTCCACTCACGATCTATTTCGCCGGGTGTATAGGCGCCGTTTCGCAACTGTAAATGGCCCCATTCGTCCCGCTGACGGGTATCTTCCGATTCTACGACCACCTGTTCCGCAAGATGGGCGGGGATAAAAATAATGCCTTCGCGGGTTCCCAGGACGATGTCTCCGGGGACACAGGTCGCCTCCTTGCCGATGCGCACCGGGATATTGATACCGAGGAGCGTGACCTCTGCTATGGCCGTAGGATCTACCCCGCGTATATAAGAGGCCATAGGAATTTCATAACAACGCTGCAAATCCCGAATGCCCCCTTCGATGACCATGCCGGTCCCTGTTTTGGCGTAGATTGAATTACCCAGATTGTCCCCGGCATAGGTACCGAATTTTATTTTTCCGAATATGTCGATGACGATCACATCGTTTTGCTCAAGCGCATCGATCACCCATGAGTTCTGCCCCCCGATACAGCCCTGTGCCTTACCCTGTGCGTTAATCACAGCATCTATATCCGGTCGTGCAGGTATAAACATCCCCGTTACCGCCCTGCCGACCAGCGTTCGGTCCGGATGCAGAATCATCCATTCACCGGCAAATTGATTCCGATATCCGTGCCCGCCGATGGTGCCCCACGCTTCCTCGATCGTAACCTTTTTCATCCGGTCCAGAATATCATCCGGCACTTTAGGACGCCCGTCGTCAGACCGTTCCCCGGTCCAGTCCGATGTAATAGACCGGATAAATTCCGGATCATTGAGTCCAATCATGCACCACTCCTTATGTAGTTGCTTCATTAAGTAGATCGCGACGTCCCAATAGGACTTATGAATTTGTCAGCGCCGGTGTTATCGCATCAAGCCCCATGAAAAGTCACTGGGCCTATTGTACCTACGGGATACAATAGGCAGCCTCCGCCGTGGTGACGATCTTTCCTGGCGCGACATCTGCTCAGAAATAACGCTGAACACCTACTACAGAACGTTACGACCCCTTCGCCGTTTCGTTGTTTCGTAGGTGGATGACTCCCTAAGGGAGCACATCAATTGCTTTGCAATTCGTAGCTTCGTTGTTTCCCCATCTATCTGGGTGCCAGCGTACCCACATCAATAAACGGCATAGCCCCACCGATCACCTGCGGGAAGTGACCATCCCATTTCTCAATGGCGCGCAACTGTAAAATCGTCGGCGTGATGGTCTGCCGCACGAGACGTTGTGCTTCTGCTTCTGCTTGTGCCGTCGCGATTGTCTGTGATGCTTCAATTTTAATACGATCTAGATCGCGTTCCGCTTTTAATGCAGCTTGTTCTGCGGTCTGCTTGGCTTCGATGGCATTATTGAAGGTGGTGGAGAATGAAAAATCGATGATATTGAATTCATCAACCAATACATTGAACTGAATCAGGCGGTCTGAGAGCGTTTTTTTGACCTCATCTCTTACTTCCTGACGCTTGGTGATCAATTCTTCGGCGGTAAACTGCGCGGCAACGGCCTTAACGGATTCCTGAATGGATGGATCTATGATGCGTGTTTTAAAGAAAACGCCGATTTCCTGATAGATGATATTGACTTTTTCCGGATCAATATGATAGTTCAAGGCTATTGTAGAGGAGACGTTCTGAAGATCTTTGGTAGACGCTGTGGAGCCTGTTTCCGTCTTTTGCGTTTTGACATCCATCAATATGATGTCTTCTACAAACGGTATTTTAAACTGAATGCCCTCGTCGAGTATTCGGTCCTGGATACCGCCAACACGGCTGAATACGACGCCCCGCTCACCGGCGCCGATGGTCGAAAATGAGTTAAACAAAACAAGAAGGGCGGCTATGCCGATGGCAATTTTCACTACCGGCAGGTTGCCGACGGGTAGCTGTTCGCGAATATCAAATTCTGACATGGTGGTTCCCCCAGGTATTTCAATGGTGAATGGTGATTAACTGATGTTACGTTTCACGAAGTACAAAACACAAAATACAAAGCACGTTACGCGACCTTTGCGTAACGTCAGTCATGAATGGTGATCAACGTCTTCAGTGAATCCCTGGCCGTTGCCGTCACTTGAATCCCTTTTTCCGTCTCCTCGATCGGAAAACGATGGGTGACGACCTGATCTGCCGTGATGACGCCTGATGTGATCAGATCCAGCGCCATGCGGGTATCATTGGGCCCACATGAATAACTGCAAACGATGGTAATTTCATCGAAGTAAATATCGAACGGTTTAAACGAAAGGACGGCATCCTCAGGCGAAGACATGAAAAACAGGACAGTCCCGCCCTTACCGGCGCAGGTCAATCCCGAATTCATCGCGGGCACACTGCCCGGCCCCACAATGACGACATCCGCTTTAAACCCATCCGTCAACTTTTCTACAACCTTCGTGAGATCCTCCTGTTCAACATGGACCACATGATCCATTCCCAATTCCAGAGCCTTGTCAAGACGGTAGGGAACCATGTCGGCCCCAATGATGGTTTTGGCGCCGTAATGTCGCGCGACCATCCCATTTAACTGGCCCATAAATCCCAATCCGATGATTAAGACTACATCGCCTGGACGAATTTTCACTTTTTCAATCGCTTTAACAGAACAGGCTACGGGTTCGATCAACGTGCCATCGTCAAGAGATACCGAATCAGGCAAGATCAAGGTATCATATCGAAGATTTATTTCAGGCACACGAACATATTCCGCGATGCCCCCCGGATCAAGATGTGTTTTTTTCCAGGTGGCGCACAGCGTAAAATTGCCGCGCCTGCAATGACGGCACCGATGACAAGGCGCATGGTGATGTATAAAAACCCGGTCGCCGATCGACAGGCTTCCTACTTCATCTCCAAGTGCCTCTACGACCCCGGCCGGTTCATGACCGACGACGATCGGCGCTTTACGGCGAATATACCAGGGGGTCACGTCCCCACTGCATATCCCGCACCGATACATTTTTACCAGCGCATCTCGAGGGCCGATTTCAGGAATCGGTAGATCCTCAATTCTTATATCGTCCATATCATAAATCTTCGCTGCTTTCATATCAACCTTTCATTACGCCGATTCAGGCAGGATGGCATATTTTATACAATCCTGGGCCATCAAATCCTGAAAAACAGCGGCTATATCTTTTAATCTGCGATCCGCGGTAATTAACGGGGACACATCAAGATGTTTTTCAACAAGCAGGTTATATGCCTGTTTCACGGCCGCCGGTGTATAATGGAATACGCCTTTCAAGGTAATTTGATCATAATGTAACCTGCCGGCATCATAGGTGACTTTTGATCCGCCGGGACACCCACCGAATAAGATGACATGCCCCCCTCTGCTGACCATCTCTACCGACTCTTCCCAAACAGATGGTTGGCCCGTACACTCGAAAACAAGCGGGGCGCCGAGTCCGTCTGTTGCCTCCTTGATCACTTCGACAGCATCGGTGGCTGCACTATCGACGACCAAATCCGCGCCGATCTGTTCAGCCAGCTTTAACCGGTAATTCCGATGCCCTGAAACGATAACCCGTTTAATGCCCAGTGATTTAAGGACGAGAACATGTAATAGCCCGATGGCGCCGGCGCCGATCACGACGGCTGTATCGGTGGACTTCACCCGAATCTGATTTATGCCATAGACCACACAGGCAAGGGGTTCCAACATCGCAGCCTCACGAAAAGACAGGTTTCCCGGTTTAGGAAACATATTGGTTTTGACGATGGCGGCCGGGATACGGATATATTCTGCATACGCCCCGAGAATTTTCGAGTCCATCATGTGCGGACATAGATTTTCCAACCGCCGCCGGCAATAGACACACTTCCCGCAGGGCGCGGTATGGACAGACATCACGGCCGCCCCCGGATAAAAAAGGTCTACATTGTCCCCTTTTTCCACGATCTCCCCGGCAAACTCATGACCGAACACGGTCGGCATCGGCATTAATCGATGGCCTCGGCGAAAGGCTTTCAAATCCGTGCCGCAGGTCAAAGCGGATTTTATTTTTATGACCACCTCATCTGGACCTGGATGTGGGAGGTCGATTTCCTGTAATTCAAGAACCCCGGGTTTGACAAGAATACTCGCCAGCATAGAATACCAATTTCACTACCGTACATTTTCGATAGTGCTTCCCGATTGTATTAAAATTGACATGCTCCCAGGTTTTAATCGGGCATCCATACAGATTGGCCTTATTGATGCCCGATTAAAGCCTGCGGGAATGACGATTCTATTTACTCTGTTGTACCTCGAAGATACGTCACATTATTGTGAAATGGGGTGCTAAGCCCTTTATCTCTGCCTGCTATAGCCCCTGTAATCTACGTGAGGATCATGACCTAAGCAACTTTTTTTACATTGAACAGGAAATTTTAGAAATCCGTTGCCCTATGTGGATAGATCAATGTATTTTGTAACACTTCCAATTACCCATATTCAAGGCAATTTTCATGATACGTTCTGGTTTGATAGGTCTCAGTATTTTAGTGATAGCAGGTTTTAATCCGTCATTTGCTCCGATGACAAATACGGTGGGACGGATTTTACCTGATGATGCCGCGCCACTGGACCAGCAGGTGTACAGGTATTTAAGTTTTGAACCGGCCTCGTTGGATATCGGACTATCCCTGTATCAATCCAGTGAGAGTGAGTTTTTATTTGAACGGCTGTGTATGCTGGATTATAACAACGATTTGATTCCGGGCGCCGCAGATCGGTGGGATATTTCTGATGATGGACTGACCTGGACATTTTATTTGCGCAAGAATGCGCGATGGAGTGATGGCCGTCCTGTTACGGCGCATGATTTTGAATACAGCTTTAAACGGTTCCTTCATCCCGATAACGGGAATGTATATGCCGCTTTTTATTTTGATATAAAAGGCACGCAGGCATACATAAATCGGCAGAATATGGATCCGGCCTCTGTGGGTGTATCTGCTGTAGATGATTATACCTTGAAAATTGATACGGAAACACCATGTGCTTATCTGCCTTACATCCTGGCCTATCCGACTTCTTCCCCTGCGCCGCGCTGGCAAATAGAAAAATACGGGTTGAAATGGACCGAACCGGGGCGCTGCGTCAGTAACGCAAGTTACCAGATGGAATCATGGGATATAGGTCAGAGCATGTCGTTTAGCCTGAATCCTTATTACAATGGGCACATTAAGGGATACTTGGAGCGCATTGTACGAGGATTTACAGAAGGGGGAAGAAGCACGGGAGACATCGGGCTCCTGGCGTATGAAAACGATGAAATTGATATGGCCCAGGTGTATCCGATGGATTTAGGCCGCATAGAAGTCCATCCGGCGATGAGAAATGAGCTGGCTATCTTTCCAAGATATATGACAACCTACCTTTTCTTTAAAACTCAGACCCCACCGTTTAATGACATTCGGGTAAGACAGGCGCTCAGTCATGCCATCGACAGAGAGCGTCTGACCAGAACCGTACTCCGCCGAATCGCCGTACCGGCCTATACGATGATGCCGCCCGGGTTTCCTGGTTACGTCGGCGATAAACATCAAGATATTCAGCGGTACGACCCCGATCGGGCAAAAGCCTTACTTGCTGAAGCCGGATATCCGGGAGGACGAGGATTTCCGAAATTGGATCTGTGGTCGGTCAACACCCGCAGGATTCCTGCTAATACGGTGTCCCAGGCGATCCAGGGGATGATACAGGAGTCGCTCGGCATCAATTTCAATATACGAATCGGCGAAAGTCGGTCGTACCGCGATGCCATGTATAACTGGTCGTTACCGATCAGCATCGGCACGTTCGATTACGATTTTCCCGATCCGCATAGTTTGCTGGGCATGGTGTGGCGCTCGAAGCCAAAGGGCATCGGGCGGCAGGATTGGACGAATCCATCCTTCGACAAATTGATCGATCAGGCCAGCAGAACGCTGGAAGCGAAAGCCCGGTTTACGATGTATGGTGAAGCCGAACGAATCCTTGCGGAAGATGTAGGCGGCGCCTTCCTGTTTCATAGTAATGCCGTCCATGTCAGGAAACCATGGGTAGGGGGCTATCCCGAAGACCGACTGGGCTATCGACCGTTCTATCATAATAATTCTTCCTGGACTGACATTTATATCAATAATAAAGTGTCCGCTCGTCGTGGTTTCGGATTGAACAAATAGGGTAATAAATGATGTTACGCGCAAGACCTTATATCGACCGCTCCTGCGGGCGAAATAAGGTATAAATACATTACTGCGTATCATCAGTTAATAAAAGGACTATATTTTATGAACATCCATTTAAACCTGTGCGTACTCTATATACTGGCCATGAGTGTGAATTGTTCATCGGAAGGCCCCATCGAGAAAGGTGAGACGGGCAGAATAAACACCGTCGGACGATTACTACCTGAGGATGCCGCCCCATTGAGCCGTCAAGTATTTCGGTATATGTTCCGAGAGCCGTCTACCCTGGATATCAGCGTGGCGGCCTATGATGCGGATGGGACATATTTTGCATTTGAAAGACTCTTACTATTAGACGAAAATAATGAGCTGTCACCCGCCGCGGCAGACCGATGGGAATCGTCGGATGATGGGACGGTCTGGACCTTCCACATGCGCCATGGGGCGAAATGGAGCGATGGAAGACCCGTTACGGCCCTCGACTTTGAGTATTCCTTTCGACGCATGCTCGATCCGGCAAGCGGAAATATATACGCCTTTTTATATTATGTGATAAAAAACGGCAGGGCCTATAACCAGGGTGAAATCAAAGACATCGAGCAGGTGGGGATACGAGCTGTTGATGAGGAAACCTTTCAGATCGAGACGGAAGGCCCCTGTCCCTATTTACCCTATATTGTCTCGTTTATTACCTCCTCGCCGGTACCCCGATGGCAGGTTGAAAAATTTGATCGCAAGTGGACGGAACCGGAAAATTGTGTCAGCAATTTTACCTATAAGCTGGCGGAATGGCGAGTGGGGCTGGATATGACCTTCGCCCTGGATTCTTATTACAATGGTCCGCATAAAGCCCTGCTGGAAAAAATCGTCGTTAAATTTATCAGCAGCCAGCGACCGGGTACATTGCCCTATGAAAATGGCGAAGTCGATGCCTATGATCTCGATCCGCTGGACTATGCGAGGGTAAAGAAAGAGGACGCCCTGAATGCCCAGATCTTTCGCATGCAGGAGTTTACAACCTGGTATATCTTCTTCAAAACGGAGCTGGCGCCGTTCAACGACCTGCGGGTTCGGCAGGCCATTGCTCATGCGATTGACCGGGAGGCCTTGTGCACGACGGTGTTGAACGGGCTGGCTGTGCCGGCATACTCCATGCTGCCGCCCGGTTTTCCAGGGTATACGGGCGATCAGCTGAAAGATTTGCAGGCGTATAATCCGGCGCAGGCCAGGCAACTGCTCGCTGAGGCAGGATATCCGGGCGGAAGAGGTTTTCCCAGAATCGATCTGTGGCTTAGAGTCGCTGACACGAGTATAAACAAGGTGGCGGGGGAAGCAATGCAAGCCATGCTCAAAGAAACGCTGGGCATAGAGATTAACATTTTATATCAGCAAAGAAAGATATATAACGACAACCTCTTTCAATGGCAGATCTCTATGGGCATGCTGGTATTCGCCTACGATTATCCTGATCCCTCAAATATGCTCGGCCTGTTGTGGCGTTCTCAACCCAAAGGCTATGCCCGGCATGATTGGAATAATACAACCTTTAATGATCTGCTTGACCGGGCAAACACGGAGATGGGCGACGAACGCTATCCCTTGTATGCCCAGGCGGAACGCATTCTCGCCGAAGAAGCGGCTGCCGTATTCCTCTTTCATCCCATCGTGACCGAATTGAGGAAACCGTATATACGCGGCATAAAGCGGGATAGAGAGGGTCGGTACGTCCCCCTGGTATCCATTCAAACGGTCAATTTTTCGGATCTATATATCGCGGATAACTGAAATGCTGATGTTACGCAGTCATGGCGTAACATCAAGCCTGGAGACCCCATGCAAGAAACGGATGTCCTGGTCATCGGGGGTGGTTCCGTCGGTGTATCGTCGGCGTACTATTTACATAAAGCAGGATTAGGTGTTACCCTGGTTGAGCAGGGGGAAATCTGTGCGGGAAGTTCCCATGGGAATGCCGGACTGATCGTACCCAGCCACAGTATTCCGCTTGCAACGCCGGGGGCGGTGAAAAACGGGCTCAAGTGGATGTTTGATCCGGAAAGTCCTTTTTATATCAAACCTCAACTTGATTGGACCTTTATCAAATGGTTGTGGCAATTCCGGGCGGCGAGTAAAGCGCATAAAATGCATCGGGCCATTCCGCTCATAAGAGATTTAAGTCTGCAAAGTTTATCTCTATTTGAAGAAATAAATCAGATGGGCAGGCTGGATTTTGATTACCAGCAAAAGGGCCTTCTACTGATGTATCATGACCAGCACGGTCTCGAAGAAGGTTGTGAAGAAGCACAATTGCTCAACAAATATGGGTTAGAAACAGCGATCTATACGCCGGATGAGGTTGCCGACTTGTTGCCGGGGATAACTTATTCTGTAGTCGGCGGCATTCATTTTATTCAGGATGCCCATATCTCTCCAGGCAAATACGTCAGAAACTTAAGTGATTATATCGCCCATGAGGGTGTTGACGTTCGCCCGCATACCGAAGTGCTGGGATTCGACCGGTCGAATGGTCGCATTAATGTGGTGCACACAACCAGGGGGTCATTCAAGGCAAAAGAAATCGTTCTGGCTGCCGGCTCCTGGTCGCCTGTATTAAGTCGGATGCTGGACGTCACTTTACCCATTCAGCCGGGCAAAGGGTACAGTATCACCGTGAATCGGCCCTCTGATTGGCCTGAAATACCGATGGTATTATCTGAAGCGAAGGTGGGCGTGACCCCCATGGGCGACACCTTGCGTTTCGCCGGTACGCTCGAATTGGCAGGTTTTGATTTGAGTGTCAACATGCGGCGTGTCGATGCCATCATGAAAGCCATCCCCCGTTATCTGCCTGATATTCAGATCAATGATCAGGATATCCTTGAGATCTGGCGGGGCCTGCGTCCCTGCTCCCCGGATGGCCTGCCTTTCCTCGGACGTTCATCCGGATATCAAAATCTGGTCGTTGCGGCCGGTCATGCGATGATCGGGGTATCTCTTGGACCGGTTACCGGCAAAATAGTGGCCGACCTGATTACAGGGCAATCCCTGGATATCGATATTTCCGCCCTGGCCGTCGACCGGTTTGGTTCATAGGGGATCCCCAACCTGAGCCACGCCATTTTCTCCCACGCCGATCATCCATTTCTCCGTTCTCCCCATAAGACCCTGGTCTCATTATCCTTTCCTGTTCTGGTTTCCTACATGGCCGAACCGCTGACAGGCTTCGTGGATACTGCCTTCGTCAACCGGCTAGGGGCTGAATCTCTAGCTGCTTTGGGTGTCGGAACGGTAGCCCTGTCCAGCCTGTTCTGGATATTCAATTTTCTGGGTATCAGCACACAGACCGAAGTCGCGCAGGCTCATGGGAATGATAACCGGGTCAGAGCGATGGAAATCACCAGTTTAGGCATCATACTGAGTGGTGTTTTCGGACTGATTATCATCTCTGTCGGCCTACCGTTCACCTCGCCTATCGCCTCTGTCCTGGGGGCTGATGGCCCTATTCAAACGGCCGCAGAAGAATATATGAGCATACGATGGTGGGGAGCCCCTGCGGTTATGGTTACGATGACCGGTTTCGGTGCCTTGCGAGGGTTGCAGGACATGCGTTCTGCCTTGTGGATTTCCCTCGTGATAAATGCTATAAATATACTCTTGGACGCCGTGTTGATCTTCGGTGCCGGTCCGATTCCTGCATTGGGTATCGGTGGGGCGGCGATCGCCAGTGTGATCGCTCAATGGATCGGCGCGGTCTGGGTTCTGTTCAGGGTTAAAAAGATACTGGGATGGACTTTTCATATTGATCTGAGCGAGGTCCGCAAGCTGATGATCGTAGGTAGCGACCTGTTCGTCCGAACGGGTGTATTAAATTTATTTTCTCTCCTGGCCATGCGAAAAGCCACCCAGCTTGGCGCAGACAGCGGCGCAGCCAATCAGGCGATGCGGCAGGTCTGGATGTTCGGCACCCTGGTTCTTGATTCCTATGCCGTCGCTGGACAGAGTCTTGTGGCCTATTTTTTTGGGGCAGGCCGTATCCGCGATGCCAGAAAAGTTGGGCAGATTGTTTGCTTCTGGGGCCTTGTATCCGGGGTGGCTTTGGCCGGGATCATGTGGATTGGCGGGGAGGTAGTCATAGATCTGCTCGTCCCACCCAGTGCCGTGTCGCTGTTCAATTCCGCCTGGTTGATCGTAGTGATGGTTCAGCCCGTAAATGCATTGGCCTTCGCAACAGACGGAATCCACTGGGGAACAGGGGATTACAGATATCTCAGAAACGCCGTCCTGCTTGCTACATGCATTGGCGCGCTAGGATTATTTCTTGTACCGCATTCCCTCAACTGGGTGTGGATCATGACCGATATCTGGATAGGCGTCCGGGCGACCATGGGCATGGTACGCATATGGCCGGGCATAGGGAAGAGTCCGTTGAGATTTGAAAGTCAAAAACCCGGGTAATAATCCACGACAAACCAAACCGTTCAGGATGCCGAATTATAGATAAAACCTTATAGATTAAACAGCGATTATCACGTCTTGTCTGACTGCCACAGGCTGCAACAGTGTCTTCAATGTGAGTAAAGTACTCATCTACCACCATGCGCCTAAAGGCGATCTTCGCCCCTACAGATCGGCTGATCATGAACGATTGCTCCTGGTTTGGCGTCACCACCTCTGAACAGGCGGATAGGATTATATGGAAAGAGGACAGTGTTCCCGAACGGGCGAAAGCACTGGCGCGGGCGATGTGCATTGATCTGGTGTATATGTTCGATCAACACATTGCTGATCAAGTTGTTACGATCGATATCACCCGGCAGGAATCCTTGTTATCCCTCAAACATGACATCATAGAACATATTGTCGATACAGAAGAAAAGGGCATTGATACGAGACGACGCATTCGAAATGGACTGAAATAAAGATATTTTGGATTACGGATTCTGGATTACGGATTATTGATTTGACATTCACACAATGATAGGGGTATTGTATCATTATGTTCATTCAAGATCAATTAACCGCAGGCCGGGTCAATGACGATAACCTTCAGTTTTATAAGGCCATCGGCGTCGATTATCTGACGATATATCCGCCGCCTGAGTTTGATTCAGGTGAGGAGTATACGACTTACTATGCCCTTATGAGAAAACTGGCGGAAAGCCATGGCCTGAAACTGCAGAACATTGCGATCAAAGGGGCGGATGAAATTACGCTGGCCCTTCCCGATAGGGATCGCGAAATCGAACGATTGAAGCAAATGCTCCGGGCCATGGGCAAAGTGGGTATTCCGACTCTTGGATACAACTTTAAACCCGTGGGCAATTTTCGTACCGGGGCCACCTATGGTCGGGGTGGGACCGTCTACAGTACATTTAACTATGATGCATTGATGCAGGATCCTCCACATTATCCGGATAAGATCATTGATGAAACTGCCATGTGGGAGAATATAGACTACTTCCTGCATGAAATCATTCCGGTGGCAGAAGAGAACAAGGTGCGGATGGCCCTACATCCGGATGATCCCCCTATTCCTGAACCCCTCGGTGGCGCTGCGCGTATCGTATCCACCCTTGATCAGTATAAACGTATCTTCAACCTGGTTCCCAGCCGGAGCAATGCCATGTTGTTCTGTCAGGGATGTGTTACGGAAATGGGGGTGGATGTCTATGAGGCCATACGAGATATGGGCACCCTGGGAAAGATCGTGTATGTTCATTTTCGAAACGTAAAAGGCGCCCGGAAAGATTTCCAGGAAGTTTTCCTCGATGAGGGGGATGTGGACATGGTCAAAGCGATGAAGGTCTATAAAGACGTAGGATTCAACGGCCCCTTCATGATGGACCATACGCCAGGGATCCCAGGTGACCGGGAGGGCCGGGAAGGCCATGCGTTCGCAACGGGGTATATCAGGGCGTTGATTCAATCCGTGTATCAATAACTGATGTTTTGCAAAACCCGCACAGATCGTCACCACGGCGGATGCCGGGGACCAGAGACTTTCCTGATGGTATAATGTAACAACTCCAGCATTGTCAAAAGACGCTGGTTCCCGGCTTTCGCCGGGATGACAAACCGGGTAATTAAACTTATGCAACAAACTTATTTCAAACATTTTCTCAATACTATCATCACATGTCTCTCGGTCTTAGCCTGCAACCAGGATAACACAACGGATATGCCAGCCGGTATGGATCAATATGTCGATATCGCCCGGCCTTTGCCCGAAGATGCCGCCCCGCCTGAAAATCAAATCTTTCGCTATCTGGCCTACGAACCGGCACACATGGATGTGTCTATCGATATCTATCATTCCGGCCATAGCGAATACCTTTATGAGCGCTTGTGTATGCTTGATTACAATAATCAATTAATACCCGGCGCCGCAGAACGGTGGGAGGTGTCGGAAGACGGCAAAACATGGACCTTTTATATGTGGCCGGATGCGAGGTGGAGTGACGGGAATCCGGTCACCGCGCATGACTTCGAATATGCGTTTAAACGCCTGCTTGATCCGGAAGAGGCCTCTGTTTACGCATTTTTCTATTATGACATCAAAGGGGCCAGATCCTTCAATCAGGGAACAACGAATGATCCTGAGACCGTGGGTGTGAAGGCTATAGATGATAGAACTCTGGAGATTGAGACGGAACAACCGTGTGCCATTCTGCCTTACATCCTGTCTTATCCTACCTCAGCACCCGTTCCTCGATGGCAGGTTGAAAAATATGGAAAGACATGGACCTTAGCCGGTCATGGGATCAGTAATTCAGCGTTTCATCTCGAATCATGGACAAGAGGCGAATCCATGACTTTCGGGCTGAACCCCTACTACAATGGACCGAACCCAGCCCGTCTGCGAAAAGTGGTCCGTGTATTTGACCAGACGGAAACAGGAGCGATTTCAACCCGGGTCGGCTTATTCCCCTATGAGAATGATGAGACGGACGTTGTCAGGGTCCAGTCGATGGAAATCGAACGCATCCAGAAAGATCCGGTGCTCAGCAAGCAACTATGGAGCTGGGATCGCCTGGCCACAGTGTACTTGTATTTTAGAACGCACCGTCCGCCATTTGATGATGTGAGGGTCCGTAGAGCGTTCGCCCATGCCATCGATCAGGAGGCGATCGCGAATGTGGTTTTACGTGGCATGATGCTACCTGCCTATACCATGTTGCCGTTACATTATCCCGGTTATGTGGGAGAGAAATACAAGGATATTCAGGCGTACAATCCGGATGAAGCTCGCCGGTTACTTGCTGACGCCGGTTATCCGGGAGGACGTGGGTTCCCGACATTGGAACTCTGGTTAAAGCGGCAACCCTCAACATCTCCTGAAGGTATGGCCGCCCAGGCGATTCAACAGATGCTCGATGAAACCCTCGACGTAAAAATCAATATTCGGAATGCCGACCGGACAACCTACGAAGTGAATATGAAAGACTGGGAAATCCCTTTGAGCACCATCATGTTCACCTACGACTTCCCTGATCCGCATAATCTTTTAAGCCTCGTATGGCACGCCCAACCCAAAGGCTATGGCCGACATGATTGGAAGAATAGTCGTTTCGACGATCTGGTAGACCAGGCGGTTAGGGAGATGAATACCCCGGAACGTATGAAATTATATGATGAAGCCGAACGGATCCTCGCGGAAGATGCCGGCGGCGTATTTCTATGGCACGTCCTCGACTATGAACTTAGGAAACCATGGGTCAAAGGGTTCCCACAGGACAAATGGGGTAACTATCCCTCATACAATAACAACACTTCATTCAGTGACATTTACATTGGCAAGGAGATCTTGGATAAGGATAGGGAATGAATTATAAAATATGATTTTAAAAGTACCCGACAAAAATCAAAAGTTGTCATCCCCGTAAGCTTTAAGCGGGGATCCACCGCTTAGAGATGCTTGCTGGAAGGTTCCCTATGTGATCACCCTGCCATCCCTCTTTCACACACGAACCATCCCTTCCCTCTCAACCCGCTCAAACATCTCAGCAAACTCATCCGAACCATCCTCTTCCCATAATTCAGATGTAAATCCTCTCACGGCGCCCTCTTCTTTCCCGGTCACCGTAGTAGGGGAGACATACGATTTACCGTAATAGGTATGACCGTCCCGCATACGGAGGATACCGAGATGCTTTGGGGATTCAACTAACTTCTGCTCTGACAATCGGGTGATAGCGTCCTCATCCACGTCAAAACCTAATCCCGGTCCTTCAGGCACGGGCGATGACCCTTCAATCACCGGGATAGTCTCGGTTGTAATATCTTCTGCATATTGATCATCCAGGTTGATAGAATGGGCGGTGTGGGTGGGTAGGACCGCCGCCATGTGCATGGCCATAGCTTTTCCAAGCGTCCCGCCCTCAAATTGCAGAATAACCTGCGTATTGGCTTTACCGAGGGCGAATCCGGTGGCCAGCGTTTCAAACATCGAGCCACCGATCATATAAATATCCGCCTGGCTATGGATCACTTCCTGGACGCCGCCGTAGGGGGTGCCGTGCATGATGATAGGCAGATCCGTCTGTGCTCTGAGTCTTCGCCAGCCATCGATATCATTTCGATGCAGCGGGTCTTCGATATATCCGACGATCGGATGATTTTTCTCCAGCTCTTTGATAAGAGGAAGAACCGTACCGATCGTTCGGTTTTTGTTTAAATCATAATGGATTTTAAACCCCGGTGGTGCAACTTCCTCTGCCAACCTGGACTGTTCCATGACATCGTGATACGCACAGGTATGCATTTTAAAAATCATATAACCCTGTTCTGCCGCTCGTTTTATTTCATCTCCGAAGTCAGATGGCGAAGCCGGTCGCGTCCAGGCCGCCACCGGTATCGAGTTGCGGATTTTAGGTCCCATCAGCTTGTAGGCAGGGATCTCAAGATATTTCCCGGCTGCATCATATAAGGCGCAGTTCAACCCGGAATCAAATGGTTGATTATTATTAATGAAGTCAAACACATCTTTTCCGATCAGGTGGTCATACTTATCAGCCGCCGGTTGTCCCCATGGGCGAACACGTTGATCACCATATCCGGTAATTCCCTTATCCGTTCGGATTTTAAAAACGGTCCTGGCATCGATGCCGTACAAATCGACTTTACGGCGCTGGTACCGTGCGGCTAAGCGGGGGTAAATGGGAATAATGTTGATCTCGGTGATTTTCATCATGCACTCCTTATAACAAAGAACAAAACCTATGGGAACACAGTACGTTACGCGATCTTTGAGTATCAAAAGTTAATCAGTTATAATACCAATTGCCAGATCAAAGCCCATATGCAGGTTTTCAGGTAATAATCCTACAGTGCACGACAGAAGTTGAAAATGTTGTCATCCCCGCAGGCTTTAAGCGGGGATCCACCTGTATGAGTATAATTAAACATTTGGTGTGATGACCGATTCCCCAGGCCCATTAGTCTTGAACCGCACTTCGACACGACACGAGGAGGGCGCCCCGAACCAGAACAGGATCTGATTATCCTCATGTACTACTTGGGGCCATTCACCGGAAAATTCTACCGAACGAACAGGATTCCAGTTGATATCGAATATTTTACAGACCCCATCCCCTTCGCAGACCAGGTATTCAAAGGGTGACAGCCGTACGGGTAAGGTGATCTCGGTGAAATTCACCTCGAAGACGGGATTGATGACAAAATCATCATTTAGTGTGACAGTATCCGGCAGCGCTCTGAGAATAAACTGGAATGGCTGGTCCTCGTATGGGTTATTGAACGTCCATTCCGCCTCGCCAGGTTCGCCGGGCTGAAGGGTCACTTCTCTGTATATATGGACCCGGGAATACGTGACCGGATAGAGTTGCCACCTGTTTTTTCCATCGGCCTCAAGATGGAAATCCAGTGTAGGGTCCTGAAGCCGTTCAATCTGGTCGGGCGTAAAAGCGTGTTCAAGGCGGGCTTGCTCCCATTCTTTCACAGTCCCTAAAATGACCTCCGACTGCCCGTTTTTCCTTAGAGCCTCCAGGCTGGAATATAGGGCGAAACCGGAATCATAACCGGCGCATTTCGAGAGGACCCATTCCATGTCATCCAGCGATGTAGCCTCCAGGCTACCGGAAGCGAGGCGCAATTGAAACCACCCAAACATGCGAGGAAAAAGATTGCGGTTGAAGTAATCCTGGTTCTTTAAACGAAGCTCGATCTGTCCCTCTCGTATGGCCTTGCCCCAGGGTTCGCCCCAGTTCATGCGGGTGTGAATATGCCATAGATAATGTGTCAGACGACTGGCATCATTGAGAACTTCCGGCGTCCAGGCGTTATAAATGCGGCTGACGAATCGATTATAGGCATACATCCCGTGGCCGGTCAATGCGCACCCTTCCAACCCATCGAAAGAGATTTGGCGCAGGCCGGTGCCGTTGAACAGTTCCACCAGTCGATCAGCCATCTCATCCTGCATGGAAAGATCGGGAAATAAAACTCGGTAGGGATGGTCGATAACTTTGCCGATCTTCGTGCCGGAGGCGTGGCTTGACGCGGAGGTGTTAAAAGCACCACGCCGACATCCCAGCAGCAGCCAGGGTGCTTCTTCGGATACCGCCCGGTAACGGATGAGTTCATTTTCTATCAACACGGCGGATAGGGTACCCCGATCAAGAAAAGGGGACCGGGAGGCTATCGGAATGTCCGTAGTCTTAGCATCCACCGCGTTCGTCAGGAGGCTGTCACCCGATTGCATCAAACGCGGATCAGGGACAGGGGTCACATACGCGTCATTAGTGGTCATGAAATTACTCAGGGTATGAATACCAATCCGCAGTCCTGCTTTACCGGCCTCATCTACACAGCTTTTCAGCCCGGCATCGCCGTGAGGAAAATCAGTCGTTTTAAGACCGAAGTGTCCCCAGGTCCCGAACGGATCTTCATGATAAAAATAAGTGAACCCGGCCATCCTGGTATATCGGATCGCCTCATCAACCGTATTTTCTCCGAATGCAGTAATCAGATACGATGTTCGTGAGGTTCGAGCGGTTTTACACCATTCCCCATCCAACATAGGATGAGGAAGGTTTTCCGCTATTTCGATTTGACCAAGTGTTTGTAATGCATCCGTCATGGGACATCCAAAGAGCGCAATCCTGGAATGATTGATGCCGCCATTTGTTTCCATGCTATATGCCCGGAGTTCGCTCCCCCCATCTATCCTGGTGGCTGCATCATTTTCAGGTCCTGTGGATGGGAATTCTATCGGGAAGCCACCGATGGTATGGATATTCAGGGCTTGAATACCAAAAGCAAACCTATCATTTCGTACCACACCGACAGTTTCGCCGATGATCCCGTTGATGGTCGTTGGATAGGGTCCCCAGATGACATGCGTGGGTTGCCTGCCCTCGAATGCGGTTAACTCAAAGGCAAGGTGGCTTGGTTGTTCCCCGATAGTGACCGTTGCCATCATCCCCTGAGTGAAATGCAGTGTGATCTGTTTATGCCTGCTATCACATGCGCTGCCTATCGGCGAAAGCAAAGTTCCATCCACCGCGATCTGTAAAAGGGGAACTGCCCGATTCGGAGCCAGATAATCGGTATAATCATTCCGATCTGCAAGTCCGACTATTTCACCCAGTTTATTAATCCTGATTTGAAGATGTTCTGTATCAAATTGGTAGCTAATACGATCGCCTGTCACCCATTTCTCCTTATTTTAAAAATATGTTTGGGAATCATAGTCCCTACTTTTTTCTTGTATCCATCTCAAGTAGATTCATATTAGGCTGTAAGGTCTTATAATTCAACCCACAAATTTTCAATTTTCCTAACTGTGAACTTATGATATAATTCACAATTCATAATTCATAACTCATAATTAGAAAGGATTCGTTGATGCGTCAGAGCAAAGTCCTCAAAAAAATCCGATCCGGTGGATTTGTCCGATTGTGTTCCATGGGACATTATTTACCCTTTTATATCAGATATGCATCACATTTTAATTACGACGGCCTCTGGTTCGACCTCGAACATAGAGCCATGGATGCACGGGAAGTACAATCCGTCCTGGCGATGTGCCGACAGCATGATATCGACTGCATGATACGGCCGCCGACTCTGGAGAGAACAAGATTATATCGTTACCTGGAAGATGGTGCTGCCGGTTTCATGATCCCGTTTATGTCAACACCGGAGATTGCGGAGCATGTGGTGAACTGTATCAAATATCCGCCTGAGGGAAACCGGGGAATCGATGGCGCCGGCATGGATGGGGATTTCGGGATCGATGTCTGGAAGGAGGGCACCACCTATTTCGAAGATGCCAACAGAGAAACGTTTATTGTAGGTCAGATTGAAACCATAGAAGCCCTGGAGAATATTAACGACATTGCCGCTGTAGACGGCATCGATCTGTTATTCCTGGGCCCTGCCGATCTGACGCACAGGCTGAACACGACACCCGACACCGATTGGACACTGGATGATGCCATTAAAATGGTAGCGGAAGCGGCAAAACGAAACCACAAAGCCTGGGGCATCACTGCCGGTTCTCCGGAAGAAATGGCCCATCGACAGAGTCTGGGGGCACAGATGATCCCCTGGGGGAGTGATTTCAGTTTGATGACGGTTTTGGAGCAATCCAGCAAGGAATTAGATGATATTCCCGGAACATAGGTGTGGTTATGATCAATATGTTGGAAGATATCGATTAGTCTTTCAGCCATATAATGGGGGAGAAGGCAAATTCACGGACGAGGCGCAGTAAAATGGATTTTCAAGATAGTATTTCTGTATGTTGATCGGCTATGAAGGTGCTGATCACGGTTTCTTCAATTATGACCGTGACAATAACGCATTCTTTATTGATACTGTGAACAAGATGGATACCTTTCTGGTCTCTCTGGGCAATCTCGAGGGGTCTCCCGAGACGATACATAAAGAGTAATGTGCTCGTTAGACCTGAATCCGGTGGTCCTGGAGGAGAGGGGCAAGCACAACAGGAATCCCAAAGGGAGCACTGATTATGCAAAAGGCAATGACGGAGGGCGAGATTGAAACCGTCCTCCGGGAGGTCACGGACGAAGAGGCGGCCTTCTACCGGGAATACGGGTGGGTCATGATGAAACAGCTCGTGACCCCGGAATTCGCCAAGGAGCTGCTGCGCGTCGGAAAGGAGTGGAGGCAGCGCGGGGAGAAAGAGGGTGGTCCCGGTAAACCATCCGCCGGTCTGGCGCTGGATGAGGCGGCCGAGCCGTTCCGTTCGTTCATGTTCAGCCAGCGCATGGCAAAGAACGCGACGCGCCTGGTGGATCGGAAGCGGCTCAAAGGCGTGGATATTGCGCTGCGTTACCGCATCGACATGCTCTTATTGAAGCCGCCCGGGGCCGCCGGGGCCACCTATCACCAGGATGCGTCAGAACACGGCTCCGACCGAGTCGGCGAGCTCCAGTTTTGGCTGGCGCTGGCGGAAGTGACGGCGGAGATGAGCGCCATGCGGTTCGTCAACCACTCTCACCGCGAAGGGCCGCTGGGCTCGGTATTAAACGATGACAAGGGCGACCTGCTGGAGCAGTTTCCCATGCTGACGTCCGAGTTGGGGCTCTCCGCGCCCTTCCACTACCAACCGGGCGATTGCACCGTGCACCACGGATACACGGTCCACGGCGGTCCTGAAAACACCACCGACAAGGCGCGCTGGTCGTATCTGTTCTCATACTCCCCGGTCGATACCCGGTACTGGAACGGCAGCACGCGCAACTGGGGCAGTGAGCGCAAGCGCCTGGGGGACAAGGACAATCCAATCGTCCACCGTCAGGATACCGAAAAGGCTTGACTATGGATCTCAAAGGGACCAGTCGAATCCCCCTCCCACACCACCCGGTATTTCGTTATCAGTCCTGCGGGCCTGCCAGCCTGGATATCAGCATGACCTGTACCGGTCGGGCGGAAGCGAGTTCCTGTTTGAACTTCTGTGGGGGCTCGATCACAACAATGAACTTATTCCCAGCGCCGCCACGCACTGGACCCATTCCGATGACGGCACCGTGTCGACTTGCAAAATTCTATTCAGAATGTGAAAGATACGATGCAATCAACATCTCTTTTAAAGATCAATATCGCATCCGCCACTGGAAGTAGGCATTCTGATTACTTGCTTAAATGGCATAAGCAGATGGAGATAGACATAACGTTTGTCGATCAACTATCGGTAAGATTTCCCGGTCCGCCAGAGAAATTTTAAAATACGCAACAGAGGCCTTGAGACCAATGATGCATAAGCAGCCGCGAATGAGCAGTCAAACGGCTTTGCTATCGAGCCATTCTTTCGTGACCTCAATACCGAAACCCGGCGCATCACTGGGAATCAGATACCCGTCTTTAATCACCGGAGTGCCCGGCAGCAAGACTCTTTCCTCAAGCGGAACACCCGGTGGGGCCACGCCTTCTGATCTTTCCCCCCACTGAATGACGGGCATGGAATAAGAGATATGCTGTCCATACGGGTAGTTCATCCCGGCGTGGCTGATGACCGTCAGTCCATGCGCCTCAGCAATGTGGCAGATGCGCACCATGGCGGTCACGCCGCCGACCCACTGAACATCCGGTTGAAGTATATCGACAAGGCCCTGACCGGCAGCCAATGCAAATGGATGGATGGTGTACCAATGTTCACCCGTGGCGAGAATCTGTCCTGGCACGCGTTGCCGTATCTTCATATAGCTGTCCATATCTTCCGGTAAGACATAATCCTCAAGCCACTTGAGGCGATACGGTTTTAAAGCCTCTACGAGCCGAACTGTATACTCCACGTTCAGCGACATCCACCCATCGAGCATGAGTTCCACGTCGTCACCGATCTGTTCGCGGGTCTGGGCAACGAGTTCTTCTGTTTTACGGATCCCTTCGATGCCAGATTCCGCACCGTACCGGGCAAAGAGCTTGACGGCTTTAAACCCTAATTCGAGAAACCAGTCGATGCTGCGTTCTGTGCCGTAAGAGAGGTCTGTGTTGCTGGCGTAGCAGAATATTCGCTCCTTCTGCGGACCGCCCAGCAGTTCATAGACGGGGCGTTGCAGGATTTTCCCCTTTAAATCCCACAGGGCATTGTCCACAGCGCTTATGGCGTAGCTGGCCAATCCTGCGGTATGGTAGGGGGAGGAGGCGCGGCGCATCATGTCCCAAAGCTTTTCTGTCGCCATGCAATTCTGACCGGTCAATAAAGGGGCAAAGTGATCGTTGATGATGCTGAGTACAGGGCCACTATGGTTGGTCAGTCCAAGGCCCCATGAACCGTCATCAGCAGTGACCACACAGGCCGTGCGCGTCCAGCTCGATCCCCAATCCAATTTTTTAAATTCCGGATATCGTTCCATCGGGCTGATGAATCCCTCTGTAGGCACTTTCGGTACACGTGGTTCTGTGGTCTGTGGTGGAGGGAGGCTGACAGCTACGGCACGAATATCTTTTATTTTCAAAACGGTTTCTCCTTAATAAGCCACAGCATATCCATCTCGCCGGGGATCAGAGCCGCCCATCAGGCCGCCGGTTTCCGCTTTAATTTGAATAGCCTGGGCATTTCCTGGACCGTCCCAGTCTTCGAGAATCTGTAGATCATGTCCTTTCTGGGCGAGGTTTTTACGCATTTCCTCAGGAAAACGTCCTTCGAGTTGGAGCACATCTTCGCAGGTATGTGGTACGGTGGATTCCATGGGATTTTGCAGGGAGCGCCAGCGAGGAGCTTCGACGGCTTCCTGGGGCGCCATGCCAAAATCCAGCATGTGTGTGACCAGTTGCAGATTGGTTTGAACCTGAGTGTCGGCCCCTGGGGTACCACAGATGAGGACTGGTTTGGTGTTTTTTGTAACGATGACGGGATTCATGGTGTGGCGAACCCGTTTACCGGGCATCAGACAGTTGACGTGATCTTCTTCGAGATGCCAGTAGGTCATACGATTGTTGAGGAGAATGCCGGTATCCCCCGCGATACAACTCGATCCCCAGCCGGACTGAATGCTCTGGAGTTGGCACACCGCGTTGCCGGCGCCGTCAGCCACACAGAAGCAGGTGGTGTCTTCCACAGCTTCAGGGATGCCGGCAGGAACAGTCGTTGATGCTCGTTCAAGATCGATACATGAGGCGCGTTCTTGGGCATAGTCTTTAGAGAGAAGGCCCTCGATGGGTACATCTATCCAATCCGGATCGGCCATGTATTTCTCCCGATCTGCAAAGGCGAGTTTTTTGGCTTCGACCATGAGGTGCACGCTTTCCGCCGTGTTACAGCCCATGGCCTGGAGGTCGAAATTTTCGATCATGTTGAGTTCCTGGAGCAAAATATGACCGCTTGAGTTGGGTGGCATTTCGTACACGGTGTGACCGTGGTAGGCCACAGAAATAGGCTCGACGATTTTGCTATGGTGGTTTTTGAGATCGTCTTCGGTGAGCAGGCCACCCCGAGATCGGCAGAAAGCCACCATGGCTCTGGCGATCTCGCCTTCGTAATAAGCATTGCGCCCTTCGGCGGCGATGGTTTTCAGGGTCTTGCCCAGATTCTTCTGGTAGATGAGGTCTCCGGGATGGAGAGGCCGTCCATCGTCGGTGAAGGTATCTCGGGTATAAGGATCGGAGGCAAACTGTTCGGTTTCTTCTCTGAGACTATCAGCCAACTTGTGAGAGAGCGGAAAGCCATCTTCACACAAGGCGATGGCCGGTCCAAAGATTTGATCAAGCGGGAGCGTTCCAAAACGTTCATGGGCCAAAAGCCAGCCGTCTACCAGGCCGGGAATGGAGACACTGAGGCCCCCTTTCATCGGGATGCCGTCGCGTTCGAGATAGAATTCACGGGTAGCGCCCGTTGGGGCTGCACCGGTGGCGTTGACGGCAGATACTTTGCCTGTTTTGGCGGAGTAGATCAGCATAAATCCATCGCCACCGATACCTGAAGATTGAGGTTCAACCACGCCAAGTACAGCGGCTGTGGCAATGGCAGCATCGATGGCATTGCCGCCTGCCATCATAATCTGAATACCGGCCTGAGAGGCCAGACCGTCGGCGGACGTGACCACACCGTTTCTACCCATGACGCAAGGTCTGTAAGCGGGGTGCGTGATAGCATGAGGGGAGGACATGGAGACTCCTGGAATGGTTGTTTTCTTCATATAATCTACCAACAAGATAATGCCGGAATTGAGCAAAGCAAGGTGGAGTTGTCATGGATTTGATGCAGGAGTTGACAGACTAAATTGACATATAAGATTTCGCGTGCTATATTTTATGACATTATCCCTTAATCAATGCCAACCCGTATTGGCGGAACTCCGTGTCCGTCCAACCTGCGAGCACCGCAGCACAAACAACGGCTATCCCATATTGTTCGCTAAGGAATCTTTCCCATTCCCCAAGAGGAGGAAACACATGAAAAGGCACTTTTGGATGCTACGGCTGTGTGTGGTAAACCTGTGCCTTCTGGCCGGTGTCACGTCGGTTCATGCCCAGAGTGGCCCGGCCTATTCACTGACGTCCAGATGGCGGGTTGGCCAGGTCTTGCGTTATGAGAATAAATTTCATGTCAACTGGCAAAACAGAATCCGTGAAATAAATGTGATGGTCCAGTTTCAGAGTGAAGAAAAACTGGTAGCGCGTCAGGATGACGGCAGTATCACGGTCGAGTGTACGGTGTCTAAAGTGTCGGCCTCCGTTCGTGATATATACTGGGCGGTTTCTATGAATGCTGAAGGTGTTTTAGAGCAACAGAAAATCCTTAATAATGCAGATGGAATAACATTTACCTTGCAGGTTGATCCGACCGGGGAAATTACTGATATTTCCTCTGAAGACACAGGGATGTACCATTTATATATCAACGGGGTTTTCCGTTCTTTGATGGGGCGCTGGTATACGCCTGTCAGTGCGGAGAAGCGCAGGGTGGGGGACACCTGGCAACACCCCTATGAGGATCGATTCACAGACCCTTTATCATTGGTCCAGAGTGACATGCAGATAAAACAGACGCTCGAGCTTGAAAAGGTAAAGCAGATTACGGCGTTTCAAATGGGAGCGGAAATCCGAGAACAGTCTGTGACCACGGCAAACTTCCTGCTCTACTTCGATTTCAACGGAATACCGAGAATCGCCCTGCTTACAGCGGCCGGTCAGGGCAAGAGTACCCATCAGATTGATATCAACACGGGGTTATTACATCAGTTTAAAGGAGAGATGGATCTGGAAGGCACCCATGAGATGGTCCACAATGATCTCCCTGGAAGCCGCACGCTTGAAAGCAAGGTCGATGTTGGACGCCTTACATCCAAACTGGCCGTCAGTACAGAACGAATTATGGTCCAATAATGTGACGGGCGGACGCCCAATAGAGATGGCGGTCTGGCTGTGGCGCTTGCCATCTCAACCATCAGTGTCCAGGCACTCCGGGCGGTCAGATCTGATCCCGTGACGACGTTGAGATATTAATAGGGTGCTTGATGAATAAAAAAATGGAACCGGTCTCATATAAATGGACGGAGGTGACAAACAGGGCATCGTTCGCACCCCGCGATGGGGCTGGCGCGTTAGTATTTAACGACGCCATGTGGATGATCGGCGGGTGGAATCCATGGGATAAAGAGCATTTTCCTCTCATCTGTAACAACGAAGTCTGGAAATCCGAAAACGGCATCGATTGGGATCTGATAAAACCCAATTCGTTTCTCGATGATACATTTGATCCTTTGCAGGATTGGTCCGGTCGACATACAGCCGGATATGCCGTTCATGAAAATGCCATGTGGATCGTTGGAGGCGATGCCAATCAGTCGTATTATCAGAATGATGTGTGGACATCGGAGAACGGTCGAGATTGGACACGCGTACATGCCGAGGTGCCATGGGGGCCTCGAGTCCTCCATTATACGGTATCTTTTCATAACAGACTGTGGGTCATGGGGGGACAAACCGCCCCGGGCTTTGCGGAGGCGGAAGAGCATTTTTATGATGATATCTGGGCAAGCCCGGATGGCACCAAATGGAATAAGATGGTTCCTCAAGAACCACATTGGTGCTCCCGCGGTATGATCGGCGGCCATGTGGTCTTCAAGGATAGGATATGGATTTTAGGCGGGGGGAGATATGATACCCCCCAAACCCCTGATCGGGCATTTTATAATGATGTCTGGAGCTCTCCTGACGGCATTCATTGGCATTGTCATATCCAACACGCACCCTGGACCGCCAGGCAGTATCACGAGGTCGCTGTTTTCGATGGCCGCATGTGGGTTCTTGAAGGATGGAATCAATCAAATCGTAATGATGTCTGGTATTCCGACGACGGCGAAACCTGGATTGAAGTGCCCGATACCCCCTGGCCTGAAAGACACGCCGCCAGCGTCTATGTCTATCAGAATGCCCTCTGGATAGTCGCCGGCAACAACATGACCTCAGATGTATGGAAGTTAGCCCGGATATAACACCAATCCCGTCTGCTTCGCATCATGTTCGCCATTCATCATTGCTGATCTCTGCGGGCTCCAGCGAGGGCTGCGCGGTTCACCATTCACCAAATCACCAGTATAGAGAGGAGTTTCACCCTATGATGCGGATCTCAGTATGGCATGGCGACATGTCTGATGACTATCTGAAAACCGTAACACAGTTAGGGGCTGAAGCCATTGATTGCGGCCAAGGAGACTGGTTTCCTGGGGTAAAAGAGCAGGGATACCCCGACCTCGATGAATTACTCAAGATCAAGAAAAAAATCCATTCCTACGGACTCGAAATCAATCGGGTTACCCTACCGGATATCACTGATGTATTCATGAAGGATCAAGATGGGGCCGAGGCTGAATTGGAAAACACCTGTAATGCTTTGAAAGTTTTTGCCGAGGCCGGGGTTAATATGGTCCGGCAACGCTTTGAAGGTGACACCTTCCCCGAACGGTTGGCACGTAGTAACACCCCGCATCGGGGTGGATATATATCCCGGTCGGAAAGCGCATGGCTAACGCGTGATCTGCCACCACCGCCGTCTCAGGAAGAGCTAGTGGGCTGGTGGGATCATTTTTGTATGGTCTATGATCGGCTGGTTCCTCTCGCTGAAGAACACAACATCAGAATCGCCTTACATCCCTCCGACACCCCTCTGCCTGATACCCCCTTTGGCGGAATAGGATTTCATCGGGTAATAGACGCCTATCCGAGTCAGAAGGTGGGATACCTCTATTGTTGTGGCACGCGATCAGAAGCTGGCGGATTGCCCCTTGTCCTGGATGAATTGCATAATTATGGGCGAAAGGGCCGTTTGTTTATGATCCACCTTCGAAACACCAGAGGCAGTTTGGCCACCGCCGGCGGATTTGAGGAGGTGCTGCTTGACGACGGGGATATGAATATGTTTAAAATATTAGTCGAGCTGAAAAAAGTAGGGTTTGACGGGTATTTGAATCCGGATCATATCCCTGCTATCCACGGCGATACCACGTCATCATATCAGGGACTGGCTTATTCCGTCGGCTATATGAAGGCATTATTTGCCGCACTTTCTGTTGAGGGATAACCTATTAAATCATATATTGTAGGCTTATCCATAGTACACGACAAAAAAGAAAATGTTGAAGTGGAATCTTTCTATTTATGGTGTCCGAGGTCCTGACATAATGGAGGTTCTATGAGTAACAAAGACGATGGAAAGACGCTGGATCTGGAGAACTTGCGCCGAGCGATCCAGGCAGAGTATGTATAGGTAGCTCTGGACCCAGATAAAGGGTTTTATTTCCACACCGGCAGGCCGTTAGCCGGATATTGGGATATGAAGAGGCCTGGCTGGAGGACATAACCGAATCCTCCATCGAATCTTTTGCAGGCACCGGTAATCCCTTTGGTCTGGGTGAAATCAAAACCGGGGAACGAGTTGTGGACATCGGGGTCCGGCGTCGGTATAGATAGCCTGATTGCCGCGCATAAGGTCGGTCCAACCGGACAGGTCACAGGTGTAGGCATGACGCCCACCATGCTGGACAAAGCACCTCTATTTAACTTAAATCGGCCTGGGGCCGGTTAGTATCCGAATTCGGATCGGACGCCAAAGCATACGCGAGGCGAGATGCAAATTACACCATGAACGTGCATGGAAGAGGGGAAACCCCCGACGAAGTTGACCACTGCAAATCATGGGCTCGTGCGTTCTTCGATGCCGCCACCCCTTACGCCAGTGGCGGCGCATACATCAACTTCATGACGGACGATGTGGCGACCGTGTAGCCTCCGCATATAGGACTAACCTGGATCGATTGTCTAAAATTAAAAGTCAGTATAATCCGGGTAACCTTTTCCGTGTGAACCAGAATATCAAACCGACTGCTTGATGTGTATGTCGCCGGTTATCGAGGTTCTACTGATGTTTTCCTGAATCCAGACAGTCCTTCTTCAATAAAATAACCGGCGCCCCCGCATAATAATTGAGATTCTTCCTCTTCGAACAGTTTATCTCCATCACACCAAACAGTTATTTGCTCTCCTGAACAAGACACGCGTATATGATGATCTTCATCAGGTTTCCAGGTCATCGGTAACTCCCGGATAACAGACTCCCCATAATACTGCCGAACCAGTTGTATCGTATCTGTTGTTTTTAAAATCCCCATAAAACGTCTTAAACCCTGATATCTGACAATTAGTCCCACCCGTTTTGCTAAATGAATGTTTATTGTCGTCTCCCAGATATAATCCGTCCAGGCTCTGGTACCGGTCACCATAACACCGGCCCCTTGATCCTTTCCTAATCTCATTATCGAAATTTGATCAGCAGGAAAGGGGCGGACCATAAGGCGATCCACATCAAAAATCCATCCGAGGGGTTCATCACCCGGTCCTAAATAGGGTATATCCGGAAAAGTACATTGGGGATGGCCACCGTACTTTACGGTAAGGATAAATAAATCACCTTCTGCATCCAAGTCACCTTCAACCTGGAAACCAAGATCCTTGATTGGCCACGCATCCTGCGGAACTTGCATACGAGCGGTAAAAGGGAGACCTGGCTGAATGGGCACTGGGGAACCAGTAAATAAGGGTCTGTCTTCCAGATAAGATCTGAGAAATAACCTGACCGTCGCCTGACCGGTATTGTGATCCTCTGCATAACCATGAGCAATAACCTCCATCCCTGGATACAGGCGAGGTACGGCCTGCATCTGTTTAGCCTGGCCATACACGGCCCCGCTGCCGGAGGGTAATAGAGGGGTGCTTATCCGGGTGACACCGGCCTTATACAGATCGCCATATGTAATGGACATACCCCGTGATGCATCTGGCCTCCTGGTTTCTTTATTACTGATACGGATTTTTTCGCTCGAGTGAGAATCATTTTTCTCCAACTGATACCCATGCATAGCCCCGGGCATGTTGAAATGATGAACCACTCCTTTATATGAATCGTCTTGAGCCTTAATGCCCATAATTCTTCTTCCGATTCGCGCTAATTGTTGCGCTTGCGTCAGCACATCACTCACGCTGTATGAGCCCTCAGCAGTCGGCAGGATTAAACGATCAGCAAAAGGCGCCTGGAACTCATAATGTTCGTTTATACGTTCCAATCCAACCACGAGTCCCATAACGGTTCCCACATTGGCCGCATTGCAATCCGTATCGTATCCTGCGGTATTTATTATTTTCTGTGCTTCGTAAAAATTGTCGGGAGCATAACACCAGGCCATCACCATGAGGGCATGATTGGGAATCACGTGACAGGTCCCTCCTAAACAGGCATATCCATACTTCTTTTCAATTCGATTATAGGTTAAACGCCAATTACTGTCTTCTATAGCCCATCGCCGAACGTCGCGATGTACCTGGGAGATTATTGATTCCGCTGGTATGAAGCTGACCCCCTTATCCAGTATAAGATCCATATCCTTTTCAATAAATGCCACACTGACCATGGCGGCTACCACACAGGCCGCATGCACCGACTCACCATCATGGGAGACGGAGCCGGCCTTCTTCGCCAGTTTGACCGCAAGGTCCGGATTCCCTGGTGTGACGAGTCCAAAACCATCAATGAAAATCTGTGCGCCGATCTGTTCCGCTACAGGTTGTCCATTTTGAGCAATCGAACCGCTATCGGGAGCCTGGATGCCGTTTTTTAGATTGAGATAGGCGGTATGCTCCGTTGACATGCCCTTGCCGCCCCACCAGAGAATAGTGCGGTTTTCCATGATATAATTCAGCCAGTTCTCGCCATACAGATGATCCGGTGTGGCTTCATATAAACCGGCATCTTCCAGAATCCTGATAAAAGTCAAGGTTCCCGAAATATCATCATCCGCCACCACCAGCGGGACCCCCATTTCCTCATGGACATACCCCTGTATCTCCCCCCATTTTGCTTCGATCCGATCTTTATGCCACTGTTCAAACGGTCGACCGAGATACACGCCGATCACCTTGCCCAGTAAGCCGGCATACACCTGTTTATCATAATCCGGAATTTCAGCCATATATGCTCCATTATAGATCCCCGCTTAAAGTCTGCGGGGATGACCGCTCGTTTTGTTTCTACAGGGCAGGATGCCGTTTATTCCACATAAAAATTAATTCTGTCACCCATCATTCAACAATCGGTTTATAAGGCTTAATCTCCCGTATGGCCCCATAAGGAACCCCTGTAATTTCAATCATTTCGGCGGCCCGTCTCAAGGTCTCTTTGACTTCTGTTTTAAGCGTTTCAGGATAAAACACGTCGCCTTTACGAACAGTAAGGTAAGGCTCTATCTTTCTGTTTCCCGATTCCTGACGACCATGGGAATCGGTAAAGATAAAATCACCATCCAGGATGTCGAAAACAGCCACATCAGCTTCACTGCCCGGCTTTATCGTGCCCAATTGACCTTCTTGACCGATGGCCCGTGCGGGATTAACGGTCGTTTGTCTGACTACTTCTTCAAATTCAAGGCCCATATTTAATAGCTTGGACGCCGTTTCCGGAAGACTGTAGACCGGATCGAAAATACTATATACATGGAGATCCGTGCTGATCACGTCCGAATAAAACCCCCTTTCAAATGCTTTGAGCGCAATACCATAGTGAAAACTGCCGGCGCCATGGCCTAAATCAAAAATGATGCCGCGACGCCTTGCTTCATATACTTCAGGAATCACCTCATCATGGCCATCAAGAATATGATCCCCTTTGCCTTGATAACAATGCGTAACGATATCCCCGGGCCGAAGCCGTTCGAGGATACTCGGTAAAGAAACTCCATTATCGATATGAACCATGACACGGGTGTCGACCATCTCAGCGGCCTGAATCGCCAGATTGAGCGGTTCAACGCCATTATCTCCCACCTGTAATGCCCCCTGCCGCACCTTTACCCCGGTGCAGGTTTCCGGCCACATGGCAATGACTCTGGCCGTATGTTCGGGGTCTGCATTGCGGATATCTTCCATCTCCCCGCGCATGGAATTCAACAGGCCGATGCTGCTGATATGGACAAACGTCAATACCCGGGTTCGAGATGGTTCTACAATATATTCAAGGAATCCGCGTAAATTAGTCCAGCCGGGACTTCCTGCATCAACAATGGTAGTTACACCTGTAGCCAGACAGAGGGCGTCCGCTTTAATACCGAATGTCGTGGCACCGGCATACACATGGGCGTGCAGATCAATCCAACCCGGTGTCAGATATTTACCGGCCACATCAATGATTTGTAGGGCCTCGTCCCGTATATCTAATCCAATCCGGTCGATTTTCCGATCCGTAACAGCCACATCAAACATGCCGTGCATGTTTTGAGAAGGGTCAACAACCGTAGCTCCCTTGAGAAGAAGATCACAAGCCATGTACAGGCTCCTGTTTTTACATAAAATGGGGATAGTGGTAGCAGTTTGACAGTCAGACAGGATAAAAATAATTGTTGAATGATGATATATAAATTATAATTGAAAATCACTTTATTTCCAACTAGTTATATACAATCATACAGGGTTGATTTCATAGGAAATGATAATTTAACAGGTTTTCTATTCATAAATCAAAATTCATCATTCATAATGCCCAATGGAGTTCCTATGAAAATAATAGATCTTTCCGTGTTTCCCGTTGGCCAGTTTGTCTATGTTAAAATCATCACCGACGAAGGATTGTACGGCCTTGGTGAGGCTTCTCTCAGCGGCCGAAATCTGGCTGTAGTGGAAGCTTTAAATCACATTAAACCCTTTCTCATCGGTGAAAATGCCACACGCATTGAATACATCTGGCAGGATATTTTTCGCGGTACCTTCTGGCGAGGGGGACCGGTGCTGCAATCTGCGCTGGCTGGCATCGATATAGCCCTCTGGGATCTAAATGGTAAAGCTCTGGGCGTACCAGTATACCGGTTGCTTGGTGGAGCTGCCAGGGATAGAGTACTGGCCTACCGTCATTCAGGAGGTAAAACGCCGGAACAACTGGTCGAAACTTCGCAAGGCTTGCTGGAGAACGGTTGGCGTGTCCTTCGGATCTCCCCCATCGATTTTCTCGAAAATGGATTCAACCCCAAACTGGCCATCAAAAATGGTATTGACCATTTTGCTGCGCTTCGGTCGGCCGTCGGTGATGAGGTGGAGATCATATTTGAAGCCCATACGCGCCTGTCTCCAATACGGGCAGTCGAGCTGTGCAACGCCATTGAGGAGTTACATCCGTTTTATGTGGAGGATCCCATCCGATCTGAAAATCCAGGTTCTTACGCCACTCTCCGTTCTCATACCAACGTCCCACTCGGAACCGGTGAACAATTGACGCACAAATGGGCTTTTCGTGAATTAATAGAGCAGGAATTGATCGATTATCTACGGGTGGATATTTGTCACAGTGGTGGGATCACAGAGGGTAAAAAACTAGCTGTTATGGCGGAGGTTCATTATCAGGAACTGGCGACTCATTACACGGCCAGCCCGGTCAGTACAGCCGCCATGCTCCACCTGAATATGTCTATTCCCAATTGTGCTGTGCAGGAGCATAACCCGCCTGGAGCCTTTGTGAGAGGGGTAATCCAATACGACTGGCGGGTTGAAGATGGATACCTTATCCCATCTGATGCTCCCGGTTTAGGCGTTGATATCGATGAAAAGGCTGCGGGAGCACACGGCCATACGCCGGCTGAACCCCCTCACTGGCGGCGGGAAGATGGTTCTGTGCAGGATTGGTAAGTTTAGTCTCCCATCACTGTATCGATGACGCCTTACATCTCTCCAACCCTGTCGACCTTTTACGCCGCGACCGGGTGACATTTAATACCACGTATAACACTGAACCAAGAATAAGGTAGATCGACAATGCCCTATCCCACCAAGAGACAGGATGGAAGCGCTGAAACCCTAAAAGCATAATAAATAGAAGTCCAGTAAATTAAACTCAATAGGCAAACTGGACTTTTGCAGAAAGTATCACTCTATGCCAAAAATGTCAGTTACGCTTTTGTACAAACTGGTATCTAATTGTACAAATAAAATCATCTATTGTTAATGGTCGCGATAAAAACCCTGTATGCCATCTCGATTATTCATAACGAACGGTTTGTCGAAATAAAGAAGATCCTGCGGATCAGTACGAGATGAGTTTTACAAATTCCCTCGTATTTTATATAGATGTGTGTACTAATAGATGTCATATTGTACAAAACTTGATTTTTACCGTTTAGAAAGCGAAAAAACGCATGCCTGAACATCCCTTAGTACCGTTTTACCCGTATTTTAGTTTACATAATCATATTTATGCGAAGTACGGCCTTGGAATGCCTTAATAATCTATAGAAATGGGCTTTGTTCAAGCCTATTGCGAACCCTTTAACACGAAATTACTGGATCGCCCTTTCCAACGCACCAAAAAAGCCGTTACGTACAAATAGACATATAACTGTACTGATAATGTATCTTTTTTCATTTTGATGAATAAAATATAGTCAGAATTATATATCGCCAAGTTCAATACCTGGATGCACATAGACGGACACCCCTGCCGAAATAAATCTTGTTCCAGGCGTGGGTAGATCATATATTATGGAGTCCTGTCAAATTCTATTTTGATCAATTATGGTATTGGAGTCGTATTATATACATAAGTATCGGATTCTGAATACATTATAAAACGCGCCAAAGGATAAATATGACGGTCTCTGTAAAGTTGTTCGCCACATTACGTAAATATCTGCCGGATGATGCTATTAATAAAACCGCTTCTATTATATTGGATGATCCTTCGACGACAGATGATATCATAGAAAGCATGGGGATTCCAGATGGCCATGTTCATCTGATTTTAATTAATGGCAAGCATGCACAAAGCGGATCTAAGATCCACGATGGCGAAGTGATTAGTATCTTCCCACCGGTGGCCGGAGGTAGAAATTAAGCGTGGCATATCATACGTATTATGGATTTAAACTAAACGATGGTGTAAAGGGATTAAAACGTGCCCTGTCTGATGCTGCGATACATATATTATCAATCACCAATACAGATTGCGGTGCAGATTTTGAAGTGATAATAGATGGGACAGCAGGGCATATTATACTCGAATATAGTAAAACAAAGAATCATCCATTGGCCAAACTCGGAGTTATATCTGCTCTGGATATAACTGTTACAGATAATCTCCCTGGTGTCAAGCCTGTTCTAACCATGGCCTTCTTGCGGGGGGGGGGATAATTTTATATCATGCGTTCCTTTTTAATAATGCCTGCGATCCTTATTTCAATTGTTATGTGTACGCCTGGATTTTGTCAGAGTCAGATTAATCAGAGCAAATTGGGCGAAGTCAATCAATCGATGGAGTTGCTTAAAGAGAAGGATGCAAGTCTCCTTGCACCCAGAAGATTTAAAGACGTTCAAAAGGTATATAAGGAATATGTCGATGCGGTTAGAGGATCAAAATCAGAACGGGAAATTGAAATAAAATATCTCTCCTTTGGTAGCGCTTTGCATGAAGCCAATAATCAGGTTATGAAGGCTGCTAATTTCTTTTCCCTACCATTGAAAATCCGAGTTTCTGCCCAATCTGCAAACGCAGAAAACCTTGCGGAGAAACCATTTGAGACCGCGGAATTACGTCTCTCTAAGGCCATGTCAAAATTAGAGGAACGCAAGATCGCCGAAGCGGAAAAGTTAGGAAATGAGTCGATTATATTGTTTCAGGTATCAAGAATATCTGCTATTAAAGCAACATTGATTGGATCTGCCCAGGCAGGAATTGAGGAGGCTCGAGAGAAAAAATGGGACCGCCTTGCCCCGTTATCATTTGAACGGGCTTCCATTTATTTAAATGAGGTGGGAGCAGCATTAGAGCGAGGGGAACAAGTTACAGATGATCTGAAATTAAAAGCAGTGCAAGGTAGTTATGAAGTACGACATGCCTTATGGCTTGCTGCTAAAATTGATACGTTGAGACGTGACCCGGTAAACTGGGAGACTTTGTTGCTCTCCAGGGAAGCTCTGGTTCGTCAAGCGACGAAGCTCTCCGATTTTTCACCTGATTTCCTGTCAAGTACCCCTGACGTTATCCTTTCTCAAAGTTTAAAAATAATGACATCCAGGCTTGATTCAACAAATCAGAATTTAGACCGTAAGGATCTACTCATAGGCAAATTACAGTCTACCATTGATTCGTTAAATACGGCCATCAATCAGCAACAGATACGCCTGGCGTCCATGGTCGTAAATTATCAGAGGGACTTGCAATCGCGCAAGGAAGATCTGGAACGTAGACGGCGTGAGTTGGATGCAGATCTCAGAACAAAAATGCAATTGGACGCCGTTGCACAGGTTCAGGCGCGTTTTCTTTTAAATGAGGCGATTGTCCTGAGAGAAGAAAAAGAGGTCATTATCCGTCTTGTCGGCCTTGAATTTAAAGCAGGGAAAACTAATTTCTCGGAAAAAGGAGGCATGATACTAGATAAATTGGGAGCACTTTTATTACTCTATCCTGGAAGTATAGTGGTCGTAGAAGGGCATACCGACACATCCGGTAAGGTGGAAATAAATATGGCCCTGTCAGAGGAAAGGGCCACTTCGGTAAAAGAATACATCCAGGCTAAGTCAGGGTTGGGTGACGACCAGATTACTTCAAAGGGTTTTGGTAGTAATCGCCCCATCACAGATAATACAACCAGAAAAGGAAGAGCGCAAAATCGGCGTATTGATATTGTGGTTTCATTTGAGAGTGAAAGTTGAATTATGCTACCCAAAGTCATGTCCTATTTATTTCTTTTTCTCGGCCGCCCACAGTCCCCGAGATAAAGGCCGCCCACAAAACGGACAGTAGTTAATACCGAAATAACTTGCTACACCGGAATAATCCTCTGATCTGATGAAATACTCCGAGTCAACCTCGTTAAGTATCCGACCATCATTTATCTGATACCCTTCTTTTTTTACAATACCCTCACGATCCATAATCCTCATCATTTCTTCACAGCAAATCATCATTTCTCCTCCTGTTTATATTGAATCAACACTTGATGATATTTAACGATGCCTATGTGTCTGAATAGTACGGGGCAATTGACCGGAGATATTCGAATAAGAAACATGAGAAGGTGTTTTTCGTCAAAGCTTTTAATAGTAATCATTTTAATGTGATGAACAACTATATTGTCTTTTTAATCAGAGGTTGTTGGTTGTTGATTTTGGCGTATTTCTATTTAATATTGAAAGTTCCGTAATATAATTCAATTGACTTCACACCTCCTTTTTTTATTCTTCACCTTAACTATCAACTTACAACATTTACTGATGTAATAATGGATCAACGTCTGTGACAGGAGATTTGAATGGCCGAAAATGACAGGGATTTATTTAGCCGCATGAAAAAAGAGCTCTTTTCATCAGTTATTGCAGATGCTCTTGATAGTGAAGGGTTCAGAAATCAGATTTTAAGACATGATATACGGCCGCTCGATTCGGACACTATTGTCATTGGTAGGGCAATGACCGTTCTTTCTGTGGATGTATATACCATACCTGATGAACCCTACAAAATCGAATTAGAAGCCGTTGATGCATTAAAGAACAACGAGGTACTTGTTGCCCAGACCAACGGAACAATACGTAGCAGCCTCTGGGGTGAACTGCTCTCCACAGCTGCCGTGCATCGTGGCGCGAATGGAGCTGTTATAGATGGATTCACCAGGGACACAAAAGCCATTATAGAAATGGGTTTTCCGGTCTTTGTCAGAGGGATTGCCCCATACGATTCAAAAGGTAGAAGTGATGTAATAGCTTATAATATTGAAATTGAATGTGGTGGTGTAAAGGTGGTGCCAGGGGATATCATATTTGGTGATTTTGATGGAGTAGTAGTGATTCCCCGCTCCAGTGAGAAAGCCGTCCTATCTGCGGCGTTTAAAAAAGCTCAGGGAGAAAAAGAAGTGAAGAGAGCGCTTGAAAATGGCATGACCGCTACCGATGCATTTAATAAATATGGCATCCTCTAATCGATAAATCATGATTCAGCTCATAGAGTGTGTTCCTAATTTTAGTGAAGGTCGTAATCCATCCAAAGTAAACGCGATAGCAGACGAAATATCGAAGGTTCAGGATGTTGAATTAATAGGCCTGGAGATGGACTATGACCATAATAGGAGTGTGATGACCTGTATTGGGGTACCTAACGGGATTGCCCTGGCGGTATACAACGCATGTCTCAAAGCGACCGAATTGATCGACCTTCGGGAACATCAAGGGGTTCATCCCAGGATAGGGGCAACAGATGTCATTCCTCTGATACCGCTTGTTAATTCATCGATGGCAGAATGTGTCACATTGGCCCGGGTAATAGGACACCGCATTGCACATTCAATTGGCATTCCAGTTTTTTATTATGGTTTTGCTTCTTTAAACCCTCAGAATGAAATCTTAGCTAATATCAGGCGAGGTGAGTTTGAGCGGTTGGTTCATAATTCATTGTTGGATAAGCAGTTGGGTCAAGATATGGGACCATCAAGAATCCATCATTCTGCAGGTGCTGTTGCCATAGGTGTTCGTGATATTTTAATTGCATTTAACATAAATCTCCGATCAAGGAATATTAAAATTGCCGGACAATTGGCGCGAGAAATACGTGAGCGTGATGGGGGATTACCCGGTGTAAAAGCGCTCGGCTTTAAACTGCACCATGAACAGTGTGTCCAGGTCTCTATGAACATAACCGATTATAGACAAACATCTCTGTCAGAAGTCTATCGTGTAATTAGTTTAAGGTCCCATCAAATGGGTGTGGAAATATTAAACAGTGAGTTGGTCGGTTTGGTGCCTGAAGAAGCCTTTGGTAACGCAACGCCTGAAGATTTAAAAATAAAAAACATGACACCCCAGCGATATTTAAATTGCCATGTTAGAAGCGTTACACAGAATTTTGACTCTTGTTTAAAAGATAGCGATTTCAGATAGGTCGCCCTACAGGTTTTTAAATCGAAATCACGTCATAATGGCCACTATAAATAGCTTGACAGTCATCCTTATAATTGATATCATGTTGACCAAGTTGGTCAACATTACGATTTCAATAAACATATGATTTTGAGGAGATTCAATGAGGGTATCGGCCAAAGCTGAATATGCCTGCCGGGCGGTGTTGGAATTGGCACGATGTCATAAAAACACCGATGTTATTCAGATCAATGAAATTGCCAAGCGCCAGGTGATACCCCGGAAATATCTGGTTCAGATCCTCTTACAGTTGCAGCGATCCGGTCTCGTTAAAAGTAAACGAGGCGCATCCGGCGGATATATGCTGGCCAAAGCGCCCGCCGATATATCGCTTGGCGATGTGATTCGAACCATGGATGGTTCCCTTATGGCCATAGAAAGCATCGAGGGAAAAGTAAATGGTTCTAACAACCGGCAAGGCAGTGGTCATCATGTGCTGAATAAAGTCTGGCGAGAGGTCCAGGATCAACTTGGTTTTGTCATGGATGGGATTACCTTCGAAGAAATATGTAAACGGGCTGACAAATCGTCATCGATGTACCACATATAACGGATCAATGTATGACTGCACGTATATACGATAGTGTTCTTGATCTTATTGGACAGACCCCCCTGATTCGATTGAGTAGAATATCGCCTGCTTCTCATGCGTCTGTTTTAGGAAAAATGGAATCCCTTAACCCTGGCGGGAGTGTAAAAGATCGAATTGGTTTAAACATGATTCTGGATGCAGAACGACGGGGACTTCTTAAACCCGGTGGGACCATAGTCGAGTCGACAAGTGGAAACACAGGTTTAGGTCTTAGTCTTGTTGCGGCGGTTAAAGGATATCGTGTCATATTGACCATGCCTGATAATATGAGTATTGAAAGACGTATCCTGTTGTCTTGCTATGGCGCTGAGATCGTCCTGACGCCAGGGGCGCAGGGTATGGCCGGCGCTGTTAAAAGAGCCGAAGAAATTGTTAAAGAAAATTCCGATTATTTCTTAGCCCAACAATTTAAAAACCCTGCCAATCCCGCTATCCACCGACAAACCACGGCTGAAGAAATATGGGAGGCCACACAAGGCCGCATTGATGCCTTTGTCGCCGGGGTAGGCACGGGCGGAACCATAACCGGTGTGGGACAATTTTTAAAGGAAAAGAATAAAGATATCAAGGTTGTCGCCGTTGAGCCATCTCTTTCCCCTGTCCTGTCTGGTAAACCAATCGAGAGTCTTATTCATGCTATACAGGGAATCGGCGCCGGGTTTACACCGGATATCCTCGACACCACGATCATCGATGAGGTTATTACCGTAGATGATGAAGATGCCTACCAGACAGCAAAAGAGATTGGTGTGCAGGAAGGGTTACTTGTTGGGCTATCCGCCGGCGCCAATGTTTATGCGAGTATAAAGGTAGCTGGTGAAATGGGGGAAAGTCAGACGGTCGTAACCATTCTTTGTGATACGGGGGAACGATATTTAAGTGTCAGGGAATATTTCGAAGGATGAGATGATTTTAAATTTAGGAGGCAGGTAATAATGGCAGTTAATGTACGCATTCCGACCCCATTACGAAAATTAACCGACAACAAGTCGGAAATTCAGATCGATGGAGATACAATTGAGACCATTTTAGGTAACATGGAATCTTCCTATCCAGGAATAAAAGATCGTATCTGTGATGAATCGGGCGATGTTCGCCGCTTTATCAATATATATCTTAATGAAGAAGATATTCGTTTTATAGATGGGACGGGCACTACGGTAAACGATGGTGATCGTATTGCTATCGTACCGGCCATTGCCGGTGGTAACCTGGTCTAAACATGAATTCGAAAGTTCATGTACGCGTTCCTGCGACCACCGGGAACCTGGGATCAGGTTTCGACTGTATAGGCATGGCTCTGGGCTTATACAACGTCATTGCATTTGAACAAACAGAAAATGGTCTTGAGGTCACAATTGAGGGCGAAGGCGCAGCAGATATTCCGCGGAACGAAGATAACGTCTGTATAAAAGCCGCACGAATCGTTTTTGAAAAAATCGGATGGAGTCCGCCCGGACTTTCTGTCCATATGGATCATTCGATTCCTGTTTCTCGTGGTCTTGGAAGCAGTGGGGTCGCCATTGTTGCAGGTGCGGTTGGCGCCAATGAATTGGCAGGACGCCCATTGAACACCTCAGAACTACTTCGCATTTGTACGGATTTAGAAGGCCACCCCGATAATGTCGTGCCATCTCTTGTAGGCGGGTTGTCTGTTAGCGGAGAACGGGATAATAATATTATATATCAAACTTACCCTATCCCTTCTCAGTTAAAAGCCGTCGTTGCCATTCCAGATTTTACCCTTGATACAAAAACGGCCCGAGAAGCCTTACCGAAACAGGTCTCGATGGATGACGCCATATACAATCTGTGTAGCGTTGGGATGTTGATCGGTTGTCTGATATCAAACCGATATGATGCATTACGATCCGGGATGTCAGACCGTCTACATCAGCCCTACAGGGCTCCTCTCATTCCCGGTCTATCAGAAGTTATTAGCGCCGCACTCGACTCGGGTGCTCATGGTGCCGCTTTAAGCGGATCAGGCCCCACTGTGATCGCCCTGGCAACAGATTCTTTTGAAACAATAGGGCAATCCATGGTTGCCGCTTTCGATCAACACCACATTGCAAGTCAAATACGCATCCTGGAAATCGATAATTCTGGATGTCGGACAGACCCTTCCTGAACAAATTTCTCAGGCCAATCCCATGCAATCGCTTGAAGGCGTTAAGGTTCTTGATTTGACCAGGGTTTTAGCAGGACCTTTCTCTACGATGATTCTTGCAGATCTGGGTGCCGAGGTGTTCAAGGTTGAATCGTTCGAAGGCGACGAAGCGCGTGGATTTGGTCCTTTCAAAAACAAGGTGAGTGGATATTTTCAAAATGTAAACCGGGGCAAAAAAAGTATTGTCATTAATTTAAAACACCCGATTGGACGTGAGCTCTTATTAAAATTAATCTCCCATACCGATATCCTCGTAGAAAATTTTAGACCTGGCGCGATGACACGGCTCGGTTTGGATTATGCCACTTTAAAGCCTGAATTCCCAAAATTAATATATGCCGCCTGTTCGGGTTTCGGTCAAACCGGACCGTATGCTCAACGAGGGGCGTATGACATGATTATTCAAGGCATGGGCGGCATTGTTAGTATAACCGGTGAACCGAATAGCCCGCCTGTCAGGGTTGGCGTTTCCATAGGTGATTTGTCTGCAGCCCTTTTTACGTGTATCGGGATTTTAACTGCGCTTCTGGTCCGAAATCAAACGGGGAAAGGACAGATGGTGGATGTGGGTATGCTTGATTGTCAAGTTGCCTTGTTGGAAAACGCCATTGCACGTTATGATATGACGGGCAAGGTCCCCGAACCGTTAGGCGCCAGGCATCCATCTATTTCACCATTTCAAGCGATCGAGACGAAAGACGATTGGATCATGGTGGCGGCCGGCAATAATACCCTATGGGGCAAACTTTGCAAGGCCATCGAACGTCCCGACCTGTTTGACGATCTTCGGTTTAATAATAATGATGCAAGAACAGAACATCATCATGAACTGGATATCGAATTGTCTGATGTCTTTAAAAGAAAAAAGACGGAAGAATGGCTGATCATTCTGGAATCGGTAGATATACCTTGTGGTCCTATTCAATCTGTGGATCAAGTTATGGAAGATACTCAGATATTATCCAGAAATATGATTCTGACCATGATGCATCCAATTGCCGGTCCTATAAAAATGTCCGGATCTCCAATTAAATTATCTGAGACGCCACCAGTTGTAAACCGGAATGCGCCTGAGTTAGGAGAGCATACCGACCATATATTGCGAAAGCTCCTTGACGCTTCCATCGAGGATCTGGCACAATGGCGTGCTGATGGTGCCATTCAATAATATCAATATACATTATGGAAATACGAACCGGAGAAGGACATGGAGTTGCCCGAAATGCGATTTACCTTTTATCCGGTAAAATCATTTCTACTGTATTAGGTGTAATTTTTGTTATTTATGTCGCCATTCAATTGGGTTTAACACAGTTCGGTATATATACATTAGGTAATTACTTCGCAGGCTTATTTGTAATTCTAGGTGATCTAGGGCTTAGTAATTACACCACGCGGGAAATCGCACGTGATAAAAATAACGCTCAGGATATTTTAAACAGGGTTTTCTGTCTCCGGCTGGTTCTTTCCCTTCTGGCTTTTATTGTCGGGATCAATGTGTTGCTTTTTGTTGATTATGGATTGTTGACAGAGCAACTCACGATGATCATTTTATTTACACACATTTTTTTCAGGTCTTTTCTCTCCTTCCTCTTTCATATATTCGAAGGCTTCGAACGCATGGAGTATGTTACCATCGCTGAAGCGTTCAGGCGGGGAATAGACCTGGTGATAGGGGTTTGGGTTTTATCTCAGGGATATGGATTAACATTTTTAATTCTTGGGCTTGTACTAAGTGACTTAATAATACTCACCTTCACCTGGATCCTTCTCTATAGTTCATTGCCCATTCGCATTCAAATTGTCTTCTCCTCAATTGGCTGGTATGAAACACTGGTCACATCTATACCCTTTGGACTTTTACTGGTTTTTCTTGGGGTTGTTAATTCTATAGATTCAATTATGTTGGGCAAGATACGTGGGGAAGATGAGGTGGGATTGTATGGCGCCGTCATCAGAATAACCTCTGTATTAACGATCATTCCGCTTATGACCGCTACCGCCATGTTTCCTGCTATCTCCAGGTTATATGACACATCTATCGATAAAGCCAGATCGATATTCTTAAATTTAATCCGCTTGATGATGTTTCTCGGGATGCCCATCGCTTTCGGCACCACGTTAATCGGGTCCTCTTTAATTGTATTTATATATGATGCCACATATTTACCTGCGGCCTTGCCATTGAAAATTGTTATCTGGTCTATAGGAATGGTCTTCCTCAACCTGCCGATGATTATGTTTCTCAGTTCGATCGAAAGGCAAAAGCAAGCTACCATGATTATTGGAATCAGTGCTTTGAGTAATATTTTATTGAATCTGGTTTTAATTCCAAAGTTTGGGATGGTAGGTGCCGCCATAACAACGGTCATATCACAGGTAATCATTTTTATTTTATGTTATCGTCGTATTATAGATTTTCTTGAACATCTTGAATGGATACCCTATTTCACTCAGGCGGCCATCGGGTGTATCGGTATGTCGTTGGTCTTATGGTTTCTTCCAACGGTCCATCCTGGCGTTCTTATTTTCCTCGGTAGTATTTCATATCTCTCGATTATGATACTGACAGGCGCATTGAACAGACAGGATTGGCACCATATGATACATCTATTCAATCCTAACAAATTATCATCATGACCAGCTTTCTCAGTCAAAAGACACTGTGGCGGCAAGATATCACAGCTGGCGTACTGGCCTATTTTACGGCCGCTCCTGCCATCCTTATCTGTTTCTATCTTCTTGATCCCATTATCCACAATCAATTTCCCACTTTATCTCTGTTATGTCTCTGGGCCGGGGTAACAACCCTCATCGGATCAAGATGGATCGGTGTACCGTTGGTTATGATTCCCAATATCAGCGTCATCTCGATACTGGTTTTTTCCCTCTACTGGGGAGAGGCATGGTCAAATCGTCATATAATTCTTATCCTTATCCTGGTCAGTTTACTGTTGATTTTTGTGGGGGTCCTCGGTGTAGGAAAAAAATTAGAGGATCACTTGCCTTCCTTCTATCCAGCAGCTTTATTCGCTGGATTGGGCTTTCTCCTGGTAACTACCGGCCTACGATTAGGTGGATTTATCGTTTCTCATCCAGTTACATTTTCTTTTCTTGGGGAAATGACCACGCGGTCCACCCTCATCGTTATCACGGGTCTTTCTATATATCTGGTCGCCTGGAGTCGGTCGTATTTCTCACCACCCCTGTGGGGCTTTTCCGGGGCGTTAATCATCAGCATTCTGCTTAATACATTTCAATTTACTCTTGAAGAAACTCCAATATGGTCCGCTGAATATAGTTTATCCATACCATTTACGGATATAAAATCATTGGATCTCTGGTATGCTCTCCCTGGGATTTGTTTAATTGTTTTACTTGAAACCATGATCATTGGGCTGGCTATTCGATATGTGTATCCACACTCATACTGTCTGGATCGAATTTTTAAAATGTGTGGTATCGGGGGGTTGTGTTCGGTGATGACGGGGCTTCCAGGCCCCTTGCCTGCTCCTGAAGGTTTAGGGGGTATAATGTTTCATAACAGTTCCTGGCGGTCGGGTATCATAACAGGCAGTTTATTAATTCTGAGTTCGGTTTTTATTTGGATTATATTATTGCCAGGAAACAGCATATTAGTCGGACCAGAGGTCCGAGTTTATCCGATAGGCGCCACGATGGTAATCATGCTCGGAATTGGCTGTCTGACAGCTTTGAAAAGTATCAATTGGCAGGAAAACGATCAAATAATTGTCGTTGTTGTTCTTTGTATTATTGTACCGATCACACACAGTATATTAAACGGCTTTGGTATCAGCCTGATCATTTATACCGGGTATCATATTTTAAAGGGGAATACGCATGGTATTCATCCCCTGTTACATATAATAAACATATCGTTTCTAATTAAATTTCTATATTGACCCCTCCGTCAAATTTTTCTCCTCCTTACCAACTATCAATCAAGTGACCCTGACGAGGAAACCAGATCACATCAACGAGAAAGGAGATACCCACACCAATACTGAATGCGAAAAGAATGCCGATGAAAAATGGCTGTGTCTTTTTATAAAGGGAAATACCGCCGATCCGAAACATGATTGATTTTACAAACCAGGCCATGAAAACGGAAAACATGGCCATATCAGTTGCATAAGCCGAGGCGATGGCAAAACCGACAGGGTGTAACGGCCAACCGGCAAATTGATAGCGAAGCTGAATAAGACCCCACATAATAATAGCGCCGAACCCTAAAAATCCCAGGTCTACAAGACCAAGGGCCGTTGGTGTGGAGATCCATTTGACAATATTATCATAAAATATTTGATTCCCAGCATTAAATCCCCAGTCCCCAAAATTACCTGCCCCTGTTGTCGAATAGCCCATATATATTGTAGAACCGACAGAAGCTATAATACTGACGGACAAACTCAATATCACCACAGCGAATATTTTTCGTTTCTCCCCTAAAATTTCTTCCCCTACCTTAGCCACATGCGCCATGGCATTCATCCCCAGCGTTCTCCAGTTACGGGCAAAGGCATTGGCCATACCCATGGCAGTTAATGTGGCCGGATCCATATTAGATGACCCTACAATAGATACGGTGAAATCATGGGCATTGAGTGGCATATCCAGTAATACAACCCCCGTCTCAGCCACAATACGAGTAATGCCCAAATATAATAATAAGACACAGGTTAATAATAATATTGCAACCCAGACTGACATTCCAGCTTTGTATAGCCAACAAATAATATAAAAAGAACCAACCAGAATGCCGATTAATGCAATTCTATAAGATAGTAATTCCTGTGAGTCATCTATATCTTTTCGACTCCCAAAAGCTTTTTTGACAACAGCATATAAATGTCGCCGCGCCATCCAGAATCCCCAAAGTACGAAAAAGAAAAAACCGCCTATATGCTGAGCGGCTGTTATGCTGGATATCCCCAGGTTGGGATCGCTTAAATTAAATCCGAATTGGGCCAGCGTGCCTTCCTGGAGTATGGCGATGATTCTGAAAATCCATATACTGAATAAGACATCCACGTTGGCAAAGTAAGCAAAACCGAAGACCAACCAGTTAAGTCTAATGTGTATGGGTGGGAATCCGTTGGCTATGGTTACCGGCGTAGAATAGGGTTGGCCAATTTGAATTGGACTGAGCCACCCAAAATAACTAATCGCATTCCACAACAGGACAAACATAACCAGACTGAATCCTGCCACGAACATTTTATTTCTAACCACATCTGGTAAAATATCTCCCGTTTCACTCTCACGGGTTAACAGGACCGGAACCTGAGCAAGCGGGAAGGTAAGTTTCTCATATTCTACCCATTGTTTTCTCAGAATAATCATCAAACAGGCGCCTACGACAAATAACGCAAGAAAGAAAGATGACCACCATACAAACGGAGGAAGCCATGCTGACCAGGGGATCAAAAATCCAGGGGGCAATCCCTCAAAAAACCACTGCATACTTCCACCCTGATTACTGGCGACCAACCAGTCGGGAAGGTAATCAAAAAAGACAGCTTCCCATCTATTTTGGGGGGTTGCAAAATATAATGGGGTGCCGACAAGAGCCACCCAGTAGGTGGTAAACGCCCAGCCGGGGATGGCTGAGCCAGTGAGTACCATGAAAAACACAAGGAGCAACTCTGCAGGGTTTAATAATGTTTTGTGAGAGAGGTATTTAATCAACCAGGTCGCCGTCAAAACGACGATAAAAGGAAGGAGTGCCGCTACCGGGAAGTGAGCCACGGGTAACGAGGCTGATTTGACAATATAGGAGGAATAAGAGATCCAGATACAAGATAGGATCGAGAGGGACAAGCCGATAGAAACGGCACGAAGGGTTACAACGCGAAGTGGAGGGCCTGGGCGCTGAAGACTTTCCTGAGTAAATTGATTGGGATCGACAACCGATCCCGACACTTCACGGGAATGTTTCACAATGGTGGATATATCAATTTGCGTTATAAAAAAATCGGCAGAACAACCCTAGATGGTTATTCCGCCGATTTATCGACCCTAACTTTAGATGGCGTCAACGATCAGATCTCCCACTTCATCTGTTCCATATCCCATTTTACCTGCATCCATACTTTTCAGCTTCTCGCTGACGACGTGTATAATAGCTTTCTCTACCGCCTGAGCCGCCTCTTTTTCTCCCAAATGGTCAAGCATTAACTGACAAGATGCGATAGCCGCTATAGGATTGATCACATTTTGATTCGTATATTTCGGGGCAGAACCTCCAATGGGTTCGAACATGGAAACCCCATCTGGATTGATATTCCCCCCGGCGGCAATTCCCATGCCACCCTGTATCATAGCGCCAAGATCTGTAATAATATCACCGAACATGTTGGTTGTTACAATCACATCGAACCATTCCGGGTTTTTTACCATCCACATGCATGTCGCGTCTACGTGAGCATAATCGGCGGTGATATCCTCATATTCTTCAGCCACTTCGTAAAATACACGCTCCCACAGGTCATGGGCGTATGTTAGCACATTTGTTTTGGCGCAGAGGGTAACTTTGTTCTGTTTATTTCGTTCTCTCGCTACATTAAAAGCATATCTGACACATCGTTCAACACCTTTTCTTGTATTGATTGATTCCTGGATGGCGATTTCATCTGGCGTCCCTTTTTTATACACCCCCCCAGCACCTACGTACAGATCTTCGGTATTTTCACGAACCACAACAAAGTCAATATCCTCCGGTCCTTTATCTTTCAGAGGACAATCAACACCCGGATATAGTTTTACCGGGCGTAAATTGATATAAAGATCCAATTCAAATCGTATGGTTAGTAAAATACCTTTTTCAAGCAAGCCGGGCGGACAATCCGGATGGCCGATAGCCCCCAGATATATCGCATCATAATGTCTCAATTCCTCGAGGGCTTCTTTCGGTAAGATGTCCCCCGTCCGTAAATATCTATCGCCACCAAAGTCATATTCCGTCAATTCATATTCAAACCCGAATTTCTCTGAAACAGCTCGAAATACTTTAAGTCCTTCCCGTACGACTTCTGGTCCCGTCCCGTCGCCCGGAATAACTGCAATATTATACAAGACTTCCTCCCCTTATTATTCTTTGATTAATCCGCTATGTATGGCAACCAATTGATTCAATGAATTCAAGTAAGCTTGTATACTCGCTTTAACCACATCGGTATCGGATGCGATACCATTGAATGACTGCTCATGATAGTGGACTCTTATTCTTACTTCATGCACGCCCTCTTTACCATTGGATGATGTTTGCACATCTTCGATGGTGGAAGGCAATTTTGTGATCTTATCTATGGCACCAAATGCCGCCTCAATGGGACTACCACCATGCCCTTTTTCTTCTATTGATTCTCCGCTGATATGAACCCGCACCATGGCACTGGCCTCACCACGATGTGTCGATGTAGCATGGTAATCTTCCAGAAAGTATTGTTGGGGAATCTCTATAGGCGAATCGCACACCAATCGGTGTAAATCCTCATCCACAACTTCTTTTTGCCGATCTGCAACCGTTAAAAAACGCAGGTGTATTTTCTCAAATATATCTTTTTGATCATCTGTATACACATAGCCCAATCGTTCAAGACGGTGTCTTAAGGCATGACGACCGGATCTCGCCGTGAGAACGATATCGCTTTTTTCAATCCCCACATCCTCCGGTCGCATTATTTCGTAATTCTCATGGTGTTTAAGAAATCCATCCTGATGGATACCGGATGAATGAGCAAATGCATTAGCCCCTACAATCGCCTTATTCGGCTGGACCGGCATGTGCATCAATTCTCGTACGAGGATGCTGGTCGGATAGATCTGCTGAGTATCTATGTCGGTTCTCGCTTCATAAAATTCACTCCGCATTTTTACGGCCATGACGATTTCTTCAAGTGATGCATTTCCTGCCCGCTCTCCTAAGCCATTCATGGTGCATTCTACTTGCTCTGCCCCAGCTTTGATAGCGGCAAGGGAATTAGCTGTCGCCATACCCAGGTCGTTATGGCAATGCACACTGACCTTTGCTTTGTGAATATTGGGAACGGCTTCTATTAATCTCCTTATTAAATCTCCCCATTGCTCGGGAACCGCATATCCTACGGTATCCGGGATATTAACAATAGTGGCGCCTGCATCAATGACCGCCTCTATCGTCCGGCAAAGATATTCGAAATCGCTCCTCGAGGCATCTTCTGTTGAATATTCGATGTCATTACACAATTTTTTTGCGAATTTCACTGCATCCACACCCATCTCCAACACCTGTTCACGTGATTTACGAAATTTATGCTCAAGGTGGGTATCCGATGTGCCCAGCACTATGTGTATACGGGGACGTTCTGCTGGTTTTACTGCCTCTGCTACCGCCTCAATATCAGATTCAACAGCCCTGGCCAGGGCTGTTATAACAGGGCCATGCACTTCTTCTGCTATCGTCTTAACAGCGGCAAAATCGCCGGGCGATGAGGCTGCAAATCCAGCCTCGATGATATCGACGCCTAAACGAGCAAGTTGGTGAGCCACCTTCACTTTTTCATCACGATTCAACGAGGCGCCAGGCACCTGTTCCCCATCGCGAAGCGTGGTATCAAAAACATCTATTTTACGATAAGCCATCGACGCTTCCTCCTGTTTCAAATCTGATGTTTGTTTGTCTTATATTTCAAGTAGCCCAAAGACTCGGAAACTTGCCTTTTAAAACACCAGAATCAGCGTCATTACTTGTTTTGGCCGATCCAGCTCATCATCTTTCTTAGCTCTCGACCTACTTTTACTATTGTTTTTTCTGAAGCGCTTCTTCGCATTGCATTCATTGTAGGACGATTTGCCTGATTTTCAAGAATCCATTCCTTGGCAAACTCTCCATCCTGGATTTCTTTCAATATTTTTTTCATCTCTTTACGTGTTTCATCCGTTACAATCCGAGTGCCGCGCGACAGGTCGCCATATTCTGCCGTGTCACTGATCGAATACCTCATACCTTCAATGCCGCCTTCGTACATCAAATCAACAATCAATTTGAGTTCGTGTAAACATTCAAAATAAGCGACCTCAGGTTGATAGCCCGCCTCTACCAGGGTTTCGAAACCCGCAAGGACGAGTGCTGATGTGCCCCCGCATAGGACTGTTTGCTCGCCGAAGAGATCTGTCTCCGTCTCTTCCTGAAACGTAGTTTCAATAACACCACCCCGCGTGCCACCGATCCCCTTGGCGTAAGCAAGACCTATATCGCGTGCTTTTCCGGTGACATCCTGATGTACGGCAAGAAGACAGGGCACCCCACCTCCTTCTTCAAAAACACGACGCACCAGATGACCAGGACCTTTTGGGGCCACCATAAAGACATCTGCACAGCTTGGTGGAACAATCTGACCAAAATGGATATTGAACCCATGGGCGAACGCGATAGCATTACCTTCCTGAAGATTGGGTTCTATCTGCGTATCGTATAAGCGGGCTTGTAATTCATCATTGACAAGCATCATGATAATATCAGCTTCCGCTGCGGCATCTGAAACTGAGCGCGGTTCAAAACCGTCGGCAACGGCCGCATCCCATGATTTGCCCTTTCTTAGACCAACAATCGATTTAAGACCCGAATCACGAAGACTTAACGCGTGAGCATGTCCCTGACTACCATACCCAATCACTGCTATAGTTTTTCCATCCAGCAATCCGAGATCTGCATCCTGATCATAATACATTCGCGCCATCAAATACTCCTTAATAAACAGTTATTGGGAACTCAACAGTCATAGACAGGTTGGGGAACAAGAGGAGGTATATCTAAACGAAAGCTCGTGCAATCCATAAAACGCGGAAAGACGATCATCAGGCGAGATCAGCCATGATTTTTTTACGTTCTTTTTCCCAGACGGGTACAGGCACTTCAGGTGTGGGTGTATCTTTACTCCTGGAATCCCTGCTCATGGCAATTCGTCCGGTCCGAGCAACTTCCCGTAAGCCAAACGGTCGTAACATGCCTATTATGGCATCAATTTTATCTTCATTACCGGTAGCTTCCATCGTTAAAGTCTTCTGACTTATATCAACGATTTTCGCTCTGAAAATTTCCGATATCTGTACAATCTCGGATCGATTGGTCTGATTAGCGTTAACCTTTATCAAAGCCAATTCTCGGTTAATGAAGCTTTTATCGGTCAAATCAACCACGCGAATCACATCAACCAGGCGGTTTAATTGTTTGATGATCTGCTCTATGATCATATCATCACCATGGGTGACAACAGTCATTCTAGCTGTTCCCGGCTCGCTCGCTTCTCCTACGGCTATACTGTCAATGTTATAACCACGGCCACTGAATAACCCGGAAATTCTGGCGAGTACACCGAATTTATTTTCGACTATTAGTGAGACGGTATGACGTCGCATCCCTAATGGACTCCTTTTGAGGTCTTACTTTTCTAACATTTCATGTGAGGCTGCGCCAGCTGGTATCATTGGATAGACATTGTCCTCCTCAGGAATGACCACATCCAATAAAACCGGTCGATCCGTTATCTTTTCAGCCTCTTGCCATGCATCCTCGACTTCTTCATTCCGAAAAACACGAATGCCGACAGCTCCATAGGCTTCTGCCAACTTAACAAAATCAGGATTGGTCTCTCTAAGATCTACCTCCGAATATCGTTTGGAATAGAAAAGATCCTGCCATTGTCTTACCATCCCGAGGAAACCATTATTAAGCAAAACAATTTTAATGGGTAATCGGCAGGAAAGCGCTGTAGCCATTTCCTGAATATTCATCTGTATGCTACCGTCGCCTGTAAAAAGGATCACTTCTCGATCAGGAAAGGCAAGTTGGACACCTATCGCCGCTGGCAGTCCAAAACCCATGGTGCCCAACCCGCCGGAGGTAATCATAGATCTCGGATTAGAAAAACCATACCACTGAGCCGCCCACATTTGATGTTGGCCGACATCTGTGACGACATACGCTTCGCCCTTGGTCATTTCTCCGATTTTTTCAATGACATATTGGGCTTGTATGGGCAGTTCTTGAGAAGGTGCGATGGGGATCTGCCCGTTTGCTCCGCTCAACCCGTCTTCATGAACAGAAGCCGTGCTTTCATACGTGAGGGGATGTTCTCTCTTCCACTGGTCGATCTGGTTCAGCCAGTCCCCTGTGTCCGCTCTTTTTATCAACGGATTTAATTCTTCCAGGACATTTTTAACATCACCTACGATAGGTAGGTCCACTTTGACATTTTTATTCAAAGAGGAGGGATCAATATCGATATGTATTTTTTTTGAGTGGGGAGAAAAATCCTCTAACCGACCTGTAACCCGATCATCAAATCGGGCGCCAACGGAAATGAGCACGTCGCATTCCATGACAGCCGTATTAGCAAACCAAGAGCCATGCATACCGAGCATCTTTAGAGCAAGAGGGTCTCTTTCAGAAAAAGCTCCCAATCCCATCAGGGTAGTAGTTACGGGTGCATTTAACTTATGGGCAAGTATTCCCACCTCATCTGCTGCGTTAGAAATAATAGCCCCACCCCCTACGTAAATAACCGGTTTTTTAGCGGAAGACAACATTTCAGCGGCCTTCTTAATTTGTCCAAAATGGCCATCGACCGTGGGTTTATATCCTCGAATGTGGGGTCTTTCCGGATATTCAAACTCTGCCGTGCCGATCTGAACATCTTTGGGTAGATCAATCAGCACTGGCCCAGGACGTCCGGTTGTAGCGATGTGAAATGCTTCGGCCATCGTTTGGGCAATTTCGTGGGTTTCTTTAATAAGAAAATTATGTTTTGTGATCGGCCGGGTTATACCCACTGTGTCTGATTCCTGAAAGGCATCGTTGCCGATAAGATGCACAGGCACCTGTCCCGTAATTACAATAAGCGGAATGGAATCCATATATGCTGTAGCGATGCCTGTGACCGTATTGGTCGCACCTGGTCCCGATGACACAAGGACTACACCGGGTCTACCCGTTGCTCTGGCATACCCATCGGCCATATGGGTGCCACCCTGTTCGTGTCTGACGAGTATATGTCTGATCTCCGGTGTTCGTTGCAACACATCATACATCGGAATGACCACGCCACCTGGATAGCCGAATATGAGATCGACATTTTCCTTTTTTAGACACTCAACGACTATTTCAGAGCCGGACAGTTCCATCTTCTGTCCCCCTTTTAAACGTTCATCTATATTAACTGCTTAATAATAAACTTCTGAAATCTGAATTAATGTAGGAAATATCGGGATGCTAACAAGTGACAATCCCTTCTATAATAGTTTTTGTAAAATACTGAAAACGGTTGTTTTGTCAAGAAAAAATTCGAATCTATCGCATGCCTGTTTTGGATAATCAATGATATCTTAATCTAAAGAAACCGCTTGACGAATCTTGTAAAAATCTTTATATGTGTACAGATTTTTAAATATTGTCAAATAACAGTAACAGTTTAGATTATAATGGGGGTTTGATTCGTGGCAAGAGTCAGACGACGAGTTACACGTCGAGAGATGAAGGAAGATCGCTTTATTCTCTGGTTATTTGAAGCTGGAGAATACGTAAAAACTAATCTCCAGTCTCTTTTGATAGTCGTTGCGGTTGTTATTATCGCCCTGACTTCCGGTTATTTGTGGTCTGGTCAACGGGCTGACACCATTATGGAGGCAGGTCGCTTAATAGCGCCCGGTCAAACGGCTATGCAATCCAATCGATATGAAGATGCCATTTCCATCTTTGAACGCGTGATTGCAGAATATGATGGGACCGCCATGGCTATGGAAGCAACGATTCAATCGGCGAAGGCTTATTTCTATACGAATAAGATAACTGAAGCCCGAGAGATGTATGCCAGATATATAGATGAATATGGTGGGGATGATGAATTATATACGCTCAGCGCCCGGGCAGGAATCGCTGCGTGTGATGAGCAGAGCGGGAAGTTTTCCGATGCGGCGACTGCATATCTTGCCCTTGCAGAAGAAAATCCTGAATCATTCCTCGCCCCGAAGTTTCTCCTTGATGCCGGCCGATGTTTTCAAGCAGCCGAGCAAGTGGATAAGGCCAGAGCACTCTATGATAGAATTATTGCTTCCTATGAAACATCCCGCTATGCTCGTGATGCCAAAGTCGCCCTGACAACGCTTTAATAATGGAAGGCTGTGTGAAGACCTTCAACTTCGCCCCCGGTCCTACACCTGTTCCAGATCATATTACGCAAAAAATGACAGAACCGATCTTATCCCATCGGTCTTCTGAATTCAGCGAACTATTAAATCAAATATCCCACGATTTAAAATATGTGTTTCAGACCCAGAATGATGTACTCATTTTAACTGCATCAGGCTCCGGTGCCATGGAAGCTGCGGTCGTGAATTTACTCACACCCGGTGATCGCGTCATCGCAATCCGCTCCGGTAAGTTCGGTGGCCGGTGGGTTGAGTTGTGTGAAGTGTATGGTATGGATACGACAGTGATTGATGTAGAATGGGGAAATGCAGTTGACCCGGCCGTCGTGCGTGATATGTTAACAAACCAGGGACCCTTTAAAGCCGTATTCGCCACACACAGTGAAACATCAACGGGTGTACTTCACGATATGGACTCGTTAGGACAAATCACTTATGAAATGGGTTGTTTTCTTGTAGTAGATGCCATAAGCGGCTTAGGGGCAAACGACCTTAAAACAGATGCCTGGCATATCGATATAGTCATATCGGGATCACAAAAAGGGCTGATGATTCCACCAGGCCTATCCTTTATCAGTATGAGTAAGGGCGCTTGGGAAGAAGTAAAATCAAACTCAACCCCTTCATATTATTTAAATTTGAAACGAGCACAGACCTCACATGATAAGGGGTTGACTCCCTATACGCCTGCCGTCTCACTCATTATGGGACTTGCAAAATCTCTTGAGGATATTAAACAAATTGGGCTTGAGGATATTTTCCAACATCATGCCAGGCTTGCAAAAATAACCCGGGCGGGGGTCACTGCCCTTGGTCTGCCTTTATTTGCGAAACAGCCTTCTAATGTGTTGACCTCAGTCACTTTCCCTCCAGAAGTTGATGGCAACAAGTTGTTGAAGACTATAAAAACGCAATGTGGTGTTACTATTGCCAATGGGATGGAGCAATATAAAGGTAAAATCTGTCGGATTGCGCATCTGGGTTATCATATCGAGGCTTTCGAGATGCTAATTGCGATATCGGCTTTGGAATACGGCTTAAGCCACTCTGGATTTTCTTTTCAACCTGGCGTTGGTGTTGCTGAAGCCCAACGCGTGCTGCTTGAGACCGCCTCATTGACGGTCGATTAATTCACGAATGTATATATTACCATTGGCCGTTTCCAGCCGAATCCTTTCGCCTCCTCCGTTTAATATATAGGTCGCTCGAATTTTTCCCCGTTCAATATCTTCTTCATACCGTTCCGCCTCAAAATCTGAGCGAATTCCATACTCGACCTCGTAGTCCCTTCGACTTCTTCGATTATTTCTGTTCCAATTTCTTTCCATCTGGATTCTGGCTTCAATAGTGGCCCGGGCGTTTTTATTAATATAAAGCGTCACATCACCACCAGCGGTCACAAGGGAACTTCGGCCTGTACCGCTGGGAATAAGTTCTGCCATTACATCACCACCAGCTGTTCTTGCTTCGACTGATCCGGTCACCCCGAGTAATTCTATATCTCCCCCTGCCGTGGTCGCCCGAACCTCCCCCTTCGCACTTCGTAAATGAATGGTACCACCTGCCGTATTTAATATTACGTTTCCATCTACTTCACCCACTTCGATAACTCCACCTGACGTATTAATACGCGCCTCACCCCCCACATTACCGATAATGATATCTCCGCCGGAAGTTCTTGCATCTACCCTTTTGCCAACATTCCCTAATCTTATATCCCCACCGGATGTGTGAATATTCAGATCGGCCAGGGCTTCTACTACCCTGATGTCACCACCTGACGTCTTGAGAAACCCTATACCTGTCACCAAACCGACACGAATATCTCCTCCTGATGTCACTACATCTACCTCTCCCTCAATATCCCCGAGTGTGATATCCCCGCCAGATGTGTGACCTCGAATTTCACCGATGATTCGGCCTCGAATCTCAATTTCTCCGCCACCGGTCCGCACGTCTACATTGAACTCGGAAGGGATATCTATTTTAAATCGTACTCTTTTCGACCATCTGGAGTGAGCGGGGTGAAACTCAACCCGGACAATACCAGCATCTCTCCTGAATTCAAGCTCGTCTATGTCATCTCCACTTATCCCGTCTACAGAGACCGCCACTTCATTTTTATCCCATACTGAAATGATAATGTCCCCCACACTACTATTAACATCAAGCAACCCACCCTTTTCGACGATAAATGTTTCCGATCTACTATCGCTACCGGACCGAAATCGTGATTGCGCATCGGCATCATAAATAGTCAACCAGCAGCATATGCCAACAAGACCATATAAAATCCGTTTCATATTATCTCCTTCACCACATCATTTTCCATCCCGAAAACCATATTGGGATCACAGGGCACAGGATATGACCATCAAGGATTTGTTATATCATCTAAAACGATTCGAGCACTGGTTCTGATATAGGCGTTGTCATCGGTTTCCATCCGCGTTTTCAAGACTTCAACAAGGTCTTGATCAAAAGGGAATTTCCCTCGGGCGCGTGCTTGAAGCATATTAATGGCCTCAATACGCAAGGCTGCATTTCCATCATGAGTTAATACATGCACCATGACATCTTTTATAGCAGGATCGAATGGATATTTTATCAATGCGTAAAAAGCTTCTTTTCTTACGCCGGAGTTAGAGTCTGTCTTCAAAGCGGTAATCAAGGCATTTTTAAATTCATCTGCAGACACCCGCGCATATGCGCCGGCAGCATTTATAGCTTTTAATCTTACCCCCGGGTTTTGTTCGTTTACAACAGCAAAAGAAAGCACCTGTTGAACCAATGGGTCATCGAGTGAACCCTTCATCTGAACGGAACGAACTGCTTCAAAGACAAACTCAATACTGCCGTCAGACGGATCGGAGTCCAGAAACCGCACATTAGATATATCCACATCTCCTCGGGTGAGTATATCTTCGGGATTAGCCAATTCAGCCTGGATATTCATTACATCATTTTGTGGCCGATTATAATTTAAGCCTATTAATACGCCTAATGTAACTAACGCCAGACCACCAAGTGCCGATTGTATAGATGGTAATTCGATATCTTCGAATCTTCTTTTTATCATCCAGAACCACTCAAATAACCGCTCTCGAACACCTGGCCTATCCATTTCATAATGTAAAACGGTTCGGAGATTTCGCCTGGCATCCATCAAAATCGATTGATCTGGTCTGGGTGGTGTGGCAATAGCAATAAGATGCCGAAATCGCTTTAACTGTTCCAATTCTTCACAACAAATATGACATCCTTTCAGATGCCCCTCCAAATCGGTCTGATCCGTTTCGGAAAGCTCTCCATAAAGCGAAAGCTGTAGCCATTCTCTCCATTTATCATGTGGCATAATCATATCCAGAGCTTAAAAGTGTGTATGATTTTAGTTGAAAATCATGGATTAGGCGCGCAATTGGCCTCTTATTCTCTCTGTGGCTGAAAACAAGTATTTTTTACCGTCCCTTCCGCACATTGCATCATCTGTGCAATTTCTCTCAGTTTGAATCCCTCGTAATGTCTCATGGTGAAAACAATTTTCTGTTGCGGTGACAGCGCATTCATGGCATTTTTGATATGTTCGGTGATCTCATTATTTATGGTCATATTGTCCGATTCAAGGTCTGATACCCACGTGGTTCCGATTTTGTCTTCAGAATCATTAGAATATCCACCTTCAAGAGGGATGAAAGATTTCCCTTTCTTTTTGCCATGATAGGTTAAACAGACATTGGTGACGATTCGATATAACCAGGTAGAAAATTGGCTTTTAAATTGAAATTTTGGCAATGATTTAAATACTCTGATAAATACTTCCTGATAAATATCCTTGGCATCATCCGTATTACCGACATATGACATCGCAATCGAAAGGACCTGATCATCATACCGGAATATGAGTTCTTCGAACGCCTGCATATTTCCACGGCAGGCTTCCAAAATCAACTCTTGGTCATCCAATGCCATTACTATCCTTATGCCATGTAATCCATCTCACCACGGAACCGGGTATTCTGCTTCTTTTTGTATGACCGGGTAAATAATGAAATGGTTGTAGGTCGTTTTTATAATTGAGGATTATACTGCTTGCGATGTGGTTAGAGAGGAGAAATTATGATGTAATCTATGGACCTTTTTATTATAGCGACGTTGTAAGTGATAGAAAAATGCATCACAACGGCCTGCCGTCCACACGGGGTATCCGCGCTCTTCAATAATATACGTTAAAAAGATGACTTCCTTCATGCTGGGGAACCAGAAATGGTCAAGTTGGGGCGGATTATGGTCCCAGAGGGTATCGGTTAAAAATGTACGAATAGTTAGCGGGACGTGCCTATGATGAAGGTATGATTCAATCGTATTATACCAGAGTTCAAATTCTTCTCTGTAATACATCCGACATTGATGACTGATGACACGACCCGCAGCATCTGCCATATGACAAACCTGGAGAAATCCGAGAGATTCCTCCAAACACGGAAACAAAGCCAGAGATAATTGGTATGGAGGGTCTTGTGTATATAGTAAGGGGATTCGGACGGCTTCCTGGATATACCAGTCCAATCGTGCCATGACATCGCCTTTGCGCTTGGGCAATCCGAAAAATAAATATAAACGACTAACCGTTTCGTTGAATCAACGAAACGGTTTATTTTCTAGAATGATTTCTCACTGGGCGGATGTCACGGAATGACTGGCCGTCAGGAGTCTTTGGAGGCAGGGGTGTTGGCGCTCTTTGTTGTTGTATCTTCTTCATCGGATGAATCGTTCCGGGACGCCTTTTTAAACTCTGTAATACCTTGACCCAATCCCTTAGCGAGATCAGGCAACCGTTTGGCGCCAAACAGAACCATGACGATCACAAGAATAATAATTAACTCAGTTACACCAAAAGAACCTAACATGGTTCATCACCTCCTCATCAAGAAGAATACTGCACATGTCTCTGTTTGTCAAGAAAGAATCTAAAAATAAAAACAACTTTTCTACACGGCTTCTCTTACACTTTGCCCTATCGAAATTTGCAACCCTTCACGGGCAGCAATACATTGTAGAGTTGAATCCGAGGGAATTAAATCCGTTTGGCAATATTCAACCATCTGATCTATTTGTTCATCTGTGTGTATGGGGTCATGGTGAAATAGTGCCACCTGCTTAACCTGGCCTTCAACCGCCATGGTAATCACATCATCTACACATGCATGCCCGAATCCTGCTTTTGTTTTATATTCCTCTGCAGTATAGGGGGAATCTTCTATCAAAAGGTCAGCTCCTTTGCAGAAGTCAACATATTCCTTATCACGAATCTGTGCATATTGGATTTTATCGTCATCGGATATATCGGAACAGACATCCAGCTTAAACGGAGAAGGGGTCATGAGTAACCGATGATAGGGCTCATGATCCGAATAATAAACCACTTCCCCCTCTTCTGTAGAGATCCGATATCCTAGGGCAACGCCAGGATGATTTAAGAAGGTGGATATAACTTTGAATTCTCCGATTGTAAATTCAGGTTCATTAATGTGTACAAATGATATGCTGGCCCTCATTTCATCCAGTGTTACCGGAAAATAAGGGCTTTCCATCTGGCCTGCCAGCGTTTCTTCAATCTGCAGGCTCACCCCTTCGGCGCCATATATTTTAAATGTATTATTTGGAATAAAGGCCGGGATAAAGAAGGGGAACCCCTGAATATGATCCCAATGCGTGTGACTGATTAATATATCCGCTTCAATAGGCTGACCTTTTGATTTTTGTAATAATGCATTTCCAAGGACACGAAGCCCGGAACCACAGTCTATAATAAGCAAAGTATCCTTATGCTCAATCGTTACACATGGTGTATTGCCGCCATATCTCGCCGTAGATCCACCTGGTGTTGGTATTGATCCACGTACACCCCAGAATGTAACAAGCATTTTTTTTCTCCGAATCGATTTAATATCTTATGATGTCAGTACTATGGATAATATCATGCGTCTTATTGCTCTAATAATAACCTTGATTGCTGGAGAATCTGTTTTAAACTACAAGGTTTGGGCATGAATGCGTCTGCCCCAAGGTTGAGGACATCTTTCTGGTCCTGAGGGAAGTATTTGGCGGAAACTACAAGAATTCGCATCTCATTCAATGAAACGTCAGCCCGTATTTCACGGCAGACAGCATAACCATGTCCGTTCGGCATCATAAGGTCAAGAATAAGTAAGTCCGGTCGATGTTCCCTCACCTTTTTTAGGGCACTTTGACCATTATTGGCGGTAAACAATTCAAACTCGTCCTCAAAGGGTTCAAAGGCAGATTTAATGATCTCTACCATTCTAGGGTCATCATCGGTAATTAAGACTTTTTTCATATCAATATTATTCCAAACAAGCGGTAAAAAAAGAGAATCAAAGCACTTGCATCATAGATCGTTTATAACATATATTATGCTGATATGGTTCAATGTGGATCTATGATGATAAGGAGGTGTGTGTGAATATCCAAATTATTTATTGTTCAGACTGAAGCTATGAAAAAGAAGCTGCCGGTTTGGCAGTACAATTAATGGAATATTATAAACAAGATATTAACACGATGCAGTTGGTGCCCTCAGACGGTGGTCGCTTTGAAGTGTCTGTCAACGACCACCTTATTTTTTCTAAGCTGGAAGAGGACCGGTTCCCGGAATATAAAGAAATTAAAAAAGGCATCCAATTATTGTAACTCCCCCAGTGTTTCGATCAATCATCATGCATTAAATGGCTGTATATGTATAAATCCAGGGAAAACCTGATTATGGGCTCCCTGGATTTTATTTTTACGGCGAAAATATAATATATCATTCCCATTTATATATATAGAAATCCCTAGCATTAAACCGGAGTACATAAATCGGAAAAACCATGTCAGGGATCTATGGAAACATAGTATTTTGAATATACCATGTCAAGCTTTAGTTAGAATCACAAGATGTTATAAAGAGAGAGGTCTCGCATGAAAATCACGCGATCATTGGAAAATGAAATAGCAATATTACAAATTCAAGGAAGACTCTGGCAGGAATCAGATAGCTCAGAATTATTAAACATGATATATGACACAATTGACCGGGGTCATTTACAGGTTTTGATAGACCTTTCAGAGGTCCCGATTATGAACAGTTCAGGGTTAGGCTCCCTCATTGCGCCGATGAAAGCCGTCGAGGCAGCCTCAGGTGAAATCGTTCTAATGGGTGTAAATGATCGATTGATTAATTTATTGGGTATTACTAAATTACTGAATGTGTTCAAAATATTCGACCTGGAAGATGAAGCCTTGAACCACTTGACATCCTGAGATAAATCCTACTAAAGGCGGTCATTATGTCCGATTATACTCCCATAGATTTATCTTCTCATTATAATGTAAACAGTCATATCTATAAAGGGATAACAACCCCTCCACTTGGTCCACAATCCTTCCATGGTTTGCCGTTTTTAATAGGAACGGGAAATTCGGAAGAATCTTGTTTCATCGGCTTCGGAAAATCTGATGGGATGGTCCGTTCGTCCGTATCTATAGATGTTAATGCGCCCGCCCGAAGAATATTATTCGCTCATACTGTTTTAAATTCGAAGATCATGGATGGATCCCCATTAGGACTTCCCATAGCGGATTATGTCTTCAAATTAGAAAATGGTGATGAACATACCGAAATCATCAGAGAACGTTTTGAGATCGGCTATCTTCCCTTACCCTGGGGCCAGCACGCCTTTCTTTGTGTTCCCGATCAAAAACCAGAGGTCTTCGACCGTCATAGTGGTGATTGGAGTCATGCTGGGCGGAGGCAGACGGAAGCTGATCAGGGTTGGCCTCACGCCTATTATCTATGGGCCTGGGAGAACCCATCTGCGGATATTTCTATCTCTTCGATTGAAATTATACCTCGAGATCAAACATTTATCATTGCGGGCATAACACTTGGAAAATCAAATGAAGATCCGTTTTGCAGGTGGGCAGCCAAAGATGTTAGAATTGATTTAACTCAGGCAAGCGATGCGGAGAAACCTTTTAAAATAGACGTGGAAGTAGACCGCGGGTATGCTACATATCCCTATCCATTACCTAAAAATCCCGAATCAGAGTTTATGACGGATTCACATCGTGGATGGGGGCAGGAAGATAATAATCAAGCCAGCCCGGCCCATGTATCTATCGCAGGCATCCCGTCTGCAACCGTAACGGTTAAACAGGATGGGGAGTACATAGGATCTGTAAATTGGGGCAAGTTGGAAGATAACACCGTGGTAGAAACATCCGGCGTTCGATTTGAAGTGGTTGATAGCGGACGTAATTGGGTTCATACCACGGTGCTTGATGAGGATACAGGTAAACCCATTCCCTGTCGTGTACATTTCAGGTCCGTTCACGGCATTCCATATGCTCCTCACGGACACCATGCCCATGTGAATTCCAATCTGGGAACCTGGCATATAGATGTGGGTGGGGATGTCCGTTTAGGGCAGATGACATATGCCTATATAGATGGAACATGTCAGGGCTGGCTTCCTCGGGGCGAGGTAATCGTAGATGTGGCCAGGGGTTACGAGTATGAACCCATAAGGACGAAGGTGCATATTACCCCCGGGCAAAGAGATTTAACCCTGAAATTAAAGAGATGGGTTAATTTAAATGACGATCGATATTTCAGCGGCGATACCCACGTACACTTCCTCTCGACCCAGGGTGCTCTTTTAGAAGCACAGGGAGAAGGATTGAATGTGGTTAATCTATTACTCTCACAATGGGGAAATCTGTTCACCAATACCGAAGAATTCACAGGGGAACCTCATGTTGCGCCAGGAGGGGATACGATTGTGTACGCCACCCAGGAAAACAGGCAACATATACTCGGTCACCTGACGCTCCTTGGATTGAAAGAACCGGTGATGCCCTGGTGTTCGGATGGACCGGGGGAAGCTGAACTGGGCGGCAATTTAGAAACCACCTTATCCTATTGGGCTGATGAGTGTCACCGTCAAGGGGGCACGGTTGTAATTCCTCATATTCCGAATCCTAACTGCGAGTCTGCTGTTTTAATCGCGACAAACCGAGCAGATTCCGTCGAGATGCTGGTCCACGCGGAATACAATCATCGGGAGTATTATCGTTACTTGAATTGTGGCTATCGTTTACCCCTCTCCGGCGGTACCGATAAAATGACCAGCGACGTCCCGGTGGGTATTTACCGTACCTATGTTTATATCCCGCCCGATGAACCTTTCACTTATGATAATTGGTGTAAGGCATTACGAGGAGGAAACACCTTTTTGAGTGCCGGACCGATCATTCGATTTACCGTAAATGGTCAACCTATTGGAGATACGATTAAATTATCGGGTAACGGAGGAACGGTGGAAGTTGAGGCCTCAGCGGATTCTACTTTACCTATTCACTCTCTCGAGATTGTCCAGCAGGGAAAGGTGGTTGCCTCAACAGAAATAAAAGAGGGCACTCGCCGGCTATCATTGAAAACATCATTGAAAATAGAGGGCCACAGCTGGTTGGCCGCTCGATGTGCCGGACCGAATTACACGAGTATTCCTCATCACGATGGCTGGAGGAGAGGGATCATGGCTCATACTTCACCTATATATATTGCCTGTGGAGGTGCGTATCATCTTTTTGATGTGGATAATGCCCATTATATGCTCAGTTTAATTGAAGGCGGACTGTCTTACATCAGACAAAGAAGCTACCAACATAAACCAGGAACAACAACACACCACCATGGTATGGATGATCACTACGCATTTCTTGAACGTCCCTACAAGGAAGCTATGGATACGATACACCAACGCATGCACCATTTAGGAATACCGCATTAGACGAGAACATTGAGTTAGGCATCGCTCTATAAGCAAGCGGCACCATTTAAACTTTTGCCTCAGGTTTAAATGATGCCGCTTTCTTTTATTTCAGTCTCTACTGATATACAATATATTGGTTGTTTCAGAATGACGGTGTCTTTGATTTTAGCCGAGACTATTGCAAGTAAATTCTCGGAGGGAGCGATCATATCGTCCAGCTAATCTTAGAAGCTTTCCGAAGCATCATCCAGAGTATCATGTATTCCGAATACCGTGGTCAGTTTGGTCATTTGCAACAAATTATTGACGCTTCTGGTTACCCTAGCCAGTTTTAATTCACCGCCGTTTTTTTGCATTCGGGTATATGCACGAATTAAAAGTCCGAGCCCAGAACTATCGATCCAATGCACTTTATTCAGATCAAAAATAAGTTTCTTCAGACCGGTATCAATTTTCAGATTTATTTTTTCACTCAGCGCGTCGGTGTCCTTGCCTTCTGTCAACCGACCGCTCAATTCTAATATGACCACATCATCCTTCTTTATCTCACGGACTTTCACAACGGCCTACCTCCCTAACCTGCATTATTCACAAAAAAGGCAGTTTCCTTGTCCAAGTAGTTGGTGTATATTAGGGTTAGACCAATAAACCTGACCAACTAATCCGGGGGAAACTGCCCTGGGTAAAGATAACGAGATGTCCCTTCATTTTGCAAGTATTTCCGGTAAAAAGTGGAACCCGACTTCGATGGCGGCACGCTGACAAGTGACGGTGGTGTTGTTCATCTTCGAGCTGTGGACAAATCCACAGGGTTGATTGAGCGTCTTTGTGACTGTATATCTGATGATCGGCACCCCTTCTGGATCAGGCAAAGATGTTGGCTCAAGATAAAGACGGCAAGGTTCGGCTCTTCTCCTCTTTTTCCTATCAAGCCGGTAGCTGGAGAATCCCGAGACGGGTCGTCTTCAAAGCCGAAATCACCGAGTGTGGCCCTGATCCTCGCTATGTGGTGACCAACCTTACAAGCGCTCAGCCCTCCTTCATTTATGAGAAGGTCTACTGTGGCCGGATGGAAGGCCACAACAAAAATCATAAGAATGGGCTACAATCAGATAGAACCTCCTGCCACAAATTCGAAGCCAACCAGTTTCGCCTGTTGCTCCATAGCGCCGCCTATGTGCTGTTGCACAGTCTGGTAACCATAGGCTTACCGGCCACCAAATGGGTTAATGCACAGTTTGATACCATACAGAAACGACGCTTGAAAGTCGGGGCAAGAATCACCGAACCGGCCACAAAGATCAAAATCCAGTTCCCCGGCGCTTTTCCGCTAAAGCACCTCTATCAGGGACTTTGTGGTCCCTTTAGCTGACAGGAGGCGCACCTGGATGAATAGAAAAATAGAAAGTCAGAGCTGCTAAAGGGCAAGTTGCGTCCAGTCAGCAGGGTTTTACCTCATGTGCAGGCGCTTACCCCTTTATCTACACCTTCAACATCAAAAAAATACCAATAGCTGGATGTAACTTTTAAAACGACCCTGAAATGGACCCTTCAGGTAGTGTTACACCCCAATTCAACACGTTGTGAATTAATCAAGTCAATGAAGTATAATAGCACATCATTGACTTTTTTTATTCATAATCATATCTTGGTTTGGTAATTACATTAACACTATACCAGGGAATTTCCTGTGCTTGGGGACCATACGCTCCATGAGGGACTGTGCCATCAGGTTCATACACAAAGCATAAAAAACGACATCCTTCTCAAATAAATGGCAGACAGGGATGCGCTCGCTGTTGTCACAATCGTCTTTTTGTATTTCCTGTTGAATTCGATCGCCTACAGGCAGCGTTTATAAAACTACCTGCTGGACTAAAAAAGTTGATCCAGAATGATGCAGATTGGAAATGGCAACATGGGATTTGTCCCTTATTAGTAGATGGGGGCCGTAGCCTTTATGAAGACCGTCCCATCATTTGCAGGACACACGGATATCCGTTGCAGTCTGAGTTCAGGGTAAAGACTCAATCCCAAGTTAGTGTGTGTCACCTTAATTTTGTAAACACACGATCATTCGATGATCAAGATCTGATTGATATTGATGGGGTAGGGATGATACTGATCGGCGCTAACAGGGAATATATTAAAACCCATCCTACATCGAGTACGGATGCAGAATCTCGTCCCATTCAGGATATTTTCCGATTAGTCATCTGCCTACTTCTAATTTCTTTAGGATTTCGCTTGGCATAGTATAAATGATTTGTCAATCTGTCAAGTTAGAAATTATGTGCAAAGCAAAATGTTTGAACCGCATGGGGTGAGAACCAATGCCACTTCATACCATTTCAAGATACGCAGAAAACCAAAACTACAGTGTCGCAGTGGATTCCCGGAAATAGTGGAAGTGGGAACACGCTTGTTTTAAGGACCTCTAACTCATTGTTCCTCACTAAGTTCCTGTTGTTTTAAGCAATATTCCCTCTTACTTTTAAAATGCCCAAAGACCGACCTTATATCGTATTGAATTTTGCTATGAGTGTCGATGGAAAAATATCTACGCCCCAACGGGGCCGATTGCGGTTTTCCAGTAGCGAAGATTGGCGATTAATGGACCAAATTCGGTCAAACTCAGATGCGGTTCTCATCGGTGCAAACACCATCCGTTCAGAGGATCCTCCATTTCGTATACGAAGTAAAAAGAGAAGAGATGAACGCACGGCACGAGGTAAACCGCCTCATCCCATTTCCATTATCTTAAGCAGAAGTTTGGATTTACCCCTTCGGGGCCGGTATTTCCAGCAACAGCACATGGAAAGAATCATAGTTACAACGGGTCATGCCCCTCAACACAGGATAGAAGAGATCAGACCTTTCGCTGAAATAATTCAAACTGGCGGCGCCCAGGTTGATTTCCATGAATTATGTCGCATCTTAATTAAAAAAAATATTCAATATCTTCTTGTAGAGGGGGGAGGCGAGGTCAATATGGCCTTTTTTGATGCGGGGTTGGTAGATGAAATATATATGACTCTTTGCCCAGTGATTATCGGTGGCCGAGAGGCCCCTACACCGGCGGACGGAAACGGTTTTAAAGCCGATCAACTCGTCAAATTAGAGCTTATTCAAACCAGGCAGATAGGCCATGAATTATTTCAGAGATATCGGGTTATCGGGAATTAGAAAACAACAAATGACCAGGTGTCATATCCATAATTCATTTCCTTCTGTGATTGTTTTAATCGTCATTCCTTTTTATATCAATTGTAAAATTTCATTCCTTAAGGGAGTCTATCGTGCATGCACCTCCTGTAAATCCTGACGACAAGCGAATATTTGATAAATTATCCACACTCTGTATTGATACCGTATCCGGAATCCTGATGGGTATGGGATATCCCGACCAATATATTACAAATATTCCGCCCATAACCACCGATGTTAAGATGATAGGTAGAGCAAGAACCATGCGGTTTCTGCCTATCAGGCCGGACCTGACAGAAATTGCGAAAGGGAATTTCCCCTTTTCGCTCACCCACCGTGTGGTCGAAGATACCCAGCCGGGAGATATTCTGATGGTAGATGCAGGCGGATGTACCGAGTCAGGATTTATAGGTGATGTGATTGTATCGCGATTTATCGTGAAAGGCGGTGCGGGGATTGTGATGGATGGCGCTATTCGTGATCTTACAGAATTACGTCGGATGGGCTTACCGATTTTTACGAAAGGCGTGCATGCTGCAGTTTGCCAACGTCGTTTGGTCGGTGTGGATCATAATGCGATTATTAAGTTGAGCGATGTGTCCGTCATTCCAGGAGATATTATCCTTGGTGATGATGAAGGAACCATCGTTATTCCTTCTTCTCTGGCAGAACAGGTAGCTGAGAAAGGAATAGATACCGAACATCGAGAAGCCTATTTAAGGAAAGTCATTGAAGAAGGTCAGCGTCCCATTCATGAAGTATATCCGCCGAACGAAGAGGTTTTGAAGGCGTACGAAGCATACAAACGTCAGGAATTACAATAAGTTTGGCCCGCAAATAGATCCGAGTACCAATTATTCACGGTCCCTAAGATCTCCATTATGTCTATATCAGTTCGGCTATCCTGATGCTTTCCATCGTATCGCAGGCGGCGTCTTATTTATTCCTTATCGAATCGGGCAGGACCCTGGATGGACGGAATGGTGAGACCCTTCGGACGCCACGCAAAGCATCACCACGGTAACAAGTCCAATGGCAGGATTAGTGAACAGAGCAGATCAAAAGGAATATTTCAGATGGGTACAGATGGCGCGGCAGAAACTATCTGGTCAGTGATTGAATGAAGGCTTCCTGATCATCCGCGGCATCATTGATTTTATAAATTTTGAGTTTGATGGTATGATCCTCGCTTTCGATGGCCGAATCCGTAAGCTGCAAAGGTATTCTTCCGGTGGATTCATTATCACTTATGGGATCAAGGAACACATCTATTTTGGAGGGGGAAACGCCATTCCACTTTCCAGTATACCAATCAACAAAAATACCAATACCTAACGTCAAAAAAATATCGGCTAAAATAATAGATCTATATTTTCTTTTTTGTAACACAATCCATTTGTCTTCGAAACCCGGTTTGGTGATTTCCACCAGATATGATTGACCACGCTCTATTTTAACTGAGGTGGGGGTGGGGACGTTTTCGATCATATCTGGCATTTTTACCATGGCTTGGGAAGGGGTGGTATTAATCTTTACCGTTTGCCATCTTCCATTTATGATAGTGCCACATCCTGAGCACATGATTACAATTAATCCAACAACGAGAAACCGCATACATCCTCCAGTTACATTTTACTAAGGTCCGATCCGATCCTGAAAATTAATAACAAGGTGTAATTGGATCTGGAATTAATACCTATTGATGGATCCTTACAAGCCTTTTTATATTCTGGACCCGATAAAATCTCTATTCGCTGAATCATCTATTTAGAACTCATCGTATTTCACGTCCCAAGATCTCCTTATGTTCCTTTTTTCCCCTAATAGTTGTGAAGAGATGGCGGTATGATAAACCCGTGCTGATTACAGAAATGGTATTAAAAAGTTCGAGAGGGACCTGGATCAAACCATACGATTATAAAGAGGAGAGGGTTCTCAGTCTCGATCATCAATCTCGAGCGTATGAAGCGATGTTTTCTGCGCTATCCGACCGTCCATGGCTAAAAGGTATCTATTGGTGGAAATGGCCGACACAACTTGACCGTGGCGGTCCGAAGAATGATGACTTCACACCGAACGGAAAACCGGCAGAACAGGTGGCCGCCAAATGGTATATGGGATATTCTCACTAAATTCTGAAACTCCAATTTATCGAATACCTCTCGCACCCAGAAGAACAACATTAAGTAATTGTCGGGATGGGACGGTATAGATAAGTCTGAATAAAGGATCATCTACCAACAGAACAACTTTTCCCGAAACCACCTTATCGACCGTAGCATGGGGTTGATTACAGTATGAAGGGGCTTCCTTATGAGGTGAATGGCTTTATTCGGGTTTCCCTCACCGGGATTTTCTGTTGGGATAATGGTGCATACTCATTGTGCAGATTCCATCCGGGGTATTGCTCTTCTAATGCCGCGAGTGTCTGTCTGGTATAATATGCGTGGCCAGCAGGTGGGAATCGAAAGAGTTCACGGTCTACGGCTGAGAGGGCTCCGATGAATTTTCGGAAATGGGCATTGCTACCAACTTGAGTGTAGTGCGCCGTCCCCTCCCAGTAATGGTCCGACCGACCAAATGCAAACTTCCAGATATATCGTTGCCCCTCACCCCGTGTATAATCACTTGCGGCGTGTTGAGTGTAGTTGTGAAAGATGCAGACCGACCCGGCAGGCGCCACCATCGCTTCTGCTTTCCTCAGATCGTAATGGTCTCCATTAATGATAAAAAGGGTCGGTGCTTGATCGGCAGCAACATCTTCAAGATAGAACCAGAAATTAAGCTGTGAGTGGGTGTGATCCGATTCCGTTGGCGGCAATAGCGAATTATTACCGTTATCAATGTGGCCCTTATCCAGCCCACCCTGGAAACCCGGATACCGAACTAATGCTAAGCCCGGTCGATAATGGATATGTTCTGTTTCAAGCCAACGTCGGGCAAAGTTAATGGCTTCTGCATTGATGATTGCATGGTTCAGGCACTGTTCAGGATAAGGAAAATAGCAAGCATCTTTGCGGGTGCCCTGTGCATCATCTTTAATATCATCCCACGGAGGTAGCAAGCGCCTCACCGCCGCAGCCATCTCGGTGCACTGCGCTTCCGGCAAGAACCTGTGGACAATAACATAGCCTTTTTTAAAAAGTTTGTCGAAGTGGGAATCGGTAAGTCTAATTGACATAGTTTTTGTTTCTTACCCGGTAAAGACACACCGGTCTGGTATTTCCGGTCACTGGCTTCCACACCATCACCTCGACCATCAGCTTATTTATTGATTCTCGAAAGTCAAATTGAATAATAGGAATGGACGATAGTATCTGTATAATACAGTGATGTCAATAAAATACTGAATCGAGCGGAAGGAGAAGGCAATATGGCTATGACAGATGAAGAAAAGTTTCGTTTTGATCTGGCTGGATTTTTTGTACGACCAGCGATAATAACCGGCGATGAGGTTGAGGCCATTAGGGATCAAATATATCGGATCAAACACGATCCGGATTCTTTGCCTCCTGCCCGTCGGGATGTGCCAGGAGGACCTTCCAGTATCCTCATTGATCATCCCCGGGTTGTGGATGTGATACAGGAAATCATAAGCCCTGATATGCGACTGGAGAATTGTAGTTGCATCTGGCGTAAAAAAGGGGAAGAGCACGGCTCTTTACATGGTGGCGGTCCCGTACAGATTGATCCTATTTTCGGGTACCGATTTCAGAATGATCGGATTTATGCGGGTATGGTACGGGTCATATTCGAATTAACGAACATAGAGCGAGATGATCAGAGCACTCACTTTTTGGTCGGAAGCCATAAAGCGAATTTTCCCATGCACAAAGACCACCTGTCGCTTGAATCAGGGAAGAGAAGTGATTTTTTAATGAGCTATGCCTGTCCCCCCGGCAGTGCAATATTCTTTACTGAAAATGTCTGTCATGCCGGTCCAAAGTGGAATCGGGAGGAACCTCGCGTGGCGATACTCCATGCCTATTCACACCTGGCGACCCACTGGCATAGGTTGAAAGTAAGCCCTGAAGTGCTTGCCGGATTGCCAAGAGAGAAACAGGTCTATTTCAGGGAACCCTGGATAGCGGACTTTCGTACGCAGCCTGCTACCCATAACACGGTCGAGCGTTTTTTGAATAATGATGAACCAACGGTGAATGCAGATACGAAGCCGTGAGATCAGAACAATTGGTGAATGGTGGATGGTGAATGGTGATTTAAAATCCTTTTATTATGGTCGGACCACGGAGCCGTCGGCCCTTCTATCTTCGGCAGCGTAGCGGGGGGTTTTTACCTCATGTTCTACCAACAGTTGCTCTGCCAGCGCTTCATCAATATCAATACCTAAACCCGGACTGTCATTCGGGTATATATGTCCCCCTTTCAGGATAGCATGACCGGGGAAGGTGTCGTATTCTTCCTGCCCGAAATGATTTTCTTCTTGAATACCAAAACTCCAGCTTGCCATGTCGAGGTGTACGGCCGCCATTTGATTGACCGGATCGTTGTCTCCACCTTCTTGCCATGCCGTGTTGATGCCGAACGTTTCACACAGAGCGGCAATTTTACGGCAGGGGGATATACCGCCCACCTTAGAAACTCTGACTCTTATATAATCGATCAAACGCTCTGTTATTAAAGGCATCCATTCATGGGGATTTATAAAAAGTTCGCCCATGGCCTGCGGCGTGGTACACTGTTCCCGGATGAGACGATACCACTGGATCTGCTCGGGAGGCAAAACATCTTCGAGGAAAAACAACCGGTAGGGCTCCAGACGTTTTGACAGGGCCACCGCCGATTGAGGGCGTAAATGTTCATGGACGTCATGCGTTAATTTCGGTCCGAAACCCAACGTGGAACGAAGATATTCGAACATAGCAGGAATCGCATCCAGGTAGGCTTCGTCATCGAAAACTTTATCTGACTGCCAGGCGTTTTCCGGCCTGCTCGTTTTATTTGATGGTAGGAATCCACCGCCGCCATACCCACCCAACTGGCATCTGACCACCGGATACCCTTCATCCAGATAGGCCTGTACTGCCTCGGCAAGTGCCTCTGGTGTGCTCCCACCCGCATGTGCATAACAGGGCACAGCACTGCGGCATGCGCCGCCGAGAAGTTGATAGACCGGCATACCGGCTTCCTTACCCTTGATATCCCATAAGGCCATATCGATGCCGCCAAGTGCTGTATTGGTTATGGCGCCGTTACGCCAATACCCACTCGTGTAAAACGATTGCCAGATATCTTCTATGCGATCAGCATCTCGCCCAATCAGCCTTGGACCGATCATCGTCTCGATGGCCTGTATGACAGCGTCTTGATGATAGTGATCACTTGCTGAACCAATACCGTACAACCCGGGTTGGTCGGTAAGTATTTTAACAATACCCCAGGTACCGTTAACTCTTGTTCTGATACATTTTACAGCTGTGATCTTTGCCATTGGGACTCCTGGGCAGATTATTCCAATCGGTGAATAGTGAATGAAAACCTTGTTATCTTCAGTCAATGAATAAATTTGCCATACATGGGGAAACTTATAAAATGAATCTGCAAGATGATCTGGTTTTCAATGAGATAAGACAGCTTGAACACAGAATATAGCCTGATGAACACTCGTCGCAAGGGGAAAACTTTTCTCGTTGACCAACATGGATATGGATATTCGCAGCAACACAAGGAAGGGGTCGGGCAATCATTAATTCTTTGTTGACATGGGTTTGATTTTTGTTGCATTTGGTTATTCAAATTATTGATTGATCAAAGGCGTCTATTTATGAATTAAAGACATAAAGGAGTTTTGAACTATGATGTCAGGTATTTCTACACTGATGTTTCGTGACCAGCCGTTGAATCGGGACATGCTGAGAAATATCCGTGAAACGGGGATCGAGTCGGTGGAGTTGACCGATTATCATCCGGGCTTCGTCTACGATGATCCGATGATGTTTGATGCCCTGAGAGGGGATATACTGGCCGCGGGTCTGCACCTGAATTCCTGGCATATTCATTTGGAGCAGTTCGATCGTGCATACGACCTGGCCGCGTTGGATTCGGCGCAGCGTGAGAAGTCTATCAAAGCGTATAAACTTGCGGTTGATGGCATGGAACGGCTGGGCTGGGGAATTCTGGTGACCCATGATATCCGGGTTCCGGAACCCGGAGAGGATGCCCATGACCACAAACGGGTGGCGTTTGTTGAGAACATGGGTATCGTCGCGGCCTATGCAGAACCCAGGGGGGTCCGCATGTCCCTTGAAAATACCGGAAGCGGGTATACCCGCGATCCGGAACGGCTGGTTGCATTGATGGATGATATCCGGGCGACGAACGTGGGCATCTGCATCGACACAGGACATCGGAATCTGTGTGGGGACCCGGTGGATGCCTTGCGCATCGCCGGATCGCATCTTATCACCCTCCACATCCAGGACAACCACGGAGAACAGGATGAGCACCTGCTGCCGGACCTCGGCCAAATCGACTGGACCGGAGTCTCCCAAGCCCTGAAGGATATCGACTATCGGGGCGTCTTCATGTACGAATTAATCCGTCCTGAGGATATGGCCGCCGTGTATCCTAATTTCCGGTCTATTTTGTAAAGTATCAAAATCCCGAGGCCCCGCTGCCCACGATTCAAGTAAATAGAGGCGATGACGTGGAGCAGGGCCGGAATCGACCAGGCTTTGGAGCATAAACAGCGTCCTACCGGAATGGCTATAGAGTGCTTTCTCGATGTAATACCCCCAAAAGCACCCCGTCGATCGCATGACCTGGAACAGCCGTCAGGGCACGAAGAAAACATTCATTATGAGAGTAGAAATACCAGAGCAGCCACAGAGACGGTACAACGGCGGCGGCCAGGGTAATTAGAGGTAGTGTCATAGGCGGTATTCGTTTAAAAAAGCTGTCAATCCCGCAGGATTTAAGCGTGATATCCACATAGCAGGAAATCATAGATTCCCGTGTAAATCCTGCGGGAATGACAATCGAGTTTTCATGGTTTATATTGTCCAAACTTGATTAGGATATGAGGGATCGTCCTTTTATTCTGTAGTAACCCTGTCTCCATCGACTAAAAATGGTTCGGCATTACCCCATAGTTGACTGCCATCCTTTGTTAATATCGGAATCGCAGAATATTGGGTCAGATATATCCGGCGCCACCCTTTTGAGGTGTTGGGACTGGAGCGATGAAAAGACACACTGGAAAACACGGCGATACTGCCTGCCGGCGCGACCACGGGAATGCCGGGGTCCTCTCCGAAGTATCCGATTTTATCGTTCGATCCCTCTTCTACTATATGGTCCTGTCTCTTACGCGTGCCTGCTCTGGAAAAAGGAAGGATGTATACCGTCCCGTTTTCCTCGGACACCTCATCAATCGCCGCCCAGCAACTCAGGTAGGGTCTGTGATCATAGCCGACGTAGCCGGAGTCCTGATGCCAACCGAACTTCATTCCCACTTCCGGCCCTTTGACGACGAATTGTTCCCAGAATAAATAGGTCGAGTTTCCAAGGGTAGCCCTGCAAATTTCCGCCATCAAATCACTGAATATATACTTCCTCAATTGTGGCGTAGTCTTATGTTGATTCGAGATGAAATATCGTTTCTGCCTGTGGGTGATATTTCGGGTCTCTGATTCTTCCTTATCCAGTTGGGCGTCCATTTCTTCGACCAGTGTATCACAGGTTTCCCGTAACCTGTTTAAAGTGATTTCCGGTATAACAGATTCTAAAATAAAAAAGCCTTCTTCCTGAAACTGTTCTATTTGACTTTTTGATATCAGGCTTGAATCCATGAGGCCTCCAGTAAATATCTAAAAATACCTATCAACTTGATTTCTTTGGGCAGGCGCATAGGCCTGACCTTATGTTTTGATGCCTGTCCATCAGACCTCCTGATTAACCTCTACCGATATAGGGCATGTTGGTCGCCATCACGGTGATAAATTGGACATTGGCATCCAGCGGAAGGCTGTCCATATATAGCAGGGCCTCGGCGACGTGGTCCACATCCATTCGTGGTTCAGCAACCACCGTCCCGTTGGCTTGCGGGACGCCCTCTTTCATCCGTTCGGTCATTTCTGATGCGGCATTGCCGATATCAATCTGGCCACAGGCGATATCATATTTTCTGCCATCTAGGGAAGTCGATCTTGTGAGTCCCGTGATGCCATGTTTGGTTGCCGTATACGGGGCGGAATTCGGCCGGGGAACATGAGCGGATACGGATCCATTGTTGATGATACGTCCACCTCTTGGATTCTGGTCCTTCATCATTTTGAAGGCTTCTTTCGTGCAGAGAAATGATCCTGTTAAATTTACATCGACGACTGTTTGCCATTGCTCATATGTTAAATCTTCCAGCAATACTGTCGGAGCGCCTGTGCCAGCGTTATTAAACAAAAGATCGAGTCGGCCAAACGTGTTTTTTGTCTGTGAAAACAAGTTTGCCACTTCGTCGGGTTTACCTACGTCAGTAGGGACTGTCAGAATGCGACCAGGATCCGGATTTGCTTCCGTGATCGTCGATTCAAGTGCCTCAGAACGCCGACCTGCCAGAACCACAGAATAGCCTTCCCGCAAGAGGGCAAATACACACCGCTGCCCGATACCTGATCCAGCACCTGTGACCATTGCCACTTTACCATTAGATTTCATTATATTCTACTCCTTTCAGGGGAAGCTACGAATCTACGAAGCTTCGAAGCTACGAAATTCTCTTTGGCATCATAGGTTACCCAGAGTAAGGGTCGGCGGCATCACGCAGAGCATCGCCTAAAAAATTAAAGGCGATGACCACAATTAAAACAGGGATTGCCGGCAACAACAACCAGGGATAGTGTAATAAAACGGTTACACGCTGCGCTTCTTCGAGCAATACCCCCCAACTGGTCATGGGGGGACGAATGCCCAGGCCAAGAAAACTCAGGGCGGTCTCTCCGAGAATCATCCCCGGTATGGCGAGGGTGGAAACGACAATAATATGACTGTAACATCCGGGGAGTAAATGGCGGGTAATGATATACCAATGTCCCGCCCCGGCAGATTGGGCTGCGACGGCATAATCCAGATCTCTGAATACGAGAACTTTACCCCGGACCTCTCGGGCTAGTCCACCCCAACTGATAATAGAAAGAATGATGGTAATACCAAAATAGGTCTGGATACTGGACCATCCGGGTGGCAAAGCAGCCCCTAATGCCATCCATAGAGGAATGGGGGGGAATGCTGCCAGGATTTCTATTCCTCGTTGTATTAAATGATCGGTCCACCCACCGAAATATCCAGACATCGTACCCAGTACCGAACCGAGGATCAAGCTGAGGAATACCCCTATTATGCCTACTGTTAGAGATACGCGGGCGCCGTATATAATTCGAGAAAGTAAATCCCGGCCCATCCTATCGGTCCCGAGTAAGAACATCGGCCCTTCTGATGTCATTAACCGAACTTGATCCCTTGCATCGTAAGAGAAATAAATTACAGGGTAGATTTGAGTGGCATCTGTTTCAAATATCAATTCGAGAGTTTCTACATGTTGTGTTGATTTCAAGCCATAGACGTGTAGGCCATCAGCCCATGTGTAGTGTAAGGCCTGGGGCGGTACATGACGGACCAGAACATTGATATCATTAAAATGGTAGGGGGCAAAAAAATCAGCGCCCATGGCGATGATATAAAATCCGATCAGAATAACGCCGGCCATGATCCCCATCCGATTTTTTCGGAATCGCCGCCATATTAATTTCCTATAACTTAAATGACCGATATCAACCCGCGCATCTTCTATCTTATCGGTCAGAGATTCGGAAACTTTGCTTATTGCGTGTGTTTTAATGTAATTACTCATATCGAATTCTCGGATCTGCCCAGGCCAGGGCGATATCCGCCAGAATATTACCGATGATCAGAAGGAGACTGAACATCATCAAGAGGGTACCTGCCAGATAAATATCTTCGGAGAGTAAACTGCGCAATAACAGAGGACCAACCGTAGGTAAACCAAGTACAATAGACACAATGGTTGAACCGGACAGTATATTCGGGAGGCTCATACCGAATATGGTTATCAACGGATTTATGGCGATCCGCACCGCGTGTTTCACCACCACGACCGACTCTTTCAACCCTTTTGCTCTGGCCGTCTGGACAAACGGCTGTCCAAGGATATCCAGTAAATTACCGCGCATGATACGCATTAAGCCGGCCGTACCATTCAGGCCGACTACAATCACAGGGATCCAAAGGTGTTTTAACAAATCAATGAATTTATTAAAGGACCAGGGCATCCCTTCATATTCGGCTGAAAACAACCCGAACAGGGGGACTCTGTATACTTCAAAAACGAACACCATGAGCGCCAAGGCTAATAAAAATCCGGGGATCGACATACCTACAAAACTGAAGAAGGTTAAGGTGTGGTCAGACCACTGATATTGATGGGAGGCGGAATAGATGCCTAAGGGGATGGCTACTGAATAGGTGAAAATAAGCGAACCAATAGAAATCATCAGGGTGAATCCAAGGCGGTCCCAGATCAAATCATTGACTTCCGTTTCATATTCAAACGATTCGCCAAAGTTCCCCACCACAAACCCGGAAATCCAGGTGGTATATTGTTCCCACATCGGCCGATCAAGGCCATATCTTTCCCTGAGTTCATCTATGCGTGCGATCGAACTACTATCCCCATATTTCTCTTCCAACTCCTGGATTTTCCGATCAAGAAAATCCCCCTCAGGTAACTGGATGATCACAAAACCAATGATGGAAATAATCAACAGCGTCGGAATGGCGAGCAGGCATCGTCTTATGATATAGGTAATCATTTATCGAGCGTCCATATAGTATTGCTCAGGAAAGCTGATGCCAGGCGCAACAATAGCCCAGGGTCCAAGAATACCTTCATCGGGGACATTATGAAAATAGTTCTTAATAATGACCGGCATGGGTTTTCTGCCGACAGTTCCAAGATGGAATGGCCCTTTATCAATATGCAATTTAACAGCCTCTTGAACCAGTTTGTGCCTCTTCTGTAAATCTTTTTCCTGTTTGATTTGATCATATATATCAAGCAGTTCCTTCATAACCCCCGTCGGCTCTTCGCCTTTTTCTCCTCCAGACTCATACCATTTACCTACTTTTGGATGCCAATACCTGGGTGATGTCGGAAAGACCCAGTCCGGATAGGTAAACAAATCCATCTCTGCCTCCCCGTGGAGATGGATCGTAAACTCTCCCAGGTCTCTTCTTAGTTTCAGTTCTGCTCCGGGTGGCGTAAAAATGACCACCTCAATTCCCAGGGCTTCCCATCCCCCGGCAATGATCAGACCGATATCATTTTCTTGAACAATAATCGCGGAGGCCGGTGTGTCCAGGACGATGGATAGCCTTTGTCCATCAGGACGCAATCGATATCCGTCTTCATCTCTACCGGAAAGACCGATCTCATCTAAAAGACGATTCCCTTTTTCTATGTTGAATTCTGCATCTGTATTTTTCCAGAGCTCGAAGAGAGCAGCCCCTTCTTTGTCGATGAAGTGCCAGGCTTCTTCACTGACGGTGGCTGCCTGTGGTTTCAGTAATCCCCTATAGGCGATCGCATTACATTTTTCACGATCAATACCCAGGGCTAGGGCCTTTCTGAATTTTTGATTTCGGATCAAAGTTCTCAAGACCGGATCATTGTCAGACCAGTTGAGATTGACGGCAGGTTCCGCTCCAGCGGCGCTTTTCCACATTTTTATGTGATAATCCCCCTGCTCTCTCCCCTCCATGAATAAGGATAAATCTCTCAACTCGATATCCCTGAATTGACAATCCACATCACCCGCCAGAACCTTTAAAACCCTGACCTGAGATTCGGTTACAAGACTGGTGACAATTTTATCGATATATGGCAATTGTCTTCCATGATCATCCACGACGTAGTAATAGGGATTTCGTTCAAGATGAATACGAAATCCGCCCTTTTCAATTTTTGTTATGTGCCAGGGCCAGAGTGATGGCCGGTCGGCATTTCGATGGGATATATTCTTTTTCTCGAATGCAACAAAATCATTATGGTTCGGGCTGTAATCCGGATGGTATCGCCTCATAAAATGTTTCGGGATGTTGTATTCTTCACACCACCAGAACCCTGTGGCCAACCATAACGGCACAAGCCAGTTTGGTCCTGGAAATTTCATCACGATGGTATACGCATCAGGTGTTTCTACAGTCATCGGTTGCCCATCTACTCTACTCCATACGGGCGGTGCATACCGATGTCGATCATCCAGACATAATTCGTACCAGAAGGCAAACGCCTCGGATGTATATGGCTCCCCATCCGACCATCGGACACCTCTCCTGAGTTTCAGGGTTAATTCTGTTCCATCCTCGTTAAAAGACCAGGATTCCGCAAGGCCTGGCTCGAGGTCTGTGCAAGCCCAATTCCATCGAATGAGCGGGGCATAGGCACCGATCATTTTCCATGCCCCCAGATCAGTACCGCTATGAAAATTATGCCAGGTACCGCCATATACACCCGCCTGTTCAAACCCTGCATACTCATGTTTGGCTACGAGGGGTTTTTCGGGTAAACGCTCATTGACTGGCGGTAGACGGCCTTCGGCAACTTCCTTTGCCAGAACGGGCGCTTCCATCGCCTCAAGGCCTATATTATCTGATATCTCATCCATATCAACGACTGGTTGTGAACAGGATGATAACCAAATGATACAGCTAAGCGTTCGGAGGGTCTTTGTAATCATAGAAAGGAAATCCCAATTATGATTTATGATTTATGATTTATGAACCGCATATCGCTCGCTGGAGCCCGTAGAGATGATCATCAATTATGAATCAATTGTATTCAACCCCTGATAGGGAGAGCTCCTCACTGAAATGGCAGGCGACCTGTCCTTCCTTCTTTCTGTTTTTTAATTCGGGCATCGTATCTCTGCAAATATCTTCAGCGTATTTACACCGAGGATGAAAAGGACACCCCGAGGGTGGAGAGGATGGATCTGGGACATCGCCGGATAAGGCGATCCCTTTTCTGTCTCTTTGTATTCTGGGGTCAGCCACAGGCACAGCAGATATTAACGCTTCTGTATAGGGATGAGCAGGGAAGTGATACACCTGTTTTGTCGGTCCCATCTCCACAATTTTTCCAAGGTACATGACGGCGACACGATCGCTGATATGTTCGACCACACTTAGATCATGGGCTATAAACAAATAGGAGAGTTGGATCTGCTCACGTAATTCCGATAATAGATTCAATATCTGAGCTTGAACAGAAACATCGAGTGCAGACACAGGTTCGTCTGCAATAATCAGGTCGGGCCGCAAAGACAAAGACCTCGCTATGCAGATACGCTGTCGCTGTCCTCCGCTGAATGCATGAGGATAACGCCGCATATCCTCCACCTGCAAGCCAACATTGGAAAGAAGGGCTGCAATTTTATCCTCCAGTTCCTTACCGTATGCCAGCTTATTTACCTTTAAAGGTTCGCCAATAATATCCCCGACGGTCATTCGAGGATTCAATGAGGAATTCGGGTCTTGAAATATCATTTGCATCCGTCGCCGAAACGGTTTCAAATCCCTGTTGTTCAAGGTGGCGAGGTCGGTCTGGTCTTCTCCAAAAAGGATAGCTCCGGAAGTTGGTTTGATGATCTGTAACAGGCATCGTCCGGTGGTTGTTTTTCCACATCCACTTTCACCGACCAGGCCCAGAGTTTCCCCTTTATCAACATGAAAGGTGATGTCATTGACGGCATACACATGACCAACTGTATGCCGAAATATTCCCTTCTTAATGGGGAAGTGTTTACTCAAGTTGTTAACCTGGAGAAGAGATGACATGGAAAATGTTGATCCGGTGATTTGGTGATTTGGTGAACCGCTCTCCTGATATTATTCTGTTAGGCAAGCTGGATCAAAGGCATACCGACCTTTGAGCCAATCGATGATTTCTGTTGCAAAAGGGTTCTGATGGTATCTGGAATATTTCCTTATGAGGGTATTACTCCTATCAGTGGAAAAGCCATCTAAACCAACCTTATTAAAAAACGCCAGGTCGGACTTTATATCCTCACGAAGACCTTCTTCACAAAGTGTGTTGCAAGCCATATCAAACGACATGTCGGGGGAATAGGTGTCGCCCTGCCGGTATGAATCGAGAAGGGTAAACAATGGAATTTTCGATAACCAGGCCTGGTTCATGGGATTTACAGCATGGCCACGGGTGAATGATTGCAGCTCCGATGGACGATTTTTAAAGGACGTAAGATGTAAGAACTTTGATTTCTTTGCGCCGTCATTTACAGGATAATTATCCCATAATACCGGTTCTCGCTGTAATCTATGCGCCACTTCAATTAGATGGTCTGGTGGATAGTGGTTGGAACAGACTTCAGGGCCGGTCCAGAATATATCTATGTTTGCATCCAATAAATGGCCAATGGTATCTATGTAATCTACTGGGCTTTTACCAAACACCTTTTCTAAAATCGGATCATAGGTGTAATAAGTCGGGCACATGATGATTTGTTTCGCTGTACTAATCTCGGCTGCCCTATGTATTATTTCGACCTGTACCTCGGCCAGGTTCGACGTGTCACCGCGCATGTCATCAAACAAGATACAAAGGATATCACAGGGGACATCATTTAATTCATATATTTTATTGGTCAGCTTTTTTTGACCTTCACCTTTATAGTGAAAAAATAACTCGAAAGGGCTAAGCCCGACACCAAATTGAATCCCAGACGAGCGATAATGACCTGCTAACTCGTGGATTTCATTTCGAATATCCTGAGGCCATTTCTCAAACCATTTCCGTCTCAGATAGGCATCATTTTTTGGCGCGTAGATATAAAAAGAATAATGGTATTGGTTTAGAAATGAAACATATTCATGTCGGTCCTCCCATGACCATGCCCTGCCGAAGAACCCTTCTATGACTCCGATATTCATTTCCCCATCCTGCGTCTTCATCGCACCAGCTCATCCCTATGCCAGCATCGAACAAAATGCGACGGTTCGACTTCAGACATCGCAGGGGCCTCGGTACATTGATCCGTGGCATATTTGCATCTTGGCAAAAATGAGCATCCGTCAGACAAATGGAGGGTAGAAGGCACTGTCCCCGATATTGATGGCAAGGCTGCAGTCCGTGTGGATCCCATCTGAGGTATGGAGGCCAATAATCCCTGGGAATAAGGATGTTGATATTCGTAAAAGATGTGATCCGGCGATCCTGTTTCAACAATCTGGCCGGCATACATCACCATGATTTCATCCGCCAGATCGGCAATAACCCCTAAATCATGGGTGATCATCATAATAGCCATATTCATTTCAGATTGTAAATCTTTAAGGAGATCCAGAATCTGCGCTTGTATGGTCACGTCCAGGGCTGTAGTAGGTTCGTCGGCAATGAGAAGTTCGGGACGGCAGCACAAAGCCATGGCTATCATAGTGCGTTGCCTCATCCCCCCTGATAGTTGGTGCGGGTATTCATCAACTCGTTGCTGAGGACCCGGAATACCTACCCTCTCGAGCATCCCGATTGCGATTTCTCTCGCTTCTTTCTTCGCTGTCCGCTGATGTATTCTTACGGCTTCCCCGATTTGTTCGCCTATGGTATAAACAGGATTTAATGAAGACATCGGTTCCTGAAAGATCATGGCAATCTTATTCCCTCTGATCTCTCGCATCTCTTCCTGATCGGCATTGAGGCGATCGATTCGAATCGGCGTCTGTGATGCGCCGTCATAATATTCAATGGTACCGGATTGTATATATCCAGGCCGCGGGATCAATTGAAGGAGAGACAATCCGGTCATGCTTTTCCCACAGCCACTTTCACCGACCACCCCAAGTGTTTTACCCCGGTATAAAGAAAAGCTGACCTCTCGAACAGGGTGCACGAGCCCATCATCGGTGGGTATAACCGTAGATAATTCGCAAACATTTAATAATAAATCGTTCATTAAATGGAATAATAGTTTTTAGCAAATGAGGGCACATGGCCAGGTTGTTTCTGGTAATTGATATAGTGTAGAGCATAAGATGAAATGGTGTCAAGTGGTAAAGCGCTACCGTATGTTTTATCCCTGGGAAGAAACAGGTTATATTTGAAGATGAACACCATCATGTTTGTAAATAAAGAATATAAGTGCGATATACAATCAGATGAGCCTTCATTTCTTCGATGTTGATTTTTTAAAGGAGTTGTTCGATGCACAATTCGGATAATGAATCATTTCAGAAAGGCTTGACACGGCGTGGCTTTATGAAAGGGGCTATCGCAGCCGGGGCAGTCGTCACCTTAAGTGACAAGTTGGCCATGGCGACTAAAATGATTTCCGGTAAAGCACCAACCATTGAGGCGGTCAGAGGAGTGGGGGTTGACCCGGGCCTTGTCCGCATGAGCTTGAACGAAAATCCACTGGGACCATCTCCAAGAGCAGTGGAAGCCATTGCTGACCGCATGTTTGGGGTGAACCGCTATGGGACCGAATTGGGCGACCTGATGCAGGCGCTCTCAGAATTTGATGAAGTAGAGCTTCCTAAACGCGATCCAAACAGGTCCTTTTTCAGATCTCCCCCTGGGCCCTTCATATTGTCTTCCGGATCAAGCCAGATATTAGGATTGTTATCGCTGGCGTATTTAAGTCGGGAGGGCGGAGAAGTTGTGGAAGCTGAATTCGGCTACGGTCAGCTATCACGGGCTGGATCCTTTTATAAAGAGATATTCGGTGTAGATGTCAATGTGATCAAAGCGACCATGACCAAGGGATATAAACATGATCTGGATGTGATGGCCGATTTGATTACGGATAAAACATCGCTGGCGGTTATTACCAACCCCAATAATCCAACGGGAACGCTTCTGCAAGCGGAAGAAATGGACCAATTCATTACCAAGATCCCCTCCAGTGTGGTGGTCGTCATTGATGAGGCCTATCTCCACTTTGCAGAGCAAGACCCTATTCCTTCCGCCATCCCACTTGCTTTGAAATATGATAATGTCATTGTCGTTCGGACCTTCTCAAAGGCCTATGGTATGGCCGCTCTTCGTTTGGGTTATGGCGTAGCATCGCAGAAGATACAAACTGAACTGAGGAAATATTCTACCGGCGGTCCTAATGTCCTGGCTAGCGTAGCGGGTGCAGCGGCCGTTCGTGATTTAGACCACTTGCAAAAATCGCGAGAAGTGGTCTGGCAGTTTAAACATCGGTTGTACGAAGAATTTGATAAGATGGGACTTGAGTATATTCCCTCGCAAGGCACGTTTATTATGGTGAATATAAACCGGTCTTCCAGAGCAGTGGTAACCGAAATGAGGAAACGAAAAGTGTCTGTCAGCAGCAGACGACAAGATGAATTTAGAAACTGGATCCGTATTTCAGCAGGCACAGATTATGAAACAGAAGTCTTTTTAAAAACCTTGAAAGATGTTTTGTCTAAGGCCAGTTAGCATCCATTGACCGGTTCTACATAAATGGCGGTGAAGAGAATCTCTTCACCGCCATTTTAATTTTATATAAATGTCTCGGACCTGATATATCCTTATTTCCTTTGTTCTGTTGTTTCAACGGAGCTTTCTTCTTCTACGGCCTCTACTGTCGTTCCACGGAGCTTTCTTCTTCTACGGCCTCTACTGTCGTTTCAACGGAACTTTCTTCTTCTACGGCCTCTACTGTCGTTTCAACGGAGCTTTCTTCTTCTACGGCCTCTTCTGTCGTTTCAACGGAGCTTTCTCCTTCTACGGCCTCTTCTGTCGCCTTCATGTTGTTTCTCTCTTCATCTGTATAAATTATGTCCGCAACCTCATCGCGAGTCAACATATCTTTTTCGAGTAAGGCCTGTGCTATTGCTTCTAATCGATCATGATTATCTCTTAACAGTTTTTCGATACGCTCTTCGGCTTCCTCCACGAATCGATGAATTTCCTGATCAATAATATAGGCGGTTGTTTCGCTATAATTCGCCCCGTTGCCAAAATCTCGGCCTAAAAAAACTTCCTGTTCCTTTTCACCCAATGCGGTTGCACCGATTTTTTCACTCATCCCCCAATCGCAAACCATATGACGACTGATCCGGCTAACCATTTCAATATCGCTTTGCGCGCCGGAGGTCAGCTCATTAAAGATGATTTTCTCTGCAATCCGTCCACCCAACGCCGCCGCCATAATACCGAGGCAATAGGTCTTTGATTGTAAATAACGTTCTTCGGGTAAAGCGATGGTAACACCAAGTCCGCGGCCCTGTGGTAATATAGATACTTTATGCAACGAATCAATTTCTGGAATCAACTCATATGCTAACGCATGGCCGGCTTCATGATACGCTACAATTTTCCTTTCTTCCTCGCTAATCACAAGTTGCCGTTTAGCTCCCATCACTATTTTTTCTTTGGCTTCTTCAAAATCATCATTTAAAACGGCTTTATGGTCATACCGGGCAGCGAGTAACGCCGCTTCGTTCACAAGGTTTGCCAGGTCTGCCCCGACCATTCCAGGGACTCCTTTGGCAAGTACATCCAGCTTTACAGACTCATCGAGAGGGATATTCCGATTTTTTACATGTATCTCCAGAATCTTCTCCCTGCCGATCACATCCGGTCGATCAACGGTGATGTGTCTGTCAAAACGCCCTGGCCGAAGCAGTGCCGGATCCAGGACATCCGGTCTATTGGTGGCGGCAATAACGATAATCGAATCCGTCTCCTCAAAGCCATCCAATCCCACCAATAATTGATTTAACGTTTGTTCCCGCTCATCATGTCCGCCCCCCAGACCTGCTCCCCGATGCCGTCCTATCGCATCAATTTCATCTATAAATATGATACATGGGGAATTTTGTCGTGCCTGATCGAAAAGGTCCCGAACACGAGAAGCGCCCACACCAACAAACATTTCTACAAAATCGGACCCACTCATACTGAAAAAGGGTACGTCCGCTTCGCCTGCAACGGCACGTGCCAGAAGCGTTTTACCCGTACCGGGGGGTCCCAACAGTAGGGCTCCTTTGGGAATTCGTCCGCCCAAGGCTTGATATTTTTCCGGATTTTTCAGGAACCCTACTATCTCCTGGAGATCACGTTTAGCCTCTTGCACACCCGCAACATCTTTAAAGGTCACGGATGGTCCGTCATCCACGATCATTTTTGCCCGACTTTTACCGAATGAAAACATACCTCGTTGACCGGATTGCATCTGTCGCAGGATAAAAACCCAGAAGCCGATCAACAACAACCAGGGCAAAGCCGCGATGAGATAACCCACCCAATTGGTGGTTTGAGGTTGAGCCGTCACCATGACCTCTTTAGCCATCAGCTCTTTAACCAGGTCAGGATCATCGAAAGGAATAAAGACATTGAAATTTCGAAAACTTTTCGTTACCCCTTCTACCACTGTGGTTGAACTTTGTTTCAATCGACCTGCGATCTGCTTATCGGTGATGGTAACTTCTTCTATGTTTTCTGTTTGCAGGTATTGTTGAAATTGGGAATATGATATAAAGACATCCTTATTGGCGCCCTGGGCAAAAAATTGGGCAGACATAAGAAACACGAGCAGTAAAACCGCCCATATCAATAGAGATTTAGACTTCTTGGGTGGTTCATCCGGTGGTCTCTTCTGCTTGTTACGCGGAGGAGGATTAGATTTTGGCGGTTGGGACATATTAGAACCATTCCTTTTCATATCATTTTAAAGCAACATAATTGGATAAACAACCTATACCATGGGAAAAGGCAACAAGCCATGTGAGCGACCGGACCCCCAGCGTATCGTGACCGGATTGTTGTGACCAGTCTTTAAATATGCGTCGCAGTTCTTTTCGTGCATCAGCCAATCTTCTCTTTACAGTACCTAAAGGAACATTGAGTTGTGTACTAACTTCAGAGCAGGAATATCCTATAATATAATGCATGGTCACTGTTCGTTTTAATATTTGAGATAACGAATCCACCGCGCTTAATAACCGCCGTTTTTTTGCCCTTTCAATGTGTTCTTCCTCAGGATGATAAGGGTATGTCGGTTTTTCCTCTGAAAGAGAAACGGCCGTATAAGAAGGTCCTTTCAGGTGTGCCCTGCATATATTACGTGCGATAACAAATATCCAATTTGAAAACTTGGTCTGATCACGTAAGGAATCCAATCGTTGATAGGCAACCAGCCAGATATCCTGAAGGATATCCTGAACATCAAGCGGATCGTGAATGATAGACCGGACATACCGCTCAACAGCTTGTCCATATTTGTTGACCAGCGTTTCAAAATTATTGGAATCGCCACGTAATGTATTATTTATCAACAGCTCGTCTAATTCGGGGCCCATTGGCCTCTCCTGATTTTTACATCCTGATTGAATTCTACTCACTTTGTTGATCTTCCTATCACATCAGTACAAGATATTAAAATACACCAAATGGTTCGGTATTTTCTTCACATTAAACGTTATAGTGTATCAAATCGTTTCCCCAAGAGCAATTCTTTAATAAGAAATCGCATAAATAATAATCCGGTTGGTATCGATTTCGATCCACTTTCACCACCGATTCGCTGACCTTCTCTGGTCGGTATCTCTGCTACGTTCAATTTCAGTTTCAATGCTCTTATAGATAACTGATATTCAATAACAAATCCGGGACCGTCCGGATTCAGACGTTTAAATACATCCGCACGAATGGCTCTATAGCCATTAATTGAATCTGTTAATCGCCCCCGCCATAAAATGTTTGCACATAGTGTAAATGCTTGGTTAGCCCATTTTCTCCACGGAAATGATACCTCGTCATCCTCATTCGCCCCTCCCGGCATAAACCGGGAGCCGATAACCATGTCATAACCTTCATCCATCTTATTGATGAAAGTTGGTATGTCATCCGGTTCTTCATTTCCATCCGGACTGAAAAAAATCAGAACGTCGGTTTTTGCTTCCTTTACTGCGATGCGAAAGGCTTCCCCACGACCACGAATTGTCTGAACGATGACTGGTATATCGTGAGCCTCAAAAAATTCGATGGTACCATCGGTAGATCCCCCGTCTATAACGAGACAAGAATCCACGGTTTTCATCGGAATTCTGTCAAATAGCGCCTTTACCCCTTCAATTTCATTCAATGTCAGAATAATTAAACTTGATTTCATGTCCTATATATCTTCAATCCTGATTCGCTTCTTCTTCAATGGATTATTCACAATGACTTAACGATAGAACTTCGTCGCCCGGTATTTATATACCATTCTATTGTTTTTTGTAATCCCTCATCCAGGGATACGGTCGCCTTAAACCCAAGTATTTTTTCGGCCTTCTTAAAATCTCCATTTCGTCGTGCTTGACCACGAGGTTTTGTGGTGTCAAATACTACATTTACATTGTGGCCGGATATTTGAATTATTTTCTGGATCAAATCCTTAATGGTCGTTTCCTCATTTGTGCCAATATTTATCGGGTCACCTGCCGGATATTTTTCTAACCCCAATAATAGGCCTTCTACAAAATCCGACACATAAAAAAAAGATCTCGTCTGCAATCCATCTCCCCAAACATTAATCGGATTCTGTCTTTCAATCACCTTTCTAATAAGCGCAGGAATAACATGACTGGTATCCCATTCAAAATCATCCCGGGGACCATACCCGTTATATGGTCTTATAATACCTATTTTCATATCGAATTCATCTGCATAGGCCCGGGCTTGAATTTCCATGGTCCTTTTTGCCCAGCCATAACCGAAGTTCGCCGCATCAGGATCATTAAAAAAACCATCCTTTTCAAAGGTCGGCACCTCACAATCGCCGGAATATATGCAAGCAGAACTTACGCATAGATACCGTTCCACTTCCTGTTTGGCGGCAGCATCCAACATATGTAATCCGAAAAGCGCATTTTCTGTGAACATAGTGCCCGGATGAACGCTATTCCAGCCGACGCCAGCAAGTTTACCGGCCAGATGGAAGACAGCCTCCATACCCTTGCAACTTTTTTGTGCATCCTCTCTTATGGACAAATCTCCTTCCACAAAATCCACCTCATCAGCCTTATGTCCAATACGGTCAAAGAGTCGCTTCTTACATCTACCTATTACGCGAACTGAGGCCCCCGCATCAAGAAGGCGGTCTACAAGGTGCGATCCGATAAAACCTGTTCCGCCGGTTACTAATACAGATTTACCATGCCAGAAACTCATATCAATTCCTTGAGGTATACCCTGGGGGCAGGTACATCAGCCAGCCCTATAATAATTTACTTACTTATTTCGACAACCATTCTTTACATAATCTCAACAACATGGGAATTACACTCAGCCAGGCCTTACGCATATGACTTGATGAAAGCGTGACCACCTCATGAGTTGGAATCTCATTAATCTGCCATCGTTCTTTCATGGCCTGAATGGATAATCCGAATAATAAGGTATATCCATTTTGCTCATTTACAATTGATTGCAGTCGATGTTTTCTTATCGCTCTAAACCGAGAGATGGTATCGGTCATGTTACCTAAAAACAGGATGTTCGACAGGCTTGTAAAAATTTTATTCCCAAGGCTTCGGTATAAGTTATTCTGATTTTCAGCGTGTCGCATCCCACCGCTGAGAAACCTCGAGGCGACAACCATGTCATGCCCTGAGGCCATCATATTTGATACTTTTGCGATATCGCGAGGATCATAACTTCCATTGGCAGGGAAAAAAATTACATAGTCATAATTCCATTCGGCCTCTTTTACAAACCTGACTGGATCACCAGTATATTTTTCGATCCGGATTTTTTGTCTTTCGAGCAAATCAATTCTTTGATCCTCCGGGTTTGAAACCAGAGCGACCGTATCACTCATCAACTCATCTGGAATATATTCCAAGAGATGGCTCAAGTCAGTCGTCGGTTCATCAAAGATCAGTACCAACAAAGAAGTATCCGATCTCTCTTTTCGTTTGGTCATCCAGAATTGGCTGAATATGTCGCTCATATAATCTAAATCTAAATCAGACAAATTGTGATGACACCCAATATAAAAACCATTATCCGTTATCCATTTCGAAGCTGGATAATCATCCTCTTCAATGGATAATAAGTTTCTATACACGGGTTGTCTGATCAATGTCATCATATCTCTCGTCTCTATCCCATTTTCTTCCAGATGTTGGACCAGATCCTTTTTATTCTGCTCATGAAGCACAATTGGAAACATCATAAATGAATGGGTACAATCAGCGCGGATCTGCGGCAACTGTATATATTCATTATATGCCGATAATGACCGGATCAATCGCTGCGCATTACTTCCCCGTTTTTCAATCATGGGCTCCCACTCTTCCAACTGAGCGATACCCAGTGCCGCTTCCATTTCAGTGACTCTGAAGCTATGGCCCAGACTGACAAATGAGAAACGACGTTCGATGATATACCGCAGCTCCTGATCCGTAGTCTCATCATCGTCATCTATGCTGAGATAGATCGAATCTCGACCATGGTTAACAAGGGACCGTACTTTGATTGCATAGTCGGGATTATTGGTGGTGTTCAAACCACCCACGCCCGTGACAATGAGATGGGCTATGTAGGTTGAAAAGCAACCGATATCACTCAAACTGCCGACAACGCGTCCCTTATATGTTGCAAACATGGTTTCACAGGAATCTTCAATCACCTTTAAGTCATACTGCTGGGCCAGTTCGTTTATCGGATCCATATCGGCCGGCAGGCCATAAAGGTGGACAGGGATAATTGCTCTGGTCTTCGGTGTGATGCGGGTTTCGATCTGGCGCGGATCAATTTCATAGAAGTCACGTTCCACATCAACGAATACCGGCGTCAAGTTATTGTGTAAGACGACATTCGATGTTGCAATAAACGTACATGCTGGTAGAAGGATCTCATCCCCATCCTGCCAGCCATGCAGTTCTTTCAGGGCGGCAATGGCAATATGCAACGCACTGGTGCCGCTATTACTTAACACACCGAAGCGACAACCGTGTAATCCTGAAAAAGAAGATTCAAACTCTTGCGACATAGGACCATATGACAATCGATTCGCATCAAGAGCCTTTAATACCAGCTCTTTAGCCCTTGGCGTTGCGACATAGGTTCCTACACCGATGACCGGTTGTTTTTCCATCACCCTCTCAGTCTGATGATAATCTTCGTGATAAAAGCCAGCCAGCCCCAACAGCCAGGGTGGTTACCCCGGCAAAAACAGGCGTGACATGATCCCATCCAGTCATATACAGGTACCATTGTCCCAGTAGGATGGGGCCGATAAATACACCGAGATTACGACCGGTCATAATAAACCCAAACGCTATCGCAGCCGACCCGGATCTGCCCGTTACTGTACCCGGCAACGCAAACAGGCAGGTCGCGATAATCCCGGCCGCCATCCCATAGAAACCAAGGGCCAATATACCTGTTACGTTCACTTGAGTCAATGGGATAAGCCACCAGACAGCGGCTTGTATCGTTAATCCAATGACCAGGAGCGTACCCACAGGAATCCCTTTTCGTAACGCCACACCGGTAAGCAAATTAAATATGATAATAATAATGATAGGCCATACATATCCCATGAGAGATTCACCAAGGGAGAAACCCAACTGTTCTATAAAATAAACAGGAAGCCAGGTCATAAAGGCAAAATACTGGGTCGACCATAGCATAAACACCAGGGCAGCCAGCCACAGCAACCTATTCTGTGTGTTATTTAAAGGATCAACCGGACCTGTCTTATAAGATTCAGTTTGTCCTTGCAAGGCCAGGGTAGGAATTAAAAAGGTCCAGATAATCATAATCATGGTAATAAAAATACCTACCCACCACATGCCCTGCCAACTAAAATACTCGAGAACGAAAGGGGCTATGATTGTGGCAGCTACCTGCCCTAATGGAATCCATAAGGCGATGAGGCTAACCACAAGTGGCTTATAACCATCCGGGGTATACCGATTGGCCAGTACGGGCCCTGTAATTGCTAAAATAGAGTAGGCCATTCCCTCCAAAGATCGCCCGACCAGCATGTACCAGCCTGCCTCAGGTCTAAATAAACTGATTAAATTTCCGAGTAACATACAGTGTAGCCCTAATAAGACATAGAATCTATCTTTCGATTTCCCAATCTGTCGTCCGATCAGAAAAGAAAAAAATAAACCATTCAGGGCATACACAGACATAAATGCCCCTGCCAGGGTCCGATGGAATTGATATTGGTCGATTAGAACAGGTAGGGCAGGTGGGATTTTAAACAGCTGGAACGCGGCCAGATAGGAAAGGCATAAGCCGAAAGGGACCAATCGTAAGGCTGGATGTTTTGTGATAGACTCCTCCTGGGAAGCTACAAATATACGATCCAATCGCACGTGACGGGCGGGGAGATTGGCCGGTGAATTCGTTTCTGAGAATAATGTATAGCCCGCTACCTGGTATTCAAGGATTAAAAAAAACCAGACCAGGTGGAAAGTTTACTACCGGCCTTTGGTATTGAAGTGACCAAAGAAGCCATCCGAATTTATGGCACGATAGCCGTGATCGGTGTGGTAGGCGTCGTGATGATCAGCACGTCCCTGGCGCTTCGCCTGCAGTATGTCATTTAATCCGCTATCATACTGTCATTGCTCTCTATTATGTTCGGTGATACCGACCTTGTGCCTGACATGCCTTTACTTAATATACCGGCACAGGGCGCCCCACCGATGTTGTTATTCGGAATTTTCTTTCCGGCAGTGGCCGGCTTTACGGCTGGCGTCCAGATGTCCGGTGACTTAAAGGATCCAGGCAAGGCTATTCCTGTGGATACGATTACCGCAATCAGTGTCGACTTCTTCGTATATATCGGCCTGGCCGTTTTTTTCTCTTACCGGATCAGCGAAGAATCATTGATCGGCAATACGAATATTCTTTCCGAAGTCCGCCTGTTGGCGAGACAATTGAATGTATACGGCTCGCCATCCTGAATTCCCCCTGGGTATCCTTCCAATACGAATCAGATATTCACCTTCTCCGAAAGACAGATCAAACGTATGGTTTCGAGATTGTCGTACATCCGAAGAACACAGACTATGCCCTGGCTATAGAGCAAGATGTGAAAGCGCAGATGCAGGCTATCTAATACTGCTCTAATCGTCCCATCAATATCGTCATCCGGATGGCCTCATTTCCTCACTCCACATCCATCACCCTCAACGTCCGTAGCCTGTTGAGCGCGGCAGCCAGTTCAAAGGGACGAAACGCCACATAATCGCCGGTACAGCGGGTATCCAGCACGTCCAGGCCTTCCTGAGCTATGGCCTGCATAACCGCCACGACCACCGCGGCCAAATCGCGATCCGGTTGCATGAAACGTTCTCGCGCCAGATTCAGCGCCTGACCGATCGCCCGGACTTGTCCCTCGTCCACCATTTGGGCAACAGCCGACACGTCAATCTCCTCCGTGCCGAAAAGCACGGCGCGGAGCGCACGGCCTTTGATATTCACCTCGCGCCGTCCCATGCTGGGATCGAGACTTTCCGCCACGGGTATGCGCCGGAATTGCCCCTTGGGGGTGGTCGCTTCCATGACATCGGGCTTCCGGTCCGTGGGATACTGTTTCGCGACAGCAACGGCCTCGGTGGTCACATCCATGGGCAGATACCGGTCCATCCTGATGACCGTATCCGCCACATCAAAGTAGTCTCCGCTACCTCCCAGTACCATCACGCTGCTCACGCCCAGAGACCTCACCCGGTCGATGAATGGTGTAATGGGCTCCCCTTTTTTTTCCACCAGCGCCTGCATGCGGGCGTCGCGAATCATGAGGTTCGTGGCGCAGGTGTCTTCGTCAAGTACCAGGACGCGTGCGTTCATCTCCAGCGCTTCTATGATGCTCGCCGCCTGGCTTGTACTACCGCTGGCGTTGTCGGTACGAAATACATGGGCGGGCCTGCCATCCGGCAGATTGTTGATGAACAAACGCAGATCCACCCTCTCAACACGACGCCCGTCTTCCGCCCGGATCTTCACTGCGGCCGGGTCGGCCAACACAAGCTCACGGCCATCGCCAGGTATATGATTGTATACGCCCCGCTCCAGGGCAGACAGCAGCGTACTCTTGCCGTGGTATCCGCCGCCCACGATGAGCGTCACGCCGGTTGGTATCCCCATGCCTTCTACCTGTCCTCGATGCGGCAGGGTTACTTCAACACGCAGGCTGACTGGACTCCGGAAGCGCACCACATGATCGCCGTGCATAGGCCGATCATCTATTCCTGAGAGCCGCGGCAGGATACTCCCATCGACCACAAACGCCACAAGCCCCATCTCGCGGAGATGATCACGAAGTGTGTCGGCATCCTCGGCGGTGTCCAGGTGGTTTTTGAGACTTTCCGCATCCAGATTCCCATACATCAATGCCGAATCCACAATACGCGGCACATCCCGGCAGAGCATCTCCGCCGCCTGTCGCCCCCGTATCCGGCGTCCCTGTGCAGGCAGACCGACCCCGAACCGCGCTTCCACATGATCACAGGTCACCATAACCGAAGAACGTTCTAGGATCTCCTGGCCCGGCCTGGCCATGGCTATCAACCCGCTTTTACCCGAACCCAGGCTCGGATCACTCGCCTCACGGCATTTCATTGAAAAGATTCGAGCAATATAATCCCGCAACGCAATCCGGCGGCGGCTGGAAAAGGACACTTCCGGAAACACTGCCCTCCTCATTGGTACGCGCACCCGCATTCGTGAAGGCTCGGCAAAAGGATCACCCTGGACATGATCGATGAACAGAGTAAACGCCGGGAAATCGTACGTCCCGCGAATGTCCTTATACGCTGGATACCCACGTCCATCGATGCGATTCAAAATGTGGTTGAGATTTTGGTGGGTAGCCATGGAAAGCAATAGGAAATTGATTAAAACAGAGGGCAAAGAGGATAACACATAGGCAAGGGGCTTTATTGGTTCTATCCATCATGGTATTCCATTTACGCGTTTTGTAGGTGCACCTGCGCTGACCGGCTCGCTCGAAAGCATAACGGAATTCATCGAGGGCGCGGCTTTGCAGATCGACTATATCGCCTGCACACCCCAAAAACTGATGGGCATGCTGGCCCGTAATCAGGATGACGACATTCATAGTTTGAAATTTAAGCGCTTTGCCGCGCCGCTTGGCCAAGGACTTCATTAACCAGATTAACATTCTCTCGTACTATCGTTTCTTTGTCACCGCGATGCATGCCGACATTTACGACATCACCGACTTTGATATTATCGAAGGCATACTGAAAAGCCATTTGGGGATCGATGCGCCCCGCCCCCATAATCTTGTAGCCAATACATGGTTTCTCTATGCGCTGAATACATTTTACTGCTTCGGCGATATCTTCGAGACTGAAGCGCTCCCCCTCCTGGTTATGGACACTACCACAATCGAAAAAACAGACGACATGGAAGTCAACAATATCCAAGCTGTTTACCCAGTCGTGGACAACCGGAGAATGACCGGCAATACCCACAGGTATACCATGAGATTGAGCATGTGTTACCCATTTACGAATCGTTTTGTCATCTCTATTTTTGTAGAGATTGTCTACCACACCACCATGAATAAATAATGCTTTGCAACCGATCTTAACCGCTTCATCAATGGCATCTGTCATTTCTGGATTACGATTATGATTTACCTGTGCAATCCACTGTAGTTTGCCTTCAGTGCCGTCCGCAAAATACCGTTCGAGCGCATCGAGCACGTGCGGGGTTTCGTTATTTGTGACCATGGCGGTAATACCGGCATCCAAAGCCTGGCGCCATGTTTCAAGGATCTGGTCCGGCGTATGAAATTCGCGCATCATTTTATCACGTTCTGGCGTTTGATGGCTATAGCCGCCAAAGGGATTGGCTCCAATAACCAGGCGGGTCATATCAAGACCACAAAAATTTACTTTAGCGATCATTACTGTCCTCCATTGTTAGATACGTTGCCTATATCAACACCTTGCTCGAAGCATTTCGGTGCCGTAGAGACGATGGACAAGATCAACGTATCACACCTTTGTCCAACGAGTCATAGCCATACACTCGCTCGATACGCTCTTTCAATTCATTCAGTATGACGCCACCGTATTGAGCGTTGGTCATAACAGCGAACCCATAGCCCTTAACTTTATGCGCTGCCAGCAGACAGCTGAAGCCCCAATTACCCCCACCATGGCTGAAGTACCATCCCTGACCTTCTTTAGCGACTGAAAATCCGACAGCATAATCGCCGACGCCGACAGGACTTAACATCTCTTTAATCATCGTCTGTGAAAGCACATTATTCGCTTCACCCCGTAGGGACTTCTGTACTTCAATTGCAAATCTCGCCAAATCCGTTGGCGTCGTCCATAAACCTGCGGCAGCGAGTTCCGGGTAGACATGCCATTTAGCGCCCATCGCTTGACCTTCACCGTCGTGGGCCCGAGTGGCATTTTTGTCACGTTCAGGAGACAAGGGTTGCTCGAATGTACTTTGAGTCATGCCAATCGGCTCTAATACATATTCCTGAAGAATCTCGTGATAGGGTCTGCCTATCACATCAGTCAGTGCTAACTGCAAAATTGTTACACCACCTCCTGAGTATTGGAACGCAACCATAGGAGGCCTTGCCATTAACACCGGCCCGACATTGGATAGTTCGTCTCCATTGAGAATCTGGATCGTTGTCGGAAGAGGATCGGACGGATTATAACCTGGAAAGCCAAATCCATCGCCTAAACCAGAAATATGGCTTGCCAGCATGCGAGGTGTCGCACGCTGATCTTCCGTAAATGAGCTTTCGGGTAATTTCCACGACTTTAAAATGGTGTTGATATCATCATCCATGGAGAGTTTCCCATCTTCTTCGGCTTTTAGAAAAGCCATCGCGTTGACAGGCTTACTGATGGATGCGGCCTGAAACAAGGTCTCCGTATTGACTTTTACACCTGTCTCCACATCTGCAATACCATACCCTTTAGCCCAGTGGATTTCAAAGTCCTTGATGACCGCGATACTGGCACCGGGAATTCCGAATCGATCCATAATCTCCCCAAGGGTAAATGGATCAAATCCTTGTCTGTTGGGATATTGTGGGGCTTCGATAATCTTGATTAAATCGGCAGCGGGTAATCGTTGAGATTCCATATCACCATCCGCTATGACTTAGGGTTAGGTTTCATAGATTCGATTTTGATGATTCCTGATGGTCATAGTCATTTGATTATGCAGTATAACGTCGTAGCCATTCATCGGTGACGCGTAGCGGAATCCTTTGCGATGAATGGCTGGTCATCTGCCTCTTCAATCGAATATATAGGGGCAATGTTGGGATGGTTGAGTTTAGCAGCAGCGTCCGCTTCGACACGGAAACGACTTAGGCGTTCGGGATCACCACGGACGGCTTCTGGCAAAAACTTGAGGGCCACCGCCCGCTTGAGTTTCGTATCTTCAGCGAGGTACACCTCACCCATACCACCTTTGCCAAGCGGTCGAATGATGTTATAATGGCCTATGTTTGGAGTGCACCCCAAAATGAGACAATCAGTTAAGCTACAGTTATTTGGTCCGCCAATTCTTGCTCGAATTCAGCCGGTGGTCGATAGTCCAGCGATGAATGTAACCGTTTTTGATTATAGAGCGTA
>Ga0315338_1000243_pt1 | contig 176800 bp, 205 predicted proteins | sample ASW8metaG_FD_204518 | JGI IMG/M metagenome (GOLD analysis project Ga0315338, IMG submission 204518) | Ammonia-oxidizing marine archaeal communities from Monterey Bay, California, United States - ASW #8 | ecosystem: Environmental > Aquatic > Marine > Coastal | place: USA: California | collected...
AAGTGCTGCCTCAGGACCTATATTTCCTAATCCAAGAACTGAAGAACCATCGCTTATTACTGCAACAGTATTCCCCTTTATTGTATATTTGTAAACGTCATCGGGATTTTCATTAATTTTTTTGCAAGGCTCTGCTACTCCTGGAGTATAAGCCGTAGATAAATCTTCTTTAGTTTCAAGTTTCTTTTTAGAATTAATTGAAATTTTTCCTTTCAATTTTTCATGCATTTCTAAAGCTTTTTTATTATAATCATTCATTTTTAAAATTAGGGAATTAGGTTTAATAATTTTTCTAATTAAATTTTACCAACCAAATCCAATCCAGGAGTTAAAGTTGGCTTTTCAGGACCCCAGTTCATTGGACAAACTTGATTTGTATTTTCATTAGTGTAAATTGCAGCCTGAAGCTTTCTTATAATTTCATTAGTACTTCTCCCAATACTATTATTGTTAAATTCTAATGCTTTGATAACTCCTTCAGGATCTATTAAAAAGGTTGCTCTTAAGGATAAACCGTCTTCTGGGATTAATGTATGGTATGCCTTACAAACTCTTGTAGAAGGGTCTGAAAGCATAGGGAATTTTATTTTTTTAATTGTTTCAGAATTATCATGCCAAGCCTTATGTACAAAAGCAGTATCTGTGCTTACACTGATTATTTCTGCATTAAGTTCTTTAAATTTATCATAATTATCTGCTAAATCCCCTAATTCTGTAGGGCACACAAATGTAAAATCTGCTGGATAAAAAAATAGCACAACCCATTTACCCCTATAATCAGATAATCTAATTTTTTTAATAGAATTTTCTATAAATGCTTCTTCTTCAAAATCTGGAGCTTTTTGATTTATCTCTATCATTTCTTTTTAAAATTCTTAATAGGTTTTAAATATTTTGCTTTTCGATAATATTATTTTTTAAGCAATTCTTCTAACCTTTCTTGATTAAATCCAACAATAAATTCATCGCCAATGTTAATAACAGGAACTCCTCTTTGTCCTGTTTTTTCGACCATTTCTTCTCTTGCTTTTGCATCTTCTGCAACATTTATATCTTCAAATTCTATCCCTTTTTCTTTAAGGAAATCTTTTGCATGAATACAATATGAGCAAGTATTTGTTGAAAAAACTCTAACTTTCATTTTGTCCTCCTGTTAAGAATTAATATCAATTATATTTAAATCTATTCTTGTTTTTTTTGCTTTTCGAGCATATCTAAAGTAGCATCACATATTTCACAATATCCTGCCTTTTCCATAGAAGTTATCAGTTTATTGTTATCTTTGAAACTACGATATTTTAAAGTAATAAGTACCTCGTTTGTATTTCTATTTTCAAAAGGAGGTTTTTTTAAATCTATTTCACAATTAGGACATGTGCCTATCATCTAGTATGTAAACTTAGGTTCTAATAAGTCACCTTTGTTATGATAACCTATAATAAACCTAGCTGTTCTGCCTCCTTTGTATATTTATTTCTATCTAAATCATAATTAAAGAAATCATAATATTCTTGGAGTACAGATTTCTTAGTTTTTATTTTCACTAATTTTCTGAATATATTCTCTGTAAAACATCCAGGACATATTGCTGCCTTCTTGTCCATACATTTTATACAATTAGTTTCATGGCTTTCAAATTTATTTTTAATTTTATTTAAATATTTTTTAATATTAGGAAATATTTTAGTGTTTAATGATGGATGATATGTTAGCCATACTTTCATTTGCAGACTAACACAAAAGGGACATAGTGGATGCACTACCACATTATTACAATTATTGCAAGAGTTTTGTTCAGAGTTTAATAGATTTTTTAGTATCATTTTAGTGTTTTTGATTCAATTTCTAGTTTTTAGAAATTAGAATCAACAAAGCTTAATTAAGAATTTAATATCAAAAGTAGGTAAGTTGACACTATACATATTATTTATTGTTTTTACTGAATTTTTACCTATTTTTTTCATAATTATTATAATTAAAAGTTCTTTATAAATATTGTCGTCGATGAATATAATTTAATGGTAGTTACAAGGATTTTTAAAGTTTACATCCTTTCTAAAATAGTTATTCTTTTTTCTAATGGAGGATGTGTTGCAAATAAATTTTGGAATTTTCTTTTGTAAGGATCTGAAATAAATAAGGGAGCTATTGCTTTGCTTATGTGTTTATCTATTTTTGTAGGATGTTCATGTTTTATTTTTTCTAATGCATTTTTAAGTCCTGTAGGACTTCTAATAAATTTTACAGCGCTTGCATCTGCACTAAATTCTCTTTTTCTTGAAATAGATAATTGAACAAGTGAAACTACTAATGGTGCAATTATTGCTAATAAAATTCCAAATATAATTAAAAATGGATGTATTTTTCTATCTCTACTTCCGGCACCACCCCAGAATAAAGTTCTAAGAAATATTTCTGAAATTATTGCTATAATTCCTACAAGAACTGCAGTAAATGTCATAAATCTTATATCATAATTTGCAATATGTGAAAGTTCATGGGCTAAAACTCCTTCAAGTTCTTGTTTATTTAATTTTTCTAAACAACCTGTTGTAACACAAATTATTGCATTTTTTGGATCTCTTCCAGAAGCAAATGCATTAATATTTGAATCTTCCATCACATATAATCTTGGTTTTGGTAATCCTGATGCAAGGCATAAGCCTTCCACTAAATGATGATATTCTAAATGTTCTGATTGATTTGCAAGTTTTGCTTTTACTGATGCCAAAGCGATTTTATGAGAATTATAATACCCTATCCAAATATATGAAATAGAAATTATAATTGAAATAATCATAATTATAGTAAAATAATCGGGGCTCACAATAGTTCCCACAACATAACCTATCAAAATTAATACCCCCATAATACTTATTAGAAGTATGGATGATTTGAGTTTGTTTTTTGAAATTTGTTCGTGAAATGAGATTCTCATATTAGTATTTAAGAAAATAATTAAAATTGAATTTTTGGAACTGCCTTATGTTCTGCAGGAATTTTTAGATATTCTTTCTTTTTTCTTCCATAAAGTTTAAAGAAAAATACTCCAGGTATTCTTTCGCTAGCGTTTTCATAACTCATTATAGAATCATTATAATATTGTCTTGCATAGGCAACTTTGTCTTCTATAGCTGATAATTCTTTTTGTAAATGTAAGAAATTTTCATTAGCTCTTAGTTCTGGATAATTTTCAGCTATTGCAAAAATTGATTTTAAAGCATCTTGTAATTTATTTCCAGATTGCATTTTTTCTTTAATGTCTCCCCCTTTAAGGAATTCTTTTCTTGCCTTTGTAACTTCATCCATAATTTCTTTTTCATGTTTTGCATATCCTTTTACAGTTTTGACAAGACTTGGAACTAGATCTGCTCTTTTTCTTAATTGAACATTAATTTGTGCAGTACTATTTTCAATTCTATTTTCTAATACTACAAATTTATTAAAATAATATACTGCAATTGCTATTAGAAATACAACAATTAGGGATATCCATATGATCATTATTTTATTTGTATTTTATAGTATTTAAACGTTTTTGATATTAAAAAAGTAAGCTTTAAAAATGGGCATTTATTATATAACTAATGGATAAAGAGATACCCAAACGTAGCAATATCTTAACCACTTTAATAGTCTTGACTCTATTATTATTTTCTTTTTATTTTATTGCAAATACTATAACTAAATATACAGGACATATTGTTATGGAGAAAGAAAGTGAAGTTGAATGTTTAGAAAATAATTCTATAGAATTATTTATTAACTCTCCAAATCCTATAAATGATATGGAAGAATTAAAAATAAAAAAATATTTAGGAAATGTTAAAGTTTCTAATTGTCTTACAAATTCTAAATTATGTGAAAAAAATAATATAGGTTCTTATCCTACTTGGATAATAAATAATAAAAAAGTTCTTGGAGACATTACTCCTGAATATTTTGCAAAAACTACTGGTTGTGAATTGGAAAATATTAAATAATTAAAATTAGATAATAAAAAAGAAAATGGTAATTGTTGATAAAAAAACTTGTATAGGATGTTCTGCCTGTGAGGCTGTTTGTCCAGGCGTTTTTGAAATGTATGATGATCCGGAAGGAATGAAGTCTAAAGTTAAATCAGGTATGGAGAATAAGGATGATATGGAAGAAGTTAAGGAAGCAATAGATATTTGTCCTGTTGATGCTATAAGTTAATTAGAATAAGTCTCAGATTATTCAAACAAAGCACTTATATTCTCTAAGACTTATCCTATATATAATCTGGACCTCCAAATAGATCACTTAAACTTCCCCCAGTTGCAGTAGCATAGATTGCATCAGCAATAATTGGTGCAAATGATATTACCTCTAATTTTTCATCAACTATTTTTGGGAGTCCTTCTTCACTCTGATAATGGGGATTTTTAAGATATGGCTGTGTTATTGTATCTCCTATAAATACCCTATCTACTTTCTCCAAAAGATCATCATAACCCTCTGTAAAAAAACCATGAGTTCCATAAACATAAATTTTTCCAGCATTCTTAGCCTTTAACCCATCTATTGCTTTTATCAATGTTCCTCCACTATCTATTATGTCATCTACCAATAAAATATCACAACCAGAAACTTGGGATTCTGCAAACTCAACCTTCTCAGCTTCTCCATCTTTTCTTAACTTATGACCAATTGCAACGTTTTTATCTCCTAACCTCCTTCCAAATCCCACTGCCCTTGTACCACCTCCTGCATCAGGACTTGCTATCACCAAATTATCTGTTAGAATTTCAGGATGTTTTTCAGTAAGATATTCTGCAACTGTTCTAAACGAAGGAAGACTATCAAATCTTTTGTAAAGCATTTGAGTTTGATAACTATGTACATCCACTGTTAATACCTTATCAGCATATAATTGAATCACATCTGCAACAACTCTTGCACTCATAGGCACTCTTGCTTGATCTTTTCTATCTTGTCTTGAATAAATTAAATGTGGAAAAACATCAATTATCTCCTTAGCAGAAGAATTCTCTAATGTATGGTTAAGAAGAGCTGATTTAGCGAACCATTGATTAGGGTCATCATTTGAATCAGCAATATAAAAACAGTGCCCTCTTCTTACATTTTTTTCAATATTTAACTTAGTTTCACCCATTCTAAATTTATCAAATATTACCTCATTCAATTCAAATAAACCTCTCATTCTCGTTTCAACACTATCATAGATAGATTCAGTAAGATTTTTTGCCCCACCATTAGGATCATAAACAAGGAAACATTTATTAGGAAGACTCGTTGACATATAAAACACCCATTTTAATCATTGAAAATAAAATCACTTTATAACTATTTTTATTAAGTAATATATACATAAAAATAAAATTAGAAAAATTAATAATTATTATTTATTTTTACTACGCCTTCTTTTATAATAGACTGACAAGCTAGCCTTATATTTGGCTCATTAGGAAACATATCTTCTTCCTTTTCATTTTTCTCAGAAAGATTTTCAATACCCTCTGTAACATTTATTTTGCAAACTCCACAAATTCCATTTTTGCATCCAAAAGGAATACCTAATTTTTCTTCACAAGTTTCTTTTATAGGAGTGTTATCAGAAATTTCTGCCTCCTGATTATTATTTGTTAAGATAATTTTTGCCATTGTTATAATATCCATTAAAAGTATTTAAAGTTTTTTAAAAAAATAGAATTATTTCAAATCAACTGAGATTCCGCCAGTTTTTCTAGCAACTAAGTTGTAAATAAATCCAACTATTATTGCACCTACTGTAATTGTTAATGGATATACTATCAAAAATATCTGAACTAAATTCCATGCAGATGTTTGAGCAATTGCAGGAAATGTTTGAGCAACATATTCTGGATTTATTTTTGTAGAGACTAATAAAAATAATAATCTTAAAATTCCTAAAGCAAGAGCTAATAATAAAACATTATAAGTTAATGACTTTATACTAATTTTTTGGATTCTTTTCATTTTAACACCTTTTTATGTTTATTCTAAAGAATTCTTATTTATAAATCTTTTTAATTTTTTGGATTCAAATTTTCCTTTAATATCTTTATTCTTTCTTTTGGGTTTTTTTGTTTTTTTTGTTTTTGAAAATAAAAAAATATAGAGTATTTCAAGTATGCCTAATGTATTTATTACTAAGAATACTATAAACCATATTGGTTGAGATTTTCTTGCCGATTTCCATAATGCTAATCCTTTCCAAACTACTGTCCAAATTCCGAGAATAACTAGAAAACCTAGAAGAGTATATATTGATATTCCTATAGAGTTTGCAATTTCTTGATAGTATAAATTTTGCATATCCGTAATATTCTCATATACCATTATAAAAATTTTAATTTGACATCTCCTTTAAACCAATTATAATATTTAGTTAAATGTATTTTATAAATCTTTTTTAATTTAAACCTGTAGATCCAAACCCACCTTCTCCTCTTTGAGTTTCTGATAAATTTTCTTCAATAAATTCTACCCTATAGTAATCTTGAATAATTCCCTGAGCTATTCTTTCATGTTTGTTTATCTTAAAAGTTTCATTTGTATGATTATGAAGAACTATTTTTATCTCTCCCCTATAATCTGAATCAATAACTCCTGCAAATCTATGTATTCCTTTAACTCCAAATCCACTTCTATCCCAAATCAAACATGTAGTTCCTTCAGGAATCTCTAAAGATATTCCAGTTCCAATTGGTTTAGTTTCTCCAGGCTTTAATTCATATTCTTCATTAGAATATATATCAAACCCAGCTGAATGATAAGATCCATAAATTGGAATTTTAGCATTTTCATTAATCCGTTTTATTTTTACACTTATTTTTTTAATCATAGATTTTAAAAAACAAGATATATTAAAAATTTTTAGTTTCTATATCTTGTATGATGAAAAGGCCAATCGACGATTATTAATTTTGTTATACTCTATATGGTATGGAAATATTTATATATAAGATTTAATTATAATATCTGTTCATACAATAACTTGGGCTCAAAAAAAGAAGGAATACAATATATTGTATATATTAAAATGAAGTGTATATTTTGCAATTTAGATACTCGTGTCACAGATAAGAGAGAATCTCCCGATGGAACTAGGAGAAGAAGAGAGTGTTTGAAATGTAAAAAAAGATTCACTACATATGAAAAGCCTGAAAAAAAAGAAATAATCATATTCAAAAAAGATGGGAGGCGTGAAAAGTTTTCCAGAGAAAAACTCAAAAATGGGATAATTAGGGCTTGTGAAAAAAGACCTGTCTCAATGGAAAGGATAGAAAAAATATTAAATGAAGTCGAAGAAAAACTTACTACCAAGGGAAAAGAGGTAAAAAGTGAAAATCTGGGTAAGCTAGTAATGAGCAGACTTAAGAAACTAGATAAAGTTTCATACATAAGGTTTGCATCAGTATATAGAGATTTTCAGGATATAAGTGATTTCAAAAAAGCAGTAAGTGAAGTTTAAAAAAAATAAAAAAGGAGATAAAAAATGGTAAATCAAGAATTGAAAACAGATACTTTTGATGCAGATGAATTATATAAAATAAACAATGGAGTTGGAGCTTATATTGAGTTAACAGATACAATTAGACCTAGATTTGATTCATTAATTCAAAATGGATATTTGAATGAATTTGTCTATAGGGTAGAAAATTTTGAAAAATCTTATTTATCTATAAATGAAATAGCAAATTTTATTTCTAGAGATGATCCTTCTACTAAAGAACATACTCTTGCTCCACTTGGTAGTTATGATTCAGTAAGGCATATAAAATTAGATGATGCCAAAGCTCTTATTAAAAATAAAGAGAATTCATTAAAATTTAATAAATTAAAAAATGCATTGGATAATGAATCTATACAAGTTTATGATTTTAAGGGAGAAAAATATTTAGATAGATTAGATATTGGGAGGATTTATCATGTTGGAGGTGAGAATGAAGGAATGAGTATAAATAGGAATTTTTCTATAAAAGGTGAAGACCCATTTGAAAGTGTTGGAGATTATCAAGAATTAGAATTATCAATTCCGGGGGCTGATTTTAATATGCCTGATGCATATTTTCCTAAATCCTGGGAAAATTCAACTGCAAATAATATTGTAGGTAATAAATATTTTTTCAAACCCGATAAAGAAGAATGGAGGGAAAAATTAATTGAAAAAATTGGAAAAGATCATGAATATTCTCCAATACATTTGATAAATAGAGTTACTAATTTTGTTGCAGATGAAGGTGAAAGATTAGGATATTTTAAAACTTCTGAGGACAAAGAAACTTTTGCAGATGAGCTTAAATGGTTGCAAATAAATAGAAGATTTGCCTTTAATTCTCCAGTTCAATTTAATGCAGGATTGTATAATGAATATGGAGTTGAAGGTGGGAATGGAATTAATTTTAATAGAGATCCTGAAACAGGAGTTGTTACTAGAATTGAAAATGCAGATTATAAAAAACCTCAATGTCATGCTTGTTTTATTAAAGGTCCAAGAGATGATTTGGAAAGTATTCTAAAACATGCAATTGATGAGGGGGCTATTTTTTCTTCAGGTTCGGGTATTGGGCAGGATATTGGAGTTTTAAGAAGTGAGGGAGAATCTCTATCTTGTGGGGGAAAGGCATCTGGGCCCCTGAGTTTTTTTAAAATTTATGATGATTGTGCAGGAACAATAAAATCTGGAGGGAAAAGTAGAAGGGCTGCAAGAATGACTACTATGAATCATGATCATCCAGATATTTTGAAGTTCGTTAGGGGAAAAGTTAGAGAAGATAAAAAAGCATTAGATCTTATGAAGGCAGGTTATGAACCGGGAATGGATGGAGAGGCAGTCAATACTGTTACATATCAAAATACAAATATTTCAGTTAGAGCGGGGGATGAATTTTTTGATTTAGTTGAAAATGATGGCAAGGTTAAATTAAAAAGAGTTACTGATGGAGGTATTGTGGAGGAAGTTTCTGCTAAAAGAATGTTGGAAGAAATTGCATATGGTAGTTGGAGGATTGGAGATCCTGCGATTCAATATAACACAAAAATTCAAGAAATGCATCCTTGTAAAAATTCTGGTGAACAGAAATCTACAAATCCTTGTTCAGAGTATCTTTTTTTGAATGATACTTCTTGTAATTTATTATCCCATAATTTATTAGAGTATAGTGATAATTTAGGTAATTTTAATATTGAGGAATTTAAGAATGCAGTTAAACTTACCACTATTGCTTCAGATATTATTAATGATGCTGCATCTTATCCTGTTGAAGATATAGCTAGAATAAGTCCAGAGTTTAGAACAATTGGAGTGGGTTATGCAAATCTTGGTGCATTATTAATGAGGAAAGGACTTGCTTACGATTCAGATGAAGGTAGGGCTTTAACTTCTGCGATAACTTCTTTGATGACTGGAACTGCTTATGAAACTTCCTCAGATCTTGCTGAAAAATTAGAACCCTTCACTCATTTTGAATTTAATAAAAAACCATTTATGGAAGTTATGAATAAACATAAAAAAAATCTTGATGATGTTATGTGGGAACATGTTCCTGAAGATTTGAAAAATGCATCTTATGAATCTTGGGAAAATGTTGTCGAAAAAGGAGATGCACATGGTTTTAGAAATGCTCAGGCAACAGTTTTAGCCCCTACTGGAACTATTAGTTTCCTTATGCATGCAGATACTACTGGAATTGAGCCCGGAATATCTTTAAAGATAATGAAGTCATTAGCCGGAGGAGGTAGTGTTGAATTGGTTAATGAAGAAGTTCCTAATGCATTAACAAATTTAGGTTATAATAAAAGTCAAATTAATGATATTTCTGAATATATAAAAAATAATAATAAAGTTGTAGGGTCACCCCATATTAGTCCAGAACATTATGAAGTCTTTGATACTGCATTTGGTGATGGTAAGGGGAATGGTACAATTCCTTTTGAAGGACATGTTAAAATGTTAAGTGCTGCACAGCCGTTTATATCTGGAGCTATATCAAAAACTTGCAATTTACCCGAAAGTGCAACTGTAAAAGATATTTATGATAGTTATACTTTAGGAAAAGATTTAGGATTGAAAGCTCTTGCAGTTTTTAGAAATAATAGTAAACCAACTGCAGCGTTAAATCTTTCTGAAAGAGGATTTGTTGAGTTGAAAAGAGGAGAGAAAGAAGATTTACCATTACAAAGAAATGCTTTTGAAAATGAAATAAATATTGGTGGAAAGAATTTTCATATAGTAGTAAGTGAATATCCTAATGGTAAACCCGGACAAGTAACTTTCTTATCTTATAAAGCAGGTTCTGATTTGGGAGCTTTATTAACTACTAGTGGTGTACAGGCTTCAAGAGCATTAAAACGAGGAGTTACTCTTGATGATGTTGCAGAAGGATGGATTGGACATGAGTTTGCACCTTCAGGATTAGTAACTGGACATCCTTTTATTAAAATGGCTCAATCACCTTTAGATTTTGCTGGTAAGTTTTTGAAATTAGAATATCTTGGAGATTTAAGTGTTTCAACAATACCTCCTGAGGAAGTTGATATTACTCAGCTTAGAGGATATCAAAATGGCGCATTTAGAACTTTTAATAGGGAAAAAGTTGATGATTGGGATTTTGAACAAGTAATAAAAGATCCTGAATATGGTGGATTTACAGATTCTTTGGATTTAGATAATTTAATAGTTCAGAGTAATGGAAAATTATCAAATAATAGGGGAGTAACTTGTGCAGGATGTGGGAATATGATGCGACAAACTTCACCTAATTGTTTTTCTTGTGAGAAATGCGGAGATAAAGTAGGCGGGTGTGGTTTATAATATTTTTAATTTTTATTCATCTTTTATTAATAAAGATAAGAAAATAATACCCATTATTGTGAACATCATAAATGCAGCATCTTGACCATTCCACATTTCTGATTGCCACATCAAAAACCATTCTCCACCAATCGTTATAAATGCAAAGAACCATAATAACAATCCCAACATTAATCCTAGTATTCCATATGTTTTTGATTTTTCAAAATTATTAGAATTTTTCTTTAAGTTTTTATACATACTAAATGATCCAATCCAACAGCATAGACCTGCTAATGATTCCCAAATTATTATAATCCAATAGAATATATTGTGGATCATTGGGTTTTCTATAGCTCTCCACATGAAATTATTTCCTTCAAAAGTTGAACCCATATTTAATACGTTTTTAACCCATGCATAATTGACTCCATAATCAAATATATTTCCAACCACAACTAATGTAAAATAAACTGCAACAGTAAAAACTAATAATAGTTTTGAAACTCTTACAACCTCTTTTTTATTCATGAATATATATAATAAAATACTATATTTAAATTTATTGTAAAAGAAAACATTTATTAATCTGAATTTTTTATGTTTTTTAATGGGTGATTATATTTTAGGTGTTGGAAAATGGTCAATAATGAATCAGCTATGGAAATTTCAGAACAGGAATTTCAGGAAATAATTGAAAATTCTTACAAACTTGTAGTTGTAGATTTTTTTGCAGAATGGTGTATGCCTTGTTTGATGCTAAGTCCAGTTATTGAAGAGCTTGCAGATAGAATTGAAGATGTTAAATTTGTTAAGATAAATGTTGATGAAAATAAAAATCTTGCAGAAAGATATAATGTTTCTAGCGTTCCCACTTTAATTGTATTTAAAGAAGGGAAAGAAATAGCTAGAATTAACGGGAATATTCCTGGTAATGAAATTGAAGAAAAGATTAAATCATATTTGGATTAATTTTTATTGGATCTTTTATAAATTCTAAAAATAAAATCTCTGTAGTCTTTTTCTTTTTCTATTTCCCAATCATTTATGAAATCAACTTCTGGAAAAAAAGTATCACCAATGCAGGGCCTTTTAATATGAGAGATATAAAGTTTATCTGCAATTGGCAGGGTTTGTTCATAAATTGATGCACCACCAATTACAAAAGTTGGTTTTTCATAGTTTTCTGCAGTTTTTAATCCTTCACCAATATTATAACAAAACATTGTTCTAAAATCTAAATAGGGATTTATATTTTTCGAAATCACTATATTATTTCTTTTTGGCAAGGGCCTTTTAGTGTCTGGAAGTGAATTATAGGTTTTTCTTCCCATTAAAACTGTATTACCTTCTGTTATTTTTTTAAATAATTTTAAATCTTCTGGGATGTGCCAAGGAAGCTTCCCATTATTCCCAATAATTCTTTGTTCTGTCATTCCTGCAATGATATTTAATTCCATTATATTGCTATTGGAAATTTAATTTTTTGGTATGATTGGTAATTCTCTAAATCTATATCTTCTGAAGTCCAATCAAAAATTGAGGTGAAATTTTTAATTCTTAAATCTGGAAGACTAAGGGGTTTTCTCATTAATTGTGTTTTTGCATAATCTATATGATTTTCATAAATATGAGTATCACCTAAATGTCCTGTTAAAATTCCTTGTTCTAAATTTGCCTCATTTGCTAATAAAGTTAAGAGAGTTCCATAACTTGCAATATTAAATGGTAGTCCAAGCATCGTATCTACTGAACGTTGATTCCATTTTAAATTTAGTTTTTCGTCTGAAACATTAACTTCAAAAGAATAATGGCAAGGGGGTAAGGCCATTTTATCAAGATCATTAGGATTCCAGGCATTTACTAACATCCTTCTATCATTTGGGTTTGAATTTAGTTTTTGGACTAAACTTGATAATTGATCGTATCCTTGATTTGAATAATTTGTATCATGATTATTATACTCTGCCCCAAAATGCCTCCATTGGAATCCATAAATAGGCCCTAAATCTCGTTCTTCACTCATTTTTTGTTTAGAAATTTTATCATTTCCGTAAGGAACTTTTTTGGGATTACACCATTCATTCTATATATTACAATTTTTATTCTGATACCATTTTTTATCTGTTATTCCATTTATGAAACCTTCAAGCTCAACCATAATTCCATTAGTGTACATTTTTTTGTTGTTATAAGTGGAAAACCTTCAGACATGTCGTGTTTAAATTCTTCTCCAAATATAGAAATAGTATCAACTCCTGTACGATTTTCTTTTTTTGTACCTTTAGTTAAAATTTTATCAACTATGTCTAAATAACTATACATAATAATTATTTGTATATTTATTTAAAAAGAATGTATATCCTTGAGAATATAGATTTTAAAAATTTCCATTAATTAAGGCAATCTTTTTAAACTAAAATTATTTCAGGAATGTAATACAAACGGCTCCATAGCTCAGCCTGGTTAGAGCACCGGACTTTTAATCCGGGTGTCGGGGGTTCAAATCCCCCTGGGGCCATTCTGCAAATAGTTCACATACACTATATTTAAATAATAATTATTCTGTATAGAGTTATGAAAAGAGGGAGAAAATGAAAGCTTGGTTGAAGGGTGGATTGATTACTGGTTTAATTCCAACAATTGTAACTATTTTACTATACTTAAATAGGGTTATTTTTCCTTGTTCACAGCCTGCAAGTATGTGCGGGACAGAAGTATTAATCGTGCCAGGATCTTATTTTGGATTTGGTATTCCTTTTGTTTTAGATGATCTTGGATTTCACATGAGTTCATTCTCAATAATATTAATACCAATAATTATTTGGTTTATAATTGGATCAATCATTGGTTGGATAATCGGAAAAATAAAATCCAAAAAACAACAACCTGTTCAAACTCAACCGCAAGTTCAATCCAAATAATCACCTGATTGTTTAGTTAGTTTTAAATAATATTTTTTCTGTATAATAAGATGAAAAGAGGGAGAAAATGGGTGAAAGATTAAATAAAATTTTATTTGCAACCTATTTTTTATCCTGGATTGGAGTAATTATTTTTGTAATTATTGATATGTATAAAATTGGAGGTATTTCATTTGGTTGGTATTATGATGGTCCTTATTTTCCTATTCTCTTAACAATTATTGCTTTAATTGGAGCCTCATTTAATATTAAATCATATAATTTTATTTTAATGAAAATTATTCCTCCAGTAATAATGACTATTTTATTTTTTTTAACTCCTGGCAAAGAAGAGGTAGGGCTGGTAGGTCTTAGTTTTATAGGTATTGTAACTGGATATTTCTTTTTTTTATTATTGGTGGCTTTCATTGCAAATAAATATAGTATTATGAAATATGGAAAAGGGGAAAAATTTCTTAAAGAAGGAAAATTATTATTTATAATTATAATTATTTTCATTATCACAATACTCCTTTATTTTATTTTACTAATCTTTGGAGATTATTTGTGGTATGAATTACTAAGAAACCCTAGGCCAAAGCCACCAATGCTTCTAAGGTAGTTGAACACTTCTCTCCCTTAAAATAATATTTTTCAATAATAAATAATCACTTGATTGTTTAGTTAGTTTTATTATATAAAAGTGGCAGCATACATATATATACTAATTATTTTTTAAGGATTAATGAAAAATAATAGAATGGAAAACTATAATGGCAAAGAAAGGAATTAGAAATCAACTTCGATATCGGGCTTTAGACGAAGCAGGAGATGTGGCGAGAGCACAGTTAGAACATCTTAGGGAAATTTTTGACCAAGGAACTAATAATGGCCACGCCTATCTGGATGAGTTCAACGATTGTAATGATTGTAGTGATGTCCAAATACCGCCCGATAATGGCGATATTGTCTATCCCACACGACCACATAGGCATAGCTACGACTAATGGGAAATCGGCCTTCTACCCATGAAATTTAGGAATGAGAATTGATGATGGTCAAGGTAATGTGTATGAATGTCAAGAAGATGGTTGGGGCATAGTTGGGAGCATATCTGCTTAAACAATCACCTGATTGGTTAGTTAGTTTTAAATAATTATTATTCTGTATAATAAGATGAAAAGAAGATTAGTTATTGGAGTTATTGTAGTAATTATAGTTATTCTTATAGGGTTCTATCTTATTCCGAATGGATACCAAAAAGAACCAGAATGTGATGTTGGGTATAATTTAGTCAGTGAGCGTTGTATTCTTGAAAATCCTCCTACGGGAATTTCAGATGAAGTTTATGGAAAAATTAATAGATTGCCTGCAGTTAGTAATGAGGAATTATCAGAATATTTTCAAGTTACTAATGAGAATGAATTATATGATCCAAACTGGATTTTTCAACCAGAAAAATATTCTAATTATCAATGTAAGAATTCTAACAAAAATCCTGAATATATAAACCTAATTTATACAGTCCCTGATTGTCCCGAAGGCTATGAGGGATGCGGTCCAGGGTATACCAATCTAATAATGTGTGATGATTTTTACTTTATCTCTGTATCATCACTTTCATTTGGATCTGATATTAGAGGACCTATTTATACTTCAAAGGAATAAACTTCAAACCAAATAATCACCTGATTATTTACTTCTTAATTTTACACATAAAATTATAATCTTTTAATAAGGGTTGATTATTTAATCTCTTACCCTCGATGTTTGAAGAATTCAATTTGTCTAAATCTTTTCATGACTTTTGTATAAGGACCTTTGTCTGCTAAGATTTTCTTTTTATCCTCGCTTAATAGTCTGAAATCGTATCTGCCTACAGGATGTTTAAGCTTATCCTTTCCAGGATATTTCTTCCATCTTGTTTCGGATTTTAGTTTATATTGAAGAACCATTATCTTTTTTACTATATTGTTAAGTAAATTATATTTTAAAAATTCTTTCACAAGATTTAAAAAGCTAGGTTTTTGTGAAATTATACATCATTTTTAAAATTTGATTAATACAATGGGAAAAGATATACCTCTTGAACAACTAATGGCCATAAATATGAGATTTAGGCTAGGTAAGGAGTTTCAAGAAAAATATGGAGAAAAAATAAAATCACTTTATAGTAATGGATATTCTCTTTCAAAAATTGTTGAAGAATTAGATATTCATGAGGATTATAATATTTCAGAACATCTTGCAAAAAATAGTATTTATACTGCTATAACTGGGCATGATGGAAAGTTTCATGTTAAGGGTTATGATGGACTTTTTTCAGACGAAGAAAGGGAAAAAATTGGTAAAGAACATATTATACAAAATGGGCATAGGCAATATAAAGAAGGAAAGGGGATTCATGGATTAACATTAGAAAGAAAAATAGAAATTTGCCGTAAATTAAGAGAAGATGGAAAAGGAATAGAATGTTTAAGTTATGAGGAAAGAAGTGATAATGGTAAAAAATTACATGAGTCTGGAAAGGGTATTCATGGTTTAAGTGCTGAAGAAAAAAGTGAAAATGGAATTAAAGGAGCTATTGCAAGGGGATATACTCCTTGGAGCGATGAAGAAAAAGAAAGACTTTATGAATTGTCTCAGCAAGAGGAATATAGGAATGGAAAATATACTAAATGTAAGGATCTATCTATAATATTAAATAATGAGTTTCATGAAGGTAAAGAGATTAGAAAAAATAATACAGTTAGTTTATGTTTATTAGGGATTAGAAGAGAAAAAGAAAATCTTGAAGAAAAATTAAAGTAATTTGTTAATACAATAATTCTTATAAATAAATTTTAATTTTTAAAATTATAAAATGGTTTTTCAAAAAAATTTGGTGATGCCGGGATTCTTTGAAATTTATTGCGGTCCAATGAAAAGTGGAAAATCTAGAGAATTATTAAATCGAATTGATAGGGTTAGTTATAGAAGTGATTCAGAATCAAAATTTTTTAAACCTAATATTGATACAAGAAATGGAGGAATTTATTCTAGGTTTAACAATGTTAGTTATGATTGTAATTTTATAGATTTAAAAAATCCTGAAAAAATTTTTGATTATGTTTCAAGAAAAGATAAGATAATTGCAATTGATGAGATTATGCTTTTTGATAAGGATATTAGTAAAGTTGTTGATCAATTGATTAAGCAAGATAAAAATGTTATTGTGGCAGGATTAGATTTAGATTTTAGAGGAGAACCCTTTGGACCTATGCCAGAGTTATTGTGTAAGGCAGATTATGTTGAAAAACAATATGGAATTTGTGAATTTAATGATTGTAATAGCCTTGCAACAAGAACTCAAAGATTGATAAATAATGAACCTGCAGATTATGATAGTCCATTAATAATTATTGAAGGTGAAAATATTAATGAAAAATATGAATGTAGGTGCATTTCTCACCATTATGTCCCAAAATCAGTTTTGTAAACAATTTTTGATTTTAACAGAAAGATTTATAAACCTTTTTTTTTAATTTATTAGTACTGCAAAGTTGTTAATAGAGATTAGAGGATTACATAAATTTACTATTGAGACAACTATTCAATTTCACAAAAAATGCACACACTACAGCCTAAACATATTAAATTAAAAGATGAAGAAGTTAACAAACTTGTTAAGGACTTAAATATTTCTAAAATTCAATTACCCAAAATAAAAATTAATGATGTTGCATTGCCAGAAGAATGTGAAGTGGGTGATATAATAAAAATTGAAAGGAAAGATGAGTCTGGAAACATATCTCCTTATTTTAGGGTTGTGACAATATAAAATGAAATTAGAACAATCTCAACAAAAGGAAGAACATCTTTTAGTTAAAAAGTTTTTAGAAAGCCATAGCCTTATAGAATCTAATATTTTGAGTTTTAATAATTTTATAAATTTTAGAATGCAAGAAATTATTGATGAATTAAATGAATCATTACCTTCTGAAGATATTGAAATTAAACTTGGAAAAATAAAAGTGGGTAAGCCTGAAATTGTTGAGGCTGATGGAAGTTCTCACCATATTACTCCTGCTGAAGCAAGGATAAGGGGATTAACTTATTCAGCACCATTAAAAGTTGAAATTACTATAAAACAGGCCGGACAATTAGATAGTCAGGAAGTAGAGATTGGAAAAATACCGGTTATTGTTAAGAGTGAGGCATGTAATCTTGCAAATATGGATCAAGAACAATTAATTGAAGAATATATAGATCCCAAAGATCCAGGGGGTTATTTTATTATAAATGGTAATGAGAGAGTTATTGTTATGGCTGAGGATCTTGCAGAAAATCAGCCATTTATTGAAAGAACAAAAGGGGAGATAATGTTAAGACTTTTTTCAAAAAGGGGAAGTTATAGAATTCCTGTTTCAATTACAGATACTAAAGAAGGAATTGTTAATGTTAGTTTTTCAAGATTTAGAGATATTCCAATTGTAGTAATATTGAAGGCATTGGGACTTACTAAAGATAGTGATATTGCTAGATATGTTGGAAAAGAAAATGATAGTTTTATTGTAAATATGTATGAATATGCAAATATTCAAAATGAAGAAGATGCTATGAGATTTATTGCTGAACAAACTTCATTACAAGGAACAGATAAAGAAATATTAGATAGAATAATTCAGAGGCTTGATTCATATTTTTTACCCCATATTGGATTAAAGAAAGAGCATAGAATAGAAAAGGCCGTTACATTATGTAAATTTTTAAAACAATTTTTTATTGCAAAAGAAAATCCAGATCAACTTACAGATAAAGATCATTATGCTAATAAAAGAGTTAGAATGTCTGGAGATTTATTATCAGATTTATTTAGGGTTAATATGAATATTTTATTGAGAGATATTCAATATTCATTACAAAAAATTCAAAAAAGAAAAAAATTCTATTCTATAAAAACTATTGCTAAATCTACCTTATTTACCCACAGGGTAGAGTCAGCAATAGCTACTGGAAAATGGATTGGTGAAAGAAGCGGAGTTACTCAAAATATGGATAAGACAAATTATCTTGCTATAATGTCTCAGTTACAAAGAGTTTCTAGTATGCTTCCTGGAGAACAAGAAAATTTCTTAGCAAGAACATTGCATCCAACTCATTATGGTAGATTCTGCCCGATTGAAACTCCTGAGGGAACTGAAATTGGTTTGAGAAAAAATTTAGCATTATTAGCAAAAATATCTACTAGATCTGATTTAGATAATGAAAATTTAATTAAGATTTTTCATGATTTGAATTTAACTAAAGATATAGAAAATGAAGGTAAGGAAGTATTTTTGAATGGAAGATTTATTGGATATATAGAAGATTCTAAAATGTTTATTGAAGCTTTGAAAGAAAAAAGAAGAATTAGTGAGCTTCCTATGGAATTAAGTATTAAACATAATGCTCCTTTAGATAATGTTCTTTTATCAACTGAGGTTGGAAGAGTTATGAGGCCATTAATAATTATTGAAGATTCAGAATCTAAACTTAGTGAAGATCATATGAATATGTTAAGAGATGGTTCATTAAAATGGGATGATTTAATGAAAGAAGGTATAATTGAATATCTTGATGCTGCCGAAGAAGAAAATGCATTGGTTGCTCTTGAAGAAAAAGATTTAACAGAAGAACATACCCATCTTGAGATTGATAAGATTGATTTTTTAGGAGTTGTTACAAGTCTTGTCCCTTATGCAAATTATGATCAAAGCTCTAGATTAAATAGGGGAAGTAAAACTCAGAAGCAAGCATTAGGATTGTATGCTGCTAATTTCCCTTGCAGAATTGATACTGATGTAAATATATTACATTATCCTCAGCAGCCTTTAGTAAGAAGTTTTGTTTATGATACTCTTAATGTTCATCCCGCAGGTCAAAATGTTATTGTTGCAATTATGACTCATGAAGGATATAATATGGAGGATGCTTTAATATTAAATAAAGGTAGTTTAGATAGAGGATTATCTAGGAGTACTTATTTTAGACCCTATACTTCTGTTGAGTTAAATTATGCTGGAAGTCTTAAAGATGAGATTAGTATACCTGAGAAAGATGTTTCAGGGTATAGAGTTGAAGAAAGCTATAAATTTTTGGAAGATGATGGAATTGCGTATCCTGAAGCAAAAATGCATTCAGGAGAGGTAGTAATTGGTAAGACAAGTCCTCCTAAATTTTTATCAGAAGTTAGAGAGATTTCTATTAAAACAAGAAAAGAGGCTAGTTCAGTTATTAGGCAAGAAGAATCTGGAATTGTTGATGCAGTTTTTATTACAGAAGATGGTCAAGGAAATAAAGTTATTAGAGTGAGAACAAGAGATTTGAGAGTTCCAGAATTAGGTGATAAGTTTGCAACCTCTCATGGTCAGAAAGGAGTTATAGGAGCAATAATTCCTGAAAATGATGTCCCATTTACTGCAAATGGAGTTAAACCTGACGTATTATTCAATCCTCATAGTATTCCTAGTAGAATGACTGTAGGGTATTTGATAGAATTATTATCTGGAAAACTTGGAGCATTAAAAGGAAAAATAATGGATGGAACTGGATTTTCGGGACAGAAAATTGAAGAACTTGAGGATCAATTGAAAGAAGTAGGATTTAGGGCTGATGGAAAAGAAACTTTGTATAATGGTATAACTGGAAAAATGATGAATGCAAAAATCTATATTGGAAATATGTATTATCTTAAACTTAAGTATATGGTTAGTAACAAAATGCATGCTAGAGCAAGTGGAAAAGTTACCCTATTAACAAGGCAACCTGTAGAGGGGAGAGCTAAAGGGGGAGCATTAAGATTAGGGGAGATGGAACAACAAGCATTAGTAGCCCATGGTGCATCTTTATTATTAAAAGAAAGATATGATTCTGATAAAACAGTATTATATATTGGTAAGAAATCTGGAGAGATTGCTATTAATGATAAGATCAGAGATAAGATTTATTGTCCAGTTTCTGGAGAAACTGACGTTGAGCCGGTGGAAGTTTCTTATGCATTTAAATTATTGTTAGATGAATTGAGAGGTATGCACATAGGAACTAAATTTGAATTACAAAATAAATACGATTAAAATGGCAAAATCTATAAGAAAAAAAGTTAAGAGTTTACAATTTACTTTACTTAATCCTGAAGAGATTAAAAAAATGAGTAAGGCAAAAATAATTACTCCTGAGCTTTATGATGTTGATGGATATCCAGTTGATGGAGGTTTAATGGATCTTAGATTGGGTGTTATTGATCCTGGTTTAAGATGTAGAACTGATGGAGCTACTATGAAGGATTGCCCTGGTTATCCTGGAACTATTGACCTGGCTAGACCTGTTTTCCATATAAAATATATTCCTGTTGTAGAACTTTTTTTGAGATGTTATTGTTCTGAATGTAGTAAGCTAATGATTACTGAGAAAGATAAAATTAAATATAAAACAATAAAAGATAGATTAAAAAAAGCAAAAGATACTAAGAAATGCCCTCATTGTAAATTAGAGCAAGAAAGAGTTAGGTTACATAAACCTAGTACTTTTAAAATTGGGAAAAAAAGATTATTTCCTGGAGAGGTTAGAGATAAGCTTGTAAGAATTCCTGATGAAGAAATTAGACTTGCGGGTATGGATCCGGCAATATTTAGGCCTGAGTGGGGAGTTCTTACATTATTGTTAGTTCCTCCAGTAACAGTTAGACCGAGTATTACTTTAGAATCTGGTGAAAGAAGTGAAGATGATTTAACCCATAAATTATCAGATATCATTAGATCTAATCAAAGACTTTGGGAAAATCTTAATGCTGGAGCTCCAGAAGTAATTATAGAGGACTTGTGGGATTTATTACAATATCATATTACCACTTTTTTTGATAATTCTATAACTAAGATTCCTCCTGCAAGGCATAGATCAGGACAACCATTAAAAACTATAACTGAAAGAATAAAAGGTAAGGAAGGGAGAATTAGACATAATCTTGCTGGAAAAAGAGTCAATTTCTCGTCGAGAACAGTTATTTCTCCAGATCCTGCTTTAAAAATTAATGAAGTAGGTGTTCCTTATGAAATTGCAAAATTTTTAACTGTTAATGAAAAAGTTAATACCTTGAATCTTGAAAAATTAAAAAATATAATTAAAAATGAAAATTATCCTACTGCAAATTATGTTATAAGGCCAGATGGAAGAAGGAAAAGAATTACTGATGAATTAAAACAAGAAATTTTAGAAGAGCTTGAAATTGGATATGTTGTTGAGAGGCAATTAATTGATGGGGATGTTGTTTTGTTTAATAGACACCCAAGTTTGCATAAAGCAAGTTTAATGGCGCATTTTGTCAAAGTATTACCTTATAAAACATTTAGATTACATCCTGCTACTGCCCCTCCATATAATGCGGATTTTGATGGTGATGAAATGAATGTTCATGTACCTCAATCTGAAGAAGCTAGGGCAGAGGCTAAAATTTTGATGGATGTAAATGCTAATTTAATGTCTTGTAAAGATAATAGTAATTTATTAGGAAATATTGTTGATTCAGTCACTGGAAATTATATATTAAGTAAAAATAAAATTTCTAAGAAAGAAGCTACACAATTATTATATCAATCAGATATAAATTCAAATGTAACTAAAAAAACCTTAGAAGGTAATGAAATTATATCTCAACTTATACCCAAAATTGATTATAATTCTAAAGTTAAGGATGGAAGTCCTCTAAAGATAAAAGGTGGAAAAATTGAAGAGGGGCATGTTGATGAAACTTTGTTTGGAGTTGAAGCTGGAGATTTACTTAAATATTTAGATAACGAATATGGGAGAGATAAAACTATAGCTACATTAGAGAATTCTTTTTCATTAGGAACTAATTATCTTTCAAACTATGGGTTTACAATAAGTGTAGATGACCTTAATGTAAATGACAAAGTTAGAAAATCTACTCAAGAAATAATTTCTGATGCTGAAAAAGAAACTGAAAACATTATTTCAAAATTCCATGATGGTAGTTTAGAAGTAATTCCGGGTAAGACTGATGAAGAAACTAGAGAAATTAAGATCCTTCAAACTTTAAATGGAATAAGAACTAAAATTGGAAAAATAGTTGGGAATGAAATCTATAAAAGTAATCCAATAAGTGTTATGATGGATTCTGGATCTGGAGGAAGTGTGTTAAATATTTCTCAAATGGCATGTTGTGTTGGTCAGCAGGCTTTATGGGCTGAAAGAATTGGAATTGGATATAATAATAGAACTTTGTCTTTCTTTAAAGAAAATGATTTATCACCAAAAGCTAAAGGATTTATTTATAGTTCATTTTTAGAAGGGTTACAACCTTATGAATTCTTTTTTGGAGCAATAACTGGTAGGGATGCTTTAATGGATACTGCATTAAGGACTCCTAGATCCGGATATTTATATAGAAGGTTAGCAAATGCACTTCAAGATATAAGAATTGAGTATGATGGAACTGTAAGGGATGGAAGTAAAAGAATTGTTCAGTTTAAATATGGGAATGATGGAAAAGATGTTAGTACATTACATAAAAATAAGGATATAAGTGCAGGAGAGGCTATTGGAATTATTACTGCACAATCATTTGGAGAACCATCAACACAAATGGCATTAAATGTATTCCACTTTGCAGGAGTTGCTGAAATGCAGGTTACTTCAGGTCTTCCAAGATTAATTGAAATTTTTGATGCAAGAAGATCCCCTTCTACACCTGAAATGGAAATTTATTTGAATAAAGATTATAATAATGAGAAGAATGCTAGAGTTTTAGCTGAAAAAATAAAGCAAGTTAGTTTGAAAGATATTGTTAAAGAATTAAAAATAAATTTTTCAGATAAAAAAATTGAAGCTCTTATTGACAAAGAGTTAATTAGAAGGGTTCATCATTCTGCTGAAACAATAATTAAAAATTTGAATGAGGATAAAAAACTTGGAACTAGTTGTAAACTTAAGGGAGATATTATTGTATTTGAGGGAAATGATATGGATTTTAAGGAGATTTATAAATTAAAAGAAAAAATAAAAGATACACAAATTTCAGGAATTAAGGGGATTACGCAAATTCTTGTTGTAAAAAGAGAAAAAGATTATGTAATTTTAACTGCAGGAACAAATCTTAAGGAATTAATTGGCCTAAAGGAAATTGATGAAACTAGAACTGTTAGTAATGATATTCATGAAGTTGCTTCAATTTTTGGAGTTGAAGTTGCAAGAGAGGTTATAATTAAAGAAATTGGAAAAGTATTAAATTCTCAAGGATTAGATATTGATATTAGGCATTCTATGTTGGTTGCAGATGCTATGAGTGCAGAAGGGATTATAAAAGGTATTACTAGGATGGGAATAATTGCTCAAAAGTCATCTATTCTTGCAAGGGCTGGTTTTGAAACACCAATAAAACAATTTATTAATGCTACATTAAAAGATAATAAGGATGAACTTAATTCAGTGATTGAAAATATAATTCTTAATCAACCTATTCCAGTAGGTACTGGATTACCTGGATTGATGGTGGAAGTCTCTGGACCTTTAACAAATGAAAAACCTAAAAGTGATAAAAGTGTTAAAAAACTTACAAAAGAAGTGAAAGATACATCTTCTAAGAAAAAATAATTTTAATTTTATAACTTATATTTAAATGCTTTGATTAATAATTTAGTAAGTTTTAAAAACCTTTTAAACAACGTCCATTTATTGAAAATGATTAAGATTTTAGACATGAGGTTGATGAGATATATTAATTTATTTAATAAAATTACAGGCCTTAGATGTAATCACTGTTTTGAGTATAACAATGCAGTAATCTTTGCAGTTCCTAGAAAATTTATTCTTAAAGCTATTGGGAATAATAATAAAAATTTAGAGAAATTAAATAGGCTTATTGGTAAGAGGATAAAAATTATAGCAATACCTCATGGAAAAGAGGATATTGAAAGTTTTGTTGCAATTATTACAAAGCCAGTTAGATTTAAAGGTATTGAAATTAGAAATGATGAAGTTATTATAAATGCAGGTTCTCAAAGTAAAGCAAGTTTGATTGGTAGAAATAAAGTAAGATTATTAGAAATGGAAAATATTTTAGGACAATATTTTGGGATTAAAAAAGTTTTGATAAGATAATTAATCAAGAGATAAAAGTATTCTTTTTAGCTTTTTGCTAGCATTAATATTTCTTTCTTTTCCTTTATTTCTTAAATTTTTTGCAGAGTCTGTGAAATATGAATGACTTTCTAAAAAACTAGGTTGTCCTAAATCCCATTCTTCAGGATTTTTATCAGGAATTCCATATTCTTTCATTTCCCTTCTTAGATTATCTGAAATAATAATAAATTCGCTTGAATCTCCTCCAAGATAGAATAAATCTGCATCACACATTATTTTTTGCAAATGATCATTTTTATCCGGAACTTGTTTAAGTTCTTCGCCAACTATTTGCATTTGAGTTGCCATAATTATTTTTCCAATTCTATCTATTTGATCATTAGAGTATCCAAATTTTGGTAATGAATCTTCAGCAATTCTCTTACCTATTGGTTCATTTTTTTTGTATTCTTCAATAAATCCAGTATCATGATATAACGCAGCAGTTCTTAAAAGTAAGAAATCTTCTTTTGAAATATTTTCCATTTTTCCTAATATTTCTGAATCTGGAAGAACGTAATCTCTAGTATGATGAAATCCATGATAATATAAATTATCGGGAAGTTCATTTTCCAATCTATTAAATACATACTCTTTAGCTGCATTAAAATTTGATTTTTTCATGCATTTGTTCTATATTTAAGGTTTATAAATGTTTCTAGTAACTACTTATTAGAGATAACTAATATTCTTTTTTATTAGTGGCCATTAAGACAAAGCTTTTTAAACCTTTTTTATATTAATTTTCTATGGGATTAAGAAATGCTACTAAACTTTTGAAAAATAGGAAAAAGTTTAGATGGAAAAATAGAAAATATAAAGTTAGAACTTTAAATTTATTCAAGAAATCAGATCCACTTGGTGGTAAAAATCAAGCTAAAGGAATTGTTACTGAAAAAATTCAAAAAGAAGCTAAACAGCCAAATTCAGCTATGAGAAAATGTTGCAAAGTTCAATTGATAAAGAATGGTAAGGTGGTTACTGCTTTTATTCCAGGGAATTTAGCTCAAAAATTTGTTGATGAACATGATGAAGTTATGATTGAAAGAATTGGTGGTAAGCAGGGGAGAAGTAAGGGAGATATTCCTGGTGTTAGATGGAAAGTAATAAAAGTAAATGATCAGCCACTTTCAAGATTATGGTCTGGAAAGATTGAGAAGGGAAGAAGATAATGGTAGAACAAGAAATACAAATAGAAAATAATGAAGCGGAATCTCAGAATGAAGAAGTTATAGATCAAATGGCTGAGCTTGAAAATAAAAAAGATAATTTCAAATTATTTGGATTATATGATGTTTCTGATATAAAAATTGAAGATCCTGGAATGAGGAGATATATTAATTTAGAGCCTAAATTAATGGTTAAAAGTCAAGGGAGAATTAGAGAAAAATTTGGTAGATCTAAAGTAAACTTACTGGAAATTTTTGCAAATCTTATTGCAGTTCCAGGACATAGAGGTAAGAAGCATAAGATACAGACTGGGTGGAAAACAGGAAAATATAGTCAAAATATGAAAATAGTTTTAGATTGTTTAAAAATAGTTGAAGAAAAATTAAAAATGAATCCAGTTCAAGTTTTAGTTACTGCGTTAGAAAATGCAGCCCCTTATGATGGAACTACTGTAATTGAATATGGTGGTGCAAGATATCCTCAGGCAGTAGATATAAGTCCATTAAGAAGAGTTACAATGACTCTAAGATATATGGTTCAAGGTAGTTATGATAAATCATTCAATAAAAAAATAAAAATCCAAAAAGCATTAGCTGATGAAATAATTAAGGCGTATAATAAAGATTCAGATAGTTATATTTTTTCTAAGAAAAGAGAATCTGAAAAGACTGCAGATAGTGCAAGATAAAGATTATTATTTTGTTGTAACATATAATTTATAAGGGAATCTATTTCCTTCAGAAAATTGAGGATCTATCTCACAAACATCAACATTTACACCATTTTGCAAACCATTATAACTATCTCTAAAATGTTTCAATAATCTAAGATTAGTCATATCTGGTGCAATTTCCTTTGTATAAATATAAAACTTCTCCAACTCACTAGCTATGCCTAGAGTTATACCTTTGATTAATAATCTTCCTTCATAAGTTTCTAATATGCTATTCATCTATTTGGGTTAAAATTAGAGTTTTTAAAGGTTTTCTATAGATTGTTTTAGAATTTAGAAAGTTTTAAAAACCGAATTTTGTATGAATAAACATTAACATGGCTAAGAAAGAAACACCATTCGAGAAGATTGTACGATTAGTAAAAAGTCAAGATACTATTAGAAATATTGCAACTAGTGCTCATATTCACCATGGGAAGACTGCTTTAACAGATAATTTATTGGCTGCAGCAGGTATGATGAATGAAAAACTAGCAGGAGATTTAGAGGGTGGAATGGCTACATGGGGACATGCAGATGAACAAGAAAGATTACTAACAGTTGATGCTGCAAATGTAAGTATGGCTCACGAACTTGAAGGTAAAGAATATTTAATTAATTTAATTGATACTCCTGGACACGTTGATTTCGGAGGTAATGTTACTAGAGCTATGAGGGCTATTGATGGTACAATAGTTTTAGCATGTGCTATTGAGGGAATAATGCCTCAAACTGAAACTGTTATGAAACAAGCTTTAAGGGAAAGAGTAAAACCTATTTTATTTATTAATAAAGTTGATAGAATGATTACTGAATTGAAACTTACGCCTGAAAAAATGCAAGAAAGGTTCATGAAAATAATTGATCATTTTAATTTATTAATTGAGCAAATTGCTGAAAAAGAATATGCACAAAAATGGAAGGTTAATGTTGCTGATGGAAGTGTTATATTTGGAAGTGCAAGGGAAAATTGGGCTTTATCTACAAAATTTATGAAGAAAAAAGGAATAGGGTTTAAGGAAGTTATTGAAAATCAAAATAAAGAAGATAAGGAAGAAAAAAAAGATTGGTTCTGGGAAAATGCACCCTTATTTGAAGTATTATTAGACTCTGTAATTACTCATCTACCTAGTCCTGTTGAAGCTCAAAAATATAGAATTCCAAAAATTTGGCCAGGAGATCCGGATAGTGATTTTGGAAAACAATTACTTTCTTGTGATCCAAATGGAGAACCAGCCTTTGTAATAACTAATACTATTATTGATCCAAAATCAGGTAAGGAGGTTAGTGCAGGAAGATTATTCTCAGGAACATTAAAACCTGGAATGGAAGTTTATTTGAATACTGATAAAAAGAAACAGAAGATACAACAAGTATTAGTGTATAACGGAGTTAAGCCAGAGCAATTAGAAATAGTTCCTGCAGGAAATGTATTGGCGATTACTGGTTTAACAAGCCAGCCAGGAGAAACAGTTACAGTTAGTCCTCAGGAATCTTTTGAAAATATTAAACATATTTTTGACCCAGTTATTACTAAATCTATTAGTGTTCCTAAACCTCAAGACTTGCCTAAATTAATTGAGGTTTTGAAAAAAGTTGCTAAAGAAGATCCCTCCCTTAAAATTGAAATTAATGAAGAAACTGGAGAAAATTTAATTTCTGGAATGGGTGAATTACATCTAGAGATTATTGAAAATAGAATTAAAACAGAAAAAGGAGTTGATGTTAAAACTGGAGAACCTATTGTTGTTTATAGAGAAACTGTAAGTAAAAAAGGACCTTCAGGAGAAGGAAAATCACCTAATAAACATAATTTATTCTGGATTGAAGTTGAACCTTTAGAAGATAGTGTTTACAAGGCAATTAAAGCTGGAGAGCTTCCAGAAGGTAGAACTAAGAAAAAGAATGAAGAATTATGGAATAGATTATCTGAATTAGGAGTTAGTAATGAAGAAGCTAGACAATATAGACATATTTACAATGACTGTGTATTCTTAGATAAAACTAAGGGAGAAGTTCACATGGGCGAGGTTATTGAAATGATAATGGACGGAGTTGAACAAGTTGTTGATGCAGGTGTATTAAGTAGAGAACCTTGTGCTAAATTAAAAATAAGTATGGTAGATTTAAAGTTGCATGAGGATGCAATTCATAGAGGTCCTGCCCAGGTTTATCCTGCAGTAAGAGATGCTATTAGAGGTTCTATTGAGAGTGCTGGCCCAATATTACTTGAACCATTACAAACTTTATTGTTGGAAGCCCCATTAGAATATATGGGAGAATTAACTAAATTGGTTAGTGCTAAAAGAGGACAAGTTATGGATATTGATCAAACATCAGGACATATTGGAGTTAAAGCAAAAATTCCTGTTGCTGAAATGATTGGAATGAGTTCAGATATAAGAAGTTCAACTGAAGGGCGTGGTGGATTTAGTATGGTTGATCAGAACTTTGAGAAAGTTCCAGCTCAAATACAACCAGATGTAATAAAGTCTATTAGACAGAGAAAAGGACTTGCAGATAACGAATAATCCTAAACATTTAAATAATTATAATCAATTATAATTATGAAAAGATGGTGAAGAAAAAGAAAACTTATAAAAAGAATACAAGAATTGATTCTAATTTTAATAGAAATTTATTGATATGTATTGTCATATTTATCTTAATATTTGTGGTTGTATTTAATTTTGAAGATATGAAATTAAAGATGAGTCCTGATATGACTGGGAGTGGATATGATGAGGGAAGTATGATGTGGGAAGATGAACTAGATTTAGAAAGTATTGATAAAACCTTTATTGATGAAAACTATAATATATTAAATATAGGGTCTAGCGTCAGTATAGAGCCTTCTTGTATACCTTCTGAGTCAATTGCTTGTTTGTCTAAAATTGATAGTAACACTCAATCCTATAGCACAGCATCAGGAGAAAATTGCGCGAAACAGATTGAAAAGCTAAAAAAATGGGAAAAAGAATACAAAAGTTTAACCAAAAAAATTACCAGTTGTTTTAATATAGCCAACAATTTTAAAGTTTTTTGTTATAAAACTGGTCAAGCTTCTAAAGATAATTGCAAAAGAGGGAAGAATATACAGAAAACCTGTGAGACTTTAGTAAAAGTGCAAGAAGGTCTAGAAAAGGAAAAACCAAAGATTAACCCAGAATGCATGAAAGATTTAAAGAGGGTACCTATAAAAGAACCAATTCCCTATGGCCCCCCATTATCTCTCCCTGAATTAGATGAAGATACATGTCAAAAGATAATTATTATTGCTGGCGTTGCTTATATCTGTTGGACTGCTTGTAAAATTGTAGCAGCCCCTAGTACTTGTGGCCTTAGTTTAGCATTACCATAACCTATTGATTTAGAAAAATAATCATAGTTTTTAAAGAGTTTTAATAAAATATAGCATCAATAAGAAAGAATATTCCCAATTAATCTTCTCCTACCAACCTAAATATTCGAATAGCTTTTTTTAATTACATTATATCCAACTAGACCTAGAAGACCTTTATTAATTCCTTAACTCCCCAAAAAAGAAATCATCACATTTAAAAACCCAAACCACCCATAATTTTTATGAATAATTTAATAAAATTACAAAAATCACGAGCAATACCTCTATTGTAATTATTATTGTATAAAACTTCTTAAAATTTAATTTTAATCTATTCGATGAAATCTGTTAAAGACCTTTTATGGACACCAGGAATGACTGTTAAGCAGTTAGTTGATGATTTTGGTAGTTTAGGCTATCAGAGTATAGAATTGAATAAAGCAAGTGATTTAGTCTGTAAAATGAAACAAGAGGGATGTAAAATTTTCTTAACATTCACTTCTAACATGGTTACAACAGGACTTCGTGGATTCTTCGCTCAAATGATTAAATTAGGCATGGCAGATGTTATTGTAACTACCTCTGCTAGTATCGAAGAAGACATAATAAAATCTATGGGAGATAAGATTGAAGTAACTACTTTCAATGCAGATGATATTGCAATGAAAGAAAAAGGAGAAAACAGAGTTGGAAATCTATTGATAAGAAATGAAAGTTACATGAAGTTCGAAGACAAGATGAATGAATATATTGAAACTATCTATCAAAAACACAAGAGAATTGATGTTAGTTTATTTTTGAAAGAATTAGGCCTATTATTAAATGATGAGAATTCTATCCTATATCAAGCTGCTAAAAATAATGTTCCAATTTTCTGTCCCGGTATTGCAGATTCTGCAATAGGTTTCCATTTATATTTATTCCAAGAAAAACATAAGGATTTCATTATCGATGTGATTGGAGACTTCAAAAATATAATTTTCTCAAGCAATCACGATGAGAAAAAAGGACTAATTAGTCTTGGAGGTTCTATAAGTAAACATTATGCTATTTTCTCAGGATTACTAAATGGAGGTTTTGATTACGCAACCTATCTAACTACTAGCCACGCAAGCTCCGGGAGCATGAGCGGAGCTACAACAAAAGAAGCTATGAGTTGGGGAAAATTAAAAGATACAGCTGCAGGAGTTACTGTAAATGGAGATGTAACAATCACTTTCCCTTTAATGATGATAAGGGCTTTAGAAAAATTAAAAGAAATTGGATTAATAGAAAATGACAAAAGCAAAATTCATTCTGAATAAGAAAAAAGTTCTTGAGCAATACGAAAAATTGAAAGAACTTGGAATTAAAATAAGTTACAGCCATAAAACAAATAACGAAGTTACAAAAGTTTTAGAAGATACTAATTCTGAATTCTCATTACATGCATTTAATGAAATCAAAGACATCAAAGATAAAAATAAAATATGGTTCTTCACACAAGCCAATTCAAATGAAGAGCTAAACAAAATCTTAGATGAAGGTGTTAAAAAATTCGTAATTGATAATGAAATAGATCTAAACAATCTATTAAAAATAGTTGAAGAAAAAAATATTATTATCAATCTATTAATTAGAATGAAATTTCAAGAACATAGAATTACAAGTGGGAAATATTTCATTTACGGACTTCCAGCAATCAAAGTTAATGAAATAATTTCAAAAATCAAAGATAATAAATTTATTGGCAAACTTGGAGTCCATATCCATAGAAAAAGTCAAAATGCTAGCGAATGGGAAATTAAAGATGAATTAGAAGATTCATTAACTAAAGAAACCCTGGAAAGAATAAACATCATTAACATTGGGGGAGGACTTCCAATAAGATATAGAACCTACACATCTGAAATAATGCCCTATATCTTTAATAAAATTAAAGAAGTTAAAGAATGGTTCTCAGGAGATATTTATACAGAACCCGGAAGATTCATCGCAGGCCCTGCAGTTAAACTGAAATGCAAAATCATCCAAGTCCAAGAAAATACCTTAATTGTTAATACTTCAATATATAACGGAGTTCTAGATGCACATATTACTGACATAAGATTATTAGTTGAAAATGAAGTTGAGGAAAATGAAGAAGGAGAATACTATAAAATAAAAGGAAATACCCCTACAAGAGATGATATCTTTAGACATAGCGTCAAATTAAAAAATCCAAAAGTCGGAGAAGAAATTACTTTCTTAAATGCTGGAGCCTATAATTACACAACTGACTTTTGCAGTTTAGAAAAGTTAGAAACAGAGGTTGTTGAAGATTTTTAAATTTACAATTATAGTTACTACTATGGGATTACTATAAAACGAAAAGTTTATAAATCTGGCAATGATTAATTTATTATGACACATTCAAGAATACCTATTAAAACACAAAGAAGAATTGATGAAATTAAAGAAATTGATGATACTAAATTAGCTTTAGAATCAATTGTAGATTTAGTTAATAATTATACAAAAAAAGAGGAAAAAGTTCCTGTAAGGTATGATGATAAAACTGGAAAACCTATTGAATACGAATGGAGATCCTCAGAAGATCATGGCCATTTTAAACCAGAGATTTATCTTGGAGGAGACAATTTGATAGATCCAGAACCAACTGAACCTGGCCTTGCAAAAAAGGTTGTTGAAAAAATAGAACAAATAGGTCCAATAGTAGTTAATACACAATTCGGTAAATATGTTTTTAGTTATGAAGAAAGAGATGTTAGTAGCACTGAACAAGGTGGAGACATATATTTTGCAACTAAAAATTCAATTTCTATCAGAAAAATTGAAGAATTATAGAGTTAAATAAATCGTAATTTAACAATACTTCTCAAAATTATTTTAATTAAGGCAAAGTCTCGAAGGGCTGGCGAAGAGTAAATATTAGTGGCCGTTACTTAGATAAAGTACATAGATAAGCAATATTGGCTTTTGTTATGTCCTCTATCTTTAAATTTGCCCGAGAAAAAATATCTTCCAATTGTTCTTTAGAAAATTGTTCAGAAATGTTGTCGCCCAAACTTTCATCAAAGACAACTTTCCCATTTTCAATTTTCTTAATTTCAACTCCTGATGCCTTATAGATTTTCATTCTATCTTCCAAAGCATCTTCGGAAAATACGCTGATGATAATTTTTCCAGAATTTTTTAGAACCCTTTTCATTTCTTCAAGAATTATGAACTTTTTATCTGCAAAATTCGCAAAGGTTGTCATACAAACAACAAAATCAAATTCCTCGTTTTCAAAAGGCAATTTTGTTGCATCAGCTTTGAGAATTTTGATTGAAGGATAATTGGAAAAATTATCTTTTGCATCAGCGATTGCTTTATCGTCATGGTCTATACCAGTAATATTTTTTGTTACTGGTAAAATGTCGAAGATGCTTCTGCCGTCTCCACAGCCGACTTCAAGAACTTTGGCATCAGGAGTTATTATTTTTTGAAGATATTTTTTCTCTTCTTCAAACCATTTGTGATAAGATTCGGGCAAATTTTTTAAAACAAATTCCCAATAATCCATATTTGTTTTCATAGACATAACAAAAGCTTAAGTAAATATAAAGATTGCGATACTTAGGCCACTAATATTTATTTCATTTAACATCGCGATTATCCGAAGTTGGCGTAGCCAATTTGGGAAAATTCCTGCAAGAAATTTCTCTTTAATTGCTGTTAATTGGTGAGCCTGCAAGGCGAACGAGGGAGCGGATGCGACTGACAGTATTATGTGGGGCGATTGTCATAATTATTATAAGCTTAGGAAAAATCTCTAGGTTATGAATCATAATCTTTACCTCCTGTGGATTCCAAATAAAGGTTGGGGCACCTTTGATGAGGGCACTTCTCCTGATCTGCACAATGTTTTTCCAGAATATATTTACAGAAAATATACTGTGTCTGCTAAAGATGAAAAAAAAGTTTTTCATAAGTTAAGGTCCGTACAACAAGAATTGAATTCTAAAGGGGTGGTGCCCACAGAGGAAAGACAAAATGAGATTTTTCCTGAACTCTCTGATTTATTATCTGATTAGTTTTCGCCCAAATAATATTGAAACTAACATCAGAATTTAACAATACTTCTCAAAATTATTTTAATTAAGTTTAAAAATATCTTAATTATTCTAAAATTATCTATGAAAATGAAATCTAAAAAAATAATAGTTATCCCCTCAAGCCAAGGATGTTTAGGGAAAAACAAAGGAACAGAAAAGGCTGGAGAAAATATTTGTAAGTCTATGGGAATTAATTATACTATTGCAGAAATATCAGAGTCAGACTTTATAGAAACTACTAAAAAACTTGAAAAATTAGAAGGAGATATTTTTGTTGGAGGAGATCATTCTATAACCTACCCTTTATTCAAAAACAGCAAGGCTGATGGTTTAATCATATTTGATGCACATGCAGATTGTGTAAACAATTTTAGCCCTCCAACCCATGAAGATTTTGTTAGAGTGCTAGTTGAAGAAAAGATAGTAAGTCCAGATAAAATCTTAATCATCGGACTAAGAAACGTAGACCCTATCGAAAAAGAATATCTTAAGGATAAAAAAATTAATTATATCAACATGAAAAAATGTAATGTTGGAAATGTTCAAGAAAAAATTGAGAATTTTTTGAAAAAAGTTGAGAATGTTTACCTTAGTGTTGATTTTGATGTGCTTGATTCAAGCATTGCAAGTGCTACAGGGTATCCTGAAAAAGATGGAATGCAAGTTGAAGATCTTTTAAATTATATTAAACAAATTAAAGATTCTAATAAAGTTGTTAGAAGTGATTTTGTAGAGTACAATCCAATTAAAGATAAAGAAAAAAAAGAATTAGAAATTTGCAAGGAAATTGTAGAAGTATTAAAGTAAAAAATTAGCTCCTGAGATTGTTATATTGGTATCTTTATACATTAATGATTCATGAGGGACTAAATTAATCGTTATTAGATATTACTAAAATAAACTGTAAAATTCATAAAAAAATTTATTTTTATAAATAGTTACTAATCATAAGGTTTAAATATATATAATACGCGATATATTTGCCCTTTGGGAAGAAGAGTTCTGATAACATAATATGATAAAGAAAACTGGATTATTCATGTTTGGAATTATTCTAATGATAGTTTTAACTGGAAGTGTTTCAGCAAGTTTATGTAAAGATTCTAGCGGATATTATTCTGAATGTAAACCTTTTAATCATAGGTATGTTGAAAATACTAATAGTAAATCTGTTGGAGATGTTAGACCTAATCCTCCCGTATTTAAGGGAAGTTATGGAAGTTACAGGCATGATATGTACAGAAATGGAGATTATAGACCTTCTTACTTTTTTGTAGATTATCCAGATTATTCTCCTAGAAGTTTTGGTGGAGGATTTTATGCAGGTGGTTGGAGAGGTAATAACTGGGGTTGGGGAGGCTCTGGTTGGGGAAATAATTGGGGTTGGGGTGGTTGGAATAGTTGGAGAGGTGGTGGGGGTTGGAATAATATTAGATATAATACTTATTATCCTACTTATTATTCAGTTCCTTATTTTAGATCGTGGTTTGGGTAAATTTATAAGTAACTTATTCTTAACATGATTGTAAAAAAGATGGTGAAGAAAAAAGTTTCTAAAAAGAAAGGTATAGATAATAAGAATTTAATTTTAGGCGTGGTTGTTATTCTTTTATTAATTGGAGTTTTCTGGTATTTCAATAATCAAGGGGTTTATTTTCAGCCTGGAATGGAGAATATGAATGGAGATGATGGAATGGGAGATATGGATGAACAGGCTAAAAAGTTAACAAGAAAAGAGATAAAGGCAATAGAAGAACAGGAGGCAGCTGATCAAAGGGCAGCTGAAGAACGAGATAAGCAAGCTTCTGGGTATTATCTTCCTCATTATCTAACTACAGATGGTTTTGATTATAGAGCGCCGGGATGTGGATATCGCTTTAAGGATAAGGAAACTTGTGAAGGATTTAAAGCAGCATATGAGACTGGACAGGACCTGGAAGATGTTGATGATTTAACTAATGATGAAAAGGAACAAGCTGAAAAATTTGCAAAATTTGCCCCTGAGATTGTAGAACCTGAAGGGTGTATTGGAAGAATTCCTGAGGTAATGGGTGGTGGAGAGTATACAGAAATTGATATTAGTAAAGTAACGGAAGAACCAGGAATTAATCCAGATATTGAAATGAAGTATAATTCTTGGAAGTGTATGATGGTTGGATTAAAAACTCCTGTTGGAATTATTTCGAGAGGAAAAAATTGTCAGGAACATTGTGAGAATGAAATAGGAAGATGTATAGAGGTAGAAGAATTTTGTCAGTATTATAAAGAGTCTCATACACGAGGAGGAGGGCCTATTTCGATTTATCTTTCTAAATCTTCTTCAGCATATTGTGATTGTAATCCTCCTCATCAATAATTAATAATTCAAAATGGCAAAGAAAAAAGTTTCTAAAAAGAAGGGTATAGATAATAAGAATTTAATTTTAGGCGTGGTTGTTATTCTTTTGTTAATTGGGGTTTTCTGGTATTTTAATAATCAAGGGGTTTATTTTCAGCCTGGTGATGATGGAATGGGAGATGATGGAATGGGGAGTATGGATGAGTCAGATGAGGATATGGATGAGCCTGAGATTGGAGAAATGAATGCCCAAAAATTATATGTTAAAGATACAGATACGAGACCTCAAAATGATCTTAATTCTATTAATCTTAAAGAAGAATTAGAGACTTTATCTTGTGTAAAGGTTTATATTGATAAAAATTGTAAAACACCATTTTTAGATAATAATGGAAAACCGGTGATTTATAGTGAGGGAGATAAATGCCAATATGAAGAAGATGATCCTAATTTAAAAATTTTTAAAAATTTAAAAAATGATAAGATTTATGAATATTATTCTATATGGGGTCAAAATATTGTAGGTCATGAAGGGTCTATTAACAGTGATTGCATGCCACATCCTATGCCAAGATTTTTGGAATCTTGCCCACCATGTCCCGATGATAACCAGGAGCCCCTATGTGTTACAGAAAAAGAATTTATATGTCCAGGCACGACAACAGAAATTAGTGCGGCTAAGTGTACTTGTGTTGAATCTGAAGTTTCTGGAGAATCCATGGATGGCTGTGCTAAAAAGGGAGAGATCTGTGTTCCAAGACAAGGAGAAGGATCTAGATTTACGTGTTGTGAAAAAGATAACAAGGGGAATGATTTAAAGTGTAATGCTAAATATACAAATGCGCAAGGTAAATGTGTAAAAGCTTAACCCTACGAGGGATAATTCTTTTCTAATTTCGATCAACACTTCATCTAAGAAACTACATAATAAATTTCATTATCTGTTTCTATAAACTCATATGATAATTGGTTTCTATCTAATAGCATTTCAAAACCAATTCTCCTCGGGAGTTTCATAGATCTTCTTGTTAGTGTTTTTGTTGCGAAGCTGATGACTAGGTAGTTGGCTTTTGTTTTTAATATATTAATTATATCTTCACTGATTTTCTTTTTTTGTTTTTTATTTTTAGGAATGATTAGATCATAAAGTTTAAACATTAGAAGTATGTCTGATTTTGGAAGTTTTTTTAATTGATTAATTTCTCTGGCATCAAGAATCTTTGCTTTTCCATTGATGTTTAGTGTTTTGAAAAATTTGTTAAGGAAATTTATGTCTTCTTCATCAATATCATAGGCATTATATTTTATTTTACCTAATTTCATATAAGGTATGCTAATTGGATTTAAACCACATCCTAAATCTGTTATAGACTTAGGTTTTCCGGTTATCTTAAAGATTTTTTGATAAATTGTAGGATATTTATCTAATCGTTCTTTTGTTGCAAGAGTTGTTTTTAGCATTGTATTAGTAAGTTCTAATACTTCGGATTGAGGGACATTTTTATCTATTTGCTCTTTCAAATTGTCTAACATTACATTACGTTTCTTTTTTCCTTTAGTCTGATAGGAAGAATATAACCTATGAAGTTCCTTTCTAATAACTTTTATTGCAATTTTATCATTGTATAGATCTGCATTATATCTTTTCGAGAATTTTTCTATCTCTTTCTTCACTATATCGTCGGAGATTGAGCTATATTTCTTATTTGCTTTTATTTTTTTTAAAAGTTCTTGAATTTTTGTCTTATTATCGTCCATATTAGTTATATAACAGAAAGGTTTATAAACCTCTTTTTTTAGTTATACTTATTAAAATTAATATTACATATTAAAAAATATAATAAAAAATGGCAGTAGATAAACCGACAATGAATGTTGTTTTTGTAGGTCACGTAGATCATGGTAAGAGTACTTGTGTAGGTCAGCTTGTATTCCAATCAGGTATTGTTCCTGAGCAGGAAATGAAGAAACTTAGAGAAGAGGCTGAAAAACAAGGAAAACCTGGATTTGAATTTGCCTATGTTATGGATAAAATTAAAGAAGAAAGAGAAAGAGGAGTTACAATAGATTTAGCTTATCAGAAAATAATTACTCCTAAAAGACATATTACAATAATTGACGCTCCTGGTCACAAAGATTTTGTTAAAAACATGATTACTGGAGCAAGTCAAGCTGATGCTGCTTTCTTAACAATTGCTGCTAAAGAAGGAGTTCAACCTCAGACTAAAGAGCACTTATGGTTGTTAAGAACTATGGGAGTTAAACAAATTGCAGTTCTAATTAATAAGATGGATACTGTAGATTATAAGGAAGAAGATTTCAATAAAGTTAAAGGAGAAGTTTCAGACTTGTTAAAAGTTGTTGGAATTGATGCTGAAAAAACAACTTTCTTACCTGTTTCAGGATTAAAAGGAGATAATGTTAAAGAAAAATCAGAAAATATGAGTTGGCATAAAGGGCCAACTATTTGGGAACAATTAGATTTATTTGAAGAATCTAAACCTCCAGTTGATTTACCTATGAGAATGCCTATCCAAGATGTTTATGAAATTACTGGTATTGGTACAGTTCCTGTAGGAAAGATTGAAACAGGAGTAATGAAAGTTGGTCAAAAAATTATAGTATTACCTGGAAGATCTGGATCTGGAATTGAAGGAGAAGTTAAGAGTATAGAGATGCACCATGAGCAACATCAAGAAGCACCTGCTGGATTTAATGTTGGGATCAACCTTAGAGGAATTGGTAAAAAAGATATTGCTAGAGGAGACGTTATTTGTGATGCTTCTAAACCAGCTACAATGGCAGAAGAGTTTACGGCTCAGGTTGCAATTATAAATCACCCAACTGTTGTTGCAAAAGGATATACACCTGTATTCCACGTACATACTGCGCAAGTTCCTTGCCAATTAACTGAAATTGTACATAAACTTGATCCTGCAAGCGGACAACCTATGGATGAAAAAGTTGACTTTTTGAAAAATGGAGATGTTGCTGTTTGTAAATTTAAGCCTATGGGTAATTTAGTAATTGAAAAAGCAAGTGATAATCCAAATATGGCTAGATTTGCCATAAGGGATGCTGGAGCTACTGTAGCTGCAGGTAATGTTACTGATTTAGTTGAAAAAAAATTAGGGTAATTCCTTAACTTATTTTTAAATTAATATTTTTTAATAACTGATAAGTATTTTAAATGAATTATAAAATGATAGAAAAAAATTATGCTTTAAAAACTAGTAAGGAGGCAATAATCACCTTTTCAGAAAATGAATATCTTAAAGGTAGAAATCAATATAATAAAGAGATTATTTCTAAATTAGTAAGAGAAAATACTAATGTTGCTATTTTTTTAGAACAATTTAAAGATTATTCTGGATTAGGTCCACAATCGGGATTAATGGTCTATGAACTTTGGGATTTAGAAACTAAATTAAGAATAGATAAGTTAGATATTCCTCGAGTTAGTGAGGAGAATGTAGTTAAAACTTGTAATAATTTTAGGGATGATATTATCATTGCAGAAAAGGTTTATGAAAATTTAGAAGAGGGAATTAAACATATTGCAAAAGATGAATTGGTTAAAATTAGAGAATATGATCCTTTATTAGGAAATTATTTGTCTGCATTTTCAATAAATAAATCTTTATCTAGTCAAGGCCATGAAACTCAAAAAGTTCCAATTTATAAAATTGAAGAAATGTTAAATTATTCTTATTTAGAACAACCCACTTCTAATTCTAAAAAAATATCTCAATTTAGCTTTGAAATTAAAAAAGAACATCAAAGAGAAAGACTTGCAAGCTTATTGATGGAAGAGATTGATAGCCTTTTGCCAGGAATAGTAGTTTATAGAATTTTAGAAAAACAAACTGAATTGAACAGTTTTAGATATAATTAAAAAAAAGAAAAAAAGAAAAAAAAGCTTATTCGTCGTCGTCAAGATCAAGATTTAAACCCTCTAGATCTTCTTCAAATTCGTCTTCTGACATTTTAACTCCTCATTTTTTATACTTTAGATATTATCTAAATTATATATAAAGGTTTTTGTTGTTCTAAATAAGGATAAAATTTATATAGGATAAACTGTTTTTAATTTTTACCAAACCTTAATGGAAAGGTTTATAAATTCTAAAATGCTGTAATTATTATAAAATAATATCGAGAGATTTAAGATTATAAGATATTATATCACTATCACGATTCACGTAATCCATTCATATTCATTTTAGGATAGAATCACAAGACATACAAAAAAGTAATGTAAAATGATATAAAACTTTTTCTTAAATTTTTTGCGAACTAAATAAAAAATAAAATTAGAAATATGGCAAAAATAAGTCCAGTATCAATAAAGTATATAATTCATGCTAAATTTGAAGCTAGCGGAGCAATTGAAAAACCAGATATAATTGGAGCCATCTTTGGTCAAACTGAAGGTTTACTTGGAGATGACCTTGAAATGAGAGAACTTCAAAAGTCTGGGAAAATTGGGAGAATAGAAGTTAATATTGAATATGGAGAAGGTAAAACTACTGGAGAAATTGAAGTACCTACTTCCATAGATAAAACTGAAACTTCTATAATTGCTGCAGCTCTTGAAACTATTGAAAGAGTAGGGCCAACAGATACTAAAATAACTATAGATGAGATTGAAGATGTTAGGGGAAGTAAAAGAGATTATATTCTTGAAAGAGCGAAAAAATTAATGAGCAAATTTAGTGAAGAAAGTGAATTAGATGAAATTACTGAAGAAATAAAAAGTTCTGTAAAGGTTGCTAAAATGCAAAGTTATGGTACGGAAAATCTTCCTTGTGGGGATCTATCAGGTAATGAAATTATAATTGTTGAAGGAAGAGCAGATGTTATTAACTTATTAAAAAAAGGAATAAAAAACGTAATTGCAATGAATGGAACTAAACTTCCTAATTCTGTAATTGAATTAAGTAAAGAAAAAAATGCGATTTTGTTTGTAGATGGAGACAGAGGCGGAGATTTAATTATAAAGAATGTCACAAATAATGCTGAAATAAATTATATTGCTATGGCTCCAGAAGGTAAGGAAGTTGAAGAACTTACAAGTAAAGAGGCATTGCAAGCATTGAGAAAAAAAACTTCAACTAAAGATTATAGGCCAAGAACAATGGGTAGAAGTTATCAAAGAAGAGAAAGAAAAGAAATTATTAGGAGAGATAAAAAAGATGTTAAAAAAATGACACCTAAAGAAAAAGAAAAAATAAAAGATAAAGTAGGGGAATTGGTTGGAACAAAAGGAGCAATACTATTTAATAAAAAATTAGAACAAATTACTAGGGTACCTTTAGGAAGATTGGGATCTTTAAATGTTAATGAAGAACCTTATGTTATTGCAATTGATGGAACTGCAACTCCTAGAATAGTTGAAAATTGTGAAAACCTAGGATGTGATAACCTTATAGCAACTAATTTTGCAAGTACTGATACTAGCCTTAATTTAGTAAGCTTGTAAAAATATTTATATACCAATAATAGTTTTACATTATATGAAAAGAGGTTTAAAATTTAAGTTAAATCAGGTAACTAATCCTGCTTTTAAAAAAAGATTATTTATTTCATTAATAGTTCTTGGAATTTTATTGGTAGGATTTTTTGGTTATTTTTATTTATTTAGTGCAGATAAGTGTAATGATATTGAATGTTATAATAATGCATTAAAAGATTGTGATAAAATTTACTATTTAAGAGATGGTGAAAATCTTGTTTGGAGATATGAAATAATTGGTAAAAAAGATAATCTTTGTACTGTTGAAGTTGTATTGTCAAAAGTTAAAAAAGGAAATTTAGCTTTTCAAGATATTGAGGGTAATAAAATGGTTTGTAATGTGGAAAAAATAACAAATCAATTTCCGGAAGATGATATGTATCAGTGTACTGGGCTATTAAAAGAGAAATTGCAAGAATACCTTATAGATAAGATGCATAACTATGTTCTTCAAAATTTAGGGGAAATAAAAGAAAATCTTAAACAGATATAAATTTTTAAATTAGTTTTTCTATAGAATATTATGAAAGTTAGATTTGGACCAGCAGGTTTAGGGCCTGTGAAGGATGCGGTAAAGAATTTAGAACATTATCATAGTCTTGGACTTAGAGCCTGTGAGATCGCATTTACATATAGTGTATATATCAAGAAGGATGAAGACATAAAAATGATTAGAGAGGCTGCAGAGCGTTTAGATATTAAATTGAGCATTCATGCACCCTATTTTGTAAATCTTAATAGTACTGATGAGGAAAAAAGAGAAAAAAGCAAGGAACGTATATTGAATTGTTGTGAAGTTGGAGAAAAGTTAGGATGTTCCAGAGTTGTTTTTCACCCAGGATACTATAGTGGTATGGAAAAAGATGAAGCATACAATAATATTAAAAATTCTATAAAAGAGATGATGGATGTTATAAAAGAGAAAGGATGGAAAATAAAAATTGCACCAGAAACTATGGGAAAGGTTAATGTTTTTGGAAGCTTTGAAGAAGTTCATAATCTTGTAAAAGATACTGGATGTGATTTTTGCATAGACTTTGCACATATTTTGGCAAGAGATAAAAAAGTTGATTATGATAAAATAAAAAAATTATTTTCTAATAAGGAATGGCATGTTCATTTTACTGGAATTATTTATGGAGAAAAAGGAGAAAAACGCCATAAAAAGACTGAGGAAAAATATTGGAAATGGTTATTTAAAAATTTGCCAAAAGATAAAGAAATTGTTATAATAAATGAAAGCCCAGATCACATTAATGATTCTGTGGATGGGTTAAGATTATTAAAAGGTTAATAAATATTTGATAATCCTTTTAAGGTCATATTTTCTAAATAATCTACTCTTTCTTTAGGAGTATATTGTTCTGGAGATTGTGATCTTGCGATGGTTATTAAATTTGGTTTTCTCATTTCTCTAAGAGTATCAAGAGTTCTTACTAATCTTCTTTCGCCATCATAAATAACATCATCATTAACACATTCAAATGCATCTAAATCTATATCTAAAATTAATGGATTAGATGTTTCATTTACATCATTTACCATATTCTTTTGTTTTGTATTAACCCCATTATAAAAATATTCTTTTGAATTCCACCTTATTAATCCATTTTCCATTATTGTAGGTTCTTTAAAATAGTCTGGATTTCCATATGAAGATATTTCTATTTTATTTTCTGGCTGAATCCAATATGCCCTATCAACCATATTATAATGGAATGCAGGCGCTATAAATGAACATATGCTTAATTCTTTTGTATAGTCTTCAATTCCACTATTACCTTCTTCATAAAAACTTTCTAGTGAAATTTCATAATCTGCCATGTCTGAATGTCTATCTACATGGATTAAAGTAGCAGATTCATTGGTTTCATCTGAAAGATTAAACCAAGGATCAAATACTTCATTATGAGGATCAACTATCACTGTTTTAATTCCTGATATTTCTAGAGTTCTTGGTTTATTATATACTGGTTCTTTATATTGTGTTTCCATCATCTTGTTCATTGTATACCTTAGTATACCTTTGATTCCTTTTTACAGAAGAATCTATCTTTTTCATTATCTTTTGTGCCCTCTCAGGATTATTTTTAGAAGCATTAAGAACAAATAACAGCTTTCTTATAACTTCTTCATAGCTCTCTCTATCATGTTCCTTAAGCTTATCTAGCCTTTTTTTTGTTTCCTTTCTTATTTTTATCGTCGTTATGGGTTTGTTTTTCATATTACTTTATGCCTTGTATACCTAGGTATACTATTTAAACCTTTCTGTAGGTGTAATTATTATATAGTTACTACAACATAGATATCTTTATAAACAAAAATTAGGTTTTATCAGTAATTAAATTTTGAAATACAATATGAAAAGCAAAGCACTTTTGGTTTCTTTTATAGCACTATTCGCTATAGCTTTATCAATCAGTGCAGTTGCTGCTCAAGACTTAGCTACAGGTGTTAGTGTGGAAGTTAATGATTTAACTACTGCGCCTATCGCCGTATCTGCTTCTGAAACTGTTCCTATCGAGATATTTTTTACTGCCAATGGTAGTCATGATGATATGAGAGTTAGAGCTTATGTTGAAGGTTACAAAAACGAGATTTCTGATGAAACATCAAGATTTCACGTTATTGATGGAAGCTCTTATATTAAGAGACTTTCTTTAACTATGCCTTCAACTGAAGACATGGAAGGTCTATCTGAAGATTTGACTTTACTTGTTAGACTTAGTTCTAAGGATCATGCATCTCAAGAAGTTTTTGTTACTTTAAAAGTTCAGAAAAATCAAGATAGTTTGAATATCCATTCAGTTAGTATGCCTGAAGTTGTTACTTCTGGTAGTAATGTAGCTGTTGACGTTGTTGTTGAAAACAACGGAAACAATAGACTTGATAACGTATATGTAAAGGCCTCTATCCCTGCTTTAGGTATAAGTAAGAAGGTATATGTGGGTGACTTGGAAGCTAGTCAAGATTCGAATGATGATTCAATCGATGATGCGACTAGTAAAAGAGTTTACTTAAGTATCCCTAGAACTGCTTTATCTGGAAATTATGAAGTAGAAATAGAAGCATACAATTACGATGCAAGCTCTATGAAAGTCGAAAGAATTGTTGTTGAAGATGTTGCTACTGGTGTTATACCAAGCTCAACTTCAAGAACAATAGCACCTGGCCAAGAAACAAGTTTTGATCTTGTTCTTGTTAATCCAAGTGACAGTATGATTGTTTACACAATCTCTCCCGCAGAATCTAAGGGAGTATTGATTGATGTAGAAGAATCTGTTGTTGCTGTTGGTGCTGATTCGAGCAGAACTGTTAAGATAAAAGCTAAAGCTACAAGCAATACTGAAGAAGGTACTTATGTTTTAACTGTTAACGCAGATAGCGCAACTGGTTTATCAAAACAAGTTAGCTTCAATGTTAATGTTGAAAAAAGTTCTTCATCAAGTACTGGTATGGCTGACTCTACTGTTATTTTAACAGTTGTTTTAGTTATAGTTTTTGTAGTTTTATTGATAGTACTTATAGCACTGTTATCTAAGAGACCTGTAGAAGAAGATTTTGGAGAAACAAACTATTATTAAATAGTTTGATTTTTTGATTTTTATTTTTATTTTTTCTCCTTTTTTTTTATTTTTTTAATATTATTTAGAACAATTATTCTTAAAAAGAAAATTAATCAACTTAGTTTAGGTGAGAAATGCAATTAAAAAAGCTGGTTATTGAAAACTTAAGAAGTTATGAAAATCAAGAGGTAATTTTTCCAGATGGATCTACATTATTATCTGGAGATATTGGTAGTGGAAAAACTACAATTCTATTAGCTGTTGAATTTGCCCTTTTTGGACTTCAGCCATCTCAAAAAGCTAATTCTTTATTAAGAAATAATAAGGATAATGGGAAAGTTTTATTAGAGTTTGAAGTTGATGGTAAGAATGTTCAAATTGAAAGAACATTGAAAAGAGGTAAGAAAACAATTTCTCAAGATTATGTCTCAATAACTATTGATGATGATAAATATGAGGAAAGTGTTTCTGAAGTAAAATCAAAAATTCTTAATTTATTGAACTATCCTTCTGAATTTTCTAAAAAAACTAACTTACTCTATAAATTTACAGTTTATACTCCTCAGGAAGAAATGAAACAAATTATTACCGAGTCTAAGGAAATTAGATTGAATACATTAAGGCATGTTTTTGGTATTGATAAATATAAAAGAATTCAAGAGAATACAAAAATATTAAGTTCTAAATTAAGGGAAAAAATAAGGATTAATAATGCATTATTAGGAGATATTGATGAAATCAAAGAAAATCTTGAGAACAAAAAGAAACTTCTGATTGAAGAAAAAGATAAATCAATAATTTCAGATATTGAATATAAGAAAGCTCTTGAGTCAAGAGAATCTAAAGAAAAAGATATCAAATTAATTCAGGGGAAAATTGATGAAAAAAGAGATCTTGAAAATGAAAAATCTAAATCTGAAATATTAGTCTCTGAAAAAAAGCATCAAATAAAAAGTCATGAAAATAATATAGTTTTGTTAAAACAACAAATTAGTGAAGTTGAAGCATTGAAGTTTGATGAAGAAGAATACAAAGCATTAGAAACAAGAATTGAATTTCAAAAAAATAAAGAAAAGGAACTTGAAGAAGAATATATGGATATTATGGGTAAGATAAAATCTTTTGAATCTAAAAAAATAGAGGCACAATCACTTGCAAATAAAATAACTGGTTTGGAAAACTGCCCTACCTGTATGCAGAATGTTTCTGAAGAATATAAAAATAATATTATTAATAATGCTAATGCAGAATCTAAAAATTTAGATAAACAAAAAGATGAAATTGAAAAAAGAAAAAAAGACTTAATGGAGAAAATAGAAGTTGTTAAAAAATTAAAAGATGATTTTCAAAAAAAGAGAATTAATATGGATTTAATTAGAGTTAAATTAGAGAATATTAATGATAAAGAGAAAAGAATTGTTGAGATTGAAAGTCAAAAAATTAGCTTGGAAAAAGATGTTGAAATGTTGGTTAAGCATCTTAATACTTTAATAGAATCTATTAAAGAATATGAAAAATATGATATAATTTTCAAAGAGAAAAATTTAGAAATTATTGATGCTAAAAATGAAGAAAATCAGGCTGCAATTAAAAAAGCAGAGATTAACAAAGAAGTTGGCTTTTTAGAACAGCAGATAAGGGATATTGAAGAGAGTATTTTAAAAAAAGAAATTCTGAAAAAACATAATGAAAGATTGAAAGAATTAGAATTTTGGGTAACTCAGAAATTTTTAGAAATTGTATTGTTTACTGAAAAGCAGGTTATGTTGGCATTGAGAAATGAATTTTCTGAATTATTTTCAAAATGGTTTTCAATATTAGTTTCAGATTCTTTAACTGCCACTCTAGATGAAGATTTTACTCCAAAAATTGAACAACAAGATTATGAATTAGATTATAGTTTTCTTTCAGGGGGTGAGAGAACTGCAATTGCATTAGCTTATAGATTATCATTAAATCAAGTTATTAATTCTTTATTGAGTAATATTAAAACCTCTGATTTAGTTATACTTGATGAGCCTACTGATGGATTTTCAACTCAACAACTTGATAAAATGAGAGATATTCTAGAACAATTAGATATAGGGCAGTTAATATTAGTAAGTCATGAACAAAAAGTGGAGGGCTTTGTGGACAATATTATAAGAATTAGTAAGGATAAAAACATTAGTAAGGTAGAATAAAAAGCTTTATAAAGTCAAATTATGTAAAGATATTATAAATTCTAAATGTTTTATTATTGGAATTATTTAAAATGGAACAAGAGTTAAAAAATAACATTCTAAAATCTGGTACAACTATAGTTGGTGTTGTATGTAAGGACGGAGTAGTAATGGGTGCTGATAGACAAACTACTGCAGGTAATCTTGTAATGAGTAAGAATACTCAAAAAGCAGTTCAAATTAATGATTATTTAGTTGTTAGTGCTACTGGAAATGCTTCAGATATTGAAATGCAAAAAAAAGTTATTGCTGCAGAATTAAAATTAAAAGAATTAAAAAGTAAAAGAAGGCCAAGTATTAAAGAGGCTGCAAATTTGATAGGAATGATTACTTATAAAAATATAAGGCAGCCTACAATGATTCCCTCAATTGTTGGAACATTAGTTGCAGGGTTAAATGAAGATGGTAGTTCTGAAATTTATACTGTTGAACCTGCTGGAACTGCAATGAAAGTTGAAGACTATGATGCAAACTTTGGTTCGGGAATGCCTTTTGTTCTTGGATTTTTAGAAAGAGAATACTCAAAAGATATGACTATTGAAGAAGGAGTCAAGGTAGTTGAAGACTCTTTAAAGTCATCAACTCAAAGAGATACTGGGAGTGGTTATGGACTAGATATATTTACATTATCTAAAAATGGAATTGAGCATAAAATTGCTCAGCAAATAACTCCAGAATATAAAAATAGTCCCGGAGTAAAAAGATAATTTTTATTATCAAAAAAAGAGTGTGATATTAATTTTAATATTACTTTTATAATTAGTTAAAATAAAAACGAAAAAAATGGCAGATATATTAAGAGATATTCAGAAAGAATTGCCTAAGGTTATAGGTAGTGCGAACTTTGAAGGGGCAAATATAGTTCTTTATACAGATGATATGGAATTTTTTAAAGATAATCAAGGTAAAATTAGAGAATTAGTTGGAAAGTTCAAAAAAAGAATTGAATTAAGAGCTGAGTCTAAATTACTTAAAGATCATGAAGAAACTGAAAAAATCATAAGGGAAATTGTTCCTGAAGATGCTGGTTTAGCAAATATATTATTTGATGCACCCAGGAGTATTGTGGTTATAGAAGCTAAAAGGCCAGGATTAGTTATTGGAAAGGCAGGATCTATACTAAAAGAAATAAAAAATAATACTTTTTGGATTCCGCAAATACAAAGAAGTCCCGCAATTCCTTCAAAAATAACTGAAAATATAAGGGCGGTTTTATATCAAAGTAATACTACAAGAAAAACTTTTTTAAATTCTGTTGGAAAGAAAATTTACAAAGAATGGAATCCCGATAAAGTGGAAGAATGGGTTAGGGTAACTTTTTTAGGAAGTGGAAGACAAGTTGGAAGGAGTTGTATATTATTACAAACTCCTCAATCCAAGATTCTTTTAGATTGTGGAATTAACCCTGCTGTTAAAGGTAAAGATAGATTTCCTTACTTAGATGCTCCTGAATTTAAGATAAATGAACTTGATGCAATTATTTTAAGTCATGCGCACTTAGATCATTCTGCATTAGTTCCTTATTTATATAAAATGGGATATAAGGGGCCAGTTTATATGACTGCACCTACCAGAGATCTTGCAGCAATTTTGGCATTAGATTTTGTGGGAGTTGCATATAAACAAGCTACTGCACCTTTATTTTCTTCTGTAGATGTAAAAGAAATGGTTAAAAGAACTATTTGTTTAGATTTTAATGAAGTTACAGATATTGCTCCGGATGTGAGAATAACATTTTATAATTCTGGGCACGCATTAGGTTCTGCAATTACACATATTAATATTGGGAATGGAGCTCATAATCTTGTTTATTCAGGAGATATAAAATATGCTAAAACAAGATTATTAAATAGGGCAGTTTCAAATTTTCCAAGAATGGAAACTATGATTCTAGAATCTACCTATGGTTCGAAAGCAGATGTATTACCTCCAAGAATTGAATCTGAAAAAATGCTTATTGAAGAGATTAAAACAACTATTAAAAAAGGTGGAAAAGTTTTAATTCCAGAATTAGGATTAGGTAGGGCTCAGGAAACAATGTTAATATTAGAAGAAGCTATGAAGAGAGGGTTACTTCCAGAAGTTCCTATCCATATTGATGGTATGATTTGGGATATAAATGGAATTCATACCGCTTATCCAGATTTCTTAAATAGCCAAGTAAGAAAAGATATTTTTCAAAATAAAAATCCATTTCTTTCAGATGTATTTAAAAGAGTTGGTAGTCCTATTGAGAGAAAAAAAGTTATTGAAGGCGGACCTTGTGTTGTTCTTGCAACTTCAGGGATGTTAGTAGGTGGAGCAAGTGTAGAATATTTTAGACATTTTGCTACAAGTAAAACTAATAAAATTTGTTTTGTATGTTATCAAGGAGCCGGGTCATTAGGAAGGCAAGTTCAAGATGGAATAAAACAAGTAGGTATGAATGTTCATGGCAAGGATGAATTAATTAATGTTGAATTAGAAATAGTGACTATTCCTGGATTGAGTGCCCATGCTGGAAGGGGGGAGTTGATTGAATACGCAAATAGGACCTCTCCAAGAGCTAATAAAATAATTTTAAATCATGGAGAACAAAGTAAATCTCTTGACTTGGCAAGTTCAATTTATAAATTACAACATATAGAAACAAATGTTCCTAAGAATTTAGAAACAATTAGATTAAGATAAATTTAATTCTTGAAGATTTCTAATTTTATTATCTTTTTGATTTCTTTTTAATGCCCTATACCTTAATTTGGAATATTTTTCGAATTCAACGGCAATATTTCCATCACTACGGATATATCTTGCACAGGGTTTATTATCGGAAACTTCATTTACCGCACTTACTAAATCATTAAGATAATTTTCTGAAATAATTACTATACCTGTTTCACAGACTATTATATTAAATCCCTCACAACCATATCTTCCCGAATAGATATCTCTATATTTACTATTAGATTTACAAGATTCTATTTGAAATAGTTTTTCTTCTAATTTGCCTGTTTTTATTAATTCTTCTTTCATATTCTCTGCGATCCTCATCTACCATTTTTATTATTTAATGTAAAATTTATATTTATTATAAATATCCTATATAATACTATAAAAAAATTCATTTTTAAAGTTTTACTTTTTTTAGAATTTTTGGATAAATAATCAAGTGATTATTTGGTTTGAAGTAATTCCTACAAATAATTTAAAAACTAGATAATATTCTTATAAAAGAGGTGATGAATGAAAAAGATAATAGTCCTTAGTTTGGGAGGAAGTTTAATAGTTCCTGGAAAGATAGATGATGAATTCTTAAGAGGGTTTAAAAAAGTTTTATTAAAACATACTAAAAAGTATAAATTTGTAGTGGTTTGTGGTGGGGGGAGTGTTGCTAGAATATATATAAATGGATTGGGAAATCAAAATATAAGGAATAAAGATTATTTGCAAAGTCTTCTTGGAGTGGCTAGTACTCGAATAAATGCGAGATTTATGACTTATTTTTTTGGAAAAGAAGCTAATAAGGGCATTCCGCATGATATGAAAGAAGTTAAAAGTTTATTGAGAAAAAATAGTGTAGTTTTTTGTGGTGCATTAAGATATGCAAAAAATCAAACTTCTGATTCAACAGCTGCAAAGCTTGCAAGATATTTTAATTCTGAATTTATTAATCTAACGAATATTAAGGGATTGTTTGATAAAAATCCGAGGAAATATAAAAATGCAAAATTTATTCCTGAAATAAGTCATAAGGATTTCCTTAAAATGGCTAAAGCTATAGAATTCAAACCGGGGCAGCATTTTGTTTTAGATCAAACTGCTGCAAAAATAATTTATAAATATAAAATTAATACAACAATACTTGGATCTAAATTGGAAAACTTAGATAATTATCTAAGAGATAGGCATTTTGTTGGAACAATAATAAATTAAATTTAAAAAAATTTAAGTTGTTCCAGTTTGAATAAATAATTTTGAACCTGTACTTATTAGAATTGCTATCACCATTAAAATAAAAGAGTGCTTTAATCCATATTTTACTTTGCCTTCAGATAATTTTCCTATAATTAATCCTGTAAAAAATCCTTGAATTATTAAAAACCATAGAAATGGTTTTGCTAATTCTTCAGGTGTTGCAACTTTTCCTCCTCCAAACATACCTAACTGAGAGGTAATATCTCCTGCAGCTTCTGCAGAACTAAAAGTTGAACTTAACCCTGCAGATATTGGTAAAATTTTAAATTCCATAACTAAAATGATAACTAAAAAAATAAAAAATATAATATAACCTTGAACCACTAAAGTGTACATTGCAGATCTTCTTTCTTTTCTTAATTTTTCTATTTGGGATACTGACTTAACTACTGAACTTAATACGTCTTCTATTTGTCCCCCTGCTTTTTCTGACTCTCCAATAATATTTATTGCCCTAGTTATTATTTCACTGCCTATGTCTTTTGCAAATGTATCGAATGCTTTTTGAACTGGAATTCCCAAAGAAATCTGATTGGAAAGTTTTTTTATGTGAGGATTTAATGCCCTATAATCTTTATGTTTTAGATTAAATATTGCCTTACTTATTGGAGTTCCAGCCCTTACATTTTCTACAAGATTTTTTGAAAATTCTAAAAACATTTCATCTTTTTCTCTTGACTTTGTTCCCTCAAACATTATATATAAGAAAAAAGGGAATCCGCCTATGATGAATGCTATACCCATTAAAAAATAAAAGAGTGGTTTATTGTCACCAAAAATAAAAATAAAATCTAATATAATTATTATCAATGTTATAGCTAAACCTACAATTTGTGGTTTAGTTATTTCCATATTAAAAATCTTTAATGGTTTTTTCCTTATCATTATTTTATTTTCCATTTTAAATTGTAGGTTGTTTTAAATTTAGATAAATTAAAAAGAACACATTAATTAAAACTACAACAAATATTATTAAAAGGCTTAACAAATCTGTGGTAAGTCCTAAAATGGTCATTCCTGTACTTCCAATTATTACAAAAATCATAAGAAAAATCATAGGGGCAGCTATTGCAACACTAATATAAATATCCATAAAAGTTTCTGAAATTTTATTGTATTTTTCTCTTTCAATACGATAATCAAATAACATATTCTCTGCATGTTTTGAAAGATATTCCCCTAAATCTCCTCCCGAAGTTATTGTAACAGAAAGTCCATTTAGTAAATCTCTTAATTTTGCGGAAGATGTTGAATGTGATATTTTCCTTAATGCATTAACAATATCTTCTCCATGAAGATTTATTAAATTCATTAATTTCTTGAATTCTACATTACTATATTTATAATCTCCTCCTTTAATTAATATTTCAAAAATCTTGATTGGTTCTACTCCTGAACTTGCTACTGCAGACATATGTATTGCTACAAAAGGTAATTCTTGATTTATTCTGTTACCTAAACTTTTTGCCTCACTTGAAGGATATAGATAAAATAATGCTCCTGCAATTAATGGAAATACAAATAGTGCCCATAATTTAGTAAGTAGTCTTATATAGACTGAGCCTTCTACACGGCTGATAAATGGATATGCTAAACTAATATCAAAAAAAAGCATAACAATATAAAATAATAATCCTGCAACAAATGCAAGTAAGGTTGTAAAAAGAATCATGGAGACATAGCTAGTTACTATATAATTGGAGCTTATTTTCCTTAAATTCCTATTTAGTTTTTTAAAATATCCTTTACTTACTAGATTTCTAGAATAATTTCTAAAAAACTTGTTTGAAATTTTTGTATAAGGATTTACCTTTCTTTTGTATATATTATCAGAGGGATCTTTTAAGAGAGTTATTGAATTTCTACTTTTTGCAAGATTGTCAATATAATTTACTTTTTCTTTTTTATGAACTAAAACTGTATTTTGTTTATTTGAAGTTTTATATTTTATTTTTGATAGATTGTTGGTTTCGATCGTATTTTTTAAAGGAGTATAAAGATTAATGTGATTCAGAGTATTAGGCAATGAATTATTTAAAATTCTTAATTGATTTGTTAAAGTTGTTATTGAATTTGAAATTAAATTTTTTTGAGATTCATTCATCCTTATCCCTCTTGACTCCGCCTCTTTTATTGAATTTAATTTTCCAGAATAAACATAAATCTCTCTAACTATTTCTTTCATTTGTTCTAAATTATTAATTAACTCACTCATTTTATTATTTCAGAAATCTTTTTTTGAAAATTTAAGATATCATTCTTTGAAGAATTAAAATCCTTGCTGTTTTTTTGATTATATGAATTTTCTAACTTTTCAGCAGATTTTTCCATACCATCAATTAGTTGTGCTATTAATTGTGTATTATCTAGATTTAGCATTTGCCACCCCTTTGCATTATTTAAGAAATAGAAATTCAAGTTTATTAAGCTTGTGATTGAATTTGTTGAGATAACCCGAAAGCACTAATAACTGCTTCAGGATTTTTATGATATTGATTTATTAATTTTTGAGTTTGACTAAAATCAAAAATCTTTCTTCTTTGCATCTCATATAATAATTTAGATCTTATTTCAAATTCTCTATTTAATTTTTCAATACTAATTCCACTTCTTCTTGATATTTTTTGGAATACTTTGCTATCTTTTTTAAAATAAAATGCATTGTCCTTAGCATTCCACATAAAAGGAGTATTTGTAAGGGCAATGCCTTTTGGATCTACATTAACTATTTCAACTATTTCTCTTAATTTTCTTGTTTCTTCTTTTCCTATAACTGCATGAGTCATAATTGCAACTGAATCTAAAATATTAATAAGGGTGGGAGAAAGTTCTATTGGGGGGGTTTCTAATCTTTTTATTAAAGTATCTACTGAATCTGCATGTACAGTTCCTATTGAGGAATGTCCTGAAGCCATTCCTTGAAATAATACAAATGCCTCCTTACCTCTTACCTCTCCAACAATAACATAATCTGGATTTTGTCTAAAAGAACTTTTTAATAATGCAAAAAGATCTACTTCTCCTATTTTCTGAGTTCCTGCAGCCATCCTTGCTACACTTGGAAGCCAGTTTTCTCTTGAAAGATTTAATTCCCTTGTATCTTCAATACTAACTACTCTTGCTTCAGGAGGGATAAAGAATGCTATAGCATTCAAAAGTGTAGTTTTACCACTTGCAGTTCCTCCAGCTATTAAAATATTTGATTTATGTTCTAATAATAACCAAAAATAAGCTAACATTTCAGGACTTAGAGTTCCCATATTTAATAATTGAGTTGGAGTCCAAGGAATTTTAGTAAACTTTCTAATTGTAAAAGTAGGACCCCTACTACTAATATCTTTAGTATAGGTTGCATTTACTCTTGAGCCATCTGGCAAACTTCCATCTAACAAAGGGTTAGCATAAGATACATATTTACCGCATCTCTGAGCAATTTTTTCTACAAAACTAGAAAGATTATCTACTGATTTGTAAACAACATTAGTTCTCATGTTTCTATAAATTCTATGAACAACATATAATGGAGTATCTATACCATTACATTCAATATCTTCTATAAAATAATCTTTAATTATAGGTTCAATTTCATTAAGCCCAACAAAGTCCCTATAAAGATAGTAAAATATTTTTCTATAGCCTTGTTCACTTATATTTAATCCAAGCTCCTCTATCAAACTTCTTGCACTACTATCTATATACTCAATTATTGCTTGGGGATCTTTTTTAACAACAACCTCTACGTCAACTAATTCTTTTAAACTTTCTTCTATATTTTGAAGATTGGCCTTTTCAGTATCATCTAATCTTGGTTCTTCAATTTCATACATTAATTCCCCGTATTTTTTACTCCAATAAATATGAACACTAACATATGGAGAAATAACTGTATATCTTATGTTTATTTTTGTTTTATCCTCTATCCTAGGTAATGGGGGAACTGAAGGATTTAGATTAATTTTTATAGGAACCATTTTCACCTCTATTAAGAAAATTAAATTAAGTATTTAAATTTTAAGTAATCTTAAAATCAATATGAGTTAATTTTTCAGCCGCATTATAACCCATATTTTCTAATTGTATTTCGTAATTTCCCCCCTGAATTATTTTTGTTTTAAGTTCATTTTCTGTGGTCATATGTAAGTCATATTTTAGCTCGATGTTTATATTATAATTTTTTCCATATTCTTCTGTTAAAAAATATAAATCTCCTTCCTTTACCTCAACTCCTGGCTCGGTAAGCTTTAATCCAGTATTTCCTAATACATAAGTTATATTTTTATGTTCGGGATTTATAATCAATTTTCCTTGAGTTAATTTAAATTGTATTATTCTTCTTGAACCCGGAGAATTTTCAATTTCAAGAATTTCTTTGTTAAGACTATTTAGGGCTTCAATAGTTTGCCTTACTACTCCCTTTTCTTTCATTTTTTGAAGTTGTGGGGTTGCTACGGAAAGAACTATTGCAATTATTGATAATCCTATCAACATATAAATAGCAGTTTCAACCCACACCTGTCCTTTTTTTTGGTTCATCTTAGAATTTATTTGCAACTAGGTAAATTATTCACAATATCTGATTGTTCACAAGTTTTATCTCCCTCTAGGATTGCATGTATTTTTATATTATCTAAAAATTCATTTGATCCACTTTTTTTTATTATAAAAGTTCTTTCAGTATTTTTTCCCGGAAATTCTAAGGCAGTATTATAATTCTTTCCAATGTTTTTTACTTCACTATTACCTTCTCCAGGGATTAATTTGTAAGAAGTGCTATCTGCCCCTCCAGTAACAATCATTAAACCCTTTATAGTTTCAATATCTATATCTCCAAAATGAACTTGAAGATTTATTTCAGACTCTGATGAATTCCAACAAGTATATTCTGGATTGTTCATAATACTTACTTTTCCTGTAATGTCAAAACATCCTGTTCCCTCAAGTCTTTCTTGTACAAATGGTACTACGAATGTCATTAAAATAACTCCGACTGCTATAACTATTAATAATAAAAGTACTGTTCCTACAATTTGAGATTGCGCTTTTCTGTTCATTTTATTATAAGTGCATTAGATTCAGGACAAGATTTTTCTTGAGTACTTCCCTTATCTGTTGAACCCAATAATATAGGAATTAATTTAATTGAATCATAATTACCCATTTGTTTATTAACTATCTGTGTGTGAGTTGGATTTAGTGATTCAGAAATTCTCTCAGTATTTGAATCTCCACCAGTAACTGTTTTTAGATTAAATGCAAAAATTGGAATTTGACCGTTATTTATAACTCCGAAAGTTCCATCATCATTTATTAATCCTTCAATTTTTATCTCATGACACCATTCATCTAATCTTTTATCTTGATCTTGAACTTGTTTAGTGATTATTTCCTGCATAAATCCTCTTGACCAAATTAAAATTATTATTGCTAGAACTATCACAATCATTATTAATAGAACTGTAGCCACTATTGGGCTCACCGCTTTTTTGTTTTTCATATTAATTCTTAGTTTTTCCATTTTATAAACTTTGTTTTTATTATGGGGATAAATCCCTATCCCAAATTGTAAGTTCATCTATTATTCCGGAGTATGCACTTCTTCCTAAGAAAAAATTAGCTTGATTTTTAAGGTCCTTTTCAATTTCTAACTCTAAAGTTGAGCATAATTTATTATCTACAAAAATCTTCTGTTTGCCTCTACTACTAGCAGTAGCTCTGGTAGCAGTAACTATTACCTCATGCCAATTTCCAATTAAATTATCTATATCACAATCACTATATTTAAATCCCGCTGCCCTAAACTTAATTCCATTAGGACCTCCCATTATTCGAAAACCTTTTGCGCCAGTTCCCTTTATTAAAAATACATTATTAATTTTATCAGGTTTCATCCAGAAGTTGATTGTGATTTGATCCTTATTTAAAGCTCCTAAATCATTACTTAGAATTCTTAAACTATCTCCGTTATCTAATTTAACACCTTGTCCAATTCTTCCTGTGTCATATTCTGCCTCTCCCTTTAATTCTGAAAAAGTAATACTCTTTTTTGAATCTTCCAGATTATTTTCAAAACTCCATTTATAGATATAATCAGAATCATCTATAATCCCTCCAACTGAAGAACCGGAAGAACCGGAAGAACCGGAAGAACCTCCAAGATTGCAATCTTCTATTGCCTGGGTTATAATTGAGGTATCACAATATATTTTTTCTTCGGTTTTACTATCGGTTATAAATGGTTGAAGTCTTAATTTTACAATTGAGTTTAAAGCTTCTGTATTAAAACTTGTAATAGCTTCCTCATTAGGACCTAGTGGATTTTCAAATTTTATTCCTCCACTAGATTTTAAAGAGATTTCTGAAGGAGATAATATTTTATAAGGGACTTTTCCAGGATCATCACCAACAGTTAAAACAAATCCATTAATATTAAATCTTCCATTATTTTTTAGATTTAATGTAAAGCTATTTTGATCACATTGATAATCTTGAATAATTAGTGAAGTTCCATCACCACAAGTTTCTAAAGGCTCTACATCCGCAATTATCTTAAGCCAACCATATACTGCTATAGACATAGTAATGACTAGTGAAACAAGAATTACATAAGATAACATTAAACTTACTGCTTTTTTATTCATTAGTTTCTTTCAATGAAAATTTCTCCATCCCTCTCTTTTAATATTACAAAATAAAACATCTCATTATCCCTTAAGTCAAATAAGTATTTATAATCTCGCTTACCTTTTTCTTCATCAATCTGTATATCTAGTGTTATTTCATTATCTGAAGGGTTTACTGGTATTTCTCTTTTTTTGGCAAAATTTCCAGAAGGCTTCCAATCAGTTCCTCCAACTCCTATATTGCCTGTATTTTCTTTAATATAAGTTAAAGAATAAAGCTTTTCCCTATTTCCATAAAGAAAAACTATACTTGCATCTTTTGTTGTTTCTAAAAGATAATTTCCTATATCCTCTCCAGCAAATTTATCTGTTAGTTCTGTAAGATCTTTTCCATGGTATAATCCATATTCTACTATATGGTAACCTTCTCTGTTTAATTCATTACTTAAATCATCTATAGTTCTTGGCTCTGGTTTAGTTATTGCATATGTAGTTATGGTAGTCATTCCAAATAAAATCATAAGTATAAAAATTGCTGCTATAATATAGAACTGACCTCTCTTATTTTTCATAAATAGGATATGAAAATAAGATATATAAATATTAACAAAATGTAGACCGATGGTTGGCTCAATAAAAATTAAAAAGCTACCTTAATACTTCCTCGGCTCTGCTACCCTCCAAGCATCTTAACTAATGTTTAGGGCTGCTCCGATCAAGGCCTGACCCGTTTCGCAATAGCAAGATCAAGAAGGACAAAGCGTCAACGTTGGTATCAAGACTTGATAATTTCAATATCACGCCCCATCTTAAACTTGCATAAAGCTCGCTTGCAAACAGCGGAGAGCTATTCCGCCAGTCTGTCTACGATAAATATGAATAATTATGGTATATAAAGTTAATGAAAATTATGCGAGAGGTAGGATTTGAACCTACGAAGGCACTAAGCCACAGGATCTTAAGTCCTGCCCGTTTGACCACTCCGGAACCCTCGCTTAATAATAAAATCAATAATTTTTACCTTAAAAAATCTTTGGTATTGAATTATTGTTGCAATAGGTTTAAAAAAAAGGAAAACTTCAAATGAATATGGCTAAAAGTGTTTATGATGTTGCAATAATCGGGGCAGGAATTGTTGGATTATCTGGGGCAATATATGCTGCAAGAATGAATTTGAAGGTAGTGGTTTTTGGAAATGAAAGAGGTGGAACCTTGGCTAAAACACATGTTGTTGAAAATTATCCAGGATTTATTACTCTAACTGGAACTGAATTAACAGATAAGGTATTGGAACATGCAAAACAATATGATGTTGATATAGTGATGAAAAACGTTGAAAAAATAGTTCATCAAAAAAATGAATTTAAAGTTCATACAAAAGACTCTCATGTCCATGCTAAAACTATTTTATTTGCAACAGGATCTAAATGGAGAAAACTAAATGTCCCTGGAGAAAAAGAGTATTCTAATAAAGGAGTTCATTATTGTGCTTCTTGTGATGGTCCCTTCTATAAAGGTAAAAATACAATTGCAGTAGTGGGGGGAGCAGATTCAGCAGTTAAAGAGTCATTATTATTATCTGAATTTGTAGATAATGTTTATGTATTTGCTCGTTCAACTTTTAAGCCAGAACCAATAAATATGGAAAGAATGAAAGCTAATAAAAAAATAAAAGGATTTGAAGGAGTTCAAGTTAAAGAGCTTAAGGGAGATAAATTTGTTAATGAAATAATTTTAGATAAGCCTATTGAAGGATCAAACTCATTAAAAGTTGATGCAGTATTTATTGAAATTGGGCATATTCCTTTAACTAGTCTTGCAAAAGATTTAGGGGTTAAAACAAATAAGAAAGGGGAGATAATAATCACAAGAGAAGCTAGAACAAATGTTCCTAAAATTTATGCGGCAGGTGATGTTGGAGATTTGAAATTTAAACAAGCAATAACTGGAGTTGGAGAGGCTGTAACTGCGATATATTCTATATATGACGATTTGAAAAAAGGGGAGTTTGAAGGATATTAGGCCCCTTTTATCTTAGCATTATTAATCCAGTCAGGGGTTTTTTGACAATGAGCACAAACAAAAATTAAATTAGTCATTCCTTTTTCATCTTTTGACTTTATTAGAGTTCCAAAAAGTTTTCCAAATTGTTCAAATATATTTTCCTCACATAAAACGCACTTTTTACCCATCTTTTAAAATCTATTTGTTATAGTATATATCAGTTACTAAATTTTATAAAGATATCTTTCTCATTTATCTTATGTATAAGGGTAAAATATCTTCGTTAATATCTAAAGAAACTAAACTTAGAAAGAATGAAGTTCTTTCACTTCTTGAATCTCCTCCTAATGTTGAAATGGGAGATTATGCATTTCCTTGTTTTGTTCTTTCAAAAAAACAAAAAAAGAAAAGTCCTGTTGAGATCGCAGAAGAGCTTGCTAAATCTATAAAACCAGTAAATCCTATAGAGCGGGTAGAATCTAAAGGCCCTTATCTTAATTTCTTTTTAAGTAAAAAAATAATTGCACGAGATATTTTAGAAATTGATGAAACATTTGGTAAATCTGATATTGGAAAAAATAAAACAGTTGTATTTGATTTTTCGCATCCGAATGTTGGAAAGCCGATGCATGTTGGACATATACGTTCTACAATAATTGGTGATTCTATGATGAGAACTTATAATTATTTGGGATATAATCCTGTTGGAATTAATTATTTAGGAGATGTAGGATTACATATTGGAAAACTTATTGTTGCATATGAAATGTGGTTAGATAAGGATGCATTAAAAAAAGATCCTACAAAAGAACTTTTGAGATTATATGTTAAATTTTGTAGTAAGGAAAAAACAGAAATAACTGAGGGGATGGAAGAGGAGATGCAGGATAATGAATGGACTAATAAGGCAAAAGAAAAAGTAAAACAATTAGAATTAGGAAATAAAAAAGCCCATAAAATCTGGAATGATATAAGGAAATCTTCTGAGAAAGGATTTAACAAAGTTTATGATATGTTAAAAGTTAGTTTTACAGAAACAACGGGTCAAAGTTATTTTAGTAATAAGGGAAAAGAAATAATCACAAATGCTTTATTAAAGAAAAAAGTTAAATCTGAATCTGATGGGGCATTGTATGTTGATTTAGAAGGCCAGAAAAAATATGTTTTAAGAAGTAATAAAACTGCATTCTATATAACTCAAGATATTGGGGCGGCAGTAAGTAGATTTGAAAAATATAAGTTTGATAAAATGGTTTACATAACAGATTTTAGACAGGAAGGTCATTTTAATCACCTTTTTGATATTTTAAAATTATTTGGATTTAAATTTCATAATAAATTAAATCACTTACCTTTTGGGACAATTAGATTTGGAAAGGAGATTATGGCTACTAGGACTGGAAAAGTAATTCAGTTAGAAGAAGTATTACAAAAAACTATCAAAAAAGCTGAACAAAGTATAAAGAAAAGAAAAAGAAAAGGTGATGCAGAAAAAGTGGGAGTTGGAGCTATAAAATATATTGTTTTAAAAAATGAACCTATAAGGGATGTAAATTTTTCTTGGGAAGCAGCTCTATCTTTTGAAGGAAATACTGGCCCTTATTTACAATATAGCTATGCAAGAGCAAGTTCACTTTTAAAAAAGGCTGGAAAGAAAAAAAATAGTAAACCTACAATTCCTGAAATAAATGAACAGGAATATTTATTATTATTAAAAATGTCAAAATTTAAGGAAGTAATTGAAAAAACTGCAGAGAGAATGAGTCCTGCAATAATTGCAAATTATTCTTATGAATTAGCAAAGTTGTTTAATGAATTTTACCAGAATAATAAAATCCTTGGAGAAGATAAGGAGGAATTTAGATTGAGATTAATAGATTCCTTTAGAAAAGTATTGAAAAGATCATTGCATCTTCTTGGAGTCGAAGTTATGGAAGAGATGTAATCCAAACAATTTTAAATATAATTTTCTAAATTTTTTTATGGATAATCAATTAGTTTACATTGAAACATTTGGATGTTCTGCAAATCAGAATAACTCAGAGATACTGGCAGGTTTGCTTACTCAATCAGGCTATCAGATAACTAATAACAAAGATATTGCAGATACGGTTATTCTTAATACTTGTGTTGTAAAAAATACTACTGAAAACAAGATTAAAAGAAAAATTCAGGATCTAGGAAATTCTGATAAAATGACAATTGTAACTGGATGTATGCCTGATTCTGATAGTAAGAGTATAACAAAATTAAACCCAAGGGCATTGCAATTAAGCTCACATAATATCAAGTCGGTGGTTCAACTAATTCAAAATAAATCTCTTCCAATTATTAATAATCAAAATAATGAAGAAAAAATCCTTCTTCCTAAAATTCCCCTAAATAAGCTTATTTCTATAACTCAGATTCTTGAAGGATGTCTATCCTCTTGTACTTTTTGCAAGACAAAGCTTGCAAAAGGAAATGTATTTTCATATCCTCAAGATAAAATAATAAAATCTATTGAAAATGATTTGAAGAATGGGGCCAAAGAAGTATGGATTACAAGCCAGGGAAATGCTTGTTATGGAATGGATAGGGGAAAACAAGAACTTCCAGAATTAGTTGAAAATATCCTTAAATTGCCTTTTAGATTTAAATTAAGAATAGGGATGATGAATCCCCATCATTTATATCCTATACTTGATGAAATGATTGAATTGTATAAAAATCCAAAAGTTTACAAGTTTCTTCATCTTCCAATACAATCTTCAAGTAATAAAGTTTTGAAAAGTATGAAAAGGCCCTATGAAATAGAAAAGGTTGAAGAAATGATTAAAAAATTTAAAGAAAATTTTCCGGATATGATAATATCTACAGATATAATTGTGGGATATCCTACTGAAAATAATGAAGATCATAAAATGAATATAGAATTTTTAAAAAAACATAGATTAAGTGTTACAAACCTCTCAAAGTTTTCAAAACATAAAGGAACTGCTGCAGAAAATTTGGATGAACTTCCAATTTCTATTTTAAATAAAAGAAACAAGGAATTAATGAATTTACTTCGACAAATAGCTTTTGAAAGTAAAGAAAAATATCTTGAAACTATAATTCCAGTTTTTATAAATAAAAAGATAAATGATATTTATGAAGGGAAGGATAATAATTATAATACTGTAATAGTTAACTCAAAAGATAATATTTTTGGAAAAAGGGTTAATGTCAAAATTAATAGAAGAGGAGTATTTCATTTGATGGGTAGTATTGAATAATTAAAGGTCCTTAAAACTTTTCCAAGCTGCTTCAAATAATTGTTCCATTGCTCCTGCAAAAAAATCGGTAGATAACCAAACTGCCACATCATAATTTGGATGAACTGTTTCATCATCTAATAACATAAAAAGTAATTGTTGTCCATCAATAATTGCGAATCTTGCTCTCATCTTAGGGCAATGTTTAATTTCGGCAACCTTACTTAAATCTTTTGCAATATCCCTATTATTATCATCAATTTGTGCAGCAATCATTATTTTTACTCCTCTTTTTTTTGCTTTTTCTAAACTTGGCATTAGAGATTCTAATTTTCTATTTAATCCTGGAGCGGTTGTAACTATAGTTATTGTTGATTCTGCCTCTCGGATCATCATATCTAAATGATTATAAAGATTCTGTCTTCCTTTGACACTACCTGATAAATCTGAGGGTTCAACAAATTTAACTCCTCCATTAAATAGACTGTTAAGTTCATCTATAACTTCTTCACCCTTAAGTTTTTCTAATCTCTTGCTTTTTTCATTAGCATCTACAATAAGATTCTTTTTGACACGCTCTATAACTTCTTCAGGTTTTAATGCTACAAATTTAATTGGTTTACCAAGTTTCATTACAATAAATCCCTTCTTTTCTAAAGTTTCTAGAATATCATAAGTTCTACTTCTTGGAACATCTGAAATATTGCTTAATTCTCCAGCAGTACTTATACCTCTAGATAACAATGCAGTCCAAACTTTAACTTCATATAAATTAAGATCAAAAATCTTTCTTAACCGGCTTAAAAATTCTTCTTTGACTATCATCTTTTTTCACCTTTTATTATCTTTTTATAATTTAAAAGTAGTATTTAAATGTTTTTATTATTCAACCCTATTTTTTGAAAAATAATCAATTTTTGTCGTCGATAAAATATAAATTTTACATAATATTTCTTTGTAAAGTATATTTTGAAGGATATAGGATTTAGGCTTTACTAAAAGAAATCTTGATTGCTTTTCCTTTAATTTTATCTTCTAGAATATTTTCTTGAATATTATTTCCTATTTCAATATCAATTGCACCTACCCTTTCTAAGATGAACTCTTTTTGAGTTTGAATAAATTTTTCAAGTTCTGGACTAGAAAAATATAATTTTATTCTATCTTCTTTAATTAGACCTGCATTTTTTCTGGCGGCCTGTACTTTTCTACTAACTTCTCGAGCATAACCTTCTGCCTCTAATTCAGGAGTCATTTTTGTATCTAGCTTAACAGATATTTCTTCTTTCTTTCCTTTTTTGATTTTAACATCCTTAATATTTAATTGTGTTTTTATTATTTCAAGAAGCTCTTTATCTAATTTTATGCCTGCATTAACCACTGCACTAGATAATGGCCATCTCAATCCAACCTTTTCTCTATCTCTTTCTGATAAACCACGTTCAATTATTTCAAATGTTGTTTTAAAATTATTTTCTAAATTTTTATCAATTAATTTTTTATTTGAATTTGGCCAACTAGATAAATGAACACTTTTTTTACTAAAATTTTGATAGACATATTCTGAGATATAGGGTGCAAATGGGGCTAACATTAAAGAAATCTTTTCTAAAATTTCTCCTAAAATTTCCCTAGTATCATTTCTTTCTCTTGTTAATTTTATATAGCCTCTTGAAAAATCATTTGTGGTAAAATCCATAATCTTGTTTAATGCCTTATCTAAAGCATAATTATTTAGATCTTCTGTTGCTTCGCCAATAACAGTATTTAGTCTGCTAAGAATCCATTTATCTTCCATAGTTCTTTTATTTTTATTTTCTGGAATTTGTAAATAAAATCTATTACAATTAGAAAGTACATTCAAAAAGGGTAGTACACTTTCTCTAACTAAATTCACTGAAAATCTTTTTTGGTTTCCCGTATCTACAGTACAAAATTGTAACCTTACTGCGTCAATTCCTACTGAATCTATCATCTCTGAAGGTTTTATTATATTTCCCTTTGATTTTGACATTTTTTCACCTTTTTCATCAACTACAAGTCCTGCGCAAATTACATTTTTATATGCCACATTATCAAAGAGCATTGTGGCAATTGCGTGCATAGTATAAAACCAGCCTCTTGTTTGATCTATTGCTTCTGAAATAAAATCATAAGGAAATCTTCTTTCAAATTTATCCTTATTTTCAAATGGATAATGAAATTGAGCAAAAGGTGCACTTCCAGAGTCATACCAAACGTCAATTAAATCTGGAATCCTTGTCATTTCCTTTTTACATTCACATTTTAATTTTATATTGTCAATCCAAGGCCTATGTAAATCATAATCTTTGAATTTTTTAGTTGAATTCTTTTTTAATTCATCTACACTTCCGATTATTTTTTCATTTCCACATTCACATCTCCAAACTGGTAAGGGAGTTCCCCAAAATTTAAATCTGGATAAACTCCAATCTTTTATATTTTCGAGCCACTTTCCAAATCTACCTTCTTTTATATGTTCTGGATGCCAATTTATTTTTTTATTGTTTTTTATCATCTTTTCTTTAACTTTTGTAACTGCAATAAACCAAGAATTAATTGCATAGTATAATAATGGAGAATCGCATCTCCAACAAAAAGGATAAGTATGTTCTATTTTTTCTTTTTTTAATAATAAATGTCTTTTTTTCAGATTGATTATTATGTCTAATTCTGTATCTTTTACAAATTTTCCCTTCCATTCTGGAACTAATTCATTAAACTTTCCATCCTCTCCCACTGTATGAATTAATGGTAATTTATTTTTCTTGCATAATTCATAATCATCTTCCCCATACATTCCAGCAGTATGAACTACTCCCGTACCATCTTCTGTTGTAACAAAATCTGCAAGAATTATCTTATGAGAATTTTCATTTTGTAATTCTTTTATATCAAATAAAGGCTCATATCTAATTCCTTCTAAGTCCTTACCCTTTAATTTTTCAACAATTTTATAATCTAAATCTAAAACTTCTAACCTATCTTTTCCTAAAATTAATGTATCTCCATCTGGAAGTTTTACCTTAACATAATCTATATCTTCTCCTACAGCAAGTGCAACATTTCCAGGTAGTGTCCAAGGAGTTGTAGTCCAAGCAAGAATATATTCCCCCTTTTTATCTTTTAATTTAAATGCAACATAAACTGAATCTTCTTTTATATTTTTATAACCTTGAGAAACTTCATGACTTGATAATGGGGTTCCACACCTTGAACAATATGGAACTACTTTAAATCCCTCATATAATAATTTTTTATTATAAAGTTCCTTTAAACTCCACCATATACTTTCTATGTAGTCATTATCTAAAGTCCTATAAGGATTTTTTAAATCAACCCAATACCCTAATTCTTCTGTTGATTTTGTCCAATCATCTATATTAGAAAAAACATTATTTCTACACTGTTTAATGAACTTATCCATCCCATATTTTAAAACTTCTTTCTTTGATTCTAGTCCTAATTTCTTTTCCACTTGAACTTCAACAGGTAATCCGTGAGTATCCCAACCCCCTTTTCTTGGAACAGAAAATCCCTGCATATATTTGTATTTGTTAATAATATCCTTGAAGGTCCTTACCTCTAAATGATGCAAACCTGGAGGGGCATTCGCGGTTGGAGGCCCTTCAATAAATGAGAATAATTTTTTCTTTTTATCATCTTGTATGGCTTTACTTATTTCTTTCTGATTTTTAGCCCATATTTTTCTAACATTTTCTTCAATCTTCTTGAAATCTTTCATTTTATTAATTAATAACTCAAATATATAAATATAACTCAATAGAATTTTTGCCTATTTTAAGGAGTTTTTTGGCTATTTTTAGCTATTTTTATGGGTATATTTATAAATGTTTGTATACCTTTAATTAGTGATAACATAATGATACTGAAAATACTACAAAATAAGAAAATTATAGCAGGTTCAATAGTTGTAGCCTTATTAGCATTTCTATTGTATGCTAGCATACCTTTAATTAGTACTTTTTTTGGAGCGGTTGTTCTTGCATTTATATTTAGACCTATTGATAAAAGACTTAAAAAAATGACTAATGCCCGGATTTCTGCCCTTGTTATTATTATTATTTCATTAATACTTATTATACTTCCATTAATATTTTTGATAAATGGGTTAATTGAACAGGTAAGCTTGTTGCCAGAACAAATTGAGCAATTAACTTCGATTAAAGGGAAACTTCAGGAAAAATTTCCTGCCTTAACCTTGGAAGTTAATGAAAAAAAGATTATAGACCAAGTAATGCCATTATTAACTAAAAGCATTAGCCCTCTTTTTACAAATTTTGTAAGTTCTTTAGCATATTTGTTTTTGTTATTTTTCTTACTTTACTATTTAGTATTATATTATGAATATATCAAAAAATTCATAATGAAAAACTTACCATTTTCAAGAAAAAACAACCTAATTATTATTGAGAGATTTAAAGAGATAACATATTCAACAATGATTGGAACTTTTTTTATTGCACTTATTCAGGGAGGATTTATAGCAATAAACTTTTATTTGTTAGGAATTCCTAATGCTCTTTTCTGGGGTTCGGTAACTATGATTATTTCATTTATACCAATAATAGGAACTCCTATAATTTGGGGTCCTGCATCTATAATGTTAATAATTTCTGGATCTACTGTAAAGGGAGTTACATTGATAATAATCGGAATATTAATCAGTTCTGTAGATAACATACTTCGACCTATAATTAACCAAAGATATGGGAGAGTTCATCCTTTAATTTCAATAGTGGGACTTTATATTGGTATCTTGCAATTTGGACTTGTAGGAATATTCATCGGACCTTTATTAATAGCATACTTTATATTATTCTCAAAACTTTATATTGAAGAACATTTATAATTTTTTTAGAAATTCTTCTTCTAGAAAATGTAATTTTTCAGGAAGGATTATGCAGAAAGGGTTTGCTATCTTTTTGTTTTTTAGTTTAGAAATTGAATCATAGAATATTTTACCTTTTGAAGTTCCTAATTTACTACAAACTATTATCTTATCTAATTTTATTTTTTTATTTTTACTTGCTTTTTTCAATTGTTCTAAGGCATCATTAAATTTTAATCCTATATCTATAAGAATTAATGAATGTGCATTTATGCTTTGATTTTCTTTTACAAAGTCCATAAAAGAATCTGGTGTGAAATTTTTTTGCCATTGTGGCATGCTTGAAATTTTTCCAAATTTATATAATTGTAATCCGGTTTCTCCAATCGCATCAAATATACTTGCAGAATAAATTATATGATATTTAGTTTTATTTTTCTTGCAATCTTGAACTAAACTTATGTGGGTTGTTGCAAATAATGGGCAACCATAAACTAATAGAACAATATTTTCTTTCTTGGCTTTTTGAACTATAAATTCAGATTCTGTTTTTTCTCTTTCGAGAGGTATTATCTTTCTTCCAACTGATTTTTCAAGATTTTTTAAAATATATGGAAATTCTACGGTATAACTTTCAAGATAAATTTCTTTTGAGTTTTTTATTGCTTCTTTTCCTTCTAAGGAAATTCCTTTTTCATTTAAACCCGTACCTATTATATATAACATGTATTATAATAAAAAGTTTAATTAATAAAGCTTACATTTAAGAATAATAAATTATTTGTAAATAAAATGAGGTTTTGTATAAATAAATCAGGTCAAGGGCATGTTGAGAAAATACTTTCGATGGTTCTTTTTGGAACTTTTTTAATAATATTATTCTTTTTTCTTATGCCGGCATTTAGAGATAAAAAAGAAGGAGATTTGAATATAAAGAATATTGAAAATAAACTTATAGAGCTTATGAGTAATGATGTTGGTAAATTATCTGCAATAGTTGCTGCACCTGATGAAAACGGCGCCCATTGTTATTCTTTAAATGCTGTTTTAGGAACTTATGGAAATAATTTTGTAGAAATTAAAGATCCAGAAAATGATAGAAGATATACAATTTATTTCGGGGTAGATTTTCATGAGAGAAGAATAAGTTGTGAAAATAATCCAGGAAGAGATTTTACACTAGGGACTTATATCAAAGAGAAAATTTTAACTGAATCAAAAATATCAATATTAAAAAATAGTTATGAAAATAATTATAAGGGTATAAGAAATAATTTGAAAATTGATGATTTTGTTTTTGAATTTAGAGAAAATGGAAATATAATTGAAGAGTTAAGTGTTAGTAAAAATATTCCTGAAAATGTAGAAATTATTTCTATAACTAGATTAGTTAGAATTATTAATGAAGAAGGGCAGATAAGAAATTTTAAATTAAATATTAGGAGTTGGAGATGATGAATAAAAAAGGATGGATAAGGATTGTTGAAGCAGTGTTTGCTATTATGATGATTTTTGGAGGGGCTATTTTTTTATTATCAGGAACTGTTGATAAAGCTGATATTTCTGGAGAGGTCTATGAAACTCAAAGACATATTTTGGAAATAATTGCTAATAATGAAGATATGAGGAAGGATATAATTGATGGGAGAACCGGAAATATCAATAATTATATTGAAAAAAATGTTCCTTCCTCTTGGGGTTTTACAACAAATATTTGTAATGTTGATGAAATTTGTAATGAAAATACTCCTTTAGAGAAGGATATTTATGTGAGTGATACAATTATTAGTTCAAGTTTAAGCGATCCTTTAGCAAATACTAAAAAATTAAGATTTTTTGTTTGGAGAAAATAGATTAAAAATTACTCAAATTTATCCTCTAATTTTTTTCCATCAATTTCATAAAAAAATCGTTCTCCATCTATAAAGTAATATTTTTCATTTATTCCATTTCTATTTAGATCTTTTTCAACCCACTCATAATTTTTTATTTTATCTCTATTTTTTTTGAGTTCTTTAAATCCGCTAGTTAAGCAAGTGTATCCTATCCCAACTAAACAAATTGTTGTTAATAGATATTTAAAATGTTTATTAAAAGAATCATCAGAAATATTTTCTAAATTTTCATCCATATTCATTTAATTCCTCACCTAGTTAAATTTATAAAATTTATTTTAGTACAATATCTATGAAGAAATTGTTAATTATTGTAATATTATTGTTTATCCCTGGAGTTTTAGGACAATATATATCTGGAGATGTCTATATTGATGATTCAGGATTTGTAGAAGTGTCTCTAAATACTGATAAAGAATTTCAATTAGATGGATTAAATTTTGAAAATAATAAAATTACTGGAACTACTGAACTTCTAACTAAGAAAGAAGAAGGAAGTTGGACATTCTTTTTGCACCTTCCTGATGAATATGAGACAATATTCCTTGAATTACATCTTCCAAAAAATTTGAAACTTATTGAAAATGTTGATGGGGTTAGTAATATAATTGATATTGAAAAGAAAATAGTTACAATAGTAGATTATGATAAACAACTTGATTTTGAAATAACCTATCAAACATCTCAGGAAAATGATTATTTCTATATTGTGATTATAATCATGGCCATATTAGTTTTTTATTATATATACAGCTCTAAGAAAAAAAAGAAAGGAGATAGTCGGCTTGAACATATAATGCCTTTAATAAATGATAATGAAAAAAAGATTATTGATGCGCTAATGAAAAGAAATTATAGGCAAAAAGAACTAAGAAAAATCTTAGAAATACCTAAAGCAAGCTATTCTAGATATATACATAATTTAGAAAAAAAGAAACTTATCATTAGAGAGGGAGAAGGTAAGAATAAAATTCTAAAATTGAAATAAATTAATTTATCGACGATAAAACTAAAAATAATTGTCCATTTTACTTAAAAAAGTTTGGTTCCAGATAGTTCCACCTAACTGTTATATAGTTTTTTTGGTGGATATTTCCATGAAAAACAAAAATCAAGCAATGATGGATGAACAAAATAAGTTCATAGAGACTATGACTTATAATCTTAGATATAATAAAAAATCAGATCTAAGATTTACACTAAAATTAAAAAGCTGGGAGGTTACAAAATAGCTTAATATAATAATATGAAAACAAATAAAATAATGTTAGGTATTTTAGGTATCTTCATGGTATCTTTAATGATTTCAAGTGTTTTTGCAGCACAAGGTTATGATACATATAAAGATTCTTCAAGAAAAATTAGTGGAAAAGCATTAATGGAGGATAAAGATGTAAGGCCTTATGATTTAAAAACTAATGAAAAAACTCCTATGCCAAAAACTTTAAGGAATAAGGGAGTTTCAGTTTCATTACCTGTAAATATTAAAATTCCTGAAACAAAAGTTGGAGAACCAATAAGTTTTTCAGTTACAGTGCAAGATTTACATCCTATAACAAAGTGTGATTCTGCAGATTTATCTTCTGAATCTAGATGTCCTTCATCTGAATATGAATATAAACTTTCAGTTAGAGCTGAAAATGGAGTTAATGGAAAATTTAGTGAGGATAAAATTGTTTTGAAAGCAGGAGAAAAGAAAGAAGTTAGACTTACTCTTGTAACTAGAAAGACAGGTTATCATCCTTTTTTAATAAAGGTTACTGGAGATGCTGAAGCAAGAACTAAAGGTGCCTTCCTTGCGAGAGATAAAACTGAAACAAATGGTCATTTTTTTAGAGGATCTGGATATGCAGTTAATTCAGAAGAAACTAAAGGAATGCTTGTTGATTTAGGTATCTTAAATAGCAATGGTGATTTGAAAGGGAAAATATCTCTTTATGGAGAATCGTTTGCTGTTAAAGGTAAGGTTAATAATGGTAATGTTAGATTTGATTTTGCAAGTAAGGAGGGAATTAATTATGGTTCTTTTTCAGGTAGTGTGAAAAAGTTCTCAACCTTCTTACTATTGGAAGGAAAATTAACTTTCAAGGATAAATCCTATAAATTAAATGCAATCTCAAAGAATAAGAATACTATTAGAGAAATAACTCCTAAGGAAAAGAAGACTAATGCAAGAGTTAATGACCTTATTGTTCTTAAAAAGAAAAATATAAGGGAATTAAAAGATTCTGTTGAACAGATGGATGATGAAAAAACTTACATCAAGCCATTAAAAGTTAGAAACAAATATTTCCTTTGGATATTTCCTACTGGAAAAGCTCTTGATTTAGAAATAGTTCATGGAGATAAGATAATTAAAAAGTCAATTGATGAAAAAGGTTCATTAAAAGTTGATGATTTAAATATCCAAGTTGGTTCTCTTGATGATCCTGAAAACATTGAGATTACAGCGGAATAACCCTAATGCACCCTCTTTTTCCTTTTTCTTTTTTTTCTTTTTTTTTCTTTTTTTAAGATAATTTTACTATTTCAGATAATGAATATTCTTTTATTTTTTCTACCTTTATTTTTCTTGAAGAATTTTGATTAATAAGTTCTGAAAGACTTTTAGATTTTCCAAAAGATATTTCTGCTCTTCCCATTTTTGAACCAAAAAAATTTGAAACTATTCTTTTTCCAAAATAAAAACTATTTAATCCATAATATTTTAACATTCCTAAAAATTTATCTTTATTTATGTTTTCCATATTTTTAGGATTATTTCCTTCAATTCTATAATCATATTTTATACCTACTGGAATTATATCAAAATCTTTTTGTACATCATATATTATATTTTTTAGGATTCCTGTTTCAAATTTTTTAAATGGGATTCCATTATAATTTATTTCTCCTTCTGGAAATATGAAAAAATCTCTTCCATTATCTGTTAAATTTCTTGTTTTTTCACTAATATTTCCATTTAGAAAATATGATCCCATTTTTCCAAAATCTAATCCTATAACCTTTAATAGTGGTTGATCAAGTGCATTTATAGAAGGTATCATGGGCATTTCTATATTCTTTCTATGAAAACTTAACCAAACAAAAAGGGGATCTAAATTGCTTATATGATTTGAAATATATATTCTCTGATTTTTAGAATTATTTTTTAAACCATAACTGTCATTAATTATTATTTCATTTGAAAAATATTTTGGTTGAAGAAATGAAACTAATTTACCGATAGATGCAGGTTTGTTTCTTTCTATTCTGTTAAATAAATCTTCAGAATACTTCTGATTATATTTTTCATTCATAAAATTATACCTTGGGTTCGGTTTATAATTATTTCTTTTTTTAATTTTTAAAGAAAACTTATATAGAATACATTTTTTTAGATTATATGGGGAGAAATAAAAAAATTTACATTTCTAAGAATTGGTTTTTGATTTTATTGAGCTCATTTATCTTCTTTTTAATGCTTAATTATTATCTTTATTTTTTTGTTTGGATTTGTTTAATACCTATCTCAATAATATTTATAAAAAATAGGAGTAATAAGTTGATTTTATATGGTCTAGCTACTGCGTTTTTTATTTCATTATTTTCATTTAATTGGTTGTTAAAATATAAACTGAATTTTTTTATTTTGTTTGTATCAATTGTAACACTATTTGGAGGAATTTTAGGATTTATTCAATATAAATTTAATAAAAAAATTAAAAAATATTGGATTAGAGCTTTTGTTTTACCATTGACTTGGTTGGTTTTGTTGATACTATTTTCTTTTTTTAAATATGGGAATACCTGGATTATGTTTGCATATTTTCAACCAATGGCATATCCTTTGGGTTATATCTTAGGGCCTTATTTATTTACATTTTATATTATTTCATTTAATTTGTTGTTTGGACTTTATATTATCAATAAAAATAGAAAATTATTTTTTATTATTATTATTATGATATTATTGGTTTTCTCCTCTTTTCTTTATTCTAATTATTCTGAGCCCAAGGGTGAGGAAATTAAAATTGGGATTGTTCAGGGAACTATAACTCATTCTTGGAATTGGAGGCTTCAAATTCCTGATCAAATTTTGGATAAATATGAGAGACTTACGCTGGAAATGAAAGAAGAAAAATTAGATTTTATTTTCTGGCCTGAATATGCGATTACTGCAGATATTGAAGTTAATAAAAATTTGTCTGAAAGAATTGGAAATTTGGCAAAAAAAATGGATAGTTATATTATTTTTGGAGCCTTTAGTTATATTGATAAAAATAAAACTTCATTAGATGATTTAAAAACAGATAGAGTCTTTATATTTTCTCCAGAAGGAGAAATTTTTGATTATTATGATTCTACAAATGTTATTAGTGTTAATGGAGATATAATTTCTTCTAAAAAGGGCTTTAAAATTTTTAAAATAGAAAATGTTAGCTTTAATATTGGACTTTGCTATGAAGAATATCTTAGATCTGATAACTTAGATTATGAAAATGGAGATTTTATTGTGATACTTTCAAATAATCACATTTTTGATAATACTCCTGGTTTAAAATTGGTTTCTATGTTTTCTAGATTAAAAGCTCTTGAAGAAAAAAAGTATGTTATTAGGGCCACTAATACTGGAATTACACAAATAGTTAATCCGTATGGAAAAGTTACTTCAAGTATTGAATCTTATAAAAGTGGAATCTTAATTGGAAATATTTATATATAGTTTAGAACATTATTAATTATGAAAAAGAGGAATATATCTATTTTAATTAGTGTTGTATTAATTTGTTCAATTTTTTTATTTAATGTTTCGTTTGCTAGTGCCGGAGATGATTTTAAAGAACATTGTTCATATAGTGGATGTTATATTAGTTCTTGTGGTAATTCTGCAAGTGATATAAGTTATATATTTGCAGATTCCTGTATTCCAACTTATTATTGTGAAGAAAATATTGCTAAACAAAAAGTGATAAGTGATTCAACTGACGGTATGATAAATGAATGTAAGGATGCTGTTCAAAGTCAATGTGTTCATAATTTGGAGAATTGTGCAGATAGTGGTAAAACTTGTGAAAATGCAGTTTGTATTGGGTGTGAATATTCTGATGTTATTGTTAGTGGTGAAGCTGTTAGTATTGGGGCCTGGGTAAAATCAAATAGAAATGATGTTTATCAAGGTATTGGTGGGAAAACATATGCAGATATTCCTACTTATAATAAAATGGGATTTACGCTTGGGAAGAGTAGTAATAATAAGTTTAGTTTTACATTTGGTGATGGAGGTTCATGGAAAGGAGTTGGATCTAATGATCCTTATATAGATAATAATTGGCATTATGTTTTGGGAGTGCATGACGGCACTAAAGCTATTTTGTATGTTGATGGTGTTAAACAAACAACCACTACCAATGGGGAAATAAGGGATATAAAAACTATAATGGATATTGGAAGGCTATATTCTAATTATGATGACTTTTACTGGGATGGTTTAATTGATGAATTTAAGATTTGGAATAGGGCATTAAGTGATAGTGAAGTAATGAATTTGTTTAATGAGCAAGAAGTATCTGCGGGGTTGAAGGCATATTATGCTTTTGAGGAAAATTTCCTTGATGGAAGTGGAAATAGAAATCATGGAGTAAATAATGGGGCTGAATTTGTCGACGGAAAAATAGGAAAAGCTGCAAGTTTTAGTCCAAAAGATTATATTAGTGTTTACAAAGATCATTGCCAGATTACTGAGTGTAATGATGGGGTTGATAATGATGAAGATCAATTAACTGATTTAGATGATAGTGATTGTGTTGATGAATATGATCCTCTAGAAGAAACCACTCAATGTAACGATGGGCATGATAATGATGGAGATAATAAATATGACTATTGTATGGCAGATGGTTCTAATTCAGATACTTGCGATCCTACTTGTGTTGATGGGAATGATGTTTTAGAAGGGACTACTCAGTGTAATGATGGAGTGGATAATGATGGAGATCAATTAACTGATTTAGAGGATAGTGATTGTGTTGATGGGAATGATGGTACTGAAGGAACGGATCAATGTAAGGATAGTTATGATAATGATTTAGATACTACTTGTGATTTAACTACTTCAACCTGTAGTCAAACTGGAGTTACTCCAGGAGATACTGAATGTATCGATGAAGATGACCCTTTGGAAGGAACTACTCAGTGTAATGATGAAGTGGATAATGATCTGGATGAGGATATTGACTTAGATGATACTGATTGTGTTGATGGGAATGATGTTTTAGAAGGAACTACTCAGTGTAATGATGGGGTAGATAATGATGGGGATGGATATATTGATGAGTTGGATAGTGATTGTATTGACGGGAATGATGTTTTAGAAGGGACTACTCAGTGTAATGATGAAGTGGATAATGATAGGGATGGATATGCTGATGAAGAGGATAGTGATTGTATTGATGGGAATGATGGTACTGAAGGAACTTATACTATTGCAGAAATAACTGGAGCTCATTGGAGAAGTATAAAAGATTTAGAGATAACTAATGCAGATTTAGCTGATTCTGTTAAATTAATTGTTATTGGAGAGGGATTTGCGGGAAAAATAATAGAATTTAAAGTATACAAAGAAATAGCATTATGGTGGGATGAGGAAATGGATAGTCAGACTTCTACGGCAGGGTTTGTTATATGGGATGCTGGTAAAAATGAAGGAACTGAGGAATTTTCTTCAGGAAATTATTATTTTGAAGCAACTGTAGATAGCGGTGAAAAATTCACTTCAGACACACTTAGTGTTTCAGACACTCAACTTAATGATAATCCGGAAGTTGAAATATTAGGTCCAAAAAATAAACAAATATATTTTAAAGATGAGGAACTTTTATTTAAAGCTAGAACTTCTGATGAAGATAATTTGGTTTTAACCTGGAAATGGGACCTTGGAGAAGCAGGAGAGATTAGGACTGGGACAATAAATTCGGGAGAGCTTATTGAATTTAATTATGCATACCCTACTGGGGGTCAAAAAAATCCAATATTAACTATTTCTGATGGAAGGGGTGGGATTGGAAGAGATCAAATATCTCTTATTGCAATAGCTTCTAAATATATAATGTCCTATATAGATAGCCCATTACATGGAGTTGTAATTAATGAAGGGAATGTTGATTTTGATGCCTCTGGTGTTTACGCTGTTGAAGAAACTAAAGATGAAAATAATGTTAGGACAATAAATTGTTTGAAAGGAGTTTGCCCGGAATATACTGAGGGTTGCCCTCCTGAATTGGTAGGAACTCAAGCTGGAAAAGATAGTTGTCCAGCAGATGATGAAAATAAATGTTGTTTAAACATAATTGGAGATCCTGTAGAAACTCAATTAGATCCAGTTTATACAGATATAGAATTTAATTGGGATTTTTATGAGAATACTCAAAATGGCCCAGTACTAATTGAAAGTAGTTTTGTTCTAGGAATTCCTACAACGGAATATCTCTTTCCAAGAGCATCATCATATGTTGCTAAACTTACTACTAGTATAAATCCAAGCTCCTCAACAAGTACTTATTTTATATTAGATTTTATACCTCCAGAGCCAGAAATTCCAATTTGTAAAAATATAGTTGATTCAAATCAAGTAAATCAATTAGTTGATGAAGGAATAGATGCTGAAATTGGACAAACTTATTGGAAAGTAGGAGGAAATCATTTTAGAGCAGATGACTTAAGGCTTGGATCTCCTTTTTATAACTGTTATCAGGAAGATGGTGTTGGAAATGATAATGAGGATGATGGTGATTTAGATAATACTTGTTGTCCTGGAGATAGCATATGTAATCCTGAATCAGGAGCATGTGAATTTAATCAACAACCAGAATTGGGATGTGCTCAATTTGATGAGAGTAATTGTGGTGGAAATTCAAATGTAGCAATATCTCAAATAAGTAATCATGATGCAATGGATGTAACTTGCTGGACAACAGAAGATATAGCCGATACTCCTTCATGTACTAAATATAATGAATGTTATTGTGATTGGGTTGAGGGTGAAAATGGAGATGGAATTTGTACAGCTAACTGGCAAGAAAAAACAACATTGGGATGTGGAGGAGATCAAGATTTAGGGAAATGTACAATAAAACATGTTAGAAGTGAAGGTGGATGTAATCCGGGAGATCCAGGATATATAGTTACTAGTTGGGTAGGTGAATGGAATTTAGCAGAATCTTCTAGACCTTTGGATTGTCCTCCAGAGGGAACAACTACGTTTACCTGTGAGGATGCGGCAAGGCTTAACTTTTTTGGAATGTTTAATTTAATAATAGCTATATTGAGCATTATTGCTGTATATGGAATAATATTGAGGAAAGAAAATTAAAATGAGAGGTGATAAAAGGATAGTATTTGTATTAGTTTTAGTCTTATCTTTACAATTAGTTATTGCAGGAGTTGATTTAGGTAATCTATCTTATGATATAGATAAAAATTATGCTTCAGGAGAAGCACTTAGAGGGTGGGTTAATATTAGTATTGAAGATGTTAATACTAATTCATTAATAACTGCATTTGATTCCAATATTAGTCTAAAAGAATTTCTTGATTTAAATATAGCAGATTATTCTTGTTTTCCTGTTGATTGCATGTCTACCTATATTACTCAGGGAGATCCATTTCAAAATAAAGATTATTCAGTTTCCTCAATAGAATCTATATTATTTGGATTAAAAATTACTGAGAAAGTTTCAGATGTTTCTAATTTTGAAATAAATATTAGTTCTAATGCAGGAAATTCTTGCCTTAATCCCTTAAAAATAGATTTACTAGATGATGGAAACATAGATTGGAGATCTTCAGAGATTGTTAATGAAGAATGTTTTATATCTAAACCTTATGGATGTTATAATTCTTCAGATAAAGATAGTTCAGTAAATATTGCACTTAATAGATTGTGTGGAGAAATAGAATTGCCTCCCGCTCCAGGATATAAAATTGGAGCAAATATTGAAAGAATTGATGGAGTGACGGGAAATGCAGGATTTGCTCTAACATTAGAGGTTGGCGAAAATTCTGAATCTTGTACTGAAACAACTAGTGAAACAGAACAAACAATAAATTGTAATATTCAATTAGAAGAACCTAGTTCGGGAGGAACTGGAACAATTTGTATTTCGGCAAATGCGGGAAGTCAAGATAAATATACAATAGATTTTGAAGATATTGAAACTTGTGGATATATAATTAATGAGAATGATGAGAAACTTGGAGATCATGATTATGAATTATTTGCAAAACCCTTAAAGTACAAATCTACTACAGGGGTTAAATTTAATCAACAACTTTTTGATGAGTCTGTGGATCTAAATAATATAGTCAAAAATCATATACAGGATAAATATCAGGGGAATTGTAGTTCAGAATCTTCATGTATTGTTCCTATCAGAGTTTTTTCAGGGACAGATCAAACCATAAGCATAGATGGAGTTTCGCTAGATTATGATACTGGGGGTCAGAATCCTTCAGATTCTGATGTTTCTGATTTTTATGAACTTGTAAGTGCAGTTGCAAAAATTAGTTCTGGTTTTTTGAAACTTGATTTATTAAAAGCAAATTTATTAACTCCTGAAGAATTTGGAGAAAAAGATTTTACAATAGATATTGCTGGAACTGCAATTAATGAAAAAATAAATATTTCTAGAATTCCAAAAATAGTTAGAATTCATCCAAGAGAAGCAGGACTTATGGTTCCAACAAGATTTATAGTATTTTTAGATCAACCGGTTTCAAATAATTCTAATCTTACATTTAGTTGGAATTTTGGAGATGGAAATATTAAGAATACTAATAAAAATTATGTTGAACATAGATATATTGTAAATAAAACTCATACCCTTACTGTAAACGTTTCTAATGAACACGGGAGCACTAGTAAAGAATTTTTAATTCCAGTTAGAGCCACTTATGATGTAATAAATGATACAATTGTAGAGTATAAAAAAAGAATTAAAAATGTTAAAAATAAATTAGTTACGTATCCAGATTTAGTTAAATCTAGAATAGAAGAACTAAAAGAAATTGATCTTTTAAAAAGCTCTATAGATAATCTTGAAAAAGAGTTTAAACAATCCTTATCTGAAGATTATGTTGAAATTCTTATTAAACTTAATGATTTAAAAGTGCCAAAAGGACTAGATGTTAGTTTTGAAATAAGTTCTGTTGAATTTGTTCAAAATAAAGATAGATTTGATGTATCTACTCTTGCAGATTTTGGAGGATTAAGTGTTGATTCAGAAAAAAGTGGAGAGGATTATTATAATGCAGTAAATAATTGGTTAGGAAAGAATATGAAGATTTTATTAAAATCTAAGACCTATACACTTTCTTATGATGAGGGTTCTGAAGATATTTTATCAGATATGGAAATAGAATTAAAACCTAATTCTGATCTTGATGATTTTTATGTTATAATTCCTGGAGAATTATCTCAAATAAAATTCAAACCAAATGATTATTCTACTAGAGATTTAGAAGGAGCTTATGGGATAAGGTTATCTTCCCTTCTTGCAGATCAGTCATATAAAATTGGATTATTACATCCTGAAAAAGTTACAACATTAAATCCTCCTGTCTATTTATCTCCTGATTTTAGATTGTTGCAGTTTGGAGTAGAAAGTCCGGATTGTAATAATAATGGAAAATGTGAGGCTGGAGAAAATATTAATAATTGTAGAACGGACTGTAAGCCTTGGGGTAAAACTTGGTTATTTTTGGGCATATTATTTCTTGTGGCATTTATAATCTATATAATTCTTCAAGAATGGTATAAAAGAAATTATGAGAAAAGTTTGTTTAAGAATAAGAACCAATTATTTAACGTCTTAACTTTTATGAATACTACTAAAAATCAGGGTATGACTAAAAGTCAAATATTTTCAAAACTAAGATCTTCTGGATGGAGTTTAGAAAAACTTAATTATGCTTGGAATAAACTTAGTGGTAAGAGAACGGGTATGTTTGAAATACCGATTTTAAAACCTTTTGAAAAAATGAAAATGAAAAAGGAAATTCAAAAAAGAAAGGGATTAATTTCTGGAAAACTAACTCCCCCGAAATAATGAAATAGATACCTTACTACAGAAACATTAATAAATAAAATTCTATTTTTCTGATTAAGTATGGCAATAAGGATACTGAAAGATTTTACAAAGAGGATGTTTGGTATTTTCTTTAGCAAAAAAAAAGAGATACGACTTGGATTCTATGGACCCCCTAATGCAGGTAAGACAAGCTTAGCTAATAAAATTTGTAAGGATTGGACTGGGGAAGATATTGGAACAGTGAGTAAGTTAGCCCATGAAACAAGAAATGTTCAATTTAAAGAAGAAGTTGAAATTAAATATAAAGAAAAAACTCTTACATTCAAATTGGTTGATACTCCTGGGATAGCTACTAAGGTGGATTATGAAGACTTTATGAAACAAAAGATGAAGAAGAAAGAGGCCCAGAAAAGGGCTAAGGAGGCCACCCAAGGGATTGTAGAGGCTATACAGTGGCTAGATGATATGGATGCAGTAGTTGTTGTTATAGATGCTACTGAGAATCCTTATTCACAAGTGAATGTAACAATTGTTGGAAATTTAGTTGCTAGAAAAATTCCAGTTTTAGTTGTTGCAAATAAAATTGATTTGAAAAAAGCCGATATAAAGAAAATTGAGGCGGCATTTCCGGATTATGAAGTAGTGGGGATAAGTGCAAAGTATGGGAAAAATATGGATGAATTTTATGAATCTGTGTTTAAACTTGCAAAAAAAGCTTGATAGAACATACATTTAAAAATATATAATGGTAAATATATAAAAAGAGAATGGTTAAGAAAAAAGATTCTGGATTAACATTGCAATTTATACCTTTTAGTGAAATATCTAAATTAGATAGCTTAGAAAGGATAAAAAAATTGCTAGATATAATCCTTGATAAAAAAGTAGTAGTTTTGCAAGGAAGGTTGAGGCCTGAGGAAGAAACAAGATTAATTGAAGATACTATGATTATGATTGATAAAATAAAAGGATTTAAAGGAGTTGAATTGGAAGTTATAACTGGTAATTCTAAAGATAGTGGATTTTTTGAAAAGATGAGATTAGGTTTAGCTAAAGTTCTTTCAGGACAACATAATGCTATGACAATTATTGGGCCTGCATCAATTGTTAAAGAAATGAAAAAAGATCCAAGTAAGTTAGAGGTTATGGTTAATTAGTTTTGTTTATTCTATAATTTAAACAATCAAAATCAAGTAAGGATATTTTTCCCATCAGTGAGTAATCTTCAGAATTATATCCTTCAATTCTACTAGCACATTTCATTAAAGGTGCAGGAATTATTCCTAATAAATTTTTTTCTATTCCCTCCGGTAATCTTGAAGTAGTTCTCCAAGTATTTCCATAAATCAAATTAGATTTATTTATTTCTAAAGGATTAGGAGTATTAAATATAAGTAAATAGCCCCTGTTATTAGGAGATATGTCTTTTCTTTGGAATTTTGGGAGATGTGAGTTTGATTCTGCATAAGCCCCCATATTTGCGTAAAAAGCTGCATCTATTAGGAAATCATCTATAATTTCAGATTTTATACCCGAATGATTAGGTTCATTCATGGCAAAGGCTAATTTGGGTTCTTTCTTTCCCCTAAAAGTTAATGCCTCATCATCAGATACTCTTCCATCTAGCCCTAAGATTGCTTCTCTTGCCTCATTGGGAGCTACCCCCCTCATATAATAATATCCCATAAACTTAGAATAAAATTTCTATTTATAAACCTTGCGAATGTTATTAAATATCTTACAAATGTTTATTAATCCTCATCTATTTAGAAAAATATGCCACACCAATGCACCAAATGTTCGGAAGTTTATCCGGATGCTTCTGAAGAATTATTAAAAGGATGTAAATGTGGTAGCAGATTCTTTTACTATATTAGACAAGAAAAATATAATGAACTTCAAGATGAAACTAATCAAATTATGGAAGAACTTGAAAAAGCAGATAAAGATCAAATTGAAAAAGACATTAGAGAATTAACGGGAATGACTGAAAAACCGGATGAACCAGTTATACTTGATCTAGAAAGTGTCAGAGTATTAAAACCTGGAAAATTTGAAATAGACATTGTAAAATTATTTTCAAAAAATAATCCCCTAATATATAAACTTGAAGAGGGAAAATATGTTATAGATATTGCAGGTTCTTTGGGTCAAAATGATGGTAAAAAAAGAGTTAGATTTCTTGAAGCTGTAAAGAATATAAAAGAACCTGAAGAAGAATTAGAAAAAAATGATGAAGAAGATAATATTGAAAAGAAAAATGAATCTAATGATATAGAGATTGATTAATAATATTTAAATAAGTTCTAAACATGATACAACTATGAAAGAGGTAGATGTTATAATAAAAAATCAATTAGAATTAATAAAACCTGATAAAGAAGATTTTGATAAAATAAATGATATTTCTAAAAAATTTCTTAATGAGTTAAAAGAAAAATTGAAGAAAAAGAAAATTAAGGCAGAGGTTTTTATTGGGGGAAGTTTAGCAAAAAATACCTTGGTTAAAAAAGATATATATGACATTGATGTTTTTGTTAGATTTGATAAAAGTTATGGGGATAAAATTTCTAAAATGCTTGAAAAAGTTTTAAAAGATGTTAAAAAAGTTCATGGTTCTAGAGATTATTATCATAAGACTATAGGAAATATTATTATTGAAATAATTCCTGTAATTAAAGTTAACAAACCTGATCAGGCAATTAATGTAACTGACTTGAGCTATTTTCACGTGAATTATATTTTAAATAAATTAAAGAGAAATAAAAAACTTGCAGAAGAAATAAGTCTTGCTAAAACATTTGCTTTTGCCCAAAATTGTTATGGTGCAGAAAGCTATATTCATGGATTTTCAGGTTATGCATTAGAACTATTGATTTGTCATTATGGAAGTTTTATTAAATTTATTAGTGAAATGGCTAAACTAGATATTTCTAAAGAAAAATTAATAATTGATGATGAAAAATTATATCCAAAAGATAAAGTTCTTGAAAATTTAAACAAATCTAAATCTATTAGCCCGATAATATTAATTGATCCTACATACAAGGAAAGAAATTCCTTATCAAGTTTATCAAATGAAACTTTTTACAAATTTCAAAATTCTTGTAAAATGTTTTTGAAAAAACCTGGCACTAAGTTTTTTCTAAGAAAGGATATTGAAGATGATTTTAAAAAATATAGTGATGTGATAATCTTGGAAGTTAAGACTAAAAAACAAGCAGGAGATATTGCGGGGACTAAAAGCAAGAAATTCTTTAGATTATTTATCTCAAGATTAAACAAAGAATTTGAAATTAAAAAGTCTGGTTTTAATTATTTTGAAGAAGAGAACATTGCAAAATTTTATTTAGTTTTAGATAAAAAGAAGCCAACTACAGTTCAGGGGCCTCCAATAAATTCTAAAAATAATCTTTCTAGATTTAAGAAGAAACATCCAGGCATGTTTATCAAAAAAGGATTTGCTCATTTCAAATTAAAACATGAAAAAAGTTTTGAAAATTGGTTTAAATTATTTTTAAAGAAAGATAAAAAGATTATTGAAGATATGAATATAGATAAATTATCTAGAATTTAAATTTTTGTAGCTTGTTCAAACATAAATGATAATGTTGAAGTAAAAAAAGGAGTATTAAGCCAAACTGCTATTTCATCATCTTCAGTATTTGATATCATAAAAAGTAATTCTTTATTATCTGCTATGAAGAATCTTGTATTGATATCTATTTTTTTTGACTTTATATTAAATTTTTTATTTATTTTATTGATTTCCTTTTCATCTCCGGATAATGCAATATTAACTTTAATATTACTTTTTTCTAATCTCTTAAATAAAGTTGTAAAAAATCTTGATTTTGATTGTATTTCATAAGCTGATGTACAAATTATTACTTCTTTTTGGGCATTTCCCAATAGTTCTTTTATATGATTATAAATTGATGATTTTCCTTTTATCGAACCAGATATTTCTTCTTGTCTTATTGGTTGAATTCCTACAGTATATAATTCCTTAAGTTCAGAATATTCATTTGTATCTTTTAACTTGATTATACTATCTATTTTTTCGTTAGCTTTTTTTAAAGTATTTGTTTTAAGTTTTTCTATAATTGTATCTGGCCTTACTGCAATATATTTTACAGGTTTTCCAAGTTTCATTAGGGCAAATCCTCTCTTTTCAAGACTTTCAAGTACATCATAAGTTCTACTTCTAGGCACTCCAGATATTTCTGCAATTTCTCCAGCACTAGCTATACCTTTTCCTAAAAGTGCAATCCATACCTTTGTTTCATAGATATTAAGATCAAAATTATTTTTTATTTTATTAATTAATTCTTGTTTTATCATTTTTTATATAATGATGTTACAATTTTGCGTTTATAAATGTTTTTATTGTTGTTACTATGTAATTAATACAAATGTTAAATTAAAAGGCCTAAGAATTTGCTAGCAATCATTCCAAGATAAATACCAATAGTTAGGAAGGGCATTGCAGGATAAAATTTTCCTTTTCTTGCAATCATGAACAAAAATAATAATGCAAGAGTTGAGGATCCTATAATCATATATGCTGAACTTAGTCCAAAATATTTGTAAAATATTCCTGCAGTAATGATTGGAAAAATGACATCTCCTCCCCCTAAGATTGCAAGACTGACCTTTATATTTGCCTTGTTAAACTTTTTTTCCATTAATTTTGGTTTATTTGCATACTTTTCTCTTATTAGTCTTATCTTATTTTTTTCTTTTTTATTGGCATAAGGTATAAAAAATCCAGTAAAGAATTGTAATTTATTTATCTGATATTTTGCCATTTTCTGCATGAATTGAGTTTGCCATACTGCCCAAATATCATATAATGATATTAAAAATAATAAAATTATTATCCAAGTTACATTAATTAGTGGTATAAAAACTGCTGCAATCCCTGGATATACTAATAATTCGGTTAAATTATGTATCATTAAATGTTTTTTAAAAATTTTATAATATGCAAAAGGTATCGCAATTAATAATGCTATAAATGAGGCATAGTTTGTTAAATTAAATTTTATAAAAATTACTGTTAAGGATAATCCTAAGGCCAATACCGTTACTGTATAATACCATAGTTTAATGAAAGTTTCTGCATTGATCCTTATTAATACAAAAAATAAAGTTATTGCTATTATGAATGCTATAATAATCTGGATTCCTTGTGGCTCTTCTTGTAGTTCCTCTGGAGGCTCCATTCCATATGGTAAATCTATCCCATTATTGTAAGAACTTACTACATATAACCCAATAATCTGAGTTATAAGAAACATTATTACAAGAATTGCAGTTACCTTAAAATTATGTTTCATTTTCTCTTTTAGATATTAACTATAGTATTTATATAAATGTTACTTTCTAAAATATAAATTAGAAATGAATATTATTTTTAAACTAGAAAACACCCCAATTGTTTATGGATAAAGAATCTTTAACCTTTCTAAAAGGAATGGAAGATAAAAATGTGGCAAGATTATTTAGAGGAATCTATAATAAGTTGGAATCTAAATTTCCTAGTCAGAATTATCCCACTGGAGCTATGATAAATAGGGCAGGATTTCATATGAAACATAAAGATGTAGATTATAATATTAATTTTGTTCCTAATGATAATATGAAATTTAAAATGCTTGTTGATGTTCCAGAATCATTAAGAGATAATCTTGAAGAAAAAATAAATGAACATTCTAAAAGTAATGCCATGATTGAGCAAACAAAATATCTTTCAAGACATAAATTGCAATGTGAAGTAGATTCATTAAATAGTTCTTGTTATTTGAAAACCATTCCTAAAAAAGAAAAAGATGTGAATAAGTTATGTGACCAATTATGGGGTTATGTAATAAAACCTGTTTTTTTAGGGATCTATGACTAAATTGTGAATAATCTATTATCTTTAACTATGTATATTTTTAGTCTTGCCCCTGCATCGATCCAACCATGAGCATAATTTAAGCAACCAAAAGCATTTACATAATCTTTGTTATCTTTAAAATATTGAGAATCTGAAAGATAAGATTCTACCATTAAAAATATTTCTTTAGCTTGTTTTTCCTTTCCCTTGGCAATAGAATTTTTTGCTATTTCTAATGCATCATTTGTAAGTCTATAATATTTTTCTATCTTAGATATAGTTATCCTACTCTTAGTTTGATCTTTTTCCATATAATTAGCAATATCTAAGGTTTAAATAGGTATTGAGCCATTAGATATTTTCTAATGAATTCTTTCATAAATAAGGATTGAAAAAATAAGAGTTTTAAAACAAGGATTGAAAAATAAATTTTTAGAAAGAATTTTTCTTAATATGGATTATTAAATTACCTAAATCATTTAAAAAAGGAAATTATTTTTAGAATTAACAAAAAGAGGAATTGGGGGAAGGAAACTTCTCCCTCCCTTTTTATTCTATTAATGCGTAAGGTGATTTTTTTTCAATAATAAATCTTGAACCTGCATCAGATATTACTGCAGATATTACCATATTATCTATTGCTGCTTTTAATACCCCATTTATAGGAGGTATCATTGATTTTTTAGAAAAATGATTAATGATATTTTTTATTTCATCCTCTGAAAGAATTGATTTTGTTGTATTTATATTATTTCTAACTTTAACAAGGATATTTTTACCAGCTCCGGGACCTTCAATTCTTTGTACTCCCCTATCATTAATAAATGAGTTTATTTTTTTAAGGGGATCATTTATAATATTCATAGAACCTATATTTTTTCCTCCCGCCTGAGGGGTTGATTTTTGAAATGAAGAGGGTAATGGCATAATTGAAGATTTTCTTCCCTTTGAGGCATTATATTTTGTTATTACTTTTGATTTTTTGAAACCTGGTTGAGTTGATTTAGAGAGTTGAGCGGGCTGAACTTTTTTAATTGGTTGAATTGTTCTTTTATGTTTTGTTTCTTTTTTTGGTTTTGCAAAAATAACTGAGGATCCAATTTTTGATTCAAATTTATTTTTTTCAGCAGGCTGTTCAAAATATTTTCTTTTTATTTTTTCTGCCTTTATTATTTCTTTTAATTTTTCATCCTTTATTGAATTTAAAACAATCTCTTCTGTAAACCTTCTAAGAAATATAATTCTGCCCCTATTATCTAGATCATTTAATCCCATTATCTTTGAAAAGATTTCTTAAAACCGCTCATTCTTGGCTGTTCAAATGTCGGTCTTAATGGCCTAGAAGGCATAGCAGTTCTTCCCCTGACTCTTTCTTCCATCATAGTAATACCCTTAGAAATAAGTTTATTTTGTTCAAGAAGTGAATCTAATTTTTTTAAAAAATCTTCATCTACTCCTGATACCTTATCCGGTTTACCTGCAAAGCTCTTGGCTGAAAGTTCAAATAATTGTAATAGTTTAGAGAGATTATTAGATAATTGTTCAAATTTTCCAGTCATGTTGGTTAATACTTTCTGAAGATTAACAAAATTATCAAGCAATGCTTGATCCATTTCTTTCCGAGTCATGGATTTTTTTTCAACTTCTTTTTTAACCATAATAATACCCCTTATATATTTCAAGAAAATATAATTTATAAAGATTTGCAAATATTAATTTTTATTTATATGATCTGGATAGATTAAAGTTATAAGTATTAGGGCTTTTGTAAAAAAATGGTAGAATTAATTCATGCAATTATATTGAGTATAATTCAAGGGATTAGTGAATGGTTCCCCATTAGTAGTTCAGGACATTTAGCAATAGTTCAACAAATTTTTGGTTTTCAAAATCTTGCTTATGATGTTTTTTTACATTTTGCAAGTATACTTGCAGTAATTATAATCTTTAGAAAAGATATTAAATTAATTTTAAAATTTGATAATGCTAGTTTAATTTATATTAGAAATATGATTATTGCATTAATTCCTGCAGGATTAATTGGACTTTTATTTCGGGATGAAATAGGATATATTTTTTCAAACATGATATTTTTAGGGATATTTTTTATTTTTTCAGGAATTATAATTTATTCTTCAAAATATGCTTTGGAGAAAAAACAGAAACTTAATTTTATAGATTCCATATTTATTGGATTGTTTCAATCGCTTGCTATATTTCCAGGAATTTCCAGAAGTGGCATGACTATAAGTTCTGGATTATTTAGAAATTTGAAAAAAGAAGCTGCAATAAAATTTTCATTTTTACTTGCAATACCTTTAATATTGGGTGCTAGTATTTTTGAATTTGATAATTTAATTCTTCAAGAAATTAATTATTCTATATTATTAATTAGTTTCATTTTAACCTTTTTAGTGAGTTTTATATCTATAAAAGTGATAATAAATATAATAAAAAAAGATAGATTTTATCTTTTTGGAATTTATAATATATCCTTAGGAATTTTAGTATTAATCATTAATTTGTAATGGGAGTAGCCGGAATCGAACCGACACGACAAGCTCTGGAGGCTCGCATACTACCATTATATTATACTCCCGTTAAAATTCTAAAGAATTGATGTTTTAAAGGTTTTTGATTATAGTTTGCCATATGCTGCTGCCTCTTTTTCTGAGATTGAGCACCCCTTAAACTTTAATCCATATATTGTTGCCTCAAATATTTTTTGGTCTTTCATATTTAAAAGGTTTCTTTTATGGGCAATATATGCAAGTTCTGTAGACCTAATTATTTTAAATCCATTAAATAATTTATATATCCCTGAGTCTGCCTGTATTCCTGCATGTAATTTTTTCTCCATTAATTTTTTTAATCTTTCAGGATTTTCACATAACATCCTAGTTGTTCTTTCATCAACAACTAATGGAATATTTTCTTTAGAATTTGTTTTCCTTTTCATTATTTGAGATAATGCTAGAGCTGCAGCCTCTCCCTTATCTATCAAGTGAACGCTTCTTTTTTTTGTCTTAAACATAGAATTTGCAGAATTCATTAAATTTTCTCTAATTTTTTTTAATTCATTAACTTCATTTTCATTGATATCTGCCAGTTTGAAAACTCCCTTATTATAAAGTTGTTCAAGTTTTAATGCACCTAATTTAAATCTTGGAATTGTTTTTGGCCTATCGATTATTTCTTTTTTTACTTCTTTTGTGATTATAAATTCTCCATTAAATTCTTCTTTTAATTTTTCAAGTAAATTTAGAATTCCATTCATTGAAAAATTTATTAGTGGACCAGAATCAAAAATTAAATATTTGTTATTCATTTTTTAAAAATATCCTCTGCTAATTTTATTCTATCATTTAGATTCATAGTTACTGATAAACTTACGTTTCCTATCCCTGTTTGACCAGTATACTCTGCAAGCTCCCATTGACTGATCCCCAGAATTTTTGCAGTAGTTTCCATAGAAATTCCATGCTCATAAATTCTTGATGCCTTGTTTATCTTTGCCCTATTAAAAACATCACTAATATAAAATTTTAATTTTCCAGAAAGTCCCTCTATAAGTTTTCTATTGTTTGTTACCTCTATTCTAAATTTATCCTCATTTCCTTTTTTTAATGCATTGATCATATCTAAAATATTTTTTTTAAATTTTGAATAAAACTCTGGCCAGTTTTTTTCAGTTTTGTAATTTTCTCTTTCAATAAGTTTGCTTAATGCATAGATTATAACTGCTATAGAAATTACATCTCCATCTTGATGAATTGAAGCATGATGTATGACATGATCACTTAAATTTTTTACCTTTAAATAATCTTTTTTGTCTAAAGCAGATTTTGTCTTAATTAAAATATTTAGAATATGTTTTTCCTCTTTCATTTTTTTAGATACGAGAATTAATTATTTAAAGCTTCTTAAATAGATTATATTATGAAAATTATATTAGATACAAACTTTTTGATATATTGTGCTAAAGAGAAACTTGACTATGTTGAAGAAATAAGAGATTTGCTTAATGAGAATTATGAACTTGTTGTTCCTAATCAAGTTATTGAAGAATTAGAAAGATTAAAAATTAAAGCTAAAAAAGGTAAGGATAAAGAGGCGAGTAATTTGTCCTTAAAAATACTTGAAAATAATAATATAAAAAAAATAAATCCGGCTGGAAAGAGTGTTGATGATGCTATTGTTAATCTAGCTAAAGAAGATAGTAAAAATATTGTTTGTACATTAGATAGGGAAATGAGGTGGACATTAGGACGAGTTATCCTAATTAGTAGGGGAAAAAAACTTATTTTGACAAAATAGATTTTTAGTAAGCTTTTTAAACCTATTTTTTTTATTATTTTTAGCATGTTCTATATAATTGAAGTTGAAGATTATGTAAGAGTTGAGCCCAAATTATTTGGACTTAAAACTAGCGATGCTGTTGCAAAACAGCTTCAAGAGATTTATACCAATTATCATGATAAAGAAATTGGGGAGGTTATTGGAGTAGTTGCAGTTCTTGAAGTTGGGGATGGAGTTATTATTCCTGGAGATGGTGCAGCATATTATGAATCTAGATTTAAGTTATTAGTTTGGAAGCCCGAGAATCAAGAATTAGTATATGGTATGATTGATGAAGTAACAAGTTTTGGTGCATTTATGAATTTAGGGGTTATGAAGGGTATAATTCATATAAGTCAGACAATGGATGATTATGTTAGTTTTTCTACAACAAACACTCTTCTTGGAAAAGATTCAAAAAAAGTTTTGAAAAAGAAAGATGCTTGTTTAGCAAGGATTGTTGCATTATCTTACAAAGGAGATAATCCTAAAATTGGATTGACTATGAGGCAGCCAGGATTAGGAAAATTAGACTGGATTGCTGAAGAAAAAAAGAAATCTAAACCTATAACTAAAAAAGTTGAAAAAGGGAAGGCTAAATAATATAAAATGGCAAAAGAAAAAGCTCATAAGGTAACAAAAGAATTAATGAATGATAAAGAAATAAATGAAAAAGGTTTGGATAAAAAAGATTTTTCAGAAAATTGGAAAGGTAAAATTGAAATATTTAATCCAGAAGAATCTGAAATAGCAAAAGAATTGAAAGTCAATAAGCCTGGACTTTATGCGGTAAGAGTTTAAAATGGAAATTAAAACTGAAAAAAGAAATGACATTCTAAAAAGGCAAGAGTTAATTTTAGAAGTTGAAAATGAAATTAATCCTACTTTTGAAGATATAAAAAAACAAATAGCAGAAAAATTTTCAAAACCTGAAGAAAATATTAATGTTTCTACCATCAAGGGTGGTTTTGGTAAAAATAAATTTTTAATTGAAACAGACATATATGATTCAAAAGAGGATTTAGAAATCATGAAAAATCTTGAAATGAGTAAAAAGCAAAGAAAAGAAGTTAATGAGGCTGCTAAGCAAGCTAAAGAAGAAGCTGAGAAGGCTCCAGAAGCTTCTAGTGAGGAAATTATAGATGATGCTGGGCAAAACTCTAAAGCAAATGAAAAAGCTCCTGTTACAGAAGAAAAGCAGGTAGAAGAAAAACAAGATACTGCTCCTGTTGAGGAAAAAGAACCTGAAGAAATTGTTGAAGAGAAGCCTGTAGAGGCACCAATAGAAGATAAGCCAGAAGAGGTATCAAAGGCAGTTAAAGAAGAAGGGCAAAAAGAAGAAGAGTCAAAAGAATAATGCTGCATAATATAAAACTTTAAAAATAAATTTTATTCTAATTCTTAATGGAAAGCTATACTTGCAATAGGATCATATATAACAAAAACTTTTTTGAAAACTTATATAAAAATGAAGATTTGGTTGATGAGGATTCTAAAATAAATTATCTCAAGAAATTGATAGATTGGAGTCCTAGTGATGCTAAAACTTACGAAAGAATAATCAAAACGAATGATGGAACAGAGGGAGTAGGACTTGATTATTTAGAACTTTTAACTTGGATGGAATTTGAAAGAGCTAATGATTAAAAAAAATTTATAAATATATTTATCCTTGGAGTATTATGCCTGTTGCTAATAATTCCAAAAAAACACGGGTAGAGTTTAAAAAAGAATTGAATAAAGAAATTAGATACATTGAAATATTTGTTACAGAAAGAAAGAGGATGCTTATAAAACTCTCCTGGATAACTATCTTAACTATAATGCTTATAGTAGTATTTAATATTTATATTGATTATGGATTGTGATAAAAAGGTTTAAAAAGTAGATATTTTATTTTATTTTAAGTAGAAGATAATAAAATGGCAGAAGGAAAAAAAGCAAAGAAAAATAAACCAACTTCAAAAAAATATACAAAGTATAAGATTGAAGGGGATAAAATTATTAGAGAAAAATCTTGTCCAAGATGTGGGCCTGGTATTTTCTTAATGAAAACTAATAATAGAATTTATTGTGGTAAATGTAGATATACTGAATTTATTAAAGTTGAATAATTCTAATGACATTTAATTTTGATAACACTAAGAAATGTATTCTTCAAAAAAAAGATAAGAGTAATATTGGGAGTATTGATAAACCTATAAAAGATTTATATGATAAAATTAATTCTAATGAAAATTATTTTACTACAAGTTCTTGTAGTGGGCGGATTGCATTAATAATTGAGGATGGTCTAAAGGCTCCAAATTTAATATTATTTAGAACTCATGAATTAATTAACTTAGAAGAATTAAAAAAAGAAATTGAAAAGGCTTCTGAAAATAAAGGATGTGTGATTTATCTTAAACAAGAGCCTTGCCTAGTTGTTGTAAGTTCTAAAGATCAAAAAAATCAAATAAAATTATTTAATGAGGCAAGAAATAATGGGTGGAAAAAATCGGGAATATTGAGTGTTAATAGGAAGTTATTAGTGGAATTAATGAGTACGGAATTAATTAGTTTTCCAGTTATTTCTAATGGGGAGATATTAATTGAAGATAATCTATTAAAAGTATTTGTTAAAAGGGCTAATGAAAATTTAAAAAAGGGATGGGAGAAGATTAAAAAATTGGAAAATTTTTTAGATTAAAAATATATAAATTATTATAAATAAAAAATATTATTCTATTTTATAATAATTCAAATCAGGGTTGGTTTTGAATAAAAAGAGGCGATATTCTTTGGATTTTTATTTTGAAGTATAAAAACTTCCTATAATATACTACCATCATATTTATATAAAGATGTTGATGTTTTATTTTGAAGAAGGAGTGAAAGGAGGATAAAGAATGGTACTAGATTTTGCAAAAGAAGCAATAGATAATATTGATAGCCATAGCATTAATTTCGATGAATTGAAAGCTGGTAAGGCTAGCATCAAAGTATTTGGTGTTGGTGGTGCTGGCGGTAATGCTGTAACTTGGTTATTCAATAAAGGTATCAATGGTGCAACTGTTTATACAGCAAATACTGATGCTCTGCACCTTAGCATTACTAAAGCTGATGAAAAGATTCTTATTGGTAAGGAACTTACTCGTGGGCTTGGTGCTGGAGGAAAATCAGAGGTTGGTAGAGAAGCTGCAAAAGAGTCTATTTCAGAACTGAAAAAAGCAGTTGGAGGGGCAGACATGATTTTCATCATAGGTGGTGAAGGTGGTGGGACTGCTACGGGCGCTATGCCTGTTATAGCCCAATTAGCTAAAGAGACTGGAGCAGTTGTAATCGGAGTTGTTACAATGCCTTTCGAATGTGAAAAGGCAAGAATTGACAAGGCCGAATTTGGACTTCAAGAACTTAGAGATCAAGTTGATACTGCTATTGTTATTGATAATAATCGATTAGTAGACATTGCAGGACAATTACCAATACAGCAAGCTTTTGCTGTTGCAAATGAATTAATCAGTACTATGATTAAAGGTATTGTAGAAACAATTACCTTACCTAGTTTAATTAATTTAGATTATGCAGATGTCTCTTCTATAATGAAAAAAGGAGAGGTAGCAGTTATTGGTATTGGTGAAGCAGATTCTAGTGATAGAGTAAATGAGGCTGTTAAGCAGGCCCTGTCACATCCGTTGTTAGACGTGGATTACAGAGGTGCAAATGGAGCTTTGATACATATCACTTGTGGTGCAGATATGAAACTTGAAGAATTTAGCCAAGTTGGTAAACTAGTTACTGATAATATTGCCAATGAGGCACAAGTTATTATTGGGGCTAGAATCAATAAGGAATTTGAAGGTCGTGTTAGGGTTATTACTATTATGACTGGAGTTTCAAGTCCATATATTCTTGGAAAACAAAGATTGCAAGAATATTCAGGTAATGTACAAACTAATCAAGAATTTGATGAACTAGGTATTGATTACGTAAATAATTAGGGGAAGTTCACGCCTTTTTTTCTGCCCGTTATGGGCAGAAATTTTTTTTTTATTTTTTTTATAATAATTTTTTAAATAAATAACACTAAATTTAATTATGGTTTCACAAAAAGAGATAGAAAAGATTCATAATACCTTAGATAATTTATTTTGGGAAGGCGATTTTGAAGAAGCAAATAATACTCTAGAAAATTTAGAATTAACTGGAGAAGATGATGATGTATTAATTACTTATCTTACTGCATCAATTCCTGCTAAAACAAAACTTCCTGCACGTAGTAGGTTATATGAAGAATTAATTAATAGAGGGTATACTGAAATGGATCTTAAGGGATTAGAATATTAAATATCCTTCCTACGTACTTTTTCTAATGGTTTGTGAAATTTATTTCCCCAATCTTCAAAAAAAACTCTGTTTACTAAGGAATGTTTTCTTTTTGGTTTTGATTTTCCTTTTATAAATTCATAACCCACAGTGATGATTAGCTCAATTTCATTATTTTCTGGTATTGAAAAATGATTTCTCAATGTTTCTTCTGAAAAAGGACCCACCCAACAACTTGCAAGACCCATATCTGTTATTTTTAATAAAAAATTTTCTACCGCGGCCCCTACATAATGTTTAATATATTTTTCAGAGCGCTTATCATACATTTTTTTTAATTGATTAATATTAGAACATACAATTATAACATATGGTGCATTTGAAATAAAATCTTGTTGACAGGCATCGGCAACCTTATTTATTGTTTCTTGATTTTCAACTATAATAAAACTAGTTGGTTGAAGATTTCCTGCAGCTGGCGCTTTATTTGAAGTTTCTATAGCCTCTATAATAGATTCTATTTTTGGTTTTTTAGAAGAATATTTCTTAATAGATGATCTTTCTTCTATTACTTTATTGAAATCCATAATTAAAATTAGGATATTATCTATAAAAATGTTTGTAAGAATTAATCTATTAAGATTTTATTTTTGATATTTGAGAATATTAAGACTTATTCGCCTTTTGAGACATTGATAGCTTTTGGGCCTCTGTCTCCTTCTTCAACATCAAAATTAACTTCATCATCTTCGTTCAAAGATATGCCTTCATTTAGGCCAGATTCATGAACAAAGTATTCTTTGTTGTCGTCTCCAGCTATGAAGCCAAATCTTTTTTCTCTATTAAAAAATTTAACTTTTCCTTTCATGATTTTAATCAGAAATAATACTATTTAAAGGTTTCTGGAGTGGGAAATATTTATAATAAAAATATAAAACGTCTCGAGGAGGACTCGAACCTCCGACCCTACGGTTAACAGCCGTATGCTCTACCAACTGAGCTATCGAGACATGATATTTATTTTAGAAAAAATTGGTATATAAATTTATTTGTTTGGGAGATTTGATTTATTCTACCTCTTCTATATCTCCTATACCTGGTTCTTCTAACTTTTCTTTTTTATGTCTTTCAAGTCTTGCATATACATTTCCTTGCTTGCTTCCCTGAACTAAAGAAGTTAGAGCTTGAACTGCATCCTCTATTGCTAATGCTGATCCTATAATTCCTATATGATTATCAGATAATGCAATATTGCATCCTGTAAGTTTCTTTAAGGTATTAAGAGTTTTGCCCCTCGTTCCAATAATTCTTCCTCTAACTCTTTCTAAATCTGTTCTTTTTGTTAAATCTTTTATATTGATTGTTTGAAAAATAATTCCTTCTTGTTTTAAATCTAATGCTTCTTCAACTGAAAATCCATGATTGACTGCTTCAAAAACTTTAATTCCTAAATATTCATTTTCTACCTTTCCTTTGACAAAAAAATTTTTTCCACGATTTGTTAATTTTAAATTTAGATCTTTTTCAATTAACTTTTTATTTCTAAGAATTTCTCTTATTTTTTCAACATAAATCTCTTCTACCATTCTAAAATTCTGATGAAATTTCTTTTATGAAACCTTTTCTTTTCAACCAATCTATAGCTGCGGGAGTATATTTGAATAAAATATCTCCCCTTGTATCTCCATCAAACTCCCAAGGTTTAACAATAACAGTATCTCCTGGCCTAATCCATAATCTTCTTCTTAATGCTCCAGGAATCCTGCAATTCCTTTCTTTATCATCAAAACATTTAACAAACATCCTATTAGCCCCAACTCTCTGTTCAACAACCCCTATGACCTCTCCACTCCTGGGAGTTCTAACTCTAGTTACCTCTCCAGTAGGGGTAGTGGACTTATTCTTTGCTTTTTTGTTTTTATTTCTTGCTCTAAAATTTACCATTGTAAATTACTTATATAATTAGTGAGAAAAATGTATTTAAAAATCTTTAGAGAATCTAAAATAGCCCTAATGCGATAGGAATATTATCTATTTTCATAATGCCTTCCTTGTTAATAATTCCTGCCTCTAATGCTACATTTATGGATTCATCCCCTACAATATTGAAAGTGGCATCTTCCTTATCAAAATCTTTTATAATATCTACTACTTCTTCTTTTGTTTTTTCTTCTCCTTGATAAAAACTTGCTTTAACCTCTATAATCTTAATACCTTCTTCAAATGTTTTTCCAATTAAATCTGAATCGGCTAATGAAACTATTGCCCTGTAGGAGTTATGTATTTTTACTTGCATGATCTAAAATTATATTAATATTATTGAGAAAGATTAATTCTTTATAAGAATTTTGCTAAAAAAAAATAAAAAAATAAAAAAAATAGGTTTATTTCAGTCTTGAAGCTTGATCTTTTGAGAGAACTCTCCAACATTCATGTTCTCCAGCCTGCGACTTAGTAACAGCAAAAAATCTTCCACTTTTTTCTCTTACTTCGTAGTCGTCAGTTTCAAACTTACTCTTTGACTTCACATCATAAAAGCTTAGTTTTTCTTTACTCATTTTAACCTCCAAAAATTTAGTTTATGTACTTTGTCTTGTTTTGTATAGGATTTTTTGCTTTATAAAACTTATTTTTACATAAAATCTCTAAATTTTGTTAAATTTTGATAAAAAATTAAATTTTTGACCTTACACTATGCTTTGCACCACAAGCAAGACAGTGCATAAAATTAAATCCCTTATCTTTTTTTAATTCAGTATCAGGCTTACCACATTGACTACAAATTACAAATTCTTTAGTATAATCTTCTATTTTTTCATTAATCTTTTGAGAAGGTAATTTTCTTTGTAAAATAACACGATTATTCTTTAAAGAACCAGAAGTTGCAAGTTCTTTTAATAAGTATTTTAGAATATGATCACTATCTCTTCTTAAATATGAGGAAATTTGAGACAAGTTTGTTAGTATTGTTTTTGTACCTTCATGGTGCCCCTCTATTTTTGGAATTTCAAACCTTTCTCCACTATGTTGAATCGGTTTTACTTCATTATAAGCTTCATTTAAAAGTTTTTCATAGTCTGTCATAGAAATTAATAGAATATGGGGTTTTTAAGACTTTTCTCACCTAGAATAAGAAAGATTTGAATTTTCCGGGAAATATTTGTAATACTCTAGTTCTGATTCTTTTACTAAACTTTTATTTTTATTAAGATAACTTTCTAGAGTTGTTAATTCTAAAGGTAATCCAAAATCTGGTTGATGGAATATTAATGGGCCTTTATTTTGAGGAATAATTATTCCGGTGTGGCCTAAAGTATCATCTCCCTCTCTAAATCCTACTATAATCCCATTATGTTCTTGGCTTCTATAACAATTATCTGTAAGAAAACTATCCATTACATGATGAGGTGTAAATTTGGGAATTTTGGGGTTATCCCCAAACCCTAATGTGTAAAGTGTAAATCCATGACAATTACTTTTTATAAAATCATTATTATTATTTTTTGCTAAGCCCATTATCTTTCTATAAGGCCTTGTACTCCCCGTAAGTCTGCAAACATTTTTTGCAATGCTCTTTAAGACAATTTTTTTTAAATTATTCATCTAGAAAAATTAAGTTGTTTGTTTTTAAAAGTTTTTATTTTAAGACTTATCCTAGATACCTTACAGTTCCTGGTTTGGGCTCATAAATAATCCCCTCTTCAAGAAGTTTTTGTATTTCTTGACTTATTATTTCAGGTTTGGTATCTTTAAAATTCATTATTATCTTATCTTTGTCTATCCCTTGATTATCTTCAGCACCTTTAATTAAGTCTATTACATCTTCCCTATAGGCCTTTATCTCTTGCCTTTCTTCAGTTGTTAAAGATTTAGGAGAAGACTTATCAATCTCTAGTTTTCTTATTAAAAGATATTTTGGATCTTGTTTTCTTACGACCTCTGGAAGAATATAAAGTTCTTGATTAAAAGATCTTGCAAATCCAATTAGTAAAATTGTATCTCCCTCAACAATATCTTGAAACTTATATAAATCTTCTCCAAAAACTCTTGCCTTTAATTGTCCACTGCCATCATCTAGAGTTATTGTTGCAAATTTTGTATCTCCTTGCGATTCAAATTTTTCAATTACATTAGCAATTATATTTAGTCTTATTATTTTTTTGTCTCCTAATTCTAAATGAAGAAGTCTAGGGTTAGTTACCTGAGTTAAATCTGAATTTTGAGATTGATCAAATATTTGATTTCCCCTAAGTATATCTCCTATTCTAAGTTTATGTGCTGTTTCTCTTTTTCGAATTTCAGGACTCATCTTATAATCTATTTTTTTTCCTTTATATTGATTTATATCTTAAATTAAACATTCTGAACAAACCCTTGTTTTGGTTGAAATATATCCCCTGACTTTTTCAATTTTTCTAATGAATCTTCAAACTCTGCATCTGAAAATTCTTTTAATTTTTCTCTTAATACATCTAACGGAACTTGTTTTCCATATTTTTCTTCTAATCCTTTTATGGATTCTTTTAAAAGAAAAATCTTACTTCTTTTACTTGAAGATAATTTTGTTGAAAATCTATCTATATCAAAAGTTTTTGTATCAGGATCATATCCTACCTGCATCATATAATAATTTGTTAGTTTTATTGCTACTTGCGCATCTTCTCTATCGACTGTAGGAGATAGTCTAGATTTTGCATGAGCTTCAGCAAGTCTGACTAAACCTTGTAATTGTCTTGCAGAAATTGATATTGAACGAGATTCTCCATCTTGACTTGCCTTTCTCATTTTTATATAAAAATCTTTTATTTCATCTACTGCAGCGCTACTAAGTTCAGGTTCCACTTTTTGTTTTGCATAAGCAACATATTTTCTGAATAAATCTTGATCTATATCCACCTTATTTGATTTTTTTTGATGCATTTTTAAAACATGACTTGCTATAGCATCATCCTTTTTTGCATCTGGTAGATCTCTTAATATGAAAATTAAATCAAACCTATTTACCAATGCAGGAGGTAAGTCTATTTGTTCATTTATTGACTGTAAAGGTTCAAACCTTCCAAATTTGGGATTTCCTGCAGCTAACACTGAAGTTTGTGCCATTAATGATGCTTGTATATTTGCTTTAGAAATAGTTACTGTCTGTTGCTCTAAAGCTTCGTGCATTGCACTTCTATCATTAGAATCCATTTTTTCAATCTCATCAATACAAATAACTCCCTTATTTGCTAAAACCATGGCTCCTGCTTCTAATGACCATCCTTTTAAAAATTCATCACGAACAACTGTGGCAGTTATACCTGCACCTGTTGCAGCCTTTCCAACTATATATCTCCCTTTTGGAGCTATATCTGAAATAAATTTCAAAGTAACTGATTTAGCAACTCCTGGGTCTCCTATTAAAAATAAATGAATATCTCCTCTAAAAATTGATCCATCTTCACTTACTTTCCTAACTCCTGAAAACATTTGTAATACTATTGCTTCCTTTATCTCCTCATAGCCCCAAATACTTGGAGCGATACTATCTCTTAATTTTTTAAATAATTCTGGGTCTTCTGAAAGTTCTTGAATTTGTCTTTCATCCTCTTCTGTAATATCTAAATCCTCATAAGTAGTTTCTAAGGGAATTACATTATTTGCTTCAACTGCTAAATCAAAACGTGTTGAAATTGCTCCTGAAGGTAATGGAACTGGAACTTCCTTTAATATACCTAAAACTCTAATTTTACTACCTGGTGTTGTTTTTTCTTCCATTATTGGTTCTACTAAATCTTCTTTTACAAAAACATTTAATCTTCTGGGTTGTTCACCTCCAACTAATGAATCTGGAGATTCCTCAATAACTAAACGTTGCGCATCAACCATTGTTTTTGTTAAAAGTCTAAATTGGCCCTTTCTTCCACATGAACATCTTGAAGGTTCTCTAAATTTTTTTTCAATTTGTAATACTGAAATAACGGTCCCACATGAAGGACATTCAAACTTTGCATTAACTACTTGTGGCCTTACTTCTGAAGCTTGCCTTACAAGACCTTCAAAGAAAATAAATTTTTCAAGATGTTGAGATCTAATTGTTCTTATTCTAACTTTTTGAGTTTCTGGTAAATTTAGAAATCTTATTCTTGGAGCCTTTATTAATCCTGTTTCTTCTAATGAAATTTCAAGTAATTGAAGGATTTCCTCAGGATTTGACATAAGTGCCTCTGCTAAAACTGGAGAATTTGAAGAAAGATCATGAAAGTCAACAAATATAACTTTTCTTCCTTTTCTTATACTATCTCCAATCTCTTTTTTATATGTTTCAAAAAATAGTTTGGCCTCGGCAATTAATTCCTCATTTGGTGGCATATCCTTACCTCATTTTATAATACCAATAAACAGATTTAATTTTTAAGTATTTATTGTATCTTATATACTTATTAGAAAAATTACTTTATTTATAGAATTATCTTTGAGATTCTATCTCTTTAAGAGTTTTAACTAGCTGATCCATAGATTCTGCTAATTGTTTATTGTTCTTAGTCCCTGTACAAACTAGTTTTCCATTTGAAAATAAAAGGAAAGTTGCCGGAGGTTCTTCTAATTTGTAAACTAATCCTGGAAATTGTTCTGGTTCATATTCAGTGTTTTCCAATTCTAGAGATAAATAATTAAGATTTAACATCATATTTATATTACCACTAGCTACAATATTCTGAACAGTTATTTTTGGTTTATCTGTAATTATAATATTTATTTTTTTAAGAATTTTTATTACTTGTTCTATAACTTCTTTTACTTGAGAGATTGATTTTGTTCCAGTACAAACAAGATTTCCTGATGAAAAAACTAAAACGGCAGATTTTGGTTCTTTTACTCTTAAAACTAATCCAGGAAATTGTTCAGGATTATACTCAGTATTAGGAATTGTTTTTGCTAGCTTAGTTAAAGGTACATCTTTTCCTAAAGAAGTTGTAGCAACAATATTTTGAATCTTTGAAGAAACTGGTGAACTTGCCATTTTAATAGTTTTGTTAAATAATTATCCTTTATAAATGTTTTTATTTTGATTTTTTTTATCGACGATAAAAACTTTTACCTAAGAAAAGATTTAAATATCAATAATGAATTTTTAATTCATGTCTTTGATAATCTTTACCTACTTCATTTGTTGTGGCTATATTATTAATACCCTTATCTTCTCTTAATTTTATTATTCTTGGAAATCTAAGTGCAAATCCTGAGGAGTAATTTGGAGATCTTTGTATATTCTGATAAATTATAGTTACAATAATTTTTGGTTTAACATCAACTTTTCTCCCATGTTCTTTTGTTATTAATGGTTTTATTTTTTTTGTTAACTCTGAATATGATAATCCTAATTCTTCTTTTTCTTTTAAGCCTGTACTTGCCTTCCCTATTTCAACAAGTTTGTTATCTTTATCCTTACAAGATAATGTAAATGAAGAGAATACCCCTACTCTCTTCCCCTTTCCATATTCTGCCCCTGTTATAACTAAATCTAATTCATTTTCATCAGGTTTAAATTTTAACATATGTCCAACTCTTGAACCTGGTTTGTAAGGGGCATCAAGATTTTTTATCATTACTCCTTCTTGTTCATCTTTTAGAGCTTCTTTGTAAAATTTTTCGGCTTTTTTTTCATCACTAGTTATTAATTGTTTAGAATATCTAAATTTATATTTATGAGGCCGGATTAGTTTTCTTAAAATTTCTGATCTTTTTTTAAATGGAGAATCTACTAATGACTTTCCATTTAAGTATAGTATATCGAATGCATTTATTTCTATGGGAAGTTCCTTGATTAATCTATCTATATTATGTTTTCTTCTTATTCTTTGAGAGATTGCCTCAAAGGGTTTATATTTTTTTGATTTTGGATCATAACCAATTGCCTCCGCATCTAAAATAAAAGATTTTGCTGGAAAATATTCTTCAATATATTTTACAACATCTGGGAATTGGGTTGTTACTTCATCTAACCTTCTTGTAAATATTTTTATATCTCCTTTTTCAGTTTTATTTATAAGCATTCTAAATCCATCATACTTATATTCAAATACTGCGGGCCTACCACATCTTTTAAAGCCATCCTCTATACTATTTGCTTTTTGTGCAAGCATTACTTTTACTGGATGTCCTGGAGTTAATCTTATTTTCTTTAATGAAGGTATTCCTTTTTTTGCTTTTTCAAAAACTAATAGTATATCTGTAGATTTATCATAAGCTGATTGAACTATTTCTGCATATTTCTTTTTTTCCTCCATAGATTTTGGATTAAATATTGCCTTAACTATCGAATCTCTTAATGTTCCTGATGCAACCCCTATTCTTAAATCTCCAATAAGAGTTCTAATCAGATATTTAGCCTCCTTTCCAGATGCCGAAGTTAATAATTCTGAAATTACAGCTAATTTTTTATCTATAGATCCATGACCTTCCAGTGATGGAATTTTTTTTAAATTTTCTATAACCTTTTTTAAAGTTAAATTTTTTGAGAAAAGAGTGTTTTGTTTTTTTGAATTTATTATTTTTTCTGAAACTAATCCTAAGTCTCCAAGTTTTCTCCATTCTATTATTATTTTTTCCTTAGAAATCCCTGAAGATTTTTCTAAAGCTCTTATACATAATTTTTCTGAAATTCCAAATTCCTTTTCTGAATAATCGGGAAATACATTTCCTTGTAGTAAATAGATTATCTCATAATCTGGCTCTTTTAATTTTTTTAAAAATTCAGATAAAATATCAATTTTTTTTAATCTGGATGAATTTTGCTCTAAATCTTCATAAATTTCTGAAAGTTCTGAATATCTCATTTTGTTTACTAAAGCCTATTTAGTTTTTATAGGTTCTTATTTTAAAAATATTTAGTATCTTGTATATACAAAAGATATACATTCTTATTCCTCAATATAAAAACATTTAAATACTGTATATACTCAGTATATACAGCTCTGAAAGGGATAAAGAGGGTGCACTAAGGGATTAATTTCCCTTAGTGTCTTTTTAATTTCTAGAATAATTTTAGAAATATTTTTACGAGCTGGGGAGGGAGAAAATAAAATGACTAAACGAAAATTTGATGTAAAATTAAGAAAAGTTGGAAATTCATTTGTAGTTACAATTCCAAAAGAAACAATTGATAGATTTAGATTAAGAGAAGGGGATTTTCTGACAATTGATTTTGATAGTGAGGAGGTAAAAAAATTAAGATGATTTTTGAAAATAATAATTATAATTCTTTTATATATATTTCAACAATATTTGTTTTATTACTTTTATTATTTAATTTTGCAGAAATTATTGAAGATAAAAATGTTGTAAAAACTATTAAAGATAAAAGGATTAAAAATTTAATTACAGGGTTAGCAATTGAGAATATTGAAGATAATAATTCAAAAAAAATATATTCTTCAAGTTCTTATTTAATTTATTATATTATGGTTTTTGGATTAGGAATTATAATTTTATTTTTAGTATTTAAATATATGTTACCTTTAACAAAAGAATTTACTTAAGAACTTTCTAGTTCCTTTTTTACACTTTTTGAATATTTGCTTGCAATATGTAATGGTTCTGGCCTTTTATGAGGTAAATGGATAAGATCCTTTGAAAGATTATAAGAAGATTCTATAGAAATGTTATTCCCAGGACTGATATACAAGGGTTTGCTTCCCTTTTTAGATATTAGTGATTTTCCTATTTTATTTTGATCCCTTGTTATTTCATCCCCATCATTTCCTTTTGTTTCACAATCTACTAATGAATTTGATACTCCAATTGTGGGAATTCCAGTAGATATACCAAAATGGCTTGCCAATCCTAATCTTGGATGAATTATTCCTTGACCTTCAATAAAAACTATATCTGGTTTTTCATTAAGTTTTTCAAATGCCTTAATTATTGAAGAGAGTTCCCTATAATTTCTAAATCCAGGAAAATATGGAAATTTGACTTTATCAAAAACATAAGACTTATCAATTATTTCAAAATTTTTATTACATACAATAAAACAAGATAAAATTTTATTTTTTATGAATATATTATTAACTGCCCCAAATTTTTCAACTAAATTTATATCAAATTTATCTTTAGATACTATCTCTTTCGCTAAATTTATCTGTTCTTTCTCTAATTCTTCAAAATCAATGTTATACTTCTCAGATAATTCTTTTTTTCTTGATTCTAAAAATTCTTTTTTTTCATTGTCCATTTTATTAAATAATATAATTTTTTATAGAAAATGCCTTTAAAAAAGCTTTTGTTGGACACTAAAGTTTTTAAAGTTATTAAAATCATATAGATTATGTTTATAAAGAAATGTTCAAAATGTTCTAATAAAATTAAAAAAGATTTTCAGTATTGTCCTTTTTGTGGAGATAATCTTAAATCGGAGTATGAAAAAGAAGATTATGGATTTTTAGGAAGGAATGATTTTGATGGTAAAATGGATTTTAATAATGGAAATTTAGAAAAAATGTTAGAAGGATTAATGAAAATGTTTAGTAAAAAAATGAAAGATTTTGATGGTATTAAAGAATTAAAAAATTCCAATATTCCGGGATTAAATATACAATTTTTTGTGAATGGGGAAAAAGTATTTCCAGAAAGAAATATTGAAAAAAATATGGATAGAAGTCATTCAATAAAAAGAGAATTTCCAAGAGATAAACTTAAATTAATGTCTAAATTACCAAAACAAGAACCTGGTTCAAGAATAAAAAGAATTTCTGGAAAAATAATTTATGAAATCTATGTTCCAGGGGTTAGAAATTTAGAAGATGTTATAATAAATCAATTAGATAATTCTATTGAAATTAAAGCTATTGCTAAAGATAGAGTTTATTCAAAAAACATAAACTTGGGATTAAACATTGTTAGATATTATTTGACAAATGAAAGCCTAGTTGTTGAAATGAAAGAACGACAATAAAAACCCTTATAAACCTTATAAATTTCTAGAATCTATGGTCCTGTAGCTCAGCCTGGTTAGAGCACTACTCTGATAAGGTAGGGGTCCCAGGTTCAAATCCTGGCAGGACCATGTAATACATAAGCTTTTTAAATAAACTAATTTACAAATAAACATATAAAAATAAAATGGCAAAAGGATTATACCACAAGTTAAGGCAAATTTGGAAAAAGCCGGATCCAATTAAATTAAGAAACTTAATGATTGATTGGAGAAAAGAGAAAACTGTAGAAAAAATTGATAAGCCTACAAGATTAGATAGAGCTAGGTCTCTAGGTTATAAGGCAAAAAAAGGATATGTAGTTGTTAGAGTTAGATTAGTTAGAGGAGGAAGAAAAAGGGATAGAACTAATAAAGCTAGAAGATCTAAAAGACATACTATAAAAAAAGTTGTTAAAATGAATTATAGATGGATTGCTGAACAAAGGGCTCAGAAAAAATATCCTAATTTAGAAGTTTTAAATAGTTACCCCTTAGCAAAAGATGGAAAACATTATTTTTATGAAGTTATTCTAATTGATTATAGCAAACCTGAAATTAAAAATGATAAAAATATTAATTGGATTACAAAAAAGACTAATCAACATAGAGTTCATAGAGGATTAACAAGTGCGGGTAAAAAATCTAGAGGATTAAGAAGTAAATCTCCTACTAATAAAAACAGACCAAGTGTAAGGGCTGGACAAAGAAGAGGAAAATAATTCTAAAGATAATCTCCATAAACGAGAATTCCTGATATAACTCCTATATTAACTATAATCCATATACAATTTGTTAATATTATTGGTTTTTCTTTATGCATAATTCCATAAGTTAACCAAAAAAATCCCCCAAAAAGATATCCAGTCCAGGTAAATAAAGATAATCCTTCAGCAGTTTGTTCAGCCCAAATTTTCAAAACTTGAGGTATAGAAATTAATGGGCCAATAACTGCAATAAAATAAATAAGTTTGTCAATAATATTTTTCCATTTATTAGGATTTGGATATTTTTCATTTTTTTTATGTATCCTTTCCCTTTTATGTAAATGATGAAAACTGTCTGCCATCCTCTTTTTAAATCTGAAGTATAAATCCTTTATAATTATTTTGTTCTCTTAATCATTGTTAGATTCATTATTATAACAAAACTTAAAGTAACAATTAAGGGTATTTTATATTCAAAATTTGAAAAATATATTATCAATGATAAAATAAATGAAAGTGCAGAAATTGTTATGAGCCTTATCTTCCAAAAATTTAATTCTTCTTTACACATTTTTGAAATTATAACTCCTGTAGGAATTCCAAGTAAAATTATAATTGAATATAGGATATAATACATACTTTAATTAAGCATAATCTTTTTTTAAAACTTTTTAAATTAGAAATATTTTTAAATTGAATCTTTATTAATTAATTATGAATTCACAAATAATTTTAGGAACTATTTTAGTTTTTTTAGGGGCAATTATGATGATAACAATAACTATCTCTATTGCTTTTTTGGCATTATTTATTTGGGGAACCATATTCTTTTTAACAGGATTATTTTTATTAATTTTTAAAGATAAAGAATCTGAAATAGAACAGATAAAATCTCATAAAGGGGGTAAGAAAAAATGATTGTAACTTCAATTCCCGAAGTTCCTGGGAAGAAAATAATTAAGGTTTTAGGCATTGCTCAAGGCTCTACTGTTAGAAGTAAACATTTGGGTAGAGACATTGCTGCCGGATTTAAATCAGTGGTTGGCGGTGAACTAAAAGGTTATACTGAAATGCTTAGAGAATCAAGAGAAGAATCTTATAATCGAATGGTTAATAATGCCATAGATATGGGTGCTGATGCTGTTGTTAATATAAGATTTGTAACTTCTGCAGTTTCTAAGCAAGCTTCAGAACTTATGGTATATGGGACTGCGGTTAAATTAGGATGAATCGAGAGATTCTAGATGGGAAAATATTCATCTATCCTACAGATACAGTTTATGGCCTGGGGTGTAATGCTTTGAATATAAGTTCTGTTGAAAAGATTAAAAAAATTAAAAATAGAGATTTTAAAAAACCATTGTCAATAATTGCTCCTTCTTTAAAATGGATTGAAAAGTATTGTCTTGTTGATTTTGATTTAAAAAAATATCTTCCAGGACCTTATACTCTAATCTTGAAAAAAAAGAATAAAAATTTTTTAAAACATGTTAGTTCTGGAGATAGTATTGGAGTAAGAATGCCGGATAATGAATTTTGTGATGAAATAAGGAAAACAGAAGTTCCTTTTATAACAACTTCTGTTAATCTATCTGGAGAGAAAGCAATAATACGGATTTCTGAAATTCCGAAAAATATTAAAGATCAAGTTGATATTATTGTTGATGAAGGTGAATTAAGTGGAAGACCTTCAACAATAGTTATAGATGGGAAGGAAATAAAAAGATGAGATTTGGAATTGTTTATTGTAAGAAAAATATTGCAGGAAAAAATATTGTAGATCAATTTAAAAAATTAGTCTTTGCACCTCAAATTCCCATTATTGAATTAAATGAGGAAGCAATATATTCAAAAAATATTAATAAGGAAAAATATCCAGAACTAAGAAAAGTTGATTTTTTGTTTTTTGCCTCAACACATAGGTCAATTAAAGGAAAACCAAGTTTATGTTTACATGTTGCAGGTAATTGGAAAGAAGCGGAATTAGGGGGAAGAAAAGGAAAAGTTTGTCCAACTTCAGCATTTGTAATGAAATATTTATTTCAAAAATTAAATGAAAATGCTAATAAGAAAAAAGAAATTATAGAAAAATATAATATTAGTATGGAGGCAACACATCATGGACCTTTAATTGATATTCCTAGTTGTTTTATAGAATTAGGGAGTAATGAAGAAGATTGGAAAGATGAAATTGCTGCAAAAGTAATTGCTAAAACAATTCTTTCTCTTGAAAATTATAATAAAGATATATCTAAAGGCTGGATTCCAACATTTGCAATTGGTGGAACTCATTATTGTCCTAATTTTAATAAAATTCAATTAAATAGTAATTATGCAATAAGTCATGTTATTCCAGAGTATGGATTTCCCGTTACAGAAAAAATAATTTTAGAGGCTGAGGAAAAAACTAAAGAACAAATTAATGAAGTTTTAATTGATTGGAAAGGTTGTAAGGGAAGTGAAGGGAGACAAGAAATTTTAAAAAATTTAGAAAAAGTGGGATTAAAAGTTAAAAGAACAAATAAGGTTGAAAAATAATTATTTTAATTTTTTAAATTGGCCAGTGTCTTTTTTTCCTTTTTTCCAAAGCATTTTTGTATATCCCGTATTATCTATTTTTTCTTTTGGAATTTCAAGTTCTGAAAGTGTAGAGATTATTTTTTTAATTGCCTTTTTTATTTCACCCTTTTTAGCCAGATATTCTATTTCAATAAAATATCCTAAATGTTTTACATAATTTAGTTCTATAATTATTCTTTTATCTTTTTTATGATTATAAGATTCTCCTAGTTTTAACTTTCTCATCCATCTTACAAATCCTAAATCTTCCATTAAAATTAAAAATTCTTCCTTATGATTTAACTCAAATTCAAATTCTTCTTTAACTACAATTCCTTTATTCCAATATTTCTTTTTCCATTTCTTGAAATTAACAATATACTTCTTACCATTATACCTTATTCTAAATGCCTTTCTAGGATAATTTGGTTTTTCAATTCCAAAATAGAAATCTGATTTTTTCTCTTTTTTTGAAAAATTAGATATCTCTTTTATTTTTCTTCTTATTTTTTTTACTTCTTTTTTATCTATTGGGATTTTTGTTTCAACTTCAAACCAAGACATTTTTTTCACCTCTAATAATAATTATAGAAATTCTTTAATAAACTTTTTTATCCTTAAAATTTATTTCTGAAGAGTAATTATAAAGATTTAAATACTATGAAAATGTCCTTTATGTACCTGACTTCGGTTGGGTGAGGGTATTGGACCTCGGTTTAGTGCCCTTTTTTATTTTTCTTTTATCTGATTTAATAGTTTATTCTTTTCTTTTCTTGATGTATATTTTTTTCCAAATTTTACTAAATCTGGATTTAATTGTTTCCAATAGCTTCTTGGAAATAAATTCATTAGATCTTTTTCAACTAATTCAGGTTTATTGCTATTTGACCAGTCTAAATATCTTGAAATGTAAAAAACATGAGTATCTACCCCAATTGTATCTTTTCCCTTTTCTGATAAAAATACATTTGCAGTTTTTCCTCCAACTCCTGGAAGAGTTATAAGCTGATTAAAATCTATTGGAACTTTTCCCTCAAATTCTTTTACAAGTATTTTTGCACAATTACTTAAATTTCTTGATTTATTTCTGTAGAAATTTATAGGATTAATTATTTTTTGAATTTCTGAAATTTTTGCTTTTGAAAGAGATTTTGCATCAGGATATATTGCAAAAAGCTGATTGCAAACTCTTATTGTTGTTTCATCTAAAGTTCTTGCTGAAAGGATTATTGAAATTAATATTTGAAAATCTGTTGGCCATGCTTCAGCAGCAAGCCTCATATCTCCTTTAAGTTTTCTAATTTCATTAAGTTGTTTTATTGCTTTTTTTGTTTCCATGATTAAATATGTAATTTTTGAATTAAATAAGTTTTGGAATATAAGATAAAACGCCGACACGAGGAATCGAACCTCGGAGTCCAGAGGACCAAGATTTCCAATCTTGTGCAATACCACTATGCGATGCCGGCATTTAAATTAAGAATTAAATTCTACGCCGCCGGAGGGAATCGAACCCACGAGCCCCGGAGGGCCATGGTTAGCAACCATGTGCAATACCACTATGCGACGGCGGCTTAGTTATAAAATTGATGTGTTTTCAAGGTTTTAAAACTTATTGTTTTATTTTAAATAAAATAATTATCTTTCCTTTAGTAAAATTAAATAAACAAATGTAACTAAAAATGTTGCACCAAACATCCATTTTATGCTTCCAGTTAACATTGCTAAGCCTAATATAAATACTCTTCCAGGTAAAAGACTAAATTCTCTAAATAAAAAATAATTTACTAGGTTTTTACTCTTCTTAGCTTTTGAATAAACTATCTTGTTAAATGGGATTCCAATCATTGCCCCAGTTATATTTCCATAGAAATTAACAAAAAATATTCCTAAAGGAGATACTAAAAATATTCTTAAAATCCATGCAGGGGCATTTAATAAAACTCCTAATTTCAATACAGTATTTTTATCTCTATCTGTAAGTTTTCCAATATATGCTAAAATAAATATTGCGAATGCCGAACTTATTGAAATTATTAAACCTAATGAAAGAATATTATTTAATGTTAGAAAAATAAATAATGGCCAAAAATAAAATCCTACTATCCCCCTAATTGCTTCAGCATTATAAGCTATTGCTTTTCTCTTACTGTCTGCCCTCATTATTTTTCTTGGAGAAAATTCAAACGGAACCTTGAGGTCATTGGATAAAAATAATGGAAAAATTGAAATAAATAGCATTCCAGAAACTAATTTAAATATAAAATTAAAAGATAGATTTGAAATTATAAATGCACCAGTTATTGGGCCCAATATTCCAATAATCACTCCAATTATTGCTAACATGCTTAAATCTTTTCCTTCGCCTCCCTTATTTGAAAATTTAGCAAATTCTATATGGAATGCTGCAAAATAAATTCCAGTACTTACTCCGGATATTATTGCAACAATTTCATAAGGGAATCCGGATTGGATTAAGTTAAGAAGATAATAATATCCAATCATAATTAATGTCCCCAATGCTAAAGTTTTCTTTATCCCTATTTTTGAATTAAAAAACATTCCAAAAGGCATAGAGACAGTTATTACTAAAATATAAATTAAAAAATAAAGGGCTATATGAAATATTTCAAAGCCTAATTGAAATAAATAAATAGGAACAAAAATAGTTATTAGAGATTGTGCTAAAGCCTTAATAAACACAGAAGCATAAAGTTCATTTAATTCTCGATTTCCAAAATAAGTTAAAAAAAATTCTTCTAAATTTGGTTTATTGTGTGGCATCCTTTCCTCTTTTTAAAGTAAAGTAAAAATATGTTTTTAATATTTTTGTATAGCGCGGGGTGGATTTGAACCACCGACCTTCGGGTTATGGGCCCGACGAGAACTCCAGGCTTCTCCACCGCGCTATTATGTATAAAAACTAATTATAGAAAAGAAATTATAAGAACACTTATAAATTTAACTATCTAGACAGAATAATGAAGATTTTGGGAATGGATGAAGCGGGAAGAGGTCCAGCTATTGGCCCAATGGTTGTTGCAGGTGTTATGATTGAAGAAGGAGATGAAAAAGATATTGAAGGGGTTAAAGATTCTAAATTGTTGAGTCATAAATTAAGAGTAGAATTTGATGAAAAAATAAAAAATAATACCAAATATGTTATTCTAGAAGTTAACCCTCAAGAGATTGATGCGGCACTTGAATCTCATGAATTAAATCTTAATTGGCTTGAAGCTCATAAATATGCAGATATAATCAATGAATTAAAACCAGATAGGGCTATTATTGATTGTCCTAGCCCTAATTGTGAGGCATTTGAAGAATACGTTAGAAACTTGTTAGAAAATAAAGATGTTAAATTAATTGTTGAAAATAAGGCAGACCTAAACCATAAGACTTGTTCTGCAGCATCTATTCTTGCAAAAGTTAGAAGAGAAGAAAGAATGGAGGAAATAAAAGAAAAATATGGTGAAACTGGTCCAGGGTATTCTTCAAATGCAGTAACTCAAAAATTTATTAAAGAAAATTGGAGCAAATATCCGGAGATATTTAGACATACTTGGGCTACATTAAAAAATGCAAAAAAAGCAAGTGCTCAAAACAAACTTAATGATTTTGATAATTAAAACCTACTTTTCTTTTTCCAATCAAATTTAAAAAACCTAATTTCTTCTTATTTATTGTATGACCTACATAAAAAAATTGGCGATGAAAGGGTTTAAGAGTTTTGCTAGAGAAACTGTTATGGATTTCGATAGACATACAGTAGTTGTTGTTGGACCTAATGGTTCTGGGAAAAGTAATATTACTGATGCATTGTGTTTTGTTCTTGGAAGATTAAGTATAAAAAGTATAAGAGCTGCAAAAGCCGCACACCTTATTTTTTCAGGAAATAAACACTTTAAACCTGCCAATCAAGGATATGTGGAAATAACCTTCGATAATGAAGAAGGTAGTTTTGGGATAGATGAAAAAGAAGTTATTTTAAGAAGAATTGTAAATAAAAAAGGTCAAAGTATCTACAAAATAAATAATCATACTAAAACGAGGCAGGAAGTTATTGAGTTGTTGAGCCATGCAGGTATAGATCCTCACGGATTTAATATTGTTCTCCAGGGAGAAATAGAAGGGTTTGTAAAAATGCCTGCAGATGAAAGACGAAAAGTGATTGAAGAAGTTGCAGGAATTTCCGTCTATGAGATGAGAAAAGAAAAATCTATTAAAGAGTTAGATAAAACTAATGAAAAATTAAAACAAATAAATGCAGTATTAAGAGAACGAACCAATTATTTAAGAAATCTTGAAAAGGAAAGAGAGCAGGCATTAAGATTTAAGAAACTTCAATCAACGGTTAAAAAATGTAAGGGATCCATAATAAATAAAAATATACAATTAAAAGATAAAGAATTAAAAGAAGTTTTAGATAAAATTGAAGAAAAGGATAAATTTATTGAAAAAACTGATGATAAAATTCTTAAACTAAGGGATGAAATTGAAAAATTAAATTTAAAAATTGAAGATATTAGTAAAACTATTCAAAAATCTGCAGGAGTTGAACAAGATACTTTGTTAAAAGAAATTTCTGAATTAAAACAAGATATTGCTGGATTGAGTGCAAGAAAAGAGAATTATGAAAATCAACTTGTAGAATTAGATAGAAGAAAGTTAAATTTAGATAATTCTGTTAAAACTACTGATGAAGAAATTAAACAAATGACTAAAGAGAAAGGTAAAAATAAAAAGGATGAACTTGAAAAAAAGAAATCCCAACTTGAGGAATGTGAAGAATTAAGAAGAAAATATTTTTTGTTGAAATCAAATCTTTCATCTAATAATAGTCAATTAGAAGATAAAAAATTGCAATTAGAAGGATTAAAGAGAGAATCAAATATAACCCTTGAACAAATAAAAGAGATTGAAGAGGAAATAGAAATAAAAGAAGATTTAGAAAAAAATAAGGAATCTATAATGAATTTGAAAAGTTCTATTGAAAAAAATAAGGAAAAAATATCAAAAAATGAAGAATTGCTTCTTGAAAAAGAAAAAATTATTGCTGTGGAGCTTGATAAGATCAATGAAAATGAAAAACAAAAATCTCAAGTTTCTGAGCTTGATACTTGCCCATTATGTAAAACAAATATTTCTGAAGAACATATCAGGGAAGTTATTGAACATTCAGATAATATTATAGATAAATCTCATAAGCTTATTCAAGGTAATAAGGAAGAAATTGAAAGCATGAAATTTGATATTGAAAAAATTAAAAAGAAAATTTCTAGTGAGCAAAATGAAATTAGTAAAAGGGCTATTTCTATTGTTAAATTACAATCTATTGATGATAAGAAAAAACAATTGAAAAGAAATGAAGAACGAATAAAATTATTAGAGGAGGGCGTGAAAAATCTTGAAAATAAAAAAGAAGATTTAGAAAAGAAAATATCCATAAGTAAATTGAGTGAAGAAAAATATGAGGCATTAAGATTAGAAGTAAATGAATTAACTAGAAGTGAAGAGAGGAATTTAGGGGTGGAAATAACTAGTAAACAAAGAGAATTAGATAGAATAAAATTGGCAATAAAACAAAATATTAGGGATAAGGAAGAAATTTCGGAAGAATTAGAATATCTAAAAGAAGACTTAGAAACTAAAGAGGATGTTGTTGAAAAGAAAGAAGAGCAAGCAGAAATTTTAAAAAAGAAATATCAAAAAATGTTTGAACAAAAGAACTCACTTCAAGATAATGGTAGAAAATTAGAATCAAATATGATGGGAGAGCAGAATGAAAAGAGGATGACTGAAAATGAAATTAATAATTTAAATATACAAAAGGCTCAAATTAATGCTAGGAAAGATACTTTAAAAGAGGAATTAGAAGAATTTGGAAAAATAGAATTATTAAATTTACCTATAGAAAAATTAAAAGAAAAATTAAATAATTCTCAAGGAATTTTAGATAGAATTGGGAGTGTTAATCTTAAGGCATTGGAAGTTTATGAGGGTATTAAAGAAGAATATGATAAAATTAAAGAAAAAGTAGATAATCTTGATAAAGAAAAAGAGGAAATAATGAAAATAATTTTACAAATTGATAGAAAGAAAAAGAAAACTTTTCTTAATACTTTAAAAGAAATAAATGATAGGTTTTCAAGAAATTTTTCTAGTTTAAGTACAAAAGGGGTTGTGAGTATTGAACCTCAAGATAAAAAAGAAATTTTTGATGCTGGATTAGATATAATTGTTAGAGTTGGTGCCGGAAAATATTTTGATGTTACATCCCTATCTGGGGGTGAACAAACCCTAGTTGCATTATCCCTAATTTTTGCTATACAGGAACTAAGTCCATATCATTTTTATGTGTTTGATGAAATCGATGCGGCATTAGATAGGAGAAATTCTGAAAAATTAGCCTATCTTTTGAAAAAACATATGAAACAAGGTCAATATTTGATTATTACTCATAATGATTCTATAATTTCTGAAAGTTCTAATGTTCTTTATGGAGTTAGTATGCAGGAAGGGGTGAGTAAAGTATTGAGTTTGGAAATTTAGTCCATTAATTCTAAATTTAAAACCTTTCCCAAACCTTCTAAAAGTCTTTTTTCAAATGTAGGGTTTGTTTCTGCCTCTTGTTTTTCAAGATTTAAATTATCCATGAGCTGAAATATAAGTTCATTAAATTCGGAAGGGTTTTCTTTTTCATATTTTTTTATTAAGACTTCTTCAACCTTTTCCATTTCCTTTGAATTAGTTTCTAATTGGATTTCAGTTTTTTCTGTTTGAAATTTAGAAGTATTTTTTAAAAATGAATATACTTCTTTTTTTTCAAGATATTCCTGAATTTCTTGAAAATTTATATCTGAGGGTTTTCCTTTTTTTATAATTCCATAAACTTTTAATAAAAATATTTTATCCTTCAAATCAGTTTTTTTTTCTAATTCTGAAATAATTTTTTGAGTTCCTGTTATTGCGTTATCAATTTCTATTTCTAAATAATCTACTTCTTTTAATCTAATTTCTTTTTTAGTTACTTTTGTAAATCCATTAATCTCAACTATATAAAAACAACCCCCTCTTAGATCTTCTAATTCTTTAAAATTATTTGGAAATGTGGGCCCTCCATAAACCACAGGTTTTCCGTCTTTTTCATGTTCATAATCTATATGGATATGGCCTAATGCATAGTAATCTGCCTCCGGTAATTCTGATAAAGCTACAGATTCTATTGGGAGATTTTCGGTTACTTCAGTTAAAGTTGTATGGAGCATTAAAATTCTAAAATTATTTTGGTAAGGTTCTAAAATTTTTAATTTTTTAACACTTGGAACCTCTAATCCTGATTTTTTTCCAGGATATCCATAAATATGAATTGATTCGTGTTTTAAGGGTTTTAGAATAACTTCTTCTTCAGATTCCTCATATTCACAAATTTCGCAAAATCCTGCCTTTTCTAATATATCTAAAAAAGTTTTTCCTGAGACTGAATAATCATGACTTCCTGCAATTAAATAAGATTTTATACCTTCATCTTTTATTCTCTTAAATTCTGCTATTGTCTCCTTTAGTATTTCTATTGGGGGAAATGCAGTATCAAATAAATCTCCTGTAAAAAGAATAAAATCTACTTTTTCATCAATGCAAGAATCTATTGCCTTTCTAAAATATTTTATATTTAATTCCTGAAGTTCTGGTTGTCTCCATCCCCCTAAATGGCAATCAGTTATATGTGCAAATTTCATAGTATTATTAATCTTTATTCATCAAGAAGTTTTATAAAAATAATGTTGATAGAATACGATTTATAAAAAATTAAATATCAATCCCCTTTGATTTATTATAATTACTCAGAACTCTCGTCTTCTTCGATGAGATCATCAACCATATCTTCCATTTTGCGTATAATCATAGGGTAATTTAGGTTTAAAAGGGTTACTCTATTTCAGAATATACTAATAATATTAACCAGAAAACAATCAAACTTAAAAAGAAATTTAATTTTTTATATATCTAGCTTTTAGATAAAATGGGTGAAATAATTATCAATGAATCTTTTGAAGATGAAGAAAAATTTTCAATAGATGATAATCCCTCTGAAGATTCTAAATTTTTGGATAGAGAAATTTCAGAAATGAATATTAGGTTAAATACCATTAATAAAACTCAAAAAATAACAAAATTGATCTCATATCCAAAAATTAAAAAAAATTTAGATTTTGATCTCCCTCATCAAACAGATGGTGCATTAAAGATTTTACGAGATTTTAATTGTAATGCATTATTGGCAGATGAAGTTGGTCTTGGAAAAACAATAACTACTGGAATTGTTATTAAGGAGTCTATTGAAAGAAGAATTGCAAAAAAAATTTTAATTTTAACTCCTCCATCATTAGTTGATCAATGGGTTGCTGAACTTAGAGAGAAATTTGAATTGGATTTTTCTATAGTTGAAAATGAAAAAGATTGGAATGAATCTCAATATCTTATAGCATCTATTGACAGGGTTAAAAATTTTAATAAATCTACTGGAGAATTTAGACATAAAGATGCCCATAAAATTGATTGGGATTTAGTTATTGTTGATGAAGCACATAAATTAAAAGATAGAACTAGTATGAGGACTAAATTTGTAGACAAAATTAAAAAGAAAAGATTTTTGATCTTAACTGCAACCCCATTCCAAAATGATCTAATTGAATTGTATAATCTTTTGAATCTTCTAAAAAAAGGACATCTAGGAACAATACAATATTTTAGAAGAGAGTTTTTGGAAAAGGGGAATAAAAGAAAGCCTGTTAATCATCTTCAATTAAAACAAAAACTAGATGAAGTTATGGTGAGAAGAAGAAGAGATCAAACAATAGTTGATTATACTAAGCGAATTCCAAAAATAATATCTGTTGAATTAACTCCTGAAGAAATGGAGGTTTATGAAGAAATTCAAGAACTAATTAGATCTAATTATTTTTTATCAACAGGGATTCAAATAAATGGTAAGTTAGCAATTTATGCAATATTACCAAAAATAACTAGTTCATCAAAATCTGCAATTGAATCTTTAACAAAAATTGTAGAAAATCCAGATAGATATTCTGAAAGGACAATTGAACATTCTCAAAGGATATTAAATAAATGTAAAAAATTAAAAAAAGATTCCAAGATAGAAAAATTAGTAGAAATTGTTAAAGAAATATTTTATAAAAACTTAGGAGATAAAGTTTTAATTTATACTCGGCATCCTACTACTCTTTATTATATTTCTGAAAAATTAAAAAATCTTGGATTAAAAATTGTGGAATTTACAGGAGGGACTGATCGTGAAGAAAAAACACAAATAATCAATGAGTTTAAAGAAAATGCAGATATAATGCTTTCTACTGAAACTGGATGCGAGGGATTAAATTTTCAGTTTTGTAATAATCTAATTAATTATGATCTACCTTGGAACCCTATGTCTGTTGAACAAAGAATTGGAAGAATAGATAGAATTGGACAAAAAAAAGATATGAATATTTATAGCCTTGCAACAAAAAACACGATGGAGGAATATGTAGTAGATCTAATAATCAATAAAATGTGTTGCGTTGGCTTAGTTATTGGAGAATTGCCAATAATTTTATTTAATTTAGGACTAGATTCAACTCAGGAAAATGGAACAAATAAAATTGAACAAATGATAATGGATAGTTTTATTGATTCAAAAAATAATCTTGAAATATTTTCAAAAAATATGAAAGATATTGAAACAATTGTCCAAAAAGGGATTGAAGATTATGGAGATGATAAAAAAAATACCGCGGAGATGTTGGGGGAGAAAGATTAGCTTGATATATCCTAATTAATCTCAAAATGGAAGATTTGAAAAAGCTAGTAGTTGAATTCTTTAAGAGATTAAATTGTGAAATTTTAGAAAATGAAATTATTGAAATTAGTAAGATACCTATAGAATTTGAAAATATTTATGGTAAAAAGGGTCCTTATAAATTTTCATTTAATGAAAAAAATAATTCAGAGAATATTGAAATAGTTACTACTTCGAGTTATTTAATAACTGCCATATCTGAATATCTTAAGGATAGGGCAAAATCTACACTTTTACAAATTAAATTTAAGGAAAATATATTTGAGGAAATAACTAAAATTATAGATTTTCAAGGATATAACATTGAAAATATTTCTACAGAAAATCAAAATGATTTGATCTATAAATTAACATTTATTACAAATTTGCAATATATAAATAAAAATGAAAAGGTGATTAATACCCTCTATTTTCATAATGGTGAAATTATTAATAATTTTAACATAAAAAATTATAATACTGCAGCAGGAAATAGAAATAGTATTTCTGATATAAATTTTGAAAATGAAATTAAAGTTGCAAAAGTAAAAATTAGAGATTTGATTAAAGATAAAATTGATTTAATCTCTACAGACTTATTTTTTTTATTAGAAAAATCTAGAAAAAAGATTGAAATACATTATAATGAGCTTGTTAATGAAACTAATTTTGAAATTGAAAAAAATATCCAGAAGATTAAGGAGCTGGATAAAGAAAAAATTGAAGGAAATATAATAAAGATTTCAAAACTTCGGGAAACTAATAACAAATTATGTGAAAAAATTAATCCTGAAAAAATAGAAAAAGAAAAGAAATTTCATTATGAAGATGGTAGATTAAAACACTCTTTAAATATTTCTTCAAATATACTTAATATGACTGTGATCTATTATCCAATTCATAATTTAACCTTGGATATTAAGAGTAGAGACTCTATCAAAAGGATTAATTTTAATTTTAATCCCTTAATAAAAAAGATTTCTGGATTGAAATGTGAAACTTGCCATACTCAAATAAACAAAATAACCCTATGCTCTAATAATCATCTTACTTGTATTAATTGTTCATCTAAATGTAATTTTTGTTATTATGAAGTGTGTAAAAAATGTTATCAATTAAATTGTAATCAATGTAATATTAGTGCGTGTTCTAAATGTATTCAAAAATGCCATACTTGTAAAAGAAATTTTTGTGGAAATCATTTATCAAATGACTTTATGGAAGGTTTTAAGATTTGTAATAAGTGTTCATTGATATGTTCTTCCTGTAATAAATCTACTTCTAAAAATTTATTCAGGAATATTAAGGGCAAAAATTTATGCCCTAGATGTATTGGGATGTCAATTAATTTTTATGATTAAGTTAGTTAATAAATTTAAAATTTATATTTAAAACGCCGCCACTCGGAGAGTGGGCAGAGTATAATCTCCAAATAAGTTGTTTAAATCAATCCTTATTATAGGGAGTTTTATCTACAATTGGTCGATTAAACCTTCGTGATTTATCTCTTGCATGGCCCAAAGCACGTTCATATGCAAGACCCATGGCCACTTCTTTTGTATTTCCATAGTCTACTGGCCTTTCCCGTTCAGTTACAATATAAATTTCAGGATTTCCAATTGGCCCACATACTCCGAAAGTAGGGGGCCATCCACCAGCCTTATCAACTGTAAATTCTAGACCTCCTTCATCCAAGGATATTTCTATTGGTATTTCCATAGTACTCCTCAAATAATATAACTTATAAATCTTTCTATTGTTACTACTCTTTAGATACGCCGCCACTCGGAATCGAACCGAGGAGCCCAAAGGGCACTGGTCTCAAGCCAGTTGCAATACCACTATGCGATGGCGGCTTAATTAAATTATGTTTGATGTGTTTTTAAATTTAATTATTGCTATTTTAATTTAAATTTAAACACATAAATTTCTTCAAAGAAAAGTTTTTGGCTTTCTAAAAGAGAATAGTTATAACCCAGTTTTTTTGCTCTTTCTAAAATTACCTTTGGCTGACTTAATGATGAGAATAATAGGAGTATTTTTCCTTCTTTTTTTAGATGTAATTTTGAATTTTTAAGAAATTTTAGGATAATTTCATAACCTTTTTTTCCAGCAGTGGTTGCTAATTGGCTTTTTTTGGGTTCTCTTTTATCTCTTGGAAGATAAGGTGCATTGAAAATTATCAAATCAAATTTACTTATTTTTGAAATTTTAGAATAAAGATTTGTTTTTATTGAATTTATTTTCTGATTTGTTAAATGTTCTATAGATTCGGGATTAATATCTGCAGCAATTATATTTTTAAAACCTAGATCTAGGCAAGTTTGTGCTTGGATTCCAGAACCTGAACCCATATCAAGAATTTTTAAAGATTTATTCTTATTCTTAAGAAATTTTTTTAATGAATTTTGTAATAAGAATGAATCTTCTGCTGGTTGATATATCATTTTAACCAAAGAAAGATAAAATTTTATCCTTGAATAAAAATGTTGCCCCTAAAATTAAAATTAAAATTAAAAGGATTACTGCTAACATTATTTCTTTTTTATGTGATTTCTTTTTTATTTTAACTTTTGGCATTTCTTTTTTATGCATATTATCCAATGGAGTTTGAGCTAATTGAGTAGAGGTCTGTGGAATTTGAGGAGTCTTTGGAAGTTGTTGTGACTGGTTAGAATCAGGGCTAGCTTCTTGTGATAATTGAGAATTTTTTTGAGTTAAATCTGATATTTTTCCCCTTTGACTTAAACTTGGCTGAATAGGAATATCTTCTTCAGGAGTTGGTTGTAGATTTGACATGACTCCTTGTCCAACATATTTTGAAGCTTCCTGAATTTCATTCAAAGGATATCCTGAACCTTTTAAAATATTAATTGCATTTTCCAGATTTTCGCCTCTTTCGATTGAGTTTTGTAATGAGGTTACAATATCTTCATTTACCATTAGAATGTAAGCCTCTTTGCATTACTTGTTAAATGTAAATATTTGTCTTTATATCCTAATTCCTTAGCAAGTGTGATCAAATGTGCTGTTTTATCATGACCACCATGGGCAGGGATTATATGTTCTGGTTTAGTCATTTCTAAAAAGTCTCTTAAATCTTCTCTCCCTGCATGTCCTGAAACATGTAGATTTTTAAATAATCTTGATCCTCTTTTTTTTAATCTTCCATCTAATAAATTTCTATTTTCAATATTTATTGGGGTGGGGATTACTGATGAGGAAAATATGATATTATCTGATTTTTGAAATCTAAAAGGTAATTTATTTCTTGAAAGTCTATCTAAAATACTTCCTGGCTCTCCTTGATGTCCAGTACATACCACCATATAATTACCACGATTTCTATCAATTTTTTTTAATTCTCTTTCTAATTGTTTTCTATATGTGGCAATTCGGACATCATTTCTAAAAGGGCAAATTCCAACCCTTGTAGCTGCAGAAACATATTTGTTTATACTTCTTCCAAGAAAGATAATTTCTCTATTTAATTTTTTACCAAAATCTGTTATAGATTTTAATCTTGCAATATGAGAAGAAAATGTAGTAACAATAATCCCACTCCGCCTATTATTCATTCCTAAAAGAACATCTTCTAGCATTGTTCTTGCAACCCTCTCACTGGCAGTCTTTCTATCTTCTCCTGAATAAAGTGAATCACAAATTAATACTTTGATTCCTTTTTTAGCTATTTCTTTTATTTTTTTATAATTTGGTTTGCCCCCAAGTATAGGATTATTATCTAACTTGAAATCATTTGTATAAAGAATTATTCCATCATCAGTATGTAATGCTAAGAAAGATGTATGGGGTGTAGAATGTGTTATGTTGATAAACTCTAGTTTATATTTTTTGCTTTTTCCTTGAATATAAAATGTTGAATTTGGTTTTATTGAAATTAATTTATTACTAGGCATTATTTTTTCATCCTTAAATAAAGTTTTTAGAACTTCTATAGTAAATGGTGTAGCGATTATTGGTGCATCATACCTTTGTGAAAGAAAAGGTAAGGCCCCAATATGATCTAGATGAGCATGACTAGGGACAATTGCTCTAACTTTATCTCTTAATTTTAATTTATCTAAAATTAAATCATCAGGAATAGCCCCAATAGAACGAAGTTTTTTCTCTGTGTACGCCCTTTCAGACTCTTCAAGCTCTACAATTGGTGGAAGAAATAATCCTCCGTCAAAAATTATAACATCCTCTCCAAGATCAACGGCAGTCATATTTTTACCAACTTCATTAAAACCGCCTACAGGATATATCTTTATACTATCTTTTTTCATTTTACCTACTTTTTATATATATCCAAGACAAAATTGATTTAAATAACTTATCAATTTATTCGGGAAGATATCTTTTCTTATGAACTTTCTCGTTTTTGATTATATGATAACTTTCTACAGGAAAATTAGACCTTATTTCTTTGATTATATCTTCTTCTTTTAAAGATTCAAAATATATGGCCATTTGATAATCTCCTATTAATTTTATGAATCTAATTATATTTTTATTGTTTTTTGTATATTCATAAAATTTTTCTATTTGTTTGATACCTTCACTTGAAAAACGAATAAACATTATATTTCTTATTATACCTAACTTTTTATGATTAATTATAGATCCATATCCCCTTATAATATATTTTTTCTCTAATCCTTTTTTTATTTTGATTACAGTTTTTACAGGTATATCTAAATCTTCTGAAATATCAATTAATTTTTTATCTGGATTTTTAACTAAATCATTTAATATTAAATTTTCTCTTTCAGAAATTTCTCTTAAAACTCTATCTCCAAAAAGAATTATATCTGAATCTTTTGACCTTCTTAAAAGATAATTTTTATTGTATTGGTGTATAACTATAATTGGATATATGAATTCTGTTTTTAGCTGCTTATAAAGTTTAGAAATTGTTTCCGTATGTGATTTATTGAATGCTGAAAGATTTGGAACTGTATATTCTAATAATAAATCTATTCCTTCCTTGCACTCTTCAATTGAAGTTATTGTGGGAATTTTTTTTAATTCCTCAATAATCTCTTTTTTTAATCCGGGATTAATTAAATTAAGTCCAACTAAAATATTCATATATCCTAACTTAATTGCATCGATAATTGTGGTGGGATTTTCTATTAAATTTCTTTTTTTCATCATATTTAGAAGATAAGATGCGGACTGCTGACTAGAGCCAATTTTCTTTCCCAATTCCTTTGTAGTTATCCTTGAATGTGTTGAATATTCAAAAATCAACTTTTTAATCTTTGCCTTCATATTTTGTACAAAATTCTCTTTTCTTTATAAATATTTCCATTTCTACAAAAAAATAAAAGGTATTTTTTAATTAGTTTTTTTACATGTTGTTATTAGTAGATAGAAACATCTATCTATGAAATGACAACAAAAAAAACAAACATTTAAATAAAGAAAATAAAAGCAAGCGAAAATGGTTGAAAAAGGTGATGAAGATTATAATGAATATGGAAAAAAATACTCAAAACGGAAACTACTTAATAAGAAGTTATAATAGAGGTAATGCTGGCATATTATCTTTGAATTCAAAATATTTAGAAGATTTTTGTGGTAAGGATGATAAAAAGATTGTTTTAATTTACACTGATTCTAATCCTTTAGAAAATGATTTTGATCAAGCCGCTAAATTAGGTATTTATTTATCTAAAAATACTAGTTTTGAAGTTTATTTATCAACAGATAAAAATTCTAAACTTGAAAATTATTCTGATAGTGTTATTCATAAAGGCGAAGTTAATGGAATAAAATCAAAAAAGGATTTGGAAAATCTTATCAATTCAATAGAAAATATGGAGATGGAGGCTGTTGCTTAAAAATGATTTTTGAAAATTATGATCAAGAAAATGAAATTGATGAAAATGAAAATGAAGAATAGAAAAATTAAATTTAAAGGTTTTAATAAATTATAATGGTACTTTTGGAAAATACATTAGATACAATTGGAAATACTCCAATGGTAAGATTAGAAAGATTGTTTCCAGATAAAAATGTTTATGCTAAAATTGAAGGAAATAATCTTACGGGAAGTATGAAAGCTAGATCTGCATTAGGTATGATAAATGCTGCTGAAGATCGGGGTGAATTGAAACCAGGTATGACAATTGTAGAATCAACTTCTGGAAATCTTGGATATGCTTTGGCAGCTATAGGCTCCCTTAAAGGATATGAGGTAGTTCTTGTTGTAGATCCTAAAACTGATGAATTAAAAAGAAATATTTTAGAAGCATATGGTGCAACTTTAGAAACTGTTGATAAACCTGATGAAAGAGGGGCCTATCAGCAAGCTAGAATTGAGAGAGTTAAACAACTTATAGATTCCATCCCTAACTCTTGGTGGCCTTGTCAATATAGTAATCCAGATAATATGAATGCACATTATAAAACTACTGGACCTGAAATTTATAAAGATCTTAAAGGGAAAGTAGATGTTCTTGTAGGATCTATAGGAACTTGTGGTCACTTGGGAGGTTCTGCAAAATTTTTATTAGAAAAAAATCCTGATTTGAGAGTTATAGGAGTTGAACCTGAAGGATCAATTATTTCTGGAGGAAATTATAATCCTTATCTTACTCAAGGTCCTGGATTAAGCTTTGTGCCAGAAAATTATGATGATAAAATTATAAAAGAAATTATGAAAGTTAATGATGCAGATGCTTTCCATTTTGCTAAAGAATTGGCAAAAAAAGAAGCTATTCTTTCAGGAGGGTCTGCAGGAAGTTTAATATATACTATTAAAAATATTCAAAATCAAATTCCTTCAGATAAAAATATAGTTGCTATTCTGGCAGATGATGGATTTAGATATGCTAGTAATTTTTATGATGATAATTGGATGACTACTCGTGCATTAAGACCTAAAGATAGAGGATTTATGAAGGATACTGAGGATAATGAATCCTTTTGAGGTGAAATTAAATGGAAAATAGAACTAGTTATAGGGAAGCGCTGGGGATAGGCCCTAGACAGAAGGCAGTATTTGCTTTTGAATTTTTATCTCAGCCAGATATTAGTATTACTTCAAATGGAGGAAATATAACTAGAAAAACTGAAAAAGCTCTTCCACTTGCGGGAGAAAAAGATGTTTTATTAGTAAATCAAAATGTTGATAGAGATTATCACAAATGGCTACGTTCCATAGATTTTGGAACTGATAACATTTATGAGTTTAATGCACCTTTAGGAACTCCCTTAACTAAATTAATTTTAGATAATTCAAAATCTTTGAAAAATTATCTGGATAATATTATTGGAGAGAAGATATTAATTCCAAATTATTCTGGAAATGGAGAAGTTAGGGCTGCAGAATCAGTAGGTTTAGAACTATATGGACATTCTGAAGAAATTACAAAAAAATTCTATGATAAAGGTTCTTTCAAAAGAATTGCTAAAGAATTGGGAATTCTAGTTCCAGAAGGCACGGAATATCTTCCAGGAGATGATTTAGAATCTTTAATTAGAAACAATTTAAAACATACTGGAAAAGTTCTTATTAAAGATCCTCATGCTAGTTTTGGTAGAGGAATTCATTCTATTGATGAATCTGGTATTAAAGACTTAGTTGAACAATTGCCTTCAAATGGAAAATATGTTGTTGAAGCAGAATATGTGTTAGATCATGAAGTTAATGATCAATTATTAATTGATTTAGATAAAAAAATTCACCATATAGGTACTTCATATTATAAAGTGGATGGAAGAAAATCTAATGGAAATGAATTTCCACTTATTTCTTCAGAAGAATTATCTAGAATTCAAGAAACTTCTCGTAAGATAGCAGAAATAAAGAGGGATTTGGGATATAGAGGTCCATTTGGTATTGATTATGGGGTAACTCCTGATGGTCAAGCATTAGCATTAGAAGATAATGCAAGAGTTAATGGATCTTTGATTGCATTTGCAATTTATGATAAAATTGGGGAAAGAATGCCCGAAAATGCTTATTTCAGAAATGAGTTTATTAAGCTTAAAAATCCTCAACGTTTTTCAGATTTTAAAAATTTATCTTCAGACCTATTATATGATGGAAAAAACAGACAAGTTTGTTTGTTTCCATATGACGTTACGACAATTTGTGAGGATGGAAACTTTAGAGGAGTTTTTGCAGGCAGAGATAAACCGGAGGTTGACAGATTTTATAATGAATTTAAGTCTCATTTTGAAAGTTAATAAATAAAATGTGTAGAATGTTAATTGCAGCAGGTATATTGGATATGAATAAATTAGTTGATGGCATAATCTCTATGGCCAAAGATGAATTTGAAGATCATGAATATAATAAAGAAAAAGGCAGGGGAAGTTATACAAATCGTCAAGGATGGGGAGTTGCATATCTTGATGATAAAGGTAAATGGGTTGTGGAAAGATCATTAAAACCAATTTATGAAGATTCTGAAATTGATAAATTTAGAGATTTAAAAACTAAATTAGTTATCTTTCATGCTAGAATGAAAACTAAAGGAGTTGTTGCATATGAAAATACTCATCCCTTTAATGTTGCAGATCCATTTATTGGGGAAACAATTCTATTTCATAATGGATGGATTAAAGAGGATATAACATTTGAAGATAAATTTAAGATTAAAGGGGATACAGATTCTGAACAATTATTTTATTCTCTTTTAGGAAAATTGAATGATAAAAAACCTATTGAAGATGTTATTATAAATGAATTGGATTCTTATAAAGATATAACGGGCAATAATATAATATTTTGTACAGAAGAAAATTCCTATATTGGCATTAAATATAAAGAAGCTCCAATATATTACACTATGAGGCTAAGTGAAGATAAAGATTCTTTAATAGTTAGTTCTGAAGAATTAACTAATATTCCTAATAGGAAATGGACTAATTTGGATAATGGTGAAGTAGTTAAAATCAATAATTATGATCTTAGTTTTTCTAAATTTAAATAATCTAAAAAAATATTAAATTTATAAGATAGATTTTTATATTGATTATTCCTAAATTTATTATGGTTAAAAAGAGAAAGAAAAATAATAAGGAACTATTTACAATTCTGGCTTTATTAATTGGGCTGTTTGCTATAACTTTATTTTTTATTCAACAGCCAGAAATTTCTGAGGATATTGTGAAACATGATGAGAGTTGTATTCCTGCAGAGTGTTGCCATCCAAAAACATGTTTAGATATTAATGAAAAGCCTGATTGTGATGATATATATTGTACACAAGAATGTTCTCCAGATACAATGGATTGTGGCCAGGGAAGTTGTCAGCGTATAAATGGGGAATGTCAAGCAGTTTATAATAATTAATTGGAATGATTATATTTTTATAATCTAGATTTTTAGATTTATTATGAAAAAAGAAGTGTTAATTTTAATAATTAGTTTATTGATTCTAATCCCTTTTGTTAATTCAGATAATTTTATTGAAGGTGATAATTATGTTCCTGGAGAAATGATTGTCAAATATAAAGAGGGGTTTTCTGGAAATGGAAATGAGATAATTGGAGATAATGAAATAATAGTATATGAATATCTTGAAAAACCCCTAGATAATCAAAAATTATCTTCAGATAATTTACAAGTCCTTAGTTTTGAAAATAATAATTTAATGGATATAATTGAAGATTACAATAAACTTCCAGAGATTGCATATGCAGAGCCTAATTATATTTTAAAAATGGATGTGATTCCGGATGATTCTAATTATTCTTTAAAATATGGATTGAAAAATATTAACCTGGAAAAAGCATGGAATATTAGTACCGGAAATTCTAGTATAGTCATCTCAATAATAGATACAGGAGTTGATTGGAATCATCCAGATTTATCTGCAAATATTTGGAATAATACTGATGAAAATTGTGATTCTAGTGTAGATGCCGATGGAAATGGATATAATGGTGATTGTAGAGGTTATGACTTTGTAAATGTAAGTTCAGGATGTTCAAGTAATGATGATTGTAGTGATGAAGATAATGATCCTATGGATTATAATAGTCATGGAACTCATACTGCAGGTATTGCTGCAGCAGTTTCAAATAATAGTAATGGAACTACGGGTGCTTGTTGGAATTGTCAAATTATGCCAGTGAGAGCAGGTTATGAAGATACTTCTGGAAAGGGGAGTCTGGCAGTTGCAGATATAATTCAAGCATTAAGATATTCTACAGATAATAATGCAACTATAATATCTATGAGTTTTGGAGGAGCTCATTCTATAAGTATGCAAGAAGCAATAAATTACTCTTATGATAATGGAACAATATTAGTTGCAAGCGCAGGGAATGATGGATTGAATTCTAAACAATATCCTTGTGGTTATGATAATGTAATTTGTATTTCTGCATTAGATTCTGATAATACTAGTGCTAGTTATTCTAATTATGGAGATTGGATAAAACTTGCCGCGCCAGGTACTTCAATATTTAGTACCTATTTTGATGACAGATATGTTTCTCAATCTGGGACATCTATGGCCACTCCAATGGTTGCAGGAAGTATTGGAATTTTAAAACAATTATTTCCTAGCAAAAATCAAACAGAAATTAGAGATTCATTAAATGATACTGGTAATTTAGTTGATTTTAATTCTACAGTTAATATCAGTATGATTAATGTTTATGCATCCATACTTGATTTAGATAATAAAAATCCTAATGTTACACTTATAAATCCTTCAGATAATCAAATAAACCTCACACAAAACCAAACATTTTCTTGTAATGCTAGTGATTGGCAATTAAAAAATATAACTTTAGAGATATGGAATGCTAGTGATTTGTATTATAATGATTCTAAAGATATTACCGGGATAGTTAATGAAACAAGTTTTAATGTTAGCAATATTAATTATGGAACTTATAAATGGAATTGTAAGTCATATGATAATAAAACTAATTATGCTTATGCAACAAATAATTTTACATTGTATATAGGAAATATTACTACCTCCCTAGTATCTCCTTTAAATAATACTAATAAAAAAACTAATAAAACTTTTTTTAATTGTTCTTCTAGAACTGAAACATTAAAAGAATTATCCAACTTGACATTTTCATTATGGAATTCAAGTAGTGTCTTAATTTATAATGATACTCAAACTATTTCTGATAATTATGATTCATATAATTTTAGTTATAATTTTTCTGTAGAAGATAGTTATAAATGGAATTGTGAAGGATATAATAATCATACGGAAAAGGCCATAGGAGATTCTAATTTCACTTTTGTTTATGATATAACTCAACCAGTAGTTGAATTAATAAGTCCTGCAAATACTCAAAGTTATACTGCAAATAGCCAAGAGATTACATTTGAGTTTAATATTAGTGAGGCTAATGAAGTAAATAATTGTAGTTTAATTGTTGATGGGAATTTAAATTCTACTAACACTTCTATAATCAAGAATTTAACTCAAAATTTTGTAGTAAATTTTGGAACTGGAACTTATAATTGGAATGTGAACTGTACAGATAAAGCTAACAATATTGGGAATAGCTCACAAAGAAGTTTTACAATTACTGCTCCAGTTTCTACAAGTTCAGGAGGAGGGGGTGGCGGAGGTGGTGGAGGTGCAGCAATAAGTTCTGCTAAAACTTTTGTAATATCTAAAGAGCAAGGTTCGGGAGGATATAATAAAAAGTTATCAGAGAGGGATAAAATAAGATTTACATTTTTTGATCAAAATAAAGGAGTCCATACATTGACATTAGATGATGTTGGATTGAATTATGTTTATTTAACTATAACTAGTAATCCTATAAGTCTAAAATTGGGAATTGGGCAAAGTGCAAAATTAAATCTTACAAATTCAGAATATTATGATTTATTTGTTAAATTAAATTCTATAGAAAATAATAAAGCAGATATAACTCTTCAACTAATCAATGAAGAAATTCCAAAAGTTCCTGGTGAAGAAAAAGAAGTTATTAAAGAGACTGGTGAAGAAAAAGAAACTACTGGACTAGACTTTGAACTTATTAGATTAAAAACAATTGTGATTATTCTTGCAATAATACTTGGAATAATAATATTAAAAAATTATTTAAAAAAGAAAAATTATAAAAAAACTATTAGAAATTATAAAACTATATTTAATAAACCCTCTAAGTCTAAAAGAAATAAGTCTAAATCTAAGAAAAAATGAAACCTCTTAAACCATCACATAGAGAAAGAAAAAGATATTTATTAGTTAAAGGTAAGAATGCAACTAAAAAAAATATTGAATCTACAATTCTTGAATTCATAGGAGTTTTGGGATGGGGTGAAACAAATCCCCATTTTATTAAATCTGAAAAAGGAAAAGTTATTCTTGCAATAAACAGAAATTCATTAGACAAAGTGAGGGCTAGTTTTATGATGAGTGATAAAGATTTAATTATCACAAAAGTTAGTGGTAGTGTTAAAAATTTAAAATAAGAATATTTATAAATTAAGATTTATATAGTAATTTAAGAGGTTTGTTAACAAATCCAGAATAATTCTATTATTTTTGGAATAAATATAAAAACGTAAAAAATATATAATATATTATATAATAAAGTTTAAAAATAAACTAAAGAGTCAATAATATGGAAATACCAGATATGCAGCATCAAGTAATGGGATATGATAGAAGTGCTACTATGTTTTCTCCAGATGGGCATATATTGCAGGTAGAATATGCTGAGAAAACAGTTAGGTTAGGTACTGCAAGTATTGGATTTAGTTGTTCTGATGGAGTTGTTATAATTGCAGATAAAGGGGTTAAAGATAAACTAATTGTTAATGAATCTGCAGATAAAATTTATGAAATTGATGGGCATATAATGGCTAGTGCTGCAGGAATATTAAGTGATGCTAGATTATTAGTTAACCATATAAGGGTTAATGCTCAACAACATAGAGTGACTTATGATACTCCTGTAGATGTTGAAAGTATAATTAGAGAGGCTGCAGATATAAAACAACAATATACTCAACATCCAGGAATAAGACCATTTGGAGTTTCATTAATGATTGCAGGAATTAGTGATGGTGTACCTAGACTTTACACTAGTGAAATTACTGGAAATTATTTAGAATATACTGCAAATGTTATTGGAAAAAATGATGATAGGATTAAAGAAATTTTGATAGAAAAATATAGAGAAGATGTTAGTGTTGATGGGGCTATAAAATTAGGTGTAAATATTTTCAAAGATGTTCTTGGAGATAAATTTGATGCAAGAAGACTTAATGTTGGATTTATAAAATCTAAAAATGCTAAATTAGAAAAATTAAGCAAAGAAGAAATTGAAAAGTTAATTTAAAATGACGGATACCCTCGCTAGATTAAGAAGTGGAAAGTTAATTTTTGAAACTATGGTGGATTTAGATAATGCTATGAAACTTAAAAGGGGAGAAGATGTTGATATTAATGAAGTTATAAGGGATAATTCTATTTATACTGATCAAAAGAAAGGTATGACTGCAGGTAATTCTGAACTTGAAAATGCTTTTAATACTAGTGATTTTCATGAAATTGTAAAAAAAATTGTAATGAAAGGGCAAATAGAAGTTACAAAAGAATTTAGGGATGATAAATTAGAAAACAGAAGAAAACAGGTTATAGATTTTTTAGTTAGAAATTCTATTGACGTTAGAACTAGTAGGCCTTTTACCCCTGAAACTATTGAAAATGCCTTAAAGGAAGGAGGAGTAAAAATTGAAGATAAGTCTGTTGAAAAACAAATGAATGGGATTGTTGAATCATTAAGTAAAGTTGTTCCAATAAAAATAGAAACAAAAAAAATAAAAATAATAGTTCCTGCGATTCATACTGGAAAAATTTATGGATTAATTCAAGATTATAAAGAAAAGGAAGAATGGTTGGGAAATGGAGATTTGCAAGCCATATTAAATATTCCTATAGGATTACAAATGGATTTTTATGATAAATTAAATTCTGAAACTCATGGAAGTGTAACAACTGAAGAGATTAGGGAAGAATAATGTTAGTCTTATCAAGAAAAAAGAATGAGAAAATAATGATTGGTAGTGATGGGGAAATTGTAGTTACAGTTGTAGAAATAAGGGGAGATAAAGTGAGAATAGGGATAGATGCCCCTAAAGAAATTCCAGTTCATAGGCAAGAGGTTTATGATGCAATTAATGATGAAATGCAAAAAAATCAAGGATGTAATTTAGAAAATAAATTAGGTGATAATATAAGAAAATTTAGAAGTTCTCTAAATTCTAGAAATTATACTTCTGCATATAGGGAGTTAATTAGTGGAGATTATATCCCTAGTGGTGATGAAATTAATACTTTAAAGAATGGTCTTGAAGATATGGGAATATTGAGCCAATTAAGAAAAGATAAATTAGAAAATTATCTTAGTTAAAATGGGATTAGTTTTATCCCAATATGAGGACGATATTTATTATATAATTGCTAGTGAGAATATAGAGGCAGGATCTTATATCTCAATAAAAAAAGCAGAAATAGATGTGGATACTGAAACTGATAAGGGAAAAGTTAAAGATTATATAACTGCACCTCAGGCTTTTAGAATTTTAAGAGGTAAAATTGTTGAAAAAGAGGGCGGAATAGAAAAGGTTGTTCAAGATATAAAAGATAAAAGATAATTTTGGATGATAGAAAATATTATAAATAAAAGAAAATAACGAAAAACAATTATGGAAGAAAAAAACGAAAAGATTATTGAAGAAAAAATTAATGAAACTAAAAATATTGATAAGGAAGCTAATTCTGAAGTAAAGAAGGAAAGAAAATTAGTGGTTCCTGGAGAGATTATTGTTAGTGGAGATGATTATTTGCCTGGAGATTTTACTAGAAAAGAAGAAGGAGATGTTCTTGCTAGTAGATATGGATTAGCCGAGATAAGAGATAGATTAGTTAGGATAATACCGCTTTCTGGAACTTTTGAACCAAGAAGGCATAATACTGTAATTGGGATTATTGAGGACATTACTTATAGTGGATGGGTAGTGGATATTGGAGGACCTTATACCGCATTTCTACCATTAAATGAATGTCCAAGATTTGTTAATAGGAATAATATTGAAGAATTTGCAGGAGTTGGAGATGTATTTAATTTAAAAATATGGGGAGTTAAAAAAGGAAATGTTGATTTAAGTTTGAAATCTAGAGGATTAGGAAAACTTCAAGATGGTAGAATTATAAATATAAATTCTCATAAGGTCCCTAGAGTTATTGGTAAGGAAGGTAGTATGATTAATATGATTAAAGATAATACAGGAGTTGAGATAACAGTTGGGCAAAATGGAAGAATTTGGTTAAGTGGAGATTTGGAAGGAGAAAGAAAAGCTGAAGAAGCAATTTCAATTATAGAAAATGAATCTTTTTCAGAAGGATTAACTGAAAAAGTAGAAAAGTTTTTAGGAGGAAAGAAATAAAATGCCATATACTAAGAGATCTGATGGAAGAAAATTTGATGAATTAAGACCGATGAGGGCAGAAGTTGGGATTATTCCAAACGCTCATGGAAGTGCATTATTTGCTTTTGGGGATACTGTAGCTATTGCAGCAGTTTATGGTCCAAAACCACTTCATCCTGCAAATAAAAGAGAACCAGATAGAGGAATAATTAGGTGTGAATATAGTATGTTGCCTTTTTCAGTTGGTGAAAGAGCTAGACCGGGGCCAAGTAGAAGGAGTAAGGAAATAGGTATGATTACTGAAAATGCATTATCGAGTGTTGTTGATTTGAAAAGGTTTCCAGGGACTGTTATTGATGTTAGCATATTAATTTTACAAGCTGATGCTGGTACAAGGTGTGCTGGAATAAATGCAGCATCTATGGCTTTAGCTGATGCGGGAATCGTTATGAGAGAGTTAGTTTCAAGTGTAGCAATTGGAAAAATAGATGATAAAATTGTAATGGATGTTACTAAAGAAGAAGAAGACTGGGAAGAAGGAGAGGGACCTACAGATATTCCATTTAGCATAACTTCAAATAAAGAAGAAATTGTTCATCTTCAATTAGATGGTAATATTCAAACTAAAAGATTTGGAGAGGCTGTTGATTCTGCAAAAATTGCCTGTAAAAAAATATCTGAATATCAAGTTAAAGCATTGAAAGGAGAAAAAATAAACGAAAATGGGTAGATATATAACTCCGAAGATAAATAAGAAAAAAATTAGTGAAGTTTTAAGAGAAGGAAAAAGGCTTGATGGAAGAACTCCATTTGATTTAAGAGATATTCAAATTGAAACTGGAATTTCAAATAAGGCTGAAGGTAGTGCAAGAATAAAAATTGGAAAAACTGAAGTTATTGTTGGTGTTAAAATAAGTACTCAAGAACCTTATCCAGATCATGATGATGAAGGAACTATGATGGTAGGTATGGAATTTAGTCCTGCTTGTGGACTTAGATATGAATCTGGCCCTCCTAAGATGGATTCCATTGAAGTTTCTAGAGTTGTTGATAGAGGAATAAGGGAAAGTGGATTTATTGATTGGAAAAAATTATGCATTAAAAAAGGAGAAAAAGTTTGGAGTTTAATGATTGATATATATTGTATAAATGATGATGGGAATGTTTTAGATGCAAGTGCATTAGGAGTTTATAGTGCATTGAAATTTGCAAAACTTCCAATATATGATGAAAAAAATGATATCATTAGTTATGGAAAAGTTAGTAAAAATCTAGTACCTTTAACTAAAAATGAACCTTTATCGATGACATTTTATAAAATAGGAGATAACTTGCTTTTTGACCCTACAAGAGATGAAGAAGATGCTGCAGATGCCAGATTAACTCTTGCAGTTTCACAACCAAATAAAGATAAAATAATTAATAGTATGCAGAAAGGTGGCTTGAAAAGTCTTAGTTCTGAAGATTTAAAAAAAATAGTTAAAGAAAGTGAAAAAATTCATGAAAAAGTTTTTCCAGATATTGAAAAAAAGATTAAAAAATTATTAAAATGAGTAAAATTAGTAAAATTAATTTAAATATTATCAAAGATTCTATAAGAAATTCATTAGGATTATCTGCAGATCATGATATAGAAGATAACCAGCCGTTAAAAACTCTTGATGAAAATTTTGAATGGAATGATATGTTAACTGTTTTCTATGAGCTTCCTGGAGTTCAACATACGTCTTTAAAAGATTATTTTGGAAGTGGAGATGGGTTAACTGATAATGGTCAATTATTGTTAAAAAATCTTGCAGAGGATTTAGATTTGTCTGGATTAAGAGAATATTATTCTAGTTTAGGAGTTAATTATTCTCAAAATTTTGGAGGAGGAGATGAATTTGATAATTTAATGTTATCATTTAGGCCAATTGACCTACAATATATCGCAAATTATATAAACAATCAAAATCAATAAGTTTATAAATAAAAATTTTTCTAATATTATAAGATGAAACAAGAATTAGAAGAGAAATATTCAAGATATGAAATAGCTAGAATTCTTGGAGCTAGAAGCTTACAATTAGCAATGGATGCTCCAGTACTATTGAAATTAACTAAAGAAGAAGAGGATGATTTAAATTATGATGTTTTAAGAATTGCTGAGAAAGAATTGGAATCAGATGTTCTACCAATTACTGTAAAAAGACCTTTGCCTAAAAAGTCTGAAAAAGAAATAAAGAAATTAACTGAGAAAGAAGTTAAAGAGAAGCTTGAAGAAAAGGCAGAAAAAGAACAAAAAGAAATTGAAAAAATTGAAGAAAAGAAAGAAGCTATTGAAGAAAGAGAAGAAAAAGAGATTATGGAAGATGGAGAGATTATGAAAATAGCTAACCCTGAAGATGAGGGATTAGAAGATGAATCTGAAACTCCAAAAGAAATTTAGTTCTAAAATATATTAATTTATTTTCATAAATATTTTTTTGTTTATTGTAAAAACTTATAAAAATGCTTAGTTGTTATAATTAATATGAATATAAAAAAAGTAGGTGCAAAGATAATCTTAGATTCTAGGGGGAAAAAGACAATTCAGGTTTTTATTCAAACGGATAAAGGTAAGTTTGTTACTTCAAGTCCAAGTGGAAAATCAACTGGAAAATTTGAAGTTAAAAGTTATGGAAAAAGTTTGAAAGGAGATGTTAATTTTATCAATAAACTAGATACTTCTAAATTATATATTGAAAGATTTGAAGATTTAAAAAAAGTTGAGAGAGTTGTTGGCAAGAATCTCGGAGGAAATAGTTTATTTGTTTTGGAAGCTAGTTTGTTAAAAGCATTATCTAAAGATCTTGGAATGGAGTTGTATCAATTTTTAGGTTTGGGAAATAAAATTAGAAAAATTATAAGGCCTGTTGGAAATTCAATTGGAGGAGGATTACATAGTAAAGGGGTTTATGGGAAGAAACCTGATTTTCAAGAATTTTTATTTATAGCTCATGGAAAAAGTTTTACTGAAAATGTTAAGATAAATAAACTTGCATATAATGAGGCTGGAAAAATTTTGAAAGCTAGGAAAAGAAATGATGAAGGGGCTTGGGAAACTGGGGAGAGTAATGAATTTATTTTAGATGTTATGAAAAGAGTTAGAAATATTATAAATAATAAGTATAATAAAAAAATTGATATTGGACTAGATGTTGCTAGTTCTGGATTTTTTAAAAAAACTTACAATTATAAAAATCCTAAAAGAAAATTTAGTAGCGAGGAACAGTTATATTACTTATTAGATATTGTTGAAAAAATAGATGTATTATATATCGAAGATGGATTTAATGAAACTGATTTTAGTAGTTTCAGAAAATTGTTAGTTGAATCTGGAAAGATGATTGTGGGGGATGATCTAACAACTACTAATCCTAAAAGACTAAAAAAGGCTATTGAGAAAAAAAGTATTAATGCTATAATTGTTAAACCAAATCAAATTGGAAGTTTGTTAAAAGTTAAAGAAGTTATTGAAATTTGTAAAGAAAATAAAATCAAGACTATTATTTCACATAGGAGTGGGGAAACTCTTGATGATACTATTGCAGATTTAGCAGTTGGTTGGAATGTTGATTTTATTAAGACTGGAATTTATGGCAAGTTTAGAGAATCTAAGTTAAAAAGATTAATTAAAATTGAAAAGAAACTGAGAAAGTGAAGAAATGGTTTATTGTTTTGTTGGGCATAATCTTTGTGTCTATAATTATCTATCTTATTGAGGAAGTTGAGAATAGTGAGATAAATGAAATATGCTTTGAAGAAAATTGTTTTAGTCTAGAGATCTCAGATACTCCTGAAAAAAGAGCAAGAGGTTTGATGTTTAGGGAAAATTTATGTGATGATTGTGGGATGTTGTTTGTTTATGATGAAGAAATTAATTCTAAATTTTGGATGAAGAATATGTTGATTCCTTTAGATATTATTTGGTTAGATAGTGATTTGAAAGTTATTCATGTTGCTAATGCTGTCCCGTGTGTTATGGAAGAATGTGAAATTTATGGTTTAGAATTAGAAAAATCCAGATATGTTTTAGAAGTTAATTTTGGAGTAAGTGAAAGAATTGGGTTGGGAGAGGGTAGTGATTTAGAATTTGTTTATGGTAATTAAAAAATTTTTCCAAGACCAGGTACTGGGTCATAGATTGTTTCTCCAGAATGTAAATTATATTCTCTTGCTCTAACAGATATAACTGTTCCAGTAGGAAATTCATCGTCATATAAATTTAATTCTGCATTCATTGCCCTCAATATCGGATCTCTTTGTGATTCGGATAAATTAGCCAGATTTCCCATTGGAAAAAGCCTAGATCTTGCATAACATTCCTCATTAGCACCCACCGGAAGTCGTTCAAGAACTGCCTTAAATTCCTCTGTTCTTAATATTTCAAAAAATTTAATCATTTTATTATTCTAAAGGTCCAGTAAAATCTTCTATTTTAGCATTAAATGGTTTTCCTTTAGCCTTACAATATTCTCTTGCTAAAATAAATAACATACATCCCATTGACTTTCCTGATTTATTATTACAAGGGATTATTTTTGTGATATTAGTAGTATAATTATTTGTATCACAAAGTGAAATTATTGGTTTTTTTAATTTTGTAGTATCATTCAATGCATTCTTGTCTATCCAAGGATCACAAATCATTGTTAGATCAGATTCAAAAAAATCATCAAGTTCAAGATTTGTAGTTATTCCTGGAGAATATTTCTTTGTAAAAACTTTAATTCCTGTAGTTTCACTAAATAATTCTGCAGCATTCCATCCAGCCTCTCTCTTGCAACATAAATATATTTTTTCTGGATCATATTTTATCATGAAGTCTATTGATTCTCTTAAATTTTTATCAATAAGAATTGTGTTAATAACTGCAAGTCCATCTGCTCTTCTTTTGTAAACAAACTTTCTCATATGAGGTGAGATAACTTTAGTTCCAAGATGAACTGCACATTTAATATAATCTTCAAGAGGTATAAGTGTTTCTTCATCTGGACCTATACTTTTTTTTTCTTCTTCGACTTCTTTCTTAGAAATTTTTTCTGAAGCTTCTTCAATTTCTTTTTCTTCAGTTTTAGTTATATTCTCAGAATCTGGTTTAGCTTCTACAATTTCTTCTACTTCTGTTGATTCTTCTTTAAGCTTTTCTTTTAATTCTTCTGTTAAACTTTTAGTTTTTTCAGCAACCATAGAATTTTCTGCAAAATATTGTTTATAAATATTTGGGTTCAATAATAAACTGAGTTAAACTATAAAATTTAAAATTAATATGATTTTTTCTTTATCGACGACAAACTAGTTTGTTTTCTATAGAAACATTTATATACCTATTTTATCATCAAACTTCATAAAATGTTAATTATATTAACTGAGATGATTGCCTCAAATTATTTTTTGGCAGGATGTAGTAGAGTGTAATCCGTTTTTTTATAAAAAAAATTCTATAGCAGTTTTGGAGGAGACTAGTTTAAATTTATTATATGTAATCATCTCAAATAATTATTCTAATAATCTTAAACAACTAAATCCAGTTTATCCTGCTGGCGGATGCGGCTATCTGGTTTATGATAAGGCATGCAAGTTTATCTTTTGATGGCGAACTGCTCAGTAACACGTAGCTAACCTACCCTTAGGTCAAGCATAACCTCGGGAAACTGAGGATAATTCTTGATAGAAAATAAATACTGGAATGTTTTATTTTTGAAACTCGAGCCTAAGGATGGGGCTGCGGCTGATTAGCTTGTTGTTGGTGTAATGGACTAACAAGGCGATGATCAGTAAGGGCTCTTAGCGGAGAGGCCCTGAGAAGGAATCTGAGACACTATTCCTAGCCTTACGGGGTGCAGCAGCTGAGGAAATTTTACAATGCTCGAAAGAGTGATAAAATAAACCAGAGTGTTTCTCTTAGAGAAACTTTTGTCTACTGTAAAAAGGTAGACGAATAAGGACTGGGCAAGACCGGTGCCAGCCGCCGCGGTAATACCGGCGGTCCAAGTCGCATCCACATTTATTGGGTCTAAAACATTCGTAGCTTGCTTTGTAAGTCTCTTGTGAAATCTCATGTCTCAAGCATGAGGCGTGCAAGAGATACTGCATTGCTAGAGACCGGAAGACGTAAGGAGTACGATTAAGGTAGCGGTAAAATGCATTAATCTTAATCGGACTAACAATGGCGAAGGCACCTTACGAGTACGGTTCTGACAGTGAGGGATGAAGGCCAGGGTCGCGAAAGGGATTAGATACCCCTGTAGTCCTGGCAGTAAACACTGTTCACTAAACATTAGTGCCTCCTCGAGAGGCGTTAGTGCTGTAGGGAAGCCGTAGAGTGAACTACCTGGGAAGTATAGTCGCAAGGCCGAAACTTAAAGGAATTGGCGGGGAGGCACTACAACGGGTGACGCGTGCGGTTTAATTAGAGTATACACCGTGAACCTTACCAGGGGCGACAGCAGAATGAAGGTCAGTCTGAAGGGCTTACCTGACGCGCTGAGAGGAGTTGCATGGCCGACATAAGCCTGTGTCGTGAGATGACTTGTTAAATCAAGTAACAGGCGAGACCCTCGTGTCTAATTTCTACGTAAAGAGCACATTAGACAGACTGCCTTGGTAACAAGGAGGAAGGTGAGGGCGATGTTAGGTGGGTACAGCCCGAATCTCCTGGGCGACACGCGCGCGGCAATGTCACATTCAATGAGATGCGACTCTGAGAAGAGAAGCTAATCTCCTAAAGTGTGGCTTAGTACAGATTGAGGTTTGTAATCCAACCTCATGACGATGGAATCCGTAGTAATCGTTTGTTATCAGCGAACGGTGAATATGTCACGGCCTCTTGCACACACTGCCCGTCAAACCAACCGAGTTATGCTTTGGTGAGACTCTTCGGAGACGAATCTCGGTATGACAAGGTAGGTTAAGTCGTCACAAGGTATCTGTAGGGGAACCTGCAGAGGGATCACCTCCTATAAATTAAAGAATTTTTAAAGAGACATTATACTCTACTCTCTCAGTTAATATTTTCATTTTATGTTGGCTACAAGGGCCCATAGTCCAATGGTAGAACACCTCGTTTGCAACGAGGAAATCCGTGTTCGATTCACGGTGGGTCCATTCCGAAAGGAAAAATCACAAATCATATTCAACAAAATAAAAAACAAGAGATGGTAAATCCAACCAGAATATTTCTGGTTGATAGAGAAATAATAGAAAATGGTAAAACGAAATAATATTGAAAGGTTGTTATTAGGAGTAGCATTCACTTGTTGGCCAATAGCTGGTATTGATGCTTATCTAAATATTAGGAAAGAAAAACCTGAAAGAATAGAATATCCAATATTAATGAAACACAACACAAAATTTGGAGATGAATGTTGCCTTGCAGCATCATTTGCTGCTGTGGGGGCGTTGGCCTACGATGCAGGTAGAAGATATGAAAATTCAAAAAAATAATCACAAATCATATTCAACAAACGTTGATCAGGGTCGGTAAAAACCGACACTACAAATGAAGTTCCAAAATTAAATTTTGGAGTGGAGTAGAGAATATATCGAAATCTTTGATTTCGAATAATAAAGTTCATAGATTCCCTTAGGGAATGTAAAAAGAACTTTATCATGTTCAATGACACAGGTAAGGAAGATAATCTTAGCTTAGCTTCTAATAAGAAGTTTAAGTATATTGAGAAAATAAAATTACTCCTATTATTACTGTTAGACGGATAGCTTGGTTTAAGCTGTGATGAAGGACGTGGCAAGCTGCGATAAGTCTGGGGGAAGTGCATGCAACTTTTGATCCCAGAATTTCCGAATGCGAGAACGTATTTAATCCGAGAGGATGATTCACGCTGGGAATTGAAACATCTTAGTACCAGTAGGAAAAGAAAACAAATTAGTGATATCCTTAATAGCAGCGAGCGAAAAGGATATAGGGCAAGCTGAATCTTCTCTAGTAATAGAGATAGAGATGTGGTTAAAACTGAACCCTAACCCATAGATCAAAATTTTCTGGAAAGAAATACCTTAGAGGGTGATAGTCCCGTAGATGGATTGGGAAGGGCCGGTTTTTAAAAGAGTAGTGTATCCTGGATTGGATGCACGAATATGGCAGAATTAACTGCCAACCCTAAATATTAGTTTAAGTCCGATAGCGAACTAGTACCGCGAGGGAAAGCTGAAAAGTACCCGTAAAAGGGAGTTAAAAGACTTGAAATCTAACAGTTACAGTTGGTTACTGCCCTACGGGGTTGTAACGTACGTCTTGAAAAACGGGCCAGGGAGTTTATTTAAGTGGCAAGGTTAATTTAATGAAGCCATAGCGAAAGCAAGTATGAAAATGCGTTAGTCACTTGGATAAGACCTGAAGCCAGATGATCTAATCGTGAACACGGTGAAGTTTTCCGAAAGGAAAATGGAGGCCGGAACCGATGTTGTGTGCATGCACTTGGATGATTTGCGATTAGGGGTGAAAAGCCTATCTAATCTGGCAATGGCTGGTTCCTGCTGAAATATGCCTACGTATAGTCTCATTAAATTATTCTCTTACGGTGTAAAGGACGAATTGGTCGTGCAGAGCGTTCTAGCTACGGCGAACATTTCAACTCAGAAATTGTAAGATGTATATAATGGGAAACAGGGAGGGCGCGTAAGGTGCTTTTCCGAGACCCGAACAAGGGAGACTGTGGTTAAGGTCCCAAAATTCATGTTAAGTGTAACAAAAGGAGTCTTAAACCTGAGACACTAGGGAGGTAGACATAGAAGCCGTCATCCTTTAAAGAAAGCGTAACAGCTCACCTATTGAGGTTTGAGGCCCTGAAAATGGACGGGGCTAAAACATGATACCGATACCGCAGAGGCACTTTTATTAAGTGTTCTAGTAAGCAGGCGTCTTTTCGGCGCAGAAGTTTCCTCGAAAGAGGGAGTGGAGCCGGAAGGAATGAAAATCCTGGCAGGAGTAAGAACAAATTTCTCTGAGAACTGAGAAAGGTCGTAAGAGCAAGGTTTCCTTGGCAATATCAATTAACCAAGGGTTAGTCAGCACCTAAGTTGTACCTTAACTGAGTACTACGATGGACATCGGGTTAATATTCCCGTACTGTTCAAATTTTATGGTATGATTTAGCTTCCGGATAAGTATGCTTTTGAAAGAAAGTTTGCATAGAGAAAATTGGGGAGGGTAATCCTTAGATCCAAAAGAATTTATGTAGTGAAAAATTGCTGATTCCAGGAGCCCGTGAAAAGATCACTGCACTGAATTTGAATAGCTGTACCCAGAATCGACACTGATGCTCTAGCTGAGAAGGCTAAGACCTGTAAGTTTAATCTAGTTAAGGGAATTCGGCAACATTGGCCCTTTAGCTTCGGTATAAGGGGTGTCTATCTTTGTCTTTTTAGAAATAGGGAGGCATTGATAGATCTCAGTAACAAAGATGGTTCGACTGTTTATCAAAAACATAGCCGATTGCTAATCAGAAATGACGTGTATAATCGGTGAGACCTGCCCAGTGGTGGTGTCTAAAACCGTGTTTCAACGCGGCTAAGGTCCATCAAACGGCGGGCCTAATTCCTGAGGCTCTTAAGGTAGCGTAATACCTTGTCGTATGAATTGCGACTTGCATGAATGGTTTAACGAAATTGTCACTGTCCCTAACTAGAAACTTCTGAAAATACTTTCCGGTGAACAGGCCGGAGACACCTAACGGGAAGCTAAGACCTTGTGGACCTTTACTGCAACTTGTTGTTGTAAATTTATTATTAATGCCCAGAATAAGTAGGAGCGTAGATGCCTAACTTCGGTGAAAGCGGAGCGTAATATGTAATACTACTCATTTTTAGTAGGTTTACTCACTCTTTTGAGGACATCAGCAGGCGGGCAGTTTGGCTGGGGCGGCACCCCTCTGAAAAGATATCGGAGGGACCTAAAGACAAGCTCATCCAGGTCGGAAATCTGGAGAAGAGTGTAAGGGTAAAAGCTTGTCTAACTGTTTTCCAAATAGTACGGAAAGCAGAATTGAAAGATGGGCCTAACGAACCATAGTAGACTTTTAATGGGTCTCTATTGTGATAGAAAAGGTACCCCAAGGATAATTGGGTTGTCTCGCCTGATAGTTCAAATTGACGGCGAGGCTTGCTACACCGCTGTCGGCTCTTCCTATCCTGGTCGTGCACAAGCGGCCAAGGGTGCTGGAGTTCACATGTTAAAAGGAATCGTTAGCTGGGTTAAGATCGTCGTGAGACAGATTGTATGATATCTATTAGGTGTGTCGTTATCTGAGTGGAAGGATCATGTAGTACGAGAGGAACCGTGGTTCGAAGCCTCTGGTGTAACAATTGTTATGAGCAAGTTGTGCAGCTACGCTTCATATGGATAAGTGCTGAAAGCATCTAAGCACGAAGCCATTCGCAAAACGAGATAACAAAGGCCGTCGAAGAAGACGACGTTGATAGAGTTGATGTGTAATTTTCAAGGAAACGAGAAATTCAGCATGCAACTACTAAAAGCCTTATTGGAATTTTATTTTCGCTAGATTACCTTCCTTACCTGTGTTTTTGTTGAATTTATAAAATTAATTTTTGTTTGTAGTAAACTTTAAATACCCTTTATTTCTACTATTTTTGAGTGAGATAGCCAACTTTCGGAGCTAGGTCATTAAATTGACAAATGATAAAAAATAATCGTTTAGTTCTGAGGAAGGTCCGTCCATCCTAAATAATGAAAATTATTTAACCTACTAGTAGGAATCATTCCTGAAATAGGAATTGTCGTGAGGCAAAGCTCTACTACAGAAACGCCACAGCCTTATTGGAGTTGTGAACTCTTGGAGGGAACTTAGATAATAAGGATTTGATGAAACGAGTATCTTGATTGATGCAAGCGCCCAAGCTGCGTGCTTAGTAGAATGTTGGTAGAAACTGTTTGAATAAGATTCAAGGTTTGACAAAAGGCGGCCTATTTCTCACTCATTTTTTCTTTTAGTTTTTGTTAAAATTGAATATAAGAAGTTTTAAATAAGCAAGTTTGATAATAAATTCTATGGGAAAGTAGCTCAGGGGGAGAGCACTACGCTGAAGACGTAGGAGTCGTGAGTTCAAATCTCACCTTTCCCATTTTAAAAAAGTTTATAAATAACTTCTTTCTAATCTAATTATAAAAAGAGTTGAATATGAAATTATCTAAAATAAAACCTAAAAATAAAAAAGCTGCATTGGAGCTTTCTATTGGGACTATTGTTATTCTTGTTCTTGCTATGAGTATGTTAATTCTTGGTTTGATATTAATCAGGGCTATTTTTACTGGAGCTAAATATAATGTTGAAACTATGAACACTAAAGTTGAAGGAGAAATTAATAAATTATTTGTTGAAGATCAAAGAGCGGTTTTATACTTGCCTAATCGAAAGGCAGAAATAAAACAAGGTAAAGATTTTGGGATGGCTTTTGGAATTCAAAATGTTGTAAAAGAACAAACATTTAGATGGGAGATAAAAGTTGATGATCCTGATATAAATAGAAAATGTGGAGTTAGAGAACAAGAAGCTGAAAGATGGATTACTACTGGAAGAATGGGTAGAGCTAGTGTTGCAAGTGGACAGAAACATTCAAATCTAGCAAGATTTAATATTCCTGAAGGAAGTGTTAGTGATATATCTACATGTATTATAAGATATAATCTGATAATAAGAGAAGAGGATGGAAGTCCTTATCAAACAGAAGTCTTTGATGTTGATGTTAATTAAGAACATCAAGTTTTTATAATCTATTTCCTAAATTTAATTTATGGTGTTAAAGTTGTATAATACTTTTGGACGTAAGAAACAAATATTTAAACCAATTAAAGAAAGAGTAGTTGGAATTTATACTTGTGGACTAACAGTATATAATTATGGTCATATAGGAAATTATAGGGCGTTTGTTAGTTCAGACATATTAACTAGATATTTAGAATTTAGTGGATACAAGGTTAAAAAAATTGTTAATATAACTGATGTAGATGATAAAACTATCAAGGGTAGTATTAAACAAAATGAAAGTTTGAATAAATATACTGAAAAATATGAAAAAGCTTTTTTTGAAGATGAATTAAAGCTTAACATAAAAAAGGCAAATAAATATCCTAGAGCAACTGAACATATCAAAGAAATGATAAAGATTATTTCTAAATTAATTGATAAAAAAATTGCATATAAAGTTGATGATGGGATTTATTTTGATATTTCTAAATTTAAAAATTATGGTAAATTATCTGGATTTAAAATTGAAAAATTAAAAGAAGGGGCTAGTGAAAGAGTTGAGAAGGATGAATATGAAAAAGATAATGCAAGAGACTTTGCATTATGGAAATTTTATGATAATGAGGATGGTGATGTTTTTTGGGAAACTAAATTTGGAAAAGGTAGGCCAGGCTGGCATATAGAATGTAGTGCTATGAGTACTAAATATTTGGGAGATAATTTTGATATACATACTGGAGGTATTGATTTAGTTTTTCCTCATCATGAAAATGAAATTGCCCAGTCAGAACCTTGTACAAATAAGAAACTTGCGAACTATTGGGTACATAATGAATGGATGATGATTAATGGTAAAAAAATGTCTAAAAGTTTAGGAAATTATTATACTATTAGGGACATAATTGATATGGGATATGATCCCTTGTCAATTAGATATTTTTATCTTACTGGCCATTATAGAACTCAGTTGAATTTCACCTTGGAAAATTTAAAGAATTCAGGAAATTCTTTGAATAGGCTAAAGAATATTTTAAGTGAAACTAAAGATGATAAAATTTTAAATAAAAAATATCTTAAGGAATTTAAACTTGCGATGGATGATGACCTAGATACTGTAACTGCTCTTCAAGTTTTATGGAAATTAGTTAGAGATGAAAATGCAAAAGGAAAAATTAAAACAATAAAAGAGATGGATAAGGTTTTGGGATTAGATTTATTAAAAAAAGAAAATGTCGAAATTCCTGATGAAGTTCTTAAACTTCTTGATGAAAGAAATAATGCCCGGGCTGAAAAGAATTGGAGTAAGGCAGATGATTTAAGAAAAAAAATTGGTAAGTTGGGATTTAGAATTGATGATACTGGTAAAGGTAGTAAGGTTCAAAAAAATTAGTTAAATTAACAATCAATTACTTTTCCTTTTTTCCAAAGTTCCTTTTTATAATAGTTTGTTTGACATTTATACCAATTATATAGAATATATCCATAATTTAAATAATAAAACTTTTCTCCCTCTTTTGAACTTGCTAAGTTATTTTTTTCTTCCGGATCCTGTGTTAAATTATATGCCTCTGTTTTATAATTAATCATATTCCCCATATATTTTATGTCGCCCTTGATCATTCCTAGTTTATAATTTTGGTTTTGAGTCATAAGATAGATTATTTGGTTTTCTCTCATTGGCTCTCCTTGAAATTCTACGCTTGAATTAAATCTAGCTATATCTAATAAAGTTGGTATTACATCTACATGCCTTACCTGTTCTGAAATTCTTCTTGGCCTATGTCCTGGAATATAGAAAATTAATGGAACTTTTGTTTCTTCTTCATAAACCCCATACCCATGCCTTAAATTCTTATTTCTATACTCAAAAGATTCTCCATGGTCTGAGCTTATTACAATTATAGTATCTTTTAATAAATTATTATCTTTTAAATGATCATAAATTTTTCCTATTTGTTTATCAACATAATTAATTGAATTATCATAATCATTTATTGAGGCTTGATAATCTGATTTAGGAAGATTAAAATATGTTGTTGAACTTGAGGGTTCGTCAGGAAAATAAATACTATTGTTATTGTATTCATAAGGATGGTGTGTTCCTTGAAAATTGACATAGAGATAAAATGGTGTTTTATTTGACTGATTATTAAGCCATTGAATAGATTTGTTTGCAGTTACTTCATCATAATCTTTTCTTGAATTTCCTGAACCGTAATCATACTTACCATCAGTTAGAGAATAGTAGTAGTAATCTAAATTCTCTTTTTTATAATACTCAATCATGTTTGCCCAATTGTCATCTTGAGAAGAGATATAAGCAGTATTATATCCTTCTTCTTTTAAAATGTCCCATAAAAATTTTCTTGGATAATCTTCATTGAAAAAATTTCTATAGTCGTTAGTTAATGCATATCTTGATGATAAAAATGCAGTTTGAGCATAATCTGAATGGGCTGAACTACTATATGCATTATCAAAAATAATTGATTTTTTTGCTATTTTTTTAAGATTGGGAGTTGTATTTCTTTCATAGCCATATATTGGGAGGCGTTCTGCAGAAATGGATTCTAACAAAATAACTATGAAGTTTGGTTTTTTTACTCTTAAGGATATGGGTAATAATTTTTCCCCAGGCTGAGATATTTTCAATTGCCTTATTTGAGGTTCACTTTTAAGAACAACCTGAGCTAAAGCTTCCATTAAAGGTGATGCTTCAAAAGCTTTAGATTTTGGAATTGCAATTAAAACTATTATAATAATGAAAATTGGAACTAATAATATCAATATTTTTATTTTTTTATTTACTACTCTTTGAATTTGATCTTTGAAAAGATATTTTCTTGAAAGAAAATATAAATATGAAGTTGTTCCAAAAATTACAAATCCTGAGGCTAAATAAAAAATAATCATGGCAGTATAAGTTCTAGTGGCTATAAAATATGCCAATCCTCCTACACTAAGATAAGTCCCATAATACAAATTGAAAAATGTGCTTAAAAAATACCAATATAAAAAACTGATAATCATTACATAAAGGATAAAAACACGAATTCCTTTTTTTGAAAATTTAACTGAGAAATTAATTGATAATATAATTAAAATTCCTATAGAGATGTTAAATGCTAATGCCATCAAAATTAATGATATATTCCCAGTTCCCTTATAATTAAAAACTGCATGAAAAATTGTAAGAGATAGTATGAACAAAAAAACTATACTATCTATTATTGTTAATTTATTAAATTTCATTTTCCTCTTTTTTTTATTAAGTATGAAGAGTTTTAAAATGTTCTTTAAAATGATTTGAATAGATTTAAATAAGATTGTTTATTATTAATAATATGAAAAATAAAAGAGGTCAAATGCGGCCAGGAATTAATCAAATGAAATCTAATTCTAGTAATGTTTCTAATTTAGTAAAGAAAAAATCAAAGTGGTGGATTTGGGCATTGATAATTCTATTATTGATTATAATAGCAATTGTTATTTATTTTTCAATATCTGGAGGAGAAACTGGGCCATTAACAGATTCTAATATTCCTAAACCTCCTTCATTACCTTAATAGATAAAAGAATAATTATTATTGTTTATATAATTCTTTATATATAATCTCAAATATTATTAATTATGAGAGCTCTAAATAAGTTTATTGTATTTTCAGGTTTTCTTTTTCTTGCATTATTTTTTTGGAGATTAAATGTCTTATTGTTTTATAATGATGGAGGTATTTCTCTTTTAAGGGAGTTGACAGGATTAACAATTCATCATTACCATTATGGATTGTTAATTGTTTTGATGGCTAGTTTGTTGATTATCTTTTTTAGAAATGGGCTTTTTTCGGTAGGGCTTATGGGATTTGGATTAGGAAGTGTTTTTGATAGTTTTATTTCAAGACTATTTAGAAATTCTGGGAGAATGGGGGAAATAATTAATTATAACAATGCAATTATTCCCACTACCATTTTATTTTTTATAATTGTATTAATGGCAGGAATTTTTTGTTTGATGGAAAGTAAAAATAGGAAGAGTTTATAAATAATTTTTATTTATTATTTTTAAAAGAGGGTTAATATAAAAAAATTTGAATGGCAGTTCAATTGGATTACTTGGCTAAAAAAGACTGGAAACCTAATGATAATTATCTTGTCACATTAATTAAATTAGAATTAAGTAAGGTTGCAATTAAAGAGGCTAAAGGAAAATCATTAAAAAAAGTTTTTGAAGAGGGTGCAGCTAGTGTTGCTGCAGAGAGTAGTACTGGGACTTGGACTAAAGTTTTTGATGGAAAAGGAAGTGGAATTCCACTTGCTGGTAAAAAAAGAGCTATAGCCTTTGATTTGGATTATAAGAATTTAATGTTTAAAGTTGCATATCCAATTGATTTATTTGAATTAGATAATATCAGCGGTTTATTAGCTGGAATTGTTGGAAATATTGCTGGAATGAAAATGGTTTCAGCTATGAGAGTATTTGATGTAAAATTTCCAAGTAAAATGATTAAGGCATTTCCGGGTCCAAAATTTGGAGTTCCAGGAGTTAGAAAAATGTTAAAGAAGAAAAAGGGATGTTTACTTTGTACAGTCCCAAAACCTAAAATAGGTAGGACAGATAAAGAGCAAGCAGGATTGGCGTGGGATTTATTTACTGCAGGAGATGGAAGTTACGAGGGAATTAAAGATGATGAGAATTTAACTAATCTTTATTTTAATAAATTTGATAAAAGATGTAATTTAGTTCATAGAAATTTGAAAAAGGCTGAAAAATTGACTGGAAAAAAGAAATTTTACCTATGCAATATCACTCATTCTAATATTAATGAGATGGAAAGAAGAGCTCGATTAATTAAAAAAAATAATGGTAAATTTATGATGATGGATGTTATAACTACAGGATTTACTGCAGTAGATAGTATGAGGAGAAAAAATTTAGGATTGGCAATTCATGCCCATAGGGCAATGCATGGATTTATTACAAGAGATAATAGCCCAGGAATTCATGGAAAAGGAAGTTTAGGAGGATTTAGCATGTCGATGATAGTTTTTGCTAAATTATTTAGATTGTTAGGAGTAGATAGCCTTCATGGTGGAAGTCCTTTGGCTAAAATGGAAGATTATGGAGAGGCAGAATATATTCAAAAAGTTCTACAAGAAAAACATTTAAGGCCTGATAAAAAAATTCCAAGCTTAGGGCAGGAGTGGTATCATATTAAACCTGTTTGGATGACTGCAAGTGGAGGATTACATCCTGGAGATTTTGAAAGTATATTAGGAAAATTGGGAGAAGATATTTTAATTCAATGCGGGGGTGGAGTTTTGGGGCATCCAAAAGGAGTTAAGCCAGGAGTAATTGCGGCACAACAAGCTAGAGAAATTTTTGAAAAAAATATTCCATTAAGAGAATTTGTTAAAAAAGAGGATTGTAGTGAATTAGCTAGCGCAGTTAATATTTGGGGCTATGGACCTCGGATTGTTTACTGAGAAAATTTAAATACTAATTAGAGTAATGTTTAACATGATATTTGAAAATATTCCTTATTTTGTAAATCTTAATTCATACTTCAGGGCAGCTATTGTCTTTTTTATGGTTTTTTTAGTTTTAAGAATATTATTATTTATCTCTGAAAAAATATTTTTAAAATTAACAGTAAAAACAAAAACAGATCTTGATGATATCCTTTTGGAAAAAAGTTCAAAGCCTTTGAATTTTGTTTCATTACTTGTAGGATTAATATTTGGTTTAAATGAAATAGTTTTTGCAAATGAATTAATTAAGAATTTAATTTATAGGTCTGCCTATTCGCTTATGGTAATTAGTCTTGGTTATTTGATATTTGTTTTTGTAGATATTTCCTTAACGAGACTTTGGAAAAAAATATCTAAAAAAACTGAAAGTAATATTGATGATGCTTTAGGAAATTTAGTTCATGAAATATTGAGAATAGTATTAATTGTATTAATTGTAATTTACATATTAAATATTTGGGGAATAGATATTGGACCATTATTGGCAGGACTAGGTATTGCTGGTTTAGCCGTAGCACTTGCGCTTCAACCAACTTTATCTAATATTTTTTCAGGAGTATCCATAATTCTTGATGGAACATTTAGAGTAGGAGATGTTATAGAGGTTGGAGATAAAAGTGGAGAGGTTTATAAGATTGGATTAAGAACAACTAGGATAAAAAGTTTTGATAATGAAATGATTATAATCCCTAATAGTGAAATATCTAATTCAGTTGTTAAAAACTTTTTTCAGCCAGACATAAGTATTAGGGCTAATTTAGAATTTGGAGTTGAATATGGAGTAGACCCTGAATATATTAAAAAATTAGTTATTGAAGAAATTGAAAAAATAAAAATAATAAATAAAAAAGAAGAAGTTAGAGTTTTGTTTACAGAAATGGCAGATAGTTCATTAAATTTTAAAGCCATGTTTTGGGTAGATGATATTAGTAAGAAATGGCCAGCTCATCAGGAAGCTATGACTAGAATTTATAGAAGATTATATGAAGAAAAAATAGGAATTCCTTATCCTCAAATGACTGTTTGGACTAAAGAAGATAATACAAAAAGTCCAGATCCTAAAGATTCTAAATTTAAAAAAGTTAAAGATAAATATTATTCTGCATTTGGTCATGAATATAAAGAAGATAAAAAGAAAAAATAAAATTAAATTTATTATAATTAAGAAAATTTAAACAGAAGTTTTTAAAAACGTTATTTCTATCTAATTTTATGTTTAAAGCACTAAAGATGTTAAAGATTGCGAAAGATCCTAGAAATTATAGATGGTTCTATACTTCTGAAGGAAAATTAGTAATTGGAGGAAAGAATGAAGATCAAAATGAATATGTTCTGAAATATTTTTTAAAATCAGAATATACTGTAATGCATACCTCTTCTCCAGGAAGTCCTTTTATGATAATTCAAAATTCAAGCCCAAGTAAAAAAGATTTAGATGAATGCGCGGTATTTTGTGCTAGTTTTTCTAAAGAATGGAAAAAATTGAAAAATTCTAGGGGGAAAATTGATATTGATTTTTTTAAAGGAAATCAAATTTATAAAACAAAAGATATGAAAACTGGTACTTTTGGGATTAAGGGAAAGAAAAAAACTATGAAAGTTAAGCCTGAATTAATGTTAATAATTCAAAAAGGGAAATTGAGGGCAGTTCCTAAAACAAAAACTAAAGAACAGATTCTTGGATTAATAAAACCGGGAAAATTAAGTAAAGAAGAAGCTGGTGGGAAAATTGCTAAAGATATTAGAGATAATTATCATCTCCCTATTTCAAAAGATGAAGTAATGCAGGCAATTCCTAGTGATAAAATTGGAGTAAGTAAAAAATGACATCTCAATTAGAAATACAATTAGGAAAGAAGGGTTTAACTCCTGAATTTATTAAAGATATTGAAAATAGATTAGAAAAACATAGGAATATAACTTTGAAGATTAGTGTTTTAAAATCTGCAAGAGAAAGTAAGGAAGATGTTCAAAAATATGCAGATGAATTAATTGAAAAATTAGGGGATAAATACACTGCAAGAACATTAGGATTTAGTATTTTCTTAAAGAAATGGCGAAAAGCTAGGAAATAGATTTTTATATTCCTAATAATTTCTTGATTTATGGAAACAATTATTTTAATACCCCCTTCTGAAGGAAAAAATATAGGAGGAAAATTTGAACCTAAAAAATTAAATTCAAATAATCAAAAATTATTGAATGAATTAAATTCTTACAAAGGAAATTTAGAAAAATTATATGGAGTTAAAGGAGATAATTTAGAAAAAGTTAAGGAGATTAATTCTAAAATAAAAACTTCTAAGACTCTTCCAGCCATTGAAAGATATTCTGGAGTTGTTTATAATGGAATTAATTATGATACTATTAATAATAAGGAATTATTTGATAAAAAAGTTTATATTTTATCTGGGTTATTTGGATTGATAAATGCCAAGGAATTAATTCCTAATTATAAATTTAAGATTAATTTTTTCAAGGCAGATAAATTGTGGAAAGAAGAAAATAAAGAATTTTTGAAAGATTATTTTGTTATTGATTTACTTCCATTAGCTCATAGGAAAGCTGTTGAATATGAAAATGGAATTGAAGTTGAATTTGTTATAATTAAAAATGGAAAAGCAATCCCTGCAGGACATCAGGGTAAGTTCATTAAAGGAAGATTTGTTAGATGGTTAATTGAAAATAATATTGAAAATATTGATAAATTTGATGAATTTAATGAAGTTGGTTTTAAATGGAATGGAAAGAAGTTTGTTAAATTAGACTAAAGTTTATTAATCTCTTTTTTTTAGAATATTTATGAGAAAAAGAGGGCAGAGTGATTCAGTTCAGATTATTTTAATTATATTGATTATTTTAGTTATTTTAACAATAGGTATTTCTCTATTTTTTATTTTTAAAAGTGATAAAACTGAAGAGAGAGGGGATGTTTCTGATGTTGAAGAAGAAGTTGAAAGTAGAGGGGGTGGCGGAGTTTCTGGTGGTAAAAGTGATGATATAATTGGGGGCGGCAGAGGTTCAGGTATTGAGGGCGGTGGTGGAGGCGGTGGTGGTGAAGGTGGTGGTAGTGGTAGTGCAAGTTCTGGAGATTCGGAAGAAATTGGTTCACCTCCTGGATTGCCTTCAGAAATTTAAAATATAGTTTAGAATAGTTAATCCCAACCTTTATAAACCTTAATTTTCTTATTTTTTTACACTTTAAGGATACAAATATCTATCTAATTCCGTAAGGAATGAGTGGTTAAAATAAATGGTAATTGAAACAAGTGTTGTATATGAAATGCCTGCACAGGATTATAATTCTAAACTAGCTGAAGCTTTAAAACAACTTGAAGAATTTAAAGAGCCAGAGTGGGTTGCATTTGTTAAATCAGGGGTTAGTAAAAAAAGACCCCCTCAAGAAGAAATATTTTGGCATAAAAGAGCTGCAAGTATCATGAGGCAAGCTTACTTAAGAAATGTGGTTGGAGTTAATAGACTTAGAACAAGATATGGAAGTAAACAAAATAGAGGTATGAAACCTGAAAAGTTTAGAAAAGCTAGTGGAAAAATTATTAGAACGATATTACAACAAGCGGAAACTGCTGGATTTATGGAAAAACATAATCAACCTGGTAAAAAGGCAGGTAGAAAACTTACACTTAAAGGAAAGGAATTTATGGAGGGAATAAAATGAATCAAATAAATAATTATTCTATGCCTGGTTATTTAAAATTAACAAGAAACAAAAAAGATCTTCCAATAATATTATACCAAGAAGATGAAGAGGGAAACATTAATTTAGATCCTAAGAAAATAGGAATAATCAAAACCAGAATTCAGGGAAGTAGGGTGACTTTAGGATTTGATTCGGGAAGCAATTATAAATTTATGAGATATGAAGTTTTAGGACATGATTCTAAATATTCTCAACTTAAGAAAGTAGTTGATGAAAAATTATCAAAATTATCAAAATTAGAAGAAGAATTAAGAGATGAATTAGAGGGTAGGAATTAAAATGTATGAAAAACGAAGGCAACAAAGAAAGATAAAATTGAGTAAGGCAGGAAGAAGAACTAAGTGGGCTCCTGTTTGGGCAGTATTAAAAAAGTTTGGACAAGGTAAAAGGGTTCATCCATCTACATTAACAAATTCTAGAAGACATTGGAGAAGGACAAAGCTGAAGATTAAACCAAGAAAACAAGGGAAACAACATTTAGGATAGTATGGTAGATAAAGAATCTAAAAAAGTGCTTGAAAGAGAATATATTGTTCCTTTAAGAAAAGGATGGCTTAAGGTTCCTAAATATAAAAGAGGGAATAAGGCAGTTAAAACATTAAAAGAATTTTTAGCAAGGCATATGAAAATTTATGATAATGACTTAAGAAGAATAAAATTGGATGTTGATTTGAATAATGAAATAAGATTTAGAGGTATGAAAAAACCCCCTGCCAAAATTAAGGTTAAAGCAGTTAAATTTGAAGATGGTATTGTCAGAGTTGAATTGATAGATCTACCAGTACATATTAAATTTAAAAGATTAAGAGAAGAGAAGAAATCAAAGGCCAATGAAAAAAAAGCAAAAACTACTCCAAAAGTAGAAAAGAAAGAAACAAAAACTGATGAAGAAAAAATGGAGGAAAAGGAAAAGCTAGAAGCAGATAGGGAACAAGGAGAAAAATTATCTAAGGCAAAGGCTAAAGAAGAAAAGCATGTTTCCAAGGATAAAAAAGTTCAAATCAATAGAAAGGCTCTAGCTAGATAATATTATGGACTTTAGATCTAAAAAACCATTAAGGAAACTTAGCCAAAATGAATTTAATTCTGATGTTAAAAAATTTATAAAAAGTACTCATAAGTTTTATGATTCTAAGATTCCTGAAATAAAAACTCTTGCAAAAAAAATGCATGAAGAATATGATCTGAAAGAATTCTATAAAGTATTTAAAAGATTGTGGAATTCCGGTTATTATGGTGAGAGGAGTTTAGCTATCAAAACTTTATTAACTTATGAAGAAGATTTTGATAAAAAAACTTGGAATTTCCTTATACCTTACTTGAATGACATTCGAGATTTTGATGAGGCTGATGCTCTGGGGGAGATAATTGGTAAGGTATTGGTTAGAAATAATTTATTAAAAAGGGAAATAAAAAAACTTTCAAAAAGAAGGGATATTTTACTAAGAAGAATTGCGTTAGTTTCTTGCTTCCCATTGGTTCAGAAAAGAGATTTAGATTTTGTTTTCAAAATACTTGAAGAAAGAATAAATGATAAGGAAAGAAAAATGCAGGAAATAAATGGAAAATTATTGAAAGAATTAAGTAAAGTTAATAAGACTGAAACAAAAAGATTTATTTTAAAAAATAAAAATATGTCTGAACTTACTTTTGAACTTGCTACAAGTAATCTTAAGGAATTAAAGAAATCTAGAAATATTAGGAAATTAGGAAAGGATAAAAGAGGTTTTTTATTTTTAAAATTTCTTAAAGAATAATGAAAAATAAAACTATAAAAGAATTATTAGAATTTTCTATAATTAATGTTGATAAACCCTCCGGGATTACTAGCTTTAAGACTGCTGATAAAGTTAAGAAAATTTTAGGAGCTAAAAAAGCAGGACATTTTGGAACCTTGGATCCTAAAGTTACTGGAGTTTTACCTATTGCAATTAATAGAGCCTGTAAATTAAGTCATTATTTTATGAAAAAAGATAAGGTGTATATTGGGGAAATGCATATTCACTCTCCTGTTGATGAAAAAACTTTAAGAAATGAGATGATGAAATTTGTTGGAAAAATAATGCAAAAGCCTCCAGTAAAATCAAGAGTTAAAAGAGTTCTTAGAGAAAGAGAAGTTCATGGATTTGAAATAATTAGTATAAAAAAGAAAGGGAGAGGGAATCTAGTCAAATTCAAAAGTGATGTGCAAGCAGGAACTTATATTAGGAAATTGATAAGTGATTTGGGAGAGAATATTGGAGGGGCACATATGGTGGGATTAAGAAGAATTAAAGCAGGCATATTTGAAGAGAAAGATATGGTTACTTTAGAAAAAATATCATCCGCATTTCAATCTTATAAAAATGGAAATGAAGAAAAGCTTAGAGAAATATTAATTCCTGGAGAGATTGTTAAACAAATAATTACAAGTATTCAGGTTAAAGAAGAGAGTTTAGAAAGATTATTGAATGGTAGGGAAATAAGGCCTGAAGATGTTAAGGGAAAATTACCTAATTCTGAAATGTTTAGTGTATTTTCAAAAGATAGATTTATAGGAATCTATCAAAGAATTAAAAATATGGAAAATAAAGAAGGTGAAGAGATTATAGCTAAAGCAGATTTTGTTAAAAATTAATTTTATCAAAAAACTTAAATAGAATTATTTTTATGATTTCATATGACAACTAAATTACAAAGAAAAAATATGATGGATTATCTTATTGATAAACTAGAAGGCTCTGAAGAGATAGTTCAGCCCATCTCTAAAAATATGAATGGGATTGAGACAAATTATATTTTATTTGGGCCTTCTCGAGATAAAATAGATGGGATTTCTGTTTTAGTTGATAAAAAATTTACGAAAAGAAGATTTGATAGACTTAATTCGCTAATAAATTATGCTAAAGATGGTAGTGGTGAAACTAAATTTCATAGAAAAAATTATATTTTTTTAAAGGATGAGTCTACTTTTTTTAGAAGTGCTGCCGAAGATATTAGATATAAAAGTACTAAAAATTTAAGTTTGAAATATTATGATGAGGGCAAAATTGATAATGCTAAATTATTAACTCCTGAAGAAATATTTTCTAAGGATCAGAATTTAGGTTATGTTCAATATTGTCAGCCAGAATCTTCAAGGGAAGAATTTGGAATTTTAACTTACTTGTATGGTTTTTTTGAATTTAATTATGATCACATTGATAATAGTTTTGCAAAAGAGGGCGAGTCAAAAAGATGGTTTATAGCAAATAAAAGAAGATTAGATCAAGGAGATTTAAAACTTCACAATAATGGTTATATACTAGATAGGAGTTTTACTAATTAAAATGTATAAAGAAATAATTCCAAATATTTTAGAAATATTAACATTGATTAGTAGCCTATTCTTGGTATTTTTAATTTTACTTTTTATTTTAAAATTTGGTTTTAAGAAAAAAACAAAACTTTATGATACAATAGTTCATGGATTACAAGATAATTATTTAGTATTAGGGTTTTTAATATCATTAGTTGCTACCTTAGGAAGTTTATTTTATTCTAATGTTTTGGGATATCCTCCTTGTAAATTATGTTGGTATCAAAGGATATTTATGTATCCTCAGGTTTTTCTTTATCTAATAGCTATGAATTCAAAGAAAAATGAAAGAAGTATAATCTGGAATAGTTTATTTTTATCATTCATAGGATTATTTATAGCAGGTTATCATTACATGTTGCAATTAGGGACTTTAGATAATAATGGGATTGCGTGCGATTTTGTAGGAATGACTTCAAATTGTTCTCAACATTTTGAATTTTACTATGGATATATTACAATACCTTTCATGGCTATAACTGCATTTGCATTACTTATTGTTCTAAGTTATGGAAAATTTAGAAGAATTTATACCTTAAAAATTTCTTAATATCCATATATTTATAAAAATAGAATCAAATTAATTTTATGGAAGAAGAACAAATTCTTCAAGAAGCTTTTGATATTAAAAAAAATAAAAAAGCTTATAGTAATGAGGAATTGAATCAAATTAATTTATCTGAATCTATTTTAAATAAAAGAACTCTTGTTGTGGAGGAGTTAGAAGATAAGGTAAAAATATTATCTAATAAAATACTTAGAGATATTGATCATCCCAAGAATTGGCAACCTTCAGATTATTTGCCTAATTTTTCAACTAATTGGGTTGAAAATATAAATCAAATTCAAGAACAATCTAGATCCTTACCTAATGAATTACTTGTTGTTTTGGTGGGAAATATGATTACAGAAGAAGCCTTGCCAACTTATCAATCTTTAATTAATAAAGTAACTGCAACTAAGGATTTAACTGGAAGTCATGAAAGTGCATGGGGTAAATGGACAAGATGGTGGACTGCTGAAGAAAATAGGCATGGAGATTTAATGCATAATTATCTAAACCTAATACCTAAATTAAATATGAATGCTGTTGAAAAAGACATTCAATATTTGATAAGTAGGGGTTTTAATCCTGGGATTGGAGAGGATCCCTATAAGTTAATGGTATATACAAGCTTTCAAGAAAAAGCAACTCATGTTTCTCATTTGGGCACTGCTAAAATTGCTAAAAGTCAAGGTGATGAAAGATTATATGATATTTGTACTGCCATAGCTGCAGATGAAGCAAGACATTTTAGTTTTTATAAAGGAGTTATGAAAGAAATATTTGAAAAGGATGCTAATGGTGCTATGACTTCATATGCTCAAATGATGAAAAATACTATTCCGATGCCTGCCAAAAATATGAGTAGTTCTTCTAATTCTGAATTATTTCGAGATTTTTCTGAAGTAGCTCAAGCAATTGATATTTATAATGCAAAGGATTATGCAGATATAATGAATCAATTAAATAATGATTGGGAAATTTCTAAAAGGAGTGTAAATAGTGAAGAGGCTATTAAGGCTCAAGAATATTTAATGGATCTTCCTGGGAGATATTTAAGATTGGCAGAAAGAAGGGGTAAGGGGAAATTTTATTTTGATAGTTCTAAATTTGATTGGCTTATAAGATGAGAGAGTTTGTTTTTTATTCGAAGACTGCGAGGACAACTGGGAAGTTTGATAATCCTATGAAGGCTGGGAGATTGGATATAGTTTTTAATGTAATTATACAGGCATTGAGTTTAAGTAATAAAATTCGGGATGATGTTCATTTACATTTGGTATTTGATGGGCCTCCAAATGCCCCATTGCATTTAGAGTTTGATAGTAGTAAAAATATTCCTCTTTCGAAAAAAGATGTAGGAGGGTTGATAAAAAGAATGTTGTATAAATGGAATGATAAGAAAAAAACTGAGGTTTTTGAAGGATGTTATATTGAAAGGAAAAGTTTGAGTGAGTTGTTAAAGGAGCTTTCTAAAGATAAGAAGATTTGTGTTATGGATTTTAAAGGTGAAAATATTAGAAAAATTAAGGATTTAAAGGATTGTGTTTTTATTATTGGAGATCATGAAGGGTTGCCAAATAAGGAGTTAAAGAGATATAAGGAAAGGTTTAATGTAGGAAATAAGGTTTATTTTGCTTCACAAGTTTTTGTTATAGTTAATAATGAGTTGGATTATAGGGGTTAGATTTATAAAATAAAAATTACTATTTTATTTGAAAGTGGTTAGAAAAAAAAAGAGTGTGAATAGGGGTAATAATAATTTTAATAGAAATTTGTTGATGGCCAGCATTATATTTATTTTAATGTTTGTAGTTGTATTTAATTTTGAAGATCTAAAATTAAGGATGAGTCCGGAATATAATATGAATGGTTATGATCAGTTTGGTGATATGAGGGGTATGGGTGAGCCTCTAACTCCTTTTGGGCTTTGTGAAAATAGCGGGGATGAATTTATAGAAACAGAAATAATAAAAATAGATGGAAAAAAGGAGAAAGTTATTTGTTCTGGATACACTTATTTGAATTTTCCTAGTGGCAAAAAAGGAGTTGGTAATAAGAAGTGTTGTATGTTTGAAAGTGGGAGATCATGTAAATATCGTAATAACCCTAATGTTCTTGAGATGTGTGTTTTGGATTTTACAAAATGTTATTATGATAAGGATGGTGAAAAATGGACTCATTGTGAAGAGCCTACTACTTGTAATGAGAAGGTTGTTACATCTAGATGTAATTACTATCCAAAATCTGTTAAGAAAAAGGATTGTAAATTAATTAATTCTAATGGAGATGTGATATTTAATTGTTTTGATAAGAGTAATCCTCCAAATGGTTTGGATGATGAATGTGCTCAGGAGTATGATGATCATTGTGGAAATGAGGATGAGGAGGAGATCTCTGATAGAGGAGAATGTTTGACATTTAATAAAAAATGTGATGGAGGAGGTACTTGTTGTGAGACACATACAGATTTATATTCAGGTAAGAGAAGAGATATGGTCTGTTCTGAATCTTATGGGAGGTGCGGTTATCTTGAGCAATGTGAGATTGAAAAGGAATATGGCAAAATATATTATCTCCCTACTTCTAATAAAGAGATATGTAACAAAGGTTATGAATGTAGGAAATGTACAAGTAAGAAGGATGACCGATCTTGTTTAGAGGCGCGTAAGGGAAAAGTTTTGGTAAAGGACCCTGAGGCCCATAAAGACGAACTCGTGGATGATGAGATTATATTGGGATTATGTTTCCTTAAGGAGAGTGGAAATGGGGAAGAGAATAATGAGGAAGAGAATGATGAGGAAGAGAATTTAGAAGAAGGATATGAATGCACAGATGAATTTGATTGTGAGTTTCTGGGGAGGACCGCTTATTGTCTAAATGGGAATTGTGTCCTGCCTGCATAGTATTCTAAAAAAATTTATCAAAGAAAAAAATCATTATAAGAACCTGGATAGGTTCTAAGACATTAGATTTAAATAATAAATTTCTTTAGTTCATTTATGAAAATAATGAAATTAAAAATTTCAATTTTTATATTTTAGTGAGATATCAATAAAATGAAGACATTCAAAGTAATTATCATTGGAACTGTTCAGGGAGTTTTCTTTAGAAAGTTTGTTAAAGATAATGCAGATAAACTAGGAGTTAAAGGATTTGTGAGAAATCTTGAGGATGGGAATCTTGAGATTATTGTTGAGGGAAAGGATAAAGAAGTTCTAGAATTAATTGAGCTCTGTAAAAAAGGTCCAGCTCATTCAAATATTAAAGATATTAAAATAAATGAAATGAGTCATCAAGGTTTTGATTCCTTTAAGGTAAGTAATTTATAATGGGAAGAAAAGAGCAAATAATTGGGGAGAGAAAAAGAAAGTTGAGTGAATTAAGAAAGATAGTAAATCCCTACCCACATAAATATGAACAAAAAGATTTTTCGAGTGATGTTAAAGAGAAGTTTGCAAGTTTAAAAAATGATGAAAAAAGTAAAAGTAAAGTTCAAGTTGCAGGGAGAGTAATGTCTAAAAGAAATCTTGGAAAATTAATTTTTGCAACAATTCAGGATGGAAAGGGTAAGATTCAAATAATTTTGCAAAAAGATGGTAAAGATAATTTTAAACTTTTCAAAAGTTATGTTGATACTGGAGATTTTGTAGGAATAAATGGAACTGTTATGAAAACAAGGACTGGTGAGATTTCAATTTTAGCAAAAGATATTAAAATTTTAAGTAAGGGGTTACACCCATTGCCAGAAAAATGGCATGGGCTAAAAGATGATGAAGAGAGATATAGAAAAAGATATTTAGATTTAATCATGAATCCCGAAGTCAAGGAAGTTTTTGATAAGAGAACAAAAATATTAAGTGCTATTAGAGAATATATGGAAAAAAAGGAAGTTATGGAAGTTGAAACTCCATTCTTACAAACTCTCTATGGAGGGGCGGCAGCTAAACCTTTTAAGACACATCTTAACGCATTAGATATTGATTTGTATTTGGCTATAAGTCCAGAATTATATTTGAAGAGATTGATAGTTGGAGGGTATGATAAGGTTTATACAATCAGTAGAAATTTTAGAAATGAAGGTATTGATAGATGGCATAATCCTGAATTTACTATGATGGAAATTTATTGTAGTTATTGGGATTATAATGATATGATGAATCTTATGGAAGAGATTTATGAATATGTTGCTAAAAAAGTTAATGGAAGTACTAAGATTAAATTTAGGGGAAAAACTATTGATTTTAAGAGACCATGGAAGAAAATGACTATGTTGCAGGCTATAAAAAAATGGGCTAAGATTGATATTGAGAAAATGTCTGATAAGGAAATAAGCTCATTTGTAAAAAAGAATAAGATAGATAGTAAAGAAGATAATTGGGGTTGGAATGTTCAAGCAATTTTTGAACATTTTTGTGAAGAGAAAATTGAACAACCTACATTTATTATTGATCATCCTTTGGAAACAACACCGTTATGTAAAACCCATAGAAATGAAAAATTATGCCATTTAATTGAAAGGTTTGAACCATTTTGTATGGGTGCAGAATTAGGAAATGCATATAGTGAATTGAATGATCCTGAATTACAGAGAGAATTATTAGATGCTCAACAAAAATCATTGAAAAAGGGAGATGAAGAAGCCAATCCCTTAGATGAAGATTTCTTGAATGCGATTGAAATTGGGATGCCTCCAACTGGAGGAATTGGATTAGGCATAGATAGAATGGTTATGTTGTTAACAGGGCAGGATAGTATTAAGGATGTGATTTTATTTCCGTTTATGCGACCTGAGATAAGTAAGGATAAGAAGAAATGACACGAATAATAATAAAAAATAATATTAGAAAACTTGTAAAGGATATTGATGAAGAAAATGTTATTAATAATGTTGCTGGAGAGGTTGAAGAAGCTTTAGAAAAAAAAGTCCGGGAGGATTTGAAAAAAGCTATTAAAAGAGCTAAAGATAATCAGAGGAAGACTTTATTAGCTAGAGATTTGTAAAATAATCATAAAATGGAAAGACAAAAAAAGGTTAGAGTGACTAAAATACAGATTATTGTATTGTTTTTAACGATAGCTTACATAATTGCATTTGGAACGTATTACCTTATGGCTCAAAATTATGAATTCTTGTTTTATGTTGTTATACTTGTTGCACTTACGGCTTTTGTTAGTGCATTGCATTTGAGATTTAATTTTAGCACTTTAGTTTTAATTGGAGCGAGTATATGGGGATTTATGCATATGGCTGGAGGAAGTTTTAGAATTGCGGGAGATAGATTGTATGGATATATTATTTTGCCAATAGCCTCTTCAACAAGTGCGGCAGGCACAGATATTTTTAGGTTTGATCAGTTTGCACATTTCTATTGTTATATTGTTGTTACAGTAATGCTTTTCTATATTACAAAACCCTATCTAAAAGAAAAAGTTAATGGATTTTCATTATCAGTTTTATTGTTCTTTATGGGGATGGGGGTTGGGGCCTTAAATGAATTTTTTGAGTTCTTACCAGTTTTATTTTTAGATAATACTGGTGTTGGAGGATATTATAATACTCTCTGGGATATTGTGTTTAATGGAATTGGGGCTCTAACTGCAGTAATTTATCTTAAGTTGAATAAGAAGTTATAAATAATATATTTCTTTTTTAATTCTAAAGATGCCAAAAAATAAAGCAAAGGGGAGTAAAGTTGAAAGAGAATTATTTCAGATATTTATAGATAATAATTATAGGGCGGTTAGAGTTGCAGGAAGTGGGATGATGGAAAATGCTGATTGTGATATACTTGCGGGTAAGAAAAGAAAGGGAAAATATGCAATAGAAGTTAAAGCTAGTAAGAAGCCCGTCAAATATATAAGTAAGGATCAGATGGGAAGATTTGTTGCCTTTGCAGATATATTTGGATTAAAGCCAGTTATAGCAATTCGATTTAATCAAATTGGTTGGTTTTTTCTACATCCAAAGTATCTAAAAGATTCTGGTAAAAATTTTGTAGTAAATCTTGAAATATGTAGAGAGAAAGGAAAAAGATTTGCTCAATTTTTTGGTTGAAATGAAAAAAAATATTTTGATTTATTTTATCTTATTAATTAGTTTTAATTTTGTTTTGGCTGAAGAAATTAATATTAGTTATCCATTAAATGTTAGTGTTGGGGAGGTTTTTGAAGTTAATTTAAGTTTAATTAATTTTACTGAAGATAGTTATGATGTTAAGATTGATATGTTGAATGGTGGTAGCCATATAATCCAAAGATATTGGGAAGAAGAATGGAAATCTGGAAATTATTATATGTCTGAAGCAATAAATATTTCAAATATAAGTTCTGGGAATTTTAAAGTTAATATAACTGAAGATTATAGTGGAAACAACAGCCTAATAATTAAATTAAGGGATTCTGATAACAATATTGATAGTTTTGAATATCCCATAAACATCAGCTTAACTTATAACGATTCTGATTCTGGAAATAGCTCTGGAAATGAAAGTAATTCTGGAGGTGATGATAATTCTGAAGAGTTAATTATTTCCTACAATATTAGTTGGAAATCAAAAGATATAGTTAATGGGGATAGATTTTATGTGAATTTTGAAGTTTTTAATCTTAAAAATAAAAGCTATGATATTAAAATGTGGATTGAAAATGAGAATAAAGTTATAACCGATAGATATGATAAAAAAAATAAAGAATGGAAATCAGGAACATATTATATTAATGGATTTATTAATGGATCTGGAAATGTTAGTAGTAAAATAAAATTAAGAATTAGAGAAGGTTATGAAGATTTTAATGGGAGCACAAAAATTTATTTTAGAATAAGGGATATCGGTGAGATAATCAATAATATAACTATAAAGAAAAAGATAATAATTCCTGATAGCATTAAAATTGATGAAGATAATAAAACAAAAATTACTGGCAATGTAGTGAAAAAAAGTAAGACTGGAGTATCAGAAAGTATAAAAAGTGATGAAAATATTATCTATGAATCTAATAGCGAGATGGTTAGAAAGTATTCAGTGTATATATTTTCCTGTTTATCTTTATTATTAACAGTCTTAGTATTATGGAGAAAAATATGAGTAAAATAAAAGCATTATTTATTTTTGAAGTTATGGGAAAACCTCCCGAACATATAATTGATAGTTTGGAAAAACTAGTTTTGAAATTAGATGAACAAAAAGGTATTGAAATAATAAGAAAAGAAATTCATGATGCAAAAAAGGTAGAAGAAGAAAATTCTGATATGCATACTAGCTTTGCGGAAGTAGAACTTTTTGCAGATGATATTAATCTGATAAGCTTAATAGTATTGAACATGTTGCCCGCACATATTGAAATATTAGAACCTGCAGACCATGTTTTTAAAAATTTTGAACTTAGTTCCTTGCTTAGTGATCTTACTCTAAAAGTTCATAAATATGATGAAATGGCAAAAGTAATGATGTTTGAAAGACAAAATCTTCTTACAAAATTAAAAGAAACTGAAGATAAGGTTAGAGAATATGATAAAAATTTTGAAGGTGTTGTTAAAGTTAGGGGAGAAGAAGATACTAAAGCAGTAGAAGTTAGTGAAGATAAAGGAAGTGGTGATAAACCTAATGAAGATGAAAGAAGTGATGGCGAGAATATAAGTGAATCAAAAGAAGTTGTAGATACTAAAACTAAAGAAGATTAAATTTTATCTAAATTTCCAGATACTTCTTTAGAAGGCTTTTGCATTCTTCTGGAGAAATTTTTAGTCTTTTCTTTTAATAGTTCTTCTGGAGACTTTATGTTCTTCTTTTTTCTAATCCTATAAATTAAGTATCCTATTACTCCTAAAATTATGATAAATATTATTATTGCAATAATTGTTGAGATCCCACCTTTTTTTTCTATAATGCATTCACCAGTACAACAAGGGCCTTCAAGGCTTGCAATTGTATCTGCATCACAAGTTTCATCATCAATACAAAGAACCCCTATAAATTCACAAGCAAGTTGTTCTGAAGGTGCTATAATTTCTTCTATTTCTACTTCTTCCTCATTTTCAGTTATTTCTAATCTAACTGGGATAGACATTTTATTGCCTTCAAATTCTGAATCAATATTTCCCTCTAATAAATTACCCTCTACTTCAGGAACCCTTATAGTTATATTAAGTAAGATACTATTTCCTGGTTTTATTAAATTAATAAAATCTGGATTTATAGTTAAATCAAGTTCACTTGAAAAACTAATATTTGTTACATTTTGATTACCATCATTTCTTAAAAGTATATTAAAAGAATAGTCCTCGTTTTCTATGACCTTCCCTTCTAATTTGAATGGTAGAAATTCTAATCTTTTAATTAACTCTTGTTCAAACTTTTTAACTAAAAATATAGGGATTTTATAATCTGCGATTGATAAAATTAATTTTTGAGGGGGTAAATTTGGTAATTTAAATTTTAATTCTTCTTCTTCTTCTTCCAATAATTCAATTGTTTTTGATTCCCCTGTTCCCTCTAATGTTGCAGTTATTGTGGGATTTTTATAAAGACTTTTAACATTTATTGAAAAGTCTTCTTTGGGTATAACAAATCCCGGATTAATATATAAATCTGAAGTATTTTTTAATTCAATAATAAAATCTTTTGATACTGGATCAGAGATTATTTTTCCACGATCAATATACCTTGTATCCTGTATTCTTACGCTATAATTTCCAGTTTGTTTTGGTAATAGGGCATAAAAATAATATATATTATCTTGTCTTGTGAGTCCTTTTATTACTGGATCTGAATGTGCTTTATCTCCTTGATATATAAAAATATTATCTTTATTAAGAGATATAAAATTTCCAGTTATTTCTACCTGGAATAATTCTCCTGGTTGATAGCTTTCTTTTGAAGGAGTTATATCTACTGCAAGAACTAAAGGCATTAAAAATATTAAAAAAATTGATATTAACACACTCTTTTTCATATAATAAAATAATAAAATAGATTAATAAATCTTCTTATAATTTATTTAGTCATATCCCTTAATTTTTTCATTGTTTCATCAAAGTCTGAATCTCTACTTTTTGGAGGTCCCCTTCTAGGTGTCCTTCCTGGAGGTCCCCTTCTAGGCACTCTTCTTGGAGGAGCTCTTCCTACTGGAAATCCAATTTGAGGAGGTCTGCCAGGAGGTTTTGCCTTACTTGTTTTAACTTTAGATCTAAATCTAAATAGCCAAGTTTTTAATTGCTTTCTGAAGACTATTGCTAGAATTACTAAAATTATTAAAATTATTAATAAAACTATTATTAACATTCCTCCACCTTCTTTTTTAGGCTTAGGCCCACAACAAACTTGAAGATCACAAAAATCATTATAACCTGATTTTTCTATTTCACTATCTGAACAAGAATCTCTACAATTAAAAGTTGCCTCTAAACACTCATTTACATCCTCTATACAACTCCCTAGACAACATGAATTTGTATCTGATGCTGAAACTGTATCTCCATCACAAATTTGATTAAGAGTACATTCTGCTCCTTCTTTCTCAAAACAAGATTCTTCTATTGGTTTTACCGAACAACAAACTTCTAATGAACTTGAACAATAATAATTATCTAATGTTGAAGATGAGTCACATTGACCTAATCCTACACAGTTATAATTAAAATCCTCACATCTTGAAAGTCCACTCCCTGCAGAAATAGAGGGACTTTTAGGCCATGCTGCATGCAATATAAATGCAGTATCTGATTGCCAACATCCATTTTCTTTCTGATCTTTTAATAAGGTTCTTTTTGCTTTATCTACTTCAGTTATATCTAGATTTTGTAAGGCTAATAATGAAAGTGCAGTATCATAAAATTTATTTTGGCTTTCATCCCAATAACCGCTTGATTTTTGTAATCCTCTTAATTCAGCCTCATATTCATCATCTGCAGTTAAAGAATACAAGAATGCAGAGGGTATATATTTTTTATTTTCGCCATCCTCTGACATTGATAACAAATAAGGTAATAATGATGAGATATCCTTTCCAGATTTTGCAAGAGCTAATGCCCCCCATAATGTATCTTCATAATTACAAGTACTAGAACTTGAAAGGCAATAAGACTCTACTTTCTCAGTTATAGAATCAAAACCTGCCGCAGTGTTTGTATCACTTAGAATATGATAAATATTACTTCCGGGTTTCTGATAACTTAATGATGTTGTGAAATCATCTATGCAAGAAATTATATATTCTTTTGACTCATCTTCAATTTCTAACCAGTTATCATCGTATGCTTTTTTTAGTCCTGAAGGAGGATTTCCAGATAATTTTTTGTGCTCTTCTATAATTATAGTTTCACCATTGATATCACATTCAGTTCTATTTGTAGAATCTATCTGAAGAAACCAGATTAATCCTGTTTCTGAGAATCTTTTTTCTAATAAATAATTAACAGAATCATCAGTATTTTCTTGAATATAACTCAATGCTATTGTAGCGAGAGCTGTTGATTTAACATCACACGGACTTGTATCTGTTTCCCCCCAACAATTAGTTTTTTTCTTTTGATTTAATGTGGTTTTACAAGTGTTTTGTTGTGAAGAATCATAGGCAATAGCTAACAAATTAAATGATGCTTGTTTTGTACTGCTAGTCCCCTCACAATTATCTCCTAATTTCTCAATTAAACAAGAATAACCCTTATCTATTCCAGTAGGAGTTGTAGTTTCATTTTGAGCAAATACAAAATTTATTGAAAATAATAATATAAATGCTAGGAAAAATACATTTACACCTTTTTTTAGTTTCATGGAAAAATTAAGAGAAAGAGGTATTTAAATTTAGTGTCTTGATTGAAAATATTTCTTTATTGTGTAACTAACTGGATTTTTTGTTTGTAATGCGAGTTTATCTGGCTTATCTACTCCTAACTCCTTGTAAATTGGATTGCTAAAATTTGGAGGCAATCTATCTGGGTTTCTTTTTGTCCAATTTAATTGACTCATTATATATCCTTTTTTTAGAGGGTGATGGTTTTTTTCATTCCATTCAAAAATTCTCTTTTCTATTTCAATATCTGCTACGCCTAAAGATTTAAAGAAACTAATAAGAATGAATAAAGCTCGCTTTCTTCCATCTTGATTTATTCCTCCCAGTAATAATTTTATTTGAGGTGGAAAAAGATTTATAGTAGGATTAGGGATTTCAATTTTTTTATAATCTTTTTTAGATTTATTAACATTAATCGGTGTTGTAGATTCTTTCTTTTCTTGTATATTTTCTTCATTTTTTTGTTTTTGTTCATACCAATCTAATGCCTGCAATAAAAGATCTTTGGCCTCATCTATTTTTGGGGTTGGATAAAAATTCTTTACCTCTATTTTGAATGGCCTTGCATCAATTATCTCAAAATTTTCTATTTTATCAGGATCTAAAACAACAGAACTTAATGCAGTTTTTTCGTGGAGACTATAAGGCATTCTAAAAAGATGTCTTGGGGCTACAAGAATAAGGTCTGCATCAATAAGAACTTCTGTTTTTGCCCTAGATTGAGTGAACATTTCAGGATTTTTTAATTCATTAAAATTACAATATTCACATAATAAGAAATTTTTTTTTGATTTTTCTAATAATTTCCTTCTGCAATCTTCATTAGGACATTTTGGGATTCTTTTGTTATCTATTTTTGTTAATTCTACTCCTTTACAAACTTCACATATCCAAGTTATTTGTCTTTTTTTTGTTGCTGCCCTATTACAAGAAATACACTCATCAGTTATCAAATTTTCTTTGGCTATACCTGTACGTGCAGCTAGTTCATCAATATCATATTCTGAAAAAATTTTTTCTATTAATTTGGGTTTTATTAATTCTGAAAGATATTGACATAATATTCTTGGCCATTCTGGAAACATTTCTCTAGATTCTTGATTATATATTTTTTCAGGGAATGCCTTCCATGGAATAATGATATGAAATCCCTTGCTTCCAGAAAATTTTACTCCAAAATTTTCAATACCATGAAATCTAAGAGCGTCTATAAGCAACTTTGTGTAAATTTTACTATACTCTAAATATGGAGAGTCTATATCTAAAAGTAAATCCCACCCTATTCTTAGTTCATTAAACTCTTTTCTAGACATTCCTGTAGATATTTCTAATGGGTCTGACCAAATCTCCTCAGATGCATGAAATGAGGTTGCTCCTTTTTTAACTTGTTCAAGAATATCGTTTTGATATTGAAATATATCTGGCCTTTTTCCAAATCCTTCATAATATCTAGGTATTGTTTCTCTATTTATAGAAAATTCATAAATTATTTTTTTTATTTCTGGTCGAGAATAATATATGAAACTTACTGATCTTACTCTTTCTTCTTTAAAGCTTCTTCTATTAAAGTCATTCATGAATATACCTTTAGGCTGTTTTATATTATAATTCTAGATTTTTATTTTTTTATACTAATCTATTCTAAAATATAATAATCTTTAAAAGTAATTTTATATTTTTACCTTGATGTTAGTAAGATTGAAAAATCCTAAGATTTTCTCTGAGATTATAGGAATAATATCGGATTTAGTTTTAGAAGTTAGAATGAAAGTTGGAAGTGAGGGGTTAAGTATAACTGCAATTGATCCTGCTAATGTTGCGATGATAGTTTTTAAACTTCCTCCAGAGGCTTTTACTGAATTAGAAATTGAAAATGAAGAAGAATTAGGGGTTAGCCTTGAAAGTCTTAAAGCAGTTTTAAGAAGAGTTAAGGTAGGGAGTGTCTTAACAATTACTAGGGAAGAAAATGAATTAAAATTACAAATCCAGGATAAGATAAAAAGAGAGTTTAATCTTGCATTAATTGATATTGAATCTGAAGAAAAACCTATACCTAATTTAGATTTTACTAGTAAAATAGAAATGACTAGTTTGGATTTTTCAGAAGCAATAGAAGATTGTAATGTTGTTGCAGATTCTTGTTCTTTTGTCTCTGAGCCCGATAATTTTGTTATAGAGGCTAAGGGCTCCCTTAATTCATTTAGGTCTCAATTTAATGATGAAGTTAATATTCAGGCAGAAGAAGCATCTTCAAAATATTCCTTAGATTATCTTCAAAAAATGGTCAAAGCAACTAAACTTACTGATAAAGTTTCAATAAATTTTTCTGATGACTACCCTTTAAAATTAGAATTTAAAACACCTTTAATTGAACTTAATTTTATTCTTGCACCTAGGGTTGAAAACGATTAATTCTTTTTTCTTTTAGTAATCTTTATATACTAAATGAAACTATGTGTATTCATAGTAATATTGGAAATAATATTGTAATTTAAATTAATATCAATATCCTTATGAATATAGAGTTGAAGAAAAAGATAGTTAAATATCTGGGGAATGAGAAAGTTATAACTAGTTCTGAACTTTCAAAATATTTAGGAGTAAGTTGGAATACTGCTGAAAAGTATCTTCTTGAAATTGGAATGGAAGGAGATATAATAAAAATAAAAAAAGATGGAGTTAATTTATGGATGTTAAAATGAACAAAAAAGGGCAGATAACTATTTTTATAATATTGGGATTAATCCTAGTAGTAGGATTTGCGTTAGTATTTTTATTGATAAATCCTCCTGAGGCTAAAATTATTGATGACAAAAATCCTACAGCATTTATTGAAACTTGTACACAAGAAGCTGTAGAAGAGGCTATAGAAATAATAAGTAGAAGTGGAGGAGATATAAATCCTCGAGGTTTTCTTAAATATAAGGATGAAGACATAACTTATTTATGTTATACTAATAATCTTTATTTCCCCTGTACAACTCAAAGACCATTACTTATTGAACATATTGAAAGTGAAATAACTAATCATATTACTCCTATAATTGCTGATTGTTTTTTTAAATTAAAAGAAAAAACTGAAAAAACTCATACTGTTGAAACTTCAGGAATTAATGTAATAACAACATTGCATACTCAAAGTGTTGCTGTAAAAATAGATAAAAAATTTAAGATGACTCGAAAAGGAGAATCTATTGATATTAATACATTTAGAATGCGTCTTGTTCATCCAATTTATGATTTGGCAAAAATTGCTATGGAAATAACTAATCAGGAAAGTAAGTACTGTAATTTTGATGAATTAGGATATATGATTCTTCATCCTGAATATGACATAACTAAATTTATAACAGGTAATGCTAATATAATCTATGGGGTTAGAGATATTTCAACAAATCAAGAATTTAAATTTGCAATAAGAAGTTGTAGACTTCCTGAAGGATATTAAGATGAAAAAAGAGGTAAATAGATATTTTAATAAAAAAGCATATATGGGATATTCTCAAATATTTTTGTTAATTATGGGGATGTTTGCATTTAGTTACCTTATTGGAGATTATTTTGAAAGTTCTGGAGAAATTGGCAATTTGAATAAATTAGAAAATGAAAATAGTTTCAGTTTATTCGGAAGAATAAATAGTTTCAAAGATTTATTTAATATGAATATTCTTGGGAGTGTTAATGCTCAAGAAATAGATGGATGTTGTGAAAATACAAAGGATGGACAAATTTGTCAAGTAGTTGGACAAAGTGAATGTCAAGAAAATTTTGTCCCAACAAATTGTGAATCTACAGACTTTTGTAGAATTGGTTGTTGTGTTAGTTCTGAAAATGGATTGTGTAGTGAAAGAACTTCAAAAACTGCTTGTGAAAATGTGGGGGGAATTTTTAAGGATGATGAATCTTGTAATGTTAATGAATGTAGGGAAGGTTGTTGTATTTTAGGAACTGAAAGCATCTGGACTACTGAAATTAATTGTCAATGGGAGGGAAATACCCAAAATAATGACTTACCCACTGAATGGAATACAGATATATCCTCCGAATTAGAATGTTTGTTTCTTTCAGAAAAAAATAAAGAGGGGGCTTGTGTATATGAATCAGGTGATGAAAAAAAATGTATTTTAACTAGTTTGGATGAATGTTTTAAAAGAACTGGAAGTGAAACTAATTTTTATGAAGATAAATTTTGTTCAGATCCAGAATTAGAAACTGTTTGTAAATCTAAAGAAAAAAAAGAATGTCTTCCGGGAGAAGAAGATGTTTACTGGATGGATTCTTGTGGTAATAAAGAAGATGTTGCAGAAGATTGTGATTTATATCGTGGAAGTTATTGTGGGGATGGAAGTTGTAAAGATATAAGATGTGATACAAATAGAGATGGTATAAAGGATAGAGAAAATGGGGAATCTTGGTGTAGTTATGATGCATTTATTGGAGATGGAAAAGATACTGTGGGTAGTAGGCATGTGAAACATATATGTTATTTAGGCAAGGAGAGATTAGCCCCTTGTGCAGATCATAGAAATGAAATCTGCGTTCAAGAAGATCATAATATTGAGGGAGAGCTTTTTTCTCAAGCAGCATGTAGAGTTAATAGATGGAGAGAATGTTTAAATTATAACACAAAAAAATCAGGTGTAAAAGAAAAATGTAATCAAAATATTGATTGTAGATTAAAAAGTATTAATATGGGGGGGAGTTTCAAATTTGATGTTTGTCTTCCAAACTATCCTCCAGGATTTGATATACAACCAGATAATTTATTTAATGATGATGGAACTTTAAATGAAGAAGCGTATAATACCGCAAGTCCTGCAGATGCAATTTGTGATATTGGTTCTTTAGAATGTATTGAAACTTGGTTTTGTGGAATTTTTGGTTGTTGGTGTGTAGATAATTGTGATTGCCATACTTCTAAATTTACTAAGGAGATGAATGACATGTGTGTATCTCTAGGAGATTGTGGAGCTTATATTAATTATTTGGGAGATTCTAGTGATTTTGGATATGGTGTAAGGTCGAGGGGAGGAGGTGGACCCCCATGGTTAAGTTCGGCTCAATTTGGATTTTCAAAATTTGCAGATATGACACCTACTCCTGCAAAGCCAGGAGAATATTCATTTTTTGAAACTATAAATCCCGAATTATTGCAAGAAGCTGGTGGAGGTTCTGGAGAACTTACTTCATTTGAACAAGAACTACTAGGAGTATCTGGTGCATTTGGAAGTCCCCTATTATTGGAAATATTAAAACAGGGAGCAAAAGATGAAAATGAAATTGATGGATTAAATAATCTTCAATCTGGAAGTATTGGATTGTCAACTTATACAGGAGGTATATCTAGTGCAAAAACAGGAATAATGGCACAATTAGAAGGTATGGGGACTAAGGAAAGAAAAGACAATAGTATGATAGGGGCTATGCTGGCCGGAGTTTTAGGAGTTGTCCTTGGCCAATTATTAGGTCAAATAATGGGTGCATTAATTGGGGGATTAATAGGATTATTCTTTTTTGGATTTGTAAAAAGAGTTCATATCTTTTTTGATTGTTTTCCTTGGGAAGCTCCTCCTGGAGGAAGTAAATGTAATGAATGTAATAAGGTAGATGTGCCTTGTACAGAGTATAGATGTGAAAGTTTAGGGCAAGCTTGTAGATTGATAAATAAAGGAACTGGAAATGAATTATGTATTGCAAAAGAAGTTGATCA